>ERZ889217.362-NODE-362-length-28583-cov-35.264477_pt1 | contig 28583 bp, 28 predicted proteins | sample MGYA00521098_ERZ889217 | MGnify/ENA primary metagenome ERZ889217 (study PRJEB32303, sample SAMEA104408613) | aquatic metagenome | biome: Brackish water; feature: Pelagic; material: water | place: Baltic Sea | collected 2014-06-10T22:04:00 | depth 2,362 m ... | reverse complement strand
GAAAAGTGGCTTGCGATCGCCCTGCCGCTTTCGCTTACTAAAGTTGGCATTGCAATCGCCTTTGGTTCGCAGCATTCTTTAACGGTTGCTACCACATCATTTGCATAGTTTTGCAGTGAATAATTAGTGGAAGCAGCGCTGGCGGTGCGGCTGCCGTCGTAATCAACACCAAGGCCACCGCCCACATCTAGGTAACCCATCGGGGCACCTAATTCGGCAAGTTGCACATAAAGCTGACCCGCCTCCTGGAGCGCATCTTTGAGCACCGCAATATTGTTGATTTGGCTGCCGATATGAAAATGCAGAAGCCGCAGATCATTAAGCAGATTTGTTGCCCTCAATGCCTCCACGGTGGCCAAAAGATCAGGCACCGATAGCCCAAATTTTGCCCGATCACCCACAGAGCTACCCCAGCGGCCAGTGCTGCGGGTAGATAATTTGGCTCTAATGCCTATCAAGGGTGCGGCACCAAGTGTTTTACTGGCGCTGATGATGCGTTCCACCTCATCGGCTTGCTCGATAACCACCACCGGTTGACGACCCAACTGCCTTGCCAGGATTGCTGTTTCTATGTAGCGGTTGTCTTTGTAGCCATTGCAAATCAGTAGGGCGTCGGGATCGTTTAAAAGCGAAAGGGCAATCAGTAATTCCGCCTTGCTACCCGCCTCAAGGCCAAAATTCCAACGGCGACCACTCTCCACCAGCTGTTCCACCACATGGCGCTGTTGGTTGCACTTAACTGGGAAAACACCCTGGTAGCGACCGCTATAGCCGTATTGAGCGATTGCCCGTTCAAAAGCGCCATGGAGCCGCTCCAGCCTGTCTTCCAAGATGTCGTCGAAGCGAATCAAGAGCGGTAGGTGAAGGTTGCGGTTTTGCAGGCCCTCCACTAGTTCCACTAAATCCAGGGAGCCACCACGATCGCCCCGCGGCTGCACGATCACATGGCCTCGACTGTTCACGCTGAAATAGGGATCTCCCCAGCGCTCTAGGCCATATAGGGCAGCGCTATCGGCACTGGTCCAGGGTTGTGCGGGGCTGGAACTCACCATATCGATTGCACGTGGGCGTATTGCCTGATTCTGGCGTCAGCAGACACCAACGGCAGGTTTAGTTGGCGAGCTTGAGCCACAAGGAAGCGATCCGCTGGATCGGCATGGAACGGTTCGGGCAGACGGGTGGCATTTATGACAACTCGAGGCTGAAGGGGTAGGAGTTTGATGGCAGGGATGGAACTGATCAGGTTGAACCATTTTTCGCTATCCATGCTGAGGCTTAGGCGGCCGCGTTCTAACAGCATTGCTACCTCCCAGCAGCTGATTGCACTCACAAGAAGTTTTTGTTTTTGATTGGATCGCCTGTTGCTTTCAATTGCGGCTAAGGCTGCTTTTGATAAACGGTTTAAATCACCATTTACCCACCAGATCAGCACATGGGTATCAAGCAAAATCACTGCAAAGCTTCCCAGTGCCCTTGATCCACCGGTTCCGTTGGTTCGATGTAGCTAATTACTGAGTTGCGCAGTTGATCCAAAGGGTCTAGCTCAGAATTTGGGAGGGGCTCATAGGGGCGGATTTCCAAGGTGGGGTGGCCGTGATCGGTAACCACAATGCTTTCGCCGCTGGTTTCAACATGGCGGAAATATTCCAAAGCCTTGCTTTTGAATAGGGATTTTGAAATCCATGGGCCCTGATCTTGGGGTAGAGCCATAAATATGAGCCGCTAGTTATGACTATAGGCAGATGACCATAGTTAAGTAATTGTGGTTTGAGGTTGTGTTCTTGCCAAGCAGCCCCCCAGGCACCCACCATGGGGCCGAGCTTTGCCCCTGCCCAATGGCCACCGAACGCACTTTTATTGCCATTAAGCCCGATGGTGTTCAACGGGGACTGGTGGGTGAAATCCTCGGCCGCTTTGAGCGCAAGGGTTTCAAGCTGGTGGGGCTTAAGCAGCTAACCCCTAGCCGCAGCTTGGTGGAGGAGCACTACGGCGTGCATCGCGAAAGGCCATTTTTTGCTGGTTTGGTGGATTTCCTTAGCAGTGGCCCTGTGGTGGCAATGGTTTGGGAAGGTGATGGCGTAATTGCTAGCGCCCGCAAATTGATAGGAGCCACCAAACCTTTAGAGGCTGAACCCGGCACCATCCGCGGTGATTTGGCGGTGAATATTGGCCGCAATGTGATCCATGGTTCCGATGCGCCAGAAACAGCTGAATTTGAAATTGGCCTCTGGTTCCAAGCCGCTGAATTAAGCAGCTGGACCCCTGCTGATCAGGTGTGGCGCACAGAAAGCTAGACACACAGCTAACTACTCAAATCGTTTGTAGCTGAAGCTGGCGAGCATTGCCGCTTGATCTGGATCGAGTTGATTGCAGATGGCGGCAACTATCAGTTCAACGCTGATTGCTGCCAGCAATACCCCATTGCGATGGTGGCCTGTTGCTAGCCATAGGCCTGGCACGGCGCTGCGGCCAAGAAGCGGGCCCTCATCGGGGGTGCAGGGGCGAAAACCCCACCAGCGCTCCATGGGCGGCCATTGGCTTGCTTCCGGCAGGAGGGCGCAAATGCCTTGCTGCAATTGCCTTTGCCCCGTTGGGGTTAGGCCATCGTTAAAGCCGGCTTCCGGTTCGCTGGTGGCTCCCACCACCAGCAATCCATCGTCTCTTTGCACTAAGTAAGTGCCGGGGCCAAATAACACTCGCCCCAGGGCCTGCCGCGGTGCCTGCAACGACATCATTTGCCCTTTTACCGGAAAAACAGGCAGCTTTGGTAACAACTCGCCACTCCAAGCGCCACAGGCGAGAACGGCATGGCTACATAACAGCCGCTGCGGTTCACCTTCTGCGCTGATCAGCTCTACAGCTTCTAAACATCCGTTTTGATGCCGCTGCAGCTTTTGCACCTCTGCCCCCTCTTGAAACTGCACGCCAAGGTTTGTGCAAGCCCTCTCTAAAGCCCGCATCAAGCGGCGGCGATTATCGATTTGACCATCCTGCTTAAAAAGCAAACCCGCCTGCCATTGGGGGCCAATCCCTTTTATTTCCTGCTCCAGGCCAGCTCGATCAAGGCTTTTGCCCATAGCAGCGGTGGGATATGCATCCCGCTCCGCCGCACTTTTAAAAGGCACAACAATGCCGCAAGGCTTGAGATTGCAGTTGAGCCCGCTATCCGCTTCCACCTGGGCCACCCAGGCGGGATAAGCCGCCAAACTGGCTTGCCCCAGCAGCAGTTGATCACCACTAAGGCCTTCCGCGTGGGGTGCCAGCATTCCAGCTGCCACAAAGCCTGCCGCTTCATTGCGGCGTCGGCTCAATACGGTTACGGCAAGGCCATGGCGGCCGAGGCCATGGGCAATGGCAAGCCCGATTAGGCCACCACCAAGGATCAAAACCGGCTTAGAGAGATCCATAGCAGCCGACTTCATAGGATAAGTACCATTCAAGGCTGGAGAAGAGCAATGGCAGAAGCCAATTGGGAAGCGGTAATCGGCTTAGAAACCCATGTGCAGCTGGGAACTGCAAGCAAAATCTTTAGTAGTGCCTCCACTGCCTTTGGAGATGCTCCTAACACCCACATAGATCCGGTGGTTTGCGGTTTGCCTGGCACCCTACCGGTGTTAAATAAAAAAGTACTTGAATATGCGGTAAAGGCATCATTAGCCTTGAATCTAAATGTAGCTGCCCATAGTAAATTCGATCGCAAGCAATACTTTTATCCAGATTTACCAAAAAATTATCAGATCTCTCAATTCGATCAACCGATTGCAGAAGATGGTTGGATTGAAGTTGAAGTTGCGGAAAAAGGAAAAGAAACCTATCTAAAACGCATTGGAATTGAACGCCTTCATATGGAAGAAGATGCGGGTAAACTCGTGCATGCAGGCAGTGATCGTTTAGCTGGTAGTACCCATTCCTTAGTGGATTACAACCGGGCTGGGGTTGCCCTCGCTGAAATTGTTAGTAAGCCAGATTTACGCACCGGCCGTGAAGCGGCTGAATATGCATCTGAAATACGCCGAATCATGCGTTATTTAGGTGTTAGTGATGGCAACATGCAGGAGGGTTCACTGCGTTGTGACGTAAATATCTCCGTAAGGCGAGGCCCCGATGCCCCCTTTGGCACAAAGGTGGAAATAAAAAATATGAATTCATTTTCTGCAATCCAAAAGGCGATTGATTTTGAAATAAAACGCCAGATCAAGGCCTATGAAAGTGGCGAACGGGTAGTGCAGGAAACTCGTTTATGGGATGAAAGTAAGCAATTAACTAAAAGTATGCGGAGTAAAGAAGGTGCTGCTGATTATCGATTTTTCCCTGAGCCAGATCTTGGCCCAATTGAAGTTAGCGAAAGTCAAAAGCAAGCTTGGCTTAGCGAACTGCCAGAACTGCCTGCAGCTAAACGCCACCGCTACGCTGATCAATTTGGCCTATCGATCTACGATGCCCGCGTTTTAACTGATGAACGCCAAATGGCAGAATATTTTGAAGCAGCAGTGGCAGCTGGCGCTGATGCCAAGGCATTATCAAATTGGATTACCGGTGATATTGCTGCCCATGTAAATGCAAATCGGCTTTCATATGTTGATCTACCTTTACGGCCTCAACAATTAGCGGAATTGGTTGGCTTGATAGAAGCAGCTGAGATAAGCGGTAAAATTGCTAAAGAAATCTTGCCTCAATTGTTAGCGGAAGGAGGATCGGCTAAGGCGATTGTGGCGGCGAAAGGATTAGGAATGATCAGTGATCCAGCTGCAATTAAAACAATTGTGGCTGAATTGCTAGAGGCTCATCCCGCTGAAGTAGAAGCTTTTCGTGGAGGGAAAAATAAATTACAGGGCTTCTTTGTGGGCTTAATGATGAAACAAACTGGCGGCCGCGCTGATCCAAAATTAGCAAATCAAATCTTATTGGAAATGCTTAAGGGTTAATTGATTTAAAGCCACAGCCACTTCAATTTCAAGTTCACCACTGCCATTGCGGTTGTTGATTATTCGATCCGCTAATAAACGCTTACGGGCGAGGGGCCATTGGGCATTGATCCGGGCTAATGCTTGTTGATTTGTGCAGTTGTCTCTTGTAATTAGGCGCTCTATTTGCTGTTTCTCATCACAATCTACCAGCCAGATTTCTGTGCAAAGCGATTCAAGGCCGGTTTCAAACAACAGGGGAATCATTAAAACTATTGTTTTAGTGTCTGCTAATTTAATTATTTCTTGATCCATCATTTGCTTCACAACCGGATGCACCAGTTGCTCAAGCCAGAGGCGTTCGTTCTGGTTGTTAAATACGATTTCTCCGAGGGCTTTGCGATCTAGATTATCGCCGCAAAATACCCTTTTCCCATAGCGGTTCAGCACCGCTTGGCTAGCTGTAGTGCCAGGGGCTAAGGCTTCTCGGGCGTAGCGATCAGCATCTAAAACGGCAAGCCTATGTTTTTCCTGTAGCAATTTACCGGCGCTGCTTTTTCCGCTTGCAATGCCACCGGTGAGGCCAATACGGCGTTCTGGCTGTATCGCTAGAGCAAACTGATTCAAGTTCAAGTTTCCTGCCAATGAACCATCAATGGCAACAAATTAGCGGTGGCATCACAGCTCCTAAGGGTTTTCAAGCCGCTGGCATCACAGCTGGTTTAAAGCTAAGTGGTAACCCAGATTTAGCCCTATTACTCGCTCCAGCTGGGGCAGCCTGCGCTGGCACCTTCACCACGAATCAGATGCGAGCGGGTTGCGTTGATTTATGCGCCCAAAGGTTGCAGCAAAACCAGGGCAGTGCGCGGGCAGTATTGATAAATTCAGGCCAGGCCAATGCCTGCACTGGTGATCTCGGTTTGATCGATAGCTTGCGGGCTACCAAAGCGCTTGCAGATCAGTTGGGGCTCATAGAAGAAGAGGTTTTGATTTGTTCTACCGGTGTGATTGGCGTACCGATTCCGATGGATTTGCTACTGGCGGGTATTAATCCATTAGTTGATTCGCTAGCTGCTAGCCCCGCAGCAGCAATTGCAGCTGCAGCAGCAATACTTACTACAGATTTAGTTGATAAAACCATCGCAATTGAGGCGCAGCTAGGCGATCAAATAGTGCGTCTTGGCGGTATGGCAAAAGGCTCTGGCATGATCCACCCAGATATGGCAACAATGCTGGCTTTTGTTAGTTGCGATGCTGGATTGCCTCCTGCAGAATGGCAGGCGATGCTGCACCGGGTGGTTGATGAATCATTTAATGCGATCACAGTTGATGGTGATGTGAGCACAAATGATTGTTTATTAGCCTTTTCTGCTGGCCCCCAACTGGCTGAGCGGTATTGGCCTGATTTAGAAGCGGGCCTAAGTAAATTATGTGAATATCTAGCGCGGGCTATCACCCGTGATGGAGAAGGGGCTACTTGTGTGATTGAAGTTGTGGTAGAAGGCACTGCAACTAACAACCAAGCCCGCCAGATCGCCCGCACCGTTTGCGGTTCATCATTAGTAAAAACTGCTATCCACGGCCGTGATCCAAATTGGGGCAGGATTGTTGCAGCAGCAGGACGAGCCGGAGTGCCATTTAATCCCGATGCTGTGCAGTTATGGATTGGCCCTCATAAGTTGCTAGATAATGGACAACCACTTGATTTTGATCGCGCAGCTGTAGGCTTATATCTTCAAGAAAAAGAAACTGGCATATATCTAGAAACCGATCAAGTTGATATTCATTTAGTTGTGGGATCCGGCTCTGGTGCTGGCCGCGGTTGGGGTTGTGATTTGTCGGCTGAATATGTAAGTATTAACGCCGATTACACGACCTAAAATGGATTATTCTGAGGGCCTTAATAGTTCTAATATGATTCAACAATACAAAAATTTATTTGCTAATATTGACTGCTTGAGTATTTTTAAGGCGCCTATTACTAAGGGGAGTATTTATTTTTATACTAATACCTGTAAGGATGATGGGCTTAGCAAAGAAGAATTAATAGATGATCCATCCGGACTGGAAACTGCGAGCAGTTGCACTGGGATAGAGATAAATTATCAAAATAAACACCATCGCTGGATAGCTAAACTGCCTCAATCGTTGATAATTTTAGAATATGCCACAACATATATTAATTTTAAAAATACATCTTCCCTCGGCAATAATGGCGTTAATGCGGAGCTGAAATGGTTCGATGAGCAAGATCAGGAAGTTATAGTGCATCTCTCAAAAAATAATTCTGATATTAATTGGCAAGCTGCGAGATATATTAATTGAATTGCGAATTTAATTAAAGATAAAAATCACCGGGGGTGCATTGAGTCATCCACTGCTCTAAAACTTCATCTGGTGTTTCCAGATCTTGATGTTCATCGATTAAATCCCATATTTCCCAGTAAATCTGTTCAACTTGTAGTGGTAAACCTTCATAGCCTTCTAAAGGATTTGCATCTGTTATTTTTTCGTGGATTAATAGCAATGATTTGAGTACTAAACCAGTTTTTCCCTGTATGGTGGGCATCTCATCCCATCTTTTTTTAATTAGGTAGGTCCATTGCTTTATAGCTTTTGGATCCTTCTCCTTCTGCTCAATTTGATTTTCTACTAGTGCAATGATCGGATCAGCACCTGCTTCTGTTTTATTTGGATCAGTTAACACCCACAACAAGCTTTTTTTCAACAGTTTTCTTATTGGCATGGTGCGCGTTTTCAATAAACTTATTTTAGGCAGCTACCACCCCAATTGCGCTCACCCACAAGCGGTAGTTCATTTGAATTACTATTAATGCCGAATGGAACAAGCCACAAGAATTCTTCTAGAGGAATATTGCGAAAATTATTGGGATTTTGGCTTGGGTTTAGGCGGGGCTTTCCTTGAATTTGCAGATGAAAAATTTGATATTCTTTTAAATATTGCTATAAATCACGATCAAGCGATTAAGGAATGCATTCAAGATCAACTCCTTCTTTTTCCATTGGAACTTGATTTTGAAGTAATCATTGCCCATGTTGTTTTGCATCTTAGTGATGAGAAAATTATTGATTTCAAGCGCTTAGCGTTTGCTTTATGGGATCCACATAAAAAGGATTGCCCATTTAATGATCTTGATAACTGCCAAATTTTGGCGTTTAATTTTACCGGGAAGTATGCAGAATATGAATATTTTGGGAGCTTAATTGCTCGAAATCTAGCAGATAGCAATTCAATAATTACTTCAAATATGCTGAAAAATAACTCTATTTCGATGAGAGATCTGCTAAAGGATATTTAGAGTAAAACAGCATTTGCGCTGTTTGCTTGCTCGCCTTGAGCGGCGCCGTGCCTGAACTTCGAGCAATTTCCGCAATTATCTGAAATCGGTGCTAGATTTGTAACAGATTCTTAAGCGCCGATGTTTTTGAGCTTGTTTGGATTTTTATTTGCAGTCCTTTCTTTTGTGCAAGTGCCTCAGTGGGATAACGACTGGACTAAATGTTCAGTAAACGTGCCCGATACCGCTTGCCATTGGTACGTGGTAAATCCAGATAACACCTTTGGCAAAGGTTTTAGCTGGATTACTGCTCCGGAATACGATGTTACGGCTTTGCGTGATATCGGTACCCAGCACGAACTAACAGTTGCCCAGGGTTTTAAAACTACTGTTGAATTAATGAATTCTGACGCTTCAGTGAAGTATGGCGACGATTACTAACCCTTCTAATTAACTAATCATGGCACACGACTGGAATGCTTTATTTTCTTCTTTGCCTAGCGAAGAATTAGACAAGGTTGCTTTGCTCAGAATGATTGAGTGCACTAATGGTGTAATTCAACACCTTTTTAGAGATGAAGCTGAAGATGCCTTATCTGTTGAAGAAACACGTATTGCGATGAAATTCTCGATGGGTTGTATCAAAAATATGTGCATTCCTTTGGGAGACGATATGATTACATTTGCACCTGCCACAGCGGATGCGATTGGATTATTGAGGGAATTATATGTAAGCGGCGTAAAAAACGGCAATCAAACAGCCTTAGCAGAATTTTTTGTTGCATCAGAGGCTAATTTACGTGCAGTAGGCATTGAAAGAATTGAGGCGGCTAAAAGACAGATTTTTTATCATATTTACGAACTTCCTCCTCACACTCTCGATTGGGGTTTAGATTATATTCGTGGTTTTGTTGGTGCCTCTAAATAGCTATTGCCTAGCTATTGTTTGATCACTGTTTAATTATTATTTGATTATTGCTTGCTTGCAATCGTCCAAAAAGCTGTTGCTAGTACAGCAAGTAAGCCCATGCTAGCCGCCCAGCTAGGGCTTAAGGCCCAACTTAATATCAGCTGAAAAACTGTTCCTACTCCTATGGCTAAAGCAACGCTACTAATAATCAGCAACAGCTGCTGTTGAACTTCGCCTAGGCCAGCTGTGATTAGTTCTGTTTCAAACCTTGAGAGCGGTCCGCTTAGGGGCACATAAAACGTCAGCGCCCACAGGGCACTACCACTAAACAACACACTTAAATCAACATTGGCTAGGGGCATTGCTATCCGTTGTTCGCTTTGCATCTTTAGCATCCATGAATCAATCTGAATTGGCTGTGTCGGAACCCTGGAGCTTTCGTGGCCATTCAATCCATTGCCTAGAGCGCAACACCTCCGGCTCTGGAGTGCCGGTTCTCCTTGTTCATGGTTTTGGCGCTTCTACAGACCACTGGCGCTTCAATATTCCTGCTTTAGAACCCCATCATCCAGTTCATGCCCTTGATCTACTGGGCTTTGGCCGTAGTGCGAAACCATCTGGCGAGGCCTATGGCGGTGAGCTCTGGCGTGATCAGCTTTGCAGCTATGTAACTGAACGCATCGGTAAACCCACGGTTGTTGTTGGCAATTCCCTTGGCGGTTATGCCGCCCTTGCAGCCGGTGCTGCCTTGAAGCAGCAGTGCGCCGGAGTTGTGCTGCTTAATGCAGCTGGCCCTTTTAGCAGTGAACAAAAGCCCCCTCAAGGCTTTGCAGCAATAGCCCGCAAAACAATTGCTTCCGCCTTACTGCAAAGCCCTGTTTTGCAACGTTTGATCTTTGAAAACCTGCGGCGGCCCGCCACGATTCGACGCACCCTTAATCAGGTTTACGTAGACAAAACCAACGTAGACGACTTTTTGATCGAAGCAATTCGGCGGCCATCGCTTGATCCAGGCGCTTTTGGTGTTTTTCGCACTGTTTTTGATTTTCCTAAAGGTGAACCGCTCGATCATTTATTTGCTGAGTTGCACGCTCCTTTGTTGTTGCTCTGGGGCATCCGCGATCCATGGATCAATGCTGTAGGCCGCAGGGCTTTATTTCAAAGCTATGCCCCAAGTGCCACCACTGAAGTTGTATTGGAGGCGGGTCATTGCCCCCACGACGAACAACCAGCGGTTGTTAACAAAGAGCTGCTGCAATGGCTTCAAACCCTCAACTGATTTTTTCTAATGGCCCTGCAACAGCTCACCAGCCCCTATCCCCATTGGTTATTTACAGACGCCAGCAGTGGCGATCAGATCCGTTTGGTGCCTGAACGGGGCGGATTGCTTACCGGCTGGTGTTGCGGCGGCACTGAAATTGTTTATCTAGATGAGGCGCGTTTTCTGGATCCAAGCCAGTCGATCCGCGGCGGTGCACCGGTGCTATTCCCAATCTGTGGCAATTTGCCAAACGACCAGTTGCCCCTTGCCGATGGTCGTGTTGCCAGCCTTAAGCAACATGGTTTTGCCCGCACCATGCCGTGGCAGCTTTCTGCTCTGGAAGATGGTTGCGGTGTGAGACTCGAACTCACCCACACCGCCACCACCATGGCGGAGTTCCCATTTGAATTCCTGCTGCAACTTGATTACCGCCTAGCTCCTGGTGCTCTAGAGGTGTTGCTTACGCTTCACAACCGCTCCAGCCAATCGCTGCCTTTTAGTTTTGGTTTGCATCCTTATTTCAATATTTCCGATCTAACCGGCCTCAAATTTGAAGGAATGCCAGAGCAGTGCTTAAACCATCTGCAAATGGCCCCTGCCGCCACGGCCGAACAATTGCAAAAGCTTGAACAGGGCATTGATCTATTGGTGCGGCCAGAAGCATCTGTATCCCTTGTTGATATTGCGGCGAAACAACGTTTGCGGATGGAATTGAGCAAGCCCTGGAATCTGGCGGTGTTTTGGACTGATCCCCCCCGCAAGATGATTTGCATGGAACCCTGGACAGGGCCTCGCCAAAGCCTGATTAGTGGCGATAGCAAGCTTGAATTAGCAGCAGGCGCAAGCCAGGAGTTGCAGTGCCGCTATGTGGTGGAAGGCCTGTAGCTGGAAAAGCACTGATAAATTTGCCTGTAATTAAGCGGTGGCCTTTGGGTGAGTGAAGTAAAACGGCGCTTTAGCTATCGGCCCGATATCGACGCAATGCGTGGTATTGCTGTATTAGCAGTATTTATATATCACTTAAATGAAGCCTGGCTCCCCGGTGGTTTTGCCGGGGTAGATATTTTCTTTGTGATTTCTGGATATGTAGTAACAGGATCAATAATTGGCCATAGCACCGAAACCCCTTGGCAACAGCTAAGTGGTTTTTACCTGCGGCGTATCCGGCGGATACTGCCAAATTTGCTGGCATCTGTTGGTGTAACAAGCCTTGGTATTGCCTTATTGGTGCCACCAACTGAAACTCGTAGCCTGTTTGGTGATGCCGTAAAAGCTTTATACGGTTGGTCTAACAATCGCTTTGCTGCCAAAGCAACCGATTATTTTGGCTTGGATTCAAATTTGAACCCTCTATCCCATACCTGGTCTTTAGGGGTGGAGGAACAGTTTTATCTGATCTTTCCGCTGCTGCTTTTGCTTATAGGGGTAGGCCGGAGGCGGGCCATACCGATATTGCTAGGGCTTGTAATTGCTTCTTTGCTGCTGAGTTTGTGGTGGACGCGGGAAGCACCGATTTTGGCTTTTTTCTTGATGCCAAGCCGGTTTTGGGAATTAAGCGCAGGTTCAGTGCTGCTGCTTGCCCAATTGCAAGGTGTCAAAGCGGGGAGCGGGAAAGCTTGGCTCAGGATTAGTGGTTATGGCCTGCTGCTGTGGGCACTATTTAAAACATCAGCGCAGCAGGGATTCCCTGCCCCTGGCGCGCTTGCAGCGGTATTAGCCACGTTGTTGCTGTTGCAGGTGGGTTTTGAAGCTGCCTCGCAACGCTTCTTGCCTTGGCGCTGGCTAGAGCGGGCATTGGTTGCCTGCGGTTTGCTTTCTTACTCGCTGTATTTATGGCACTGGCCGGTGCTGATCTTTTTACGTTGGACCTACGGCATCGATCGGGTTTGGTTGTATCTGCTGGCGATTGGTTTGTCTTTTGGCTTTGCCTGGTTGGCCTATGTGCTGATTGAGCAGCCGGTGCGGCGTAAACCATTGGCGGGTCCGTGGCAGTGGGGCTTAGCACTGGCAGCAATTGCTTTTACCTGGACGGGTATCGATGCTTTGGCTCATCCATTTAGGGGCAAGCTTTTTCTTGGTAGTGGCCTTGATCCGGTGCCAAAACTAGAAAAGATTGCAGAACATCGCCCGGTGATTGTGGGCACTGAAATTAGTGATGCCAGTTGCAGTGTGGCGAACTGGACGCCTTACAGCACTACAAGCCGCACCGATTTCAAGCGCTGCATAAAGGCGGGCCGCCCTGGCGCTGCAGAAATCTTTCTGCTCGGTGATTCCCATGCCCATCATCTGCTGCCAATGCTTGATGAGGTAACAAATAAGAGCAAGCAAGCAATTACTTTTACATTTAAAAGTAGTTGCTTGATAAGCCCTGATATCACGATAAGTTTTGACAACAAACCCTATGAGCCTTGCCGTCAATTTGCGGCCGGCGAAATAAATAGGGCAGTAGAAAGGCTCCAACCCGGCGACATAGTTTTGATTTCTACTTGGTTAAATAAGCAATTAGCTGATATTGATGGCCGCGGACGCCCCAATGATTTTCCGGTATATGTGGATGGCCGCCAGTTAAGCCCAGCTAAGGTGCGAGAGGCTTACATAGCCAGCACCCGTAAGATTGCTAAACAACTGGCAAAAAAAGATATTCAACTAGTGCTCGTTGTCGATGTGCCTATCTTGGCAAGGGAGCCGGTTGTATGCGAAGCCTGGGCTAAGTTGCTTCCTAATCGTGAGGGGGGTACTTTCTGCTCTCCATCTGCTGCAATTACAGCTGAAATGCAAACCACCCTGCGCCGCAGCTTGGCCCAGGTAGCAAAAGGTTTGCCAAATGTGCATATTTTTGATCCCACCGATTATTTATTGTTTGCTGGCCGGGTTCAGCACCGCCGTATTGATGGCACCTTGCAGTATGCAGATAGCCATCATCTTAGTTATTCCGGTAGTAAAGATTTAGCAGCACCATTTCAACGTTTTCTTCAGGCTCAAGGTTTAGTTGCTGCAAACCCCAGGTAAACGGCCGCGGCATAGTTGTTGCAATGGATCAAATTGATGTTTTACAGCTTCAATTACGCGCCGAGATGGTGCATCTTCCCAAGCGGCAATTGGGTGATGGCTGGGCCCCTGCAGCACTGTTAAGTAACCGCCAAATTGCTTGCAGGCCCGCCGCAGAGTTTCCACCTTGTAAGGGACCATGTCTCTGAGTTTTGCTAAGCCAAGCCCGATGCCACTGGCAGCCCCCAGCTGCAGCTGCCAGCCCATGGCGGCAGGTGATTGCAGCAAGCTGTGCGCCTGAACAGGTTCAAGCCCCAGCCGCAGCAACCATTGATCCGCCGCCAGCGGCTGCTCTGTTTCTGAGTTGCAGTGATCTAGCTCTAGCCCTAAAGGCAGCAGCTGCAGCAGCTGTTGATGTTGATGTTGCAACTCAGTGTTATCAAGGCTCACCAGCCCAAGCATTAGTGCAGCGGCCCCTGGCCCCTGGCGCCACTGGATGAATTCAAACGCCAAGGGGCTTTGTAGCAGCAAATGTTGGCGTAATTCTTGTAATTGCAACAGCGGCCCAGATACACGCAATAAACGGCGCGCTTGCGGCAAAGGCATTGTGCGTAGCGTGATTTCGCTGATCAGCCCAAGGCTGCCCCAGCTTCCTGTAAACAAACGCATGAGGTCGTAGCCGGCCACATTTTTCACCACCTGGCCCCCTGCTTTTGCTGCAGTGCCATCACTGCGCAGCAGGCTTAGCCCCAGTAATTGATCGCGCAGGCCGCGGTAGTGATGTTGCAAGCGGCCACTTAAACCCCTTGCCACCAGCCCGCCGATGCTGCTGGGTCCCGCCACCGGCGGATCTAATGGCAACCATTGACCCTTTTCAGCTAAAACCTGCTGCAATTGCTCTAGAGGCAATCCTGCTTCCACCGTTACGGTGAAATCATCCACCGCATGCTGCAATACCCGATTGATGCGGGCCATGCTCAGTGTTGAACCGGCATCTGGCTGCAGAGCTGCACCCCAATGCAGATGATTACCAAAGCCACTAGGCACCCAGGGGCTGGCGCTGGCATGCAATTGCTGCACCAGTTGCATTAACTCATTGCGCTCTGGCGTTACAACTGGAACTTGATCCGGCATGCCGGCAGATGGAGCACAACCTCAAGATCATCGTCTTCGACGACGACCCCACTGGATCTCAAACCGTTCATGGTTGTTCGTTGTTGTTGGATTTCAGCAGCAACAACCTGAAGGCTGGCCTTGCGGATTCAGGGCCTTTGCTGTTTTTAATCACCAATAGCCGCGCTCTAGAGCCAGCCCAGGTGGTGGAGTTGTTTACAACGATTTGCAAACGCTTAAAACCACTTCTTGCTGAATTAGATCGGCCTTGGCTGGTGGTGAGCCGTGGTGATTCCACCTTGCGGGGCCACACCCCCTTGGAGCAGGAGCTGATCTGCAGCTTGCTGGGGCCATTCCACGCCAATTTATTAGTGCCAGCTTTCCCCCAAGGGGGCCGCACAACGCTTGCGGGGCAACACTTATTGCATGGCGAGCCGGTGCATTTGAGCCCCTTTGGCAAAGATCGCCGTTTTGCTTACAGCAGCAGTTATCTAGGCCAATGGTTGGAATTTAAAAGTGGCGGCCGGCTTAATGCTGCTCGCATCAAAAATTTGCACGCCGCTGATTCATTGGCGGATTTAGCAGCCGGTGAATGGGCGGTTGTTGATGCCCAAACCCCCCAAGATCTTGATGATTTAGGAAAATCGCTGCGGCAGGAATTGCTTGAGGCCGGTAAACGACATTTCTGCCAAAGCGCCGCCAGCTTGTTAAACGGCTTAGCCCAAATTCCTGCCATACAGTTTTCGCTGGCTCAATTGCCCCCCCGCCAAGGCCCAGGCCTGGTGCTGGTTGGATCCTATGTACCCCTGGCGGATCAGCAGCTGGAGTTGCTGCTAGCTGAACCCCGTTGCCGGGGTGTGGAATTTCCAGTGGATCAATGGCTTGCAAATCCTGCAAGCAAACCCCTAAAGCTGGGCCTGCGGCAGCAATTGAGCGCAATTGCTGCCGCAGGCCTCACGCCGGTTTTATTCAGCAGCCGCGGCGAACGCCAGGCCATCAGCGCTGATAAGCAGAACCAGCTTGCCCTTGCCATGGCCGCATTGGCCTTGAGCTTGCCGCCACCACTGGCTTATCTGATCGCCAAAGGTGGCACCACCAGCTTCACCCTGCTGCGTGATGGCCTTGGTTTGGAGCGGCTGAGGCTTTTGGGGCAGTTGCTGCCAGGGTTGTCTTTGCTGCAAGCCCAACCGGCCCATCCGATTTGGGGTGAAATGCCGATCGTTACCTTTCCAGGCAATCTCGGTGATGCCAGCAGCCTTAAGAAGTGTTGGCAACTGCTAGAAGCTTGGCGGCTGGATAGCTAGCTACTGCAATTAACCAAATTTCTATAAACCCGCACTGCGGGCAAGTAATTCCATCGGATGGGCCACGGGCAAAGGATCTTTTTGCTTTAGCATGTGTTGGCGTATCTGCAGGCTGCAGCCAATATTGGCGCTAGCAACGATTGCGGCGCCGCTGGCCCGTAGATCAGTGGCCTTTATTTCACCCAGCGCAGCAGCTTCTTCCGGTTGCACCAAGTTGTAAATGCCGGCACTACCGCAGCAAACTCCTGCTTCCACAGCTTCTTTTAAAATCAAGCCAGGAATTGCTTTTAGTAATTCCCGCGGTTGTTCAGTTATTCCTTGGCCGTGGATCATGTGGCAAGCATCGTGAAATACCACCATTGGTTCGGCTAAAGGTTTAAGCCGCGCTTTGAATTCTGCACTTAAGCCCAGTTGCATAAGGAATTCGTGCACGTCCAGCACAGGAGCTGTGAAGCCTTCTTGCCCGGCTAGTAATTGCGGATAACGCTTAAGGGTGTGGCCGCAGCCGGAAGCGGCCACAAGAATTGCATCCAGCGCTTCTGTGGCGGCCGCGGCATTAAAGATCCGCACCAAATCAATGGCCAGGCTCTGGGTTTGGAGCAGTTCCCCTTGATGATCACTCACTGCGCCGCAACAGCCCTGGCCTGGCGGCAGCAGCACCTCCACCCCATTGGCTGCGAGCACCGCCAAGGTGGCTGCATTAACAGCTGGATCAAATACCCGCTGCACGCAACCAAGCACCAAACCAACCCTGGCGCGGCGTGGCCCCTCAGCAGGAATCAGCCCCACCGGATCAGGCCCAAATGCCTCAGCTGGCAAGGGGGGCAACAATTTTTCTATCGCTGCAAATTCGGCGCCAAATAGGCGGGTAATGCCAGTGCGGCGGGCCAGCTTTTGAAGCGCTGAATCGCTGTAGGCGCGCAACGGCGTAAGTATTGCCCGCAGCCGTTTTGGATAGGGCAGCAAATTCAAGAGCAAATGGCGCAGCTGCCGTTGAAAGGGGCTACGAAGAGCTGGGTTATTCAGTTTGGGTCGCACTTCCGCTAGTAATTCGTCGTATCGCACCCCAGCGGGGCAGGCGGTAACGCAGGCAAAACAACCAAGGCAGCTATCAAAATGGCTCGCAACCGTGGCATCAAGTTGCAGTTCACCAGCGGCAATCGCTTTAAGGCTATGAATGCGACCCCGTGGTGAATCCATTTCTGTTCCCAGCACCCGATAGCTGGCGCAACTTGGCAAGCAGAAACCGCAGTGCACGCAAGGGTCTAGTAGTGGAATCTGCATTGAATCAGTGCTCGAAATAACTCACCACCGCTTCTGCAAAGCCAGAGCAGCTCAAAGGTTCAACTGCTGGTTCAAGCAAACGGGCGAGGTCATAGGTAACTTCGCCGTTGGCAATCGCGGCGCTGATTCCTTTGTTTATTAAGTTTGCGGCTTCTTGCCAGCCCATAAATTCGAGCATCATCACGCCACTGAGGATTACAGAAGCGGGGTTGATGCGATCAAGGCCTGCATGTTTTGGTGCTGTGCCGTGGGTGGCTTCAAAGATGGCAGCGCAATCGCCAATATTTGCCCCTGGGGCCATCCCAAGGCCGCCAACTATTGCTGCAGCTGCATCAGAGATGTAATCACCATTGAGATTGAGAGTGGCTAATACCGAATATTCCTGAGGTCTGGTTTGGATTTGTTGAAAGATACTATCGGCAATGCGATCGTCTACTAACACCATCTCGCGCCATTTGCCATTGCCATGGCTGGCACCTATTTGTTGCAGCACCTGTTCCACTTCTGCATCGATCGCTTCTCGCTTATCAGGGGTGAGATTGTTGTAGCCCGGTTCAATCAAGCGGCTGTTATCTGTAATTGAAAGCGTCGGATTTTGCTCTTGATTTGCCAGGATCCAGGCTTCTCTTTCGGTAACACAATCGGCCCGAAATTCAGTAGTAGCTAATTCATAACCCCAATCTCTAAAGCCCCCTTCCGTAAATTTCATGATGTTGCCCTTATGCACCAAGGTGAGATGGCGGCGTTTGCCCTTCAGCCGCAAGGCATGTTGCATAGCCCGGCGGATATGGCGTTGGGTGCCGGCTTTGCTAACGGGTTTGATGCCAAGGGCAGAACCCTCTTTGATGCGTTTTTTACCTAATTGCGGGCTAGCGGGAATAACAGTGTCGTTTAAGTGCCTAAGCAGTTCTTGCCCTACTGGGTCGCTGTCGGCCCACTCAATACCGATATAAATATCTTCTGTGTTTTCGCGATACACCACCACATCAAGGTCTTGAGGCCGTTTGTGGGGGCTTGGGGTGCCGCTGTAATAGCGGCAGGGTCTAACACAGGAATAAAGATCAAATATTTGCCTTAACGCCACATTTAAAGAACGGATGCCACCACCAATTGGTGTGGTGAGGGGTCCTTTGATTGCAACCCCATAGGTTTCGATTGCGGTGAGGGTGTCTTGGGGCAGGTATTGATAGGTGCCGTAAAGCTCACAGGCTTCATCGCCGGCATACACCTTGAACCATTCGATGCGGCGTTCACCGCCATAGGCCTTTGCAACAGCTGCATCAAGTACCCGTTGGGTGGCAGGCCAAATATCAACGCCGGTGCCATCGCCGCGAATGTAAGGAATGATTGGGTTGGCTGGCACCTGTGGCTCACCATCCACAAATTTGATTGCCTCGCCGCGGCTGGGGGTGGTGAGCTTTTCGTAGGTAGTCATCGAGTTATCGCTGCAGGTGCTGGGCAAGATGAGCCTAGTTTTGCGCGTTCTGCCGTAATCAATGCTGCCGAACTGGCACTACCGCTCGTAATCCTTCGCAACTTTTGCAGCCATAACCAGCTAGGGGGCGCTTACGCTCAATTCAAGATTGCCCTAGCACCGAGCCCCATGGCTGTTGCCCTTGATTCAAACGTTGTTCTAGGCGGCGCAGATGCCACCGAATCTGCAGTTCCCCTCGCCACCCAGCTGCGGGAAGGCACCAAAAAATCCCACACGATGGCGGAAAATACCGGCTTCGTGAGCTGCTTTTTAAAAGGAGTGGTGGATAAGTTGAGTTATCGCAAGCTTGTTGCGAGTTTGTATTTCGTATATGCGGCCATGGAGGAAGAGATCGATCGCCTGCGGCCTAATCCTGTGTTGCAACCGATCGCTTTCGCTGCCCTTGATCGCCGCAGCGCCTTAGAAGCTGATTTGGTTTTCTACTACGGCGAAAATTGGTTGGAGCAAATCAAGCCCACCCCTGCTGCCACCGAATATGTAGCGCGCATACATGAGCTTGCAAATAGCGCCCCTGAATTATTGGTGGGCCACCACTACACCCGTTACTTGGGTGATTTATCCGGCGGCCAGATTCTTAAAACCATTGCTCAAAAGGCAATGAATATGCAGGGGGATGCCGGTTTGCAATTTTATGTATTCCCTGCAATTGAAGATGAAAAGGAATTCAAAAATACCTATAGGGCTGCTTTGAATTCCCTAGCGATTGATCAAACAATGGCTGATCGGATGGTGGAAGAAGCCAATCATGCTTTTCACTTAAATATGAAACTATTTCAAGAGCTTGAAGGCAATTTGGTGGCGGCGATCGGCAAGGTGTTGTTTGGATTTCTTACCCGCCGTCAAATTACTGGCAGCACCGAAACAGTTAACAACTGAGTGAACCGCAGCCCCCTGCGGTTTTTAGTGCCAGGTACCAGCTCCCGTTTTCGCTGCGGAGGGCTGCTGGTGGCATTGCAAAGCGCCCGCCTGTGCGCCGAATTTGCTCCAGCTGTTGAGATCGTTACCTACCGGCAAAGGGAAGCTGGCCACTTGTTTTTAGCTGATTTATTGCAGCAAGAAGCAGCGCCGGGGGCAGCGCTTTGGATTGTGAGCTGGGGTTTTGATGTGCCTGGCCTGTTGCGGCAATTGCGGGGGCGAGCTGTGGCGTATCACGCCCACAGCAGTGGCTACGGCTTTGAATTACCCCCCGGGGTGCCGGTTTTTGCCGTAAGCCGCAATACGCTTGGTTACTGGGGTGATCGCGCCCCAAGGTGTCCATTGCTATTGGTTCCCAATGCTTTGGATCCTGCTTTTACAACCCCATTTGTAGAGCCGCCAGCTGATACACGGCGACCGATCGATGTGTTGGTGCAGGCGCGTAAAACAAGCACTTATGTGCTGGATCAATTGGTGCCAGCACTGCGGAAGCAAGGTTTAAAAGTTGAGTTGCAAAGCGGTTGGGTGAATGATTTGGCTGCATTATTTAGTAGTGCCACCGTGATGCTTTACGACTCCGCTGATTACTGGCGCAGTGTGGGCGTAACAGAAGGTTTTGGCTTGCCGCCTTTGGAAGCTTTAGCAAGGGGATGCGTGTTATTTAGCAGCTTTAACCATGCCCTTGCCGATAACCTTGATCCCGGTGTAACCGCCTGGCAAATCGGCTGCGGCAGCCTCGCTAATGATTTAAAACAAATTGCGGCGGCGGTAGCAAATCCAGCAGCTTTTAAGCCACAGCCAGAAATGTTGGCTGCTTTGCTGCTAGATCATTCGGAATCCAAAGTGCAACAGCGTTGGCAGCTGGCCCTTGCGGCTGTTGATCAGCATTTCGATCAATTGCAAAATGGAGCAATACCTTTGTTGCAGGTGCCCAGTTGGCGCTTGCGTTGGGGCCGGCGCTTGAGCCGGATCAAGAGGCTGCTCTTAAGGGCTTAAGCGCCATAAGTTAATCGGTGTGAATGCCCATTCATCCCACCGGCCGCCTGATAGCGGTTTTAAGCCATTGGTCTGGTTGCGTTACCGCAGCCAAACTTTAGATAATTTACTGCGTTTACTTAGTTATTTACCGGAGCAACGGCGAACAGCTCTCTGGAGATTGTTGCCGATTTCGGTTTTACCAGGAATGCTTGATTTAGCGCTTGTGGGGGTGGGTGCCAGGTTGGTAGGTGCATTAGTTGGTACAAACCTTGAAGACAAAATGCCAGGGGTGAAGGTATTTGGTGGCAAGCCACTAGATCAAACCCTGTGGCTGATTGCAATATTTATTGGCCTTGCTTGGTTCGCTTCTTTTTCGAAGTTATTTCTGCAATTAGTGCAGCAAAAGGTAACAGCGAGGATTTGGCGTGATCTATCAAATGAAATTCATGCCCGGGTATTGCGCCAGCAATACGAATATCATTTAACCCGCTCAACCGCAGAATTAACAACATCGATTCTTTCTAATATCCGTCAGGCTGCCAGTGGTGTAATTAGCCCAACGCTGCGGATATTTAGTTCTTTAATATCTATTTTATTGCTTTCTTTTGGCATTCTTTGGATCGGACGTTTCCCTGCCTTTTTATTACTTTTAACCGTGATCTTGGCTTATTTGGGTTTATCCACCCTTGTTACGCCATATTTGCGCCATGCCCGCCAGCAAAATTTGCGGCTTGAGGTGCGCTCCACCCATTTGCTTCTTGAGTCATTGGCTTCTGTGCGGGATATCACCCTCACCGGCACTGAAAGTCATTTCCAAGCTGCTTTTAGTAAAGCGGGTGAACGGGCGCGCAGATACGCCTGGATGTCTGCGATGTTGCCAATTGTGCCGCGGTTACTGATTGAACCTTTGGGCATCACGTTGATCTTTGGAATAGGTGCGGTGCCTGCCTTGATGCAGGGAGAACCGCAAAAGGTATTGGGTATTTTGCCTTTTCTTTCTGCCCTTGCAATCGCGGCCCAACGGCTTACGCCACCCTTACAAGAGTTGTTTCATTCCCTCACGGAGTTGCGGGGAGGCTTGCCTCAGGTAAGGGATACCTTGGATTTATTGGAATTACCGGTGGAGCGGCTCACCCTTGGTTGCCCCGGTGTGCCAAGCCCTGCCGGGATGTTTCCGCAGCATTCAATCCGCTTGCGGGATGCCTGGTATCGCTACCCAAACACTAAGGAATGGGTGTTGAAGGGGGTAAATCTCACTATTCCGGTGGGTTCCCGCATTGCTTTAGTTGGCAGCACCGGCAGTGGTAAAACCACCACAGCGCACTTGTTATTAGCTCTATTGAAACCGGAGCGGGGCAGTTTTGAACTTGATGGAAATCCAATGAGCGTTGAAGAAGTGCCTGCTTGGCAGGCAAATTGCGCTCAAGTGCCGCAATTTATTCAGCTGCTTGATGCCAGCGTGAAAGAAAATGTTGCCTTTGGAATTAATAGCAACCGCATCGATGAAGATCGCGTATGGGAAGCATTAGAGGCAGCGCAGTTGGAGGAATATGTGGCGGATTTACCTTTCGGGCTTCTTACCCAAGTTGGTGAAAATGGCCATCAACTTTCTGGCGGCCAACGCCAACGGCTCGCGCTTGCCCGCGCTTTTTATCGCAATTCAGGCTTTTTGGTGCTCGATGAAGCCACCAGTTCCCTTGATAACCGCACTGAAAATGAAGTGATCAATGCCCTTGAGGTGGTGGGTCGCCGTTGCACCACGGTGGTGATTGCCCACCGGCTCAGCACGATTGCCCGCTGCGATCGCATTTATGAATTTGAGCAGGGTGTGATTAAGGCATCTGGCACTTTTGAAGAACTACGGCAGCGCTCAACAAGTTTTCAAGAATTAGCGAGATTGGAACGCTTTAACCCCAGCATCTAAAGCATGCAAAATCCTGTGCAGGTGGTGTTGCTGCAGGAGGCTGCCGCTATCACTGCGGCGGCTGGCCGTTTAGATCCCAAACAATTGGATAAAGCCCTGGCTTTACTAGAAAGCTGCCAGGCAAGCGGAGCGAAATTAGTAGTTACCGGGGTTGGCAAAAGTGGCATTGTTGCCCGCAAGATCGCGGCCACTTTTACTTCCATTGGCCTGATGGCTATTTACCTAAACCCCCTCGATGCACTCCATGGCGATCTAGGGGTAGTAGCGCCAAATGATGTGGTGCTGTTGTTATCTCGCAGTGGCGTTAGCGCTGAATTGCAAGCAATGCTGCCCCATCTGCGCCGCCGTGGCAGCCGTTGTATTGCCATCACTGGCGGCTTGCAATCTCCGTTAGCAATTAGTTGTGAGGTGGTGCTCGATGGGGGTGTTGATAGGGAGGTGTGCCCCCTGAATTTGGCACCCACCGCCAGCACAGCAGTGGCGATGGCGATTGGTGATGGCTTAGCGGCGGTATGGATGCAACGGCGTGGAATTTCAGCTCAAGATTTTGCTGTAAACCATCCAGCTGGTGCCCTCGGCCGCCAGCTCACCCTTACTGTTGCCGATTTAATGCTGCCGGTGCAGCGCTGGCCGCCTTTAGTTCCCGCAGCTCCGCTAACAGAGGTGCTCACAGCTCTAACGGCTACCGGGGTGGGGGCTGCCTGGGTAGAAGATCAACAGCGGCCTGGTTTTTTAATGGGATTAATAACAGATGGTGATTTACGCCGCTGCTTGCAGCAAAAAACAGCGCCGCAATGGGCGCAGCTCAACGCCAGCCAATTGATGACGCTTGATCCAATCACGGTGCCACCAGATCTGCTGGCGGTGGCAGCTCTTGAGCTGATGGAATGCAACCGCCGTAAAGCGATTGCTGTTTTGCCTGTGCAGGCAGCTAATGCTGAATTGTTGGGGTTGCTGCGGCTCCATGATCTAGTGCAAGCCGGATTGAGCTGATGCAGGGCGATTTTCCTTTTACTTTGATCGCCGGGCCCTGCGTAATCGAAAGCCGCGAGTTGGTGCTGGAGGTGGCAGAAGAGCTCAAGGCAATCAGCGAGCGGTTGGGGATCAGGCTGATATTTAAAGCGAGTTTTGATAAGGCAAATCGCAGTGCAGGAGATAGTTTCCGCGGCCTTGGCCTAAACCGCGGCCTTGAAATTTTGGCGGAGGTGAAGCAGCGTTTTGGCTTGCCATTGCTTACCGATATCCATGAAAGCCAGCAGGCAGCAGCGGTGGCGGCCGTGGTGGATGTGTTGCAAATACCAGCTTTTCTTTGCCGCCAAACCGATCTATTACAGGCTGCCGCTGCAGCACTGTTAGAGGGCCGCGGCGCTAGGGGTTTGAACGTAAAGAAGGGTCAGTTTCTAGCCCCTTGGGATATGGCAGCACTCGTGCAAAAGTTGCGGGAAATGGGGTTAACAGGCTCAGAGCAGCTTTGGCTTACGGAGCGCGGCACCAGTTTTGGCTACAACACACTGGTGGTGGATTACCGCAGCTTGCCCCAGCTGCAGGCCCTTGGCTGCCCGGTGATCTTTGATGCCACCCATGCGGTGCAACAACCGGGGGGCTTAGGTAGTAGCAGTGGCGGCCAGCGTCAATTTGTTGCCCCCTTGGCAAGGGCAGCGATGGCAGTGGGGGTGGATGGTTTATTTATAGAAACCCACCCAAACCCGGAAAATGCCTGCAGCGATGGGCCAAACATGGTGCCGCTGCAGCGTTTAGAAGCGCTGTTAAAGCAATTATTGGCAATTCGCGCTGTTGCCCAAGCTGAACCTTTTGCCCCTTCAAGCTTATGAATTGGTTTGGGCTTAAACAACGCTTAGCAGCGATTGATTTGTTGGTTTTAGATGTGGATGGGGTGCAAACAGATGGGGGCTTGATTTATAGCGATGATGGTGTGGTGCAACGCCGTTTTGATGCCCGCGACGGCCTTGGTTTGAAATTACTGCAGCAGGCGGGCCTGGAATTGGCATTTTTAAGTGGCGGCCGCGGAGAAGCAATAAAGCAACGGGCGCGGCATTTGGGGATTAAGCATTGCTTCACGGCGATAAGAGATAAGGCGGGGGTTTTGGCGGAATTGCAGGAGCGGTTGCAGATTTCAATTGCCGCCACTGCTTTTATCGGAGACGACGTTAATGATCTGCCGGTGCGTCCATTGGTGGGGGTGCTGGTTACCCCTGCTGATGGCTGCCGCTCTTTAAAACGCATGGCGGATTTGCTGTTGCGTCAGCGTGGGGGCGATGGGGCTGTGCGGGAGTTGGCGGAACATATCTTGCGGGCTAAAGCCAATTGAGCTGGGGTATCAACCGATAAGGAATCACCAGCAACCTCGAGGCCATAAATGCTGATGCCTGCTTCCAGTAAGCGCAATTGCTCGAGTTTTTCGGCTTGCTCTAAAGGAGATGGAGGCAGCTGCTGCCAACGGTTTAAAACTGCAGCTTGATAGGCATAGATGCCCACATGGCCCCAGTAATTGGCGTGTAGATGCCAGTTTTCAGGGCATACATCCCGCACATGGGGAATAGCACTGCGGGAGAAAGTGAGGCATTGGCCGCTGCTCGCTAGCAGGCATTTCACCACGGCAGGATCATGAATTTTATCGGCGCTTAAGCGATAAACAGGAGTAACAACTGGCGCCTTTGCGATGAAATCAGCAGTTGCGCAGGCAATTGCTAAAGCATCGATCACGGCAGGATCAAGGCAGGGTTGATCCCCTTGCACATTGAGGATCCAAAGCTTTTCTATCTCAAGATTTTTGGATGCAAGATTGGCACTGCTTAATTTGATTAATTGAGGCAGCACAGATGCAATTCGATCGCTACCGCTACTGCAGGCGGCACTAGTTAGCAATACAGGCACTTGATCAGCAAGGCCCCAGCTTTGCAAGGCAGTTTTAATTTCTTGGCTATCGGTGCAAAGCACCACCATCTGCGGCTCTTTTGCAAGTAGGCAGCGCTCGATTACATGGCGTAAAAGCGGTTTGCCATTGATATCGGCCAGTAATTTGCGGGGTAAACGCTTGGATTCCAGCCGGGCTGGGATCACCACAAGGCAGGTCATGGTTGCTGCCAAAGTTGCATTGCTTTTTCCCGCGCCCAAAACCATTTAGCTGAATGGGGGCATTCTTCCCCTATAAACCAAGGCCCCCCCAGGGTGAAATGCAAAAGTTTTGCATTGGGATCTGGCTCCTGCACCCCCACTAAATGGTTCCAATGCTGCGGTAAAGAGCCAATGGCAGCATCACTGCAATCTGCTAACCATTGGAAACGATGTAATTCAAGGCCACTGGCGGTATTTACGTAATCTTTTGTAAGGGCTTGGCATAAGTTGGCATTAAAAAGCATCAATGAACTCCAATTTTTGCGTGGATAAGCGCTTTGCGGTTCGCCAAGAAATTTTGTTGTTTGAGTTGGAATGTGTTGGTGTTTAACGCACATCAATGCATAGTTTTCATCACGTAGAGCCCATAGATCTGTAATATCGGCGCAGCAGAGCATGTCGCAATCAATAAATAAACCCCAACCCTGAAAATTAAGTAGCTGCGGCACTAAAAATCGTGTAAACGAAAAACTAGTGCTTTGTTTTGGATCTTTGCTGCGCCAGTAAAGCCCCTGCTGCTCTAATTGGGGCGTGATCAAGGCTGTGATTGCCAGTGGCGCGCTGCTATGGGTTAGGAGCGAATCAATTAATACGTTTGCAGCGGCTCGCTCCCGCGGATCCACACCAATAAATATTGGGATCGGGCTGCAGCTGCTCATCATATAATGGTAGCGATATAATGCCAACTCATCAAGGCTGGCGCCCCCTAATCTGCCTTAATGACCCAGGGCTTCCTCACCGGCCTCAACGACGCTCAACGCCAAGCGGTGGGGCACCATTGCGGACCTTTGCTAGTGGTAGCTGGTGCCGGCAGCGGTAAAACCAAGGCTCTCACCCATCGCATCGCCCATCTGATCGGCCATCACGGGGTGGATCCAGCCGAATTGCTTGCGGTTACTTTTACAAATAAGGCAGCCCGGGAGATGAAGGAACGGCTGGAGCTGTTGCTTACTCAGCGATTAGCACAAAGTACGTTTGCACAACCGCTCACCAGCTTGCCCCCCCACGAGCAACGCCAGTTGCGCAGCCGCATCTATAGGGAAGTAACGAAAGAGTTATGGATCGGCACATTTCATGCACTATTTGCCCGTTTACTACGTTTTGATATTGATAAATATACCGATCCTGATGGCCTCAGCTGGACCAGGCAATTTTCAATATACGATGAAGCTGATGCTCAAAGTTTAGTAAAAGAAATAACCGTTCAAGAGTTGCAATTAGATCCAAAGCGATTCGAACCAAAAAAAATGCGTTGGGCGATCAGTAACGCTAAAAATCATGGTTGGTTGCCTCAACATTTAGAAGAGCAGGAGGCGGGCCAGGGGCATCGCGGTAAGTTGCTTGTGGAAACCTATCGCCGTTATCGCCGCGCCTTAGCAGCTAATAACGCCCTTGATTTTGATGATTTGCTGCTTTTACCAGTGCAATTACTGCAGCAAAATGATCAAGTGCGAGCCTATTGGCATCGGCGGTTTCGTCATTTACTTGTTGATGAATATCAAGATACCAATCGCACCCAATATGACCTGCTTAAACTTTTAGTAACAGACGGTGTAGATCCAGCTCAATTTGATAGTTGGGAAAACCGTTCTGTATTTGTTGTGGGTGATGCAGATCAAAGTATTTATAGCTTTCGCGCTGCAGATTTCACGATCTTGATGGGTTTTCAGGGTGATTTTGGTGATGGTGGTTCCGATCACAGCACCCAAACGATGGTGAAATTAGAAGAAAACTATCGCTCCACCTCCACGATTCTTGAGGCTGCTAACGCCTTAATTGCCCGTAATACTGAGCGGATCGATAAGGTTTTGCGCCCCACCCGTGGTGCGGGTGAATTAATCCGGCTCAGCCGTTGTGATGATGAAATTGCTGAAGCAGAAGCTGTGGTGCAACGGATGCGTGAATTGCAGGCGGCCCATCCGGAATTGCGTTATGGCGATATGGCAGTTCTTTATCGTACTAATGCACAATCGCGGGCGATTGAAGAATCCCTAGTGCGTTGGCGGGTGCCCTATACGGTTGTGGGTGGGTTGCGTTTTTATGATCGCCGCGAGATCAAAGATGTGCTTGGTTATTTACGTTTACTTGTGAATCCTGCTGATTCAGTGAGTTTATTGCGGGTATTAAATGTGCCCAAAAGAGGAATTGGTAAAACCACAATCGAGCGACTCAATGATGCCTCTAGCCAGCTGGGGATTCCCCTATGGGAAGTGGTAAGCGATGGGGAAGCGGTGCGCACCTTGGCGGGAAGATCAGCCCGGGGCTTGTTGCAATTTGCCGAGCTGCTAGCTGATTTACGTAGCCGGCTTTCAACTGCAAGCCCCAGTGAAATGGTGCAACTGGTGCTGGAACGCAGCGGTTATGTGGCGGAATTAATAGCAGAAGCTACTGATGAAGCGGAGGAGCGCCGCCGCAACTTGCAGGAATTAGTGAATGCAGCGCTGCAATATCAAGAAGAAAATGAAGAGGGAGATTTGGAGGGCTTTTTATCATCAGCGGCCCTAGCAAGTGATGCAGATGATAAGGATCTTGCAGCAGAACGTGTAATTTTAATGACCTTGCATGCCAGCAAAGGGCTTGAATTTCCGGTGGTTTTCATGGTGGGCCTTGAGCAGGGCTTATTCCCGAGCTATCGCTCTTTAGAAGATCCGGCTTCTATGGAGGAGGAGCGCCGGCTTTGTTATGTGGGTATTACAAGGGCAAAGGAGCGCTTGTTTTTATCCCACGCCAGCGAAAGAAGGCTATGGGGTGGCATGCGGGAACCTGCGGTGCCATCGGCATTTTTAGCGGAATTGCCAGAGGCTTTGATTCAAGGTGATATCCCCAGCAGTGGTGGTGCGGCTTTAAGGCGAGAACAGCGGCTGGAGCGCCTTACCCGCATCGATCGTGAACCATCAATGCCGCGAGCAGGGGCAAATAAAATTAGTGGCCACAGCTGGGCAGTGGGTGATTGCTTGCAACATGATGTTTTTGGAGAAGGCAAAGTTAGCCATTTATTTGGTAGTGGTGAAAAAATCTCAATCGCCGTTAAATTTGCAGGCATGGGCCCCAAAATTCTCGATCCGCGCTTAGC
>ERZ889217.360-NODE-360-length-28636-cov-10.398831_pt1 | contig 28636 bp, 25 predicted proteins | sample MGYA00521098_ERZ889217 | MGnify/ENA primary metagenome ERZ889217 (study PRJEB32303, sample SAMEA104408613) | aquatic metagenome | biome: Brackish water; feature: Pelagic; material: water | place: Baltic Sea | collected 2014-06-10T22:04:00 | depth 2,362 m ... | reverse complement strand
CTAGTTAAATAGCGCCGATACAAATTCGGCGGCGTCAAAGGCAACTAGATCATCAATCGTTTCGCCGAGTCCGACAAGTTTGATCGGTATTCCGAGTTCGGTTTCAATTGCGAAAACAATGCCACCTTTGGCTGAGCCATCGAGTTTTGTCAACACGACACCAGTTACTTGTGTCGCTAACGAGAATTGTTTGGCTTGAGTCAAACCGTTTTGACCGGTAGTTGCATCAATCACGAGCAGCACTTCAGTGACCTTGCCGCTTGCCTTGTCGGCGACACGTCGCACTTTGGCGAGTTCTTCCATCAAGTTTGTGTTGTTTTGCAATCTGCCAGCAGTGTCGGCGAGCACGAGATCTATATTTCGTGATGTTGCCCGAGCGACACCGTCAAAAATTACAGAACTTGGGTCGCCACCTTCTGCGCCGCGAACAATTTCTGCACCAGAACGCGTTGCCCAAGTTTCAAGTTGCTCGCCAGCCGCTGCACGAAATGTGTCGCCTGCAGCCAATAACACGCTGCGCCCAAGTGCGCGTTGTTGTGCCGAAAGTTTGCCGATCGTAGTTGTCTTGCCGGCACCGTTAACACCAACAACGAGCCAGATGTTCGGTGCATCGAGAGACGCATCAAAATTTAATTCGCGAGCATTTTGTGAGAGTTGTGATGTCATCTCTTTGCGTAAGGCCGAAATTAAATCACGTGGCTCAGTGATTTGTTTTATTTTGACGAGTTCACGCAGTGGCGCAAGAACGCGAGCAGTTGTAGCAACACCGACATCGGCACGCAGTAACGCTTCTTCGAGTTCGTCCCAAGTTTGTTGGGTAATTGACGAGTGAGTTAAGGCAATCGAAATTGCTCCAGTGAATGCATCACGAGCCTTGCTTAATCTGTCACGCACAGACTCGGCTGATTTAACCGCTGTCTCGCTAGATAACTCGCTAGATAACTCGCTGGCTGACTGGCTGGATAACTTGCTGGCTGTCTGGCGAGTCCGTCGACTAACAACAATTGCTCCAAATCCGAATAATGAAACCAGCAGCGCCAGCACCAAAAAAACTTTCGGCGCCGTATCGGCAGCGACTTGTTGCGCAAAAATGTTGAGCGCGAGCATAAATTAGTTTATGCGGACTGTGCTGTTACGCGCTCCACGACAACTCGCGAAGATCCACCTGGCTGCATCGTCACACCAAGCAGAGAATCGCCGGCTTCCATCGTGCGCTTTTGGTGACTAACTATTAATAGCTGGGCTTCTTGACGAAACTCGTGAACCAGCGCCAAGAATCGATGCAAGTTGACATCGTCAAGTGCGGCTTCAACTTCGTCCATGACATAAAAAGGCGACGGACGACTACGGAAAACAGCAAACAAATACGCCAGCGCCGTTAATGATCGCTCGCCACCCGACAATAGCGAGAGTTTTTTCACGTTCTTGCCACTTGGTTTGGCTTCAACTTCAATGCCGGTATTCAGTAAATCGTCTGGGTTAGTCAGTGTTAAGCGACCAGTACCGCCAGGAAACAGCATCGCGAACAGTTTCGTGAAGTTGTCGCGCACATCGGCATAAGCAGCAGCAAAATTGCTTTGGATTTCTTGATCAACTTGCTTGATCACTTTCATTAGTTCACGGCGTGAGTTTTTGACATCTTCAAGTTGTTCTTCAAGAAAAGTATTGCGCAATTGCAATTCGGTGAACTCTTCTAACGCAAGCGGATTAATCGGTCCCATTAAACGAAGTTCGCGATCAAGTTCGCGTTGGCGCGCAAGCGGATTCGTACCTTCTGGCAGTTCTGGCAACGGAGTATCGATTGCACGCTGAGGTTCGACTTCGAGGTCACGACGAAGCGTGTCGATCGCCCCTTCGAGACGAACTTTTACTTCTGACTCTTCAAGTTCAACGCGACGATTGCGCTCGCGCTGCTCTTCGAGTTGTTTCTCGGTGGCTGTTCGTTCACGGCGAGACCCATCAAGACGATGCGAAATATCTCGCACTTGCGTACTTTGGCGACGACGCAACTCTTGCAATTCGGTTTGACGAGTTTCAAGCGAACGCACATGACCTTCAACAACGCTCGATAACCGCACAACTGCGCCCAATACTGATTCAACTCGGCTGCGGTGATCAGAGGCTGCACTTCGTGCGCCTTCGTCTGCTTGCAGACGAGATTCAAGTTCGACTAATCGCGAGTCTAAAAAACCTTTTCGCTCGCGTAATCCCACAACTTTTGCGTCAAACTCTCGTCGGCGCACGACAACCGACGAAGAGCGATCGTCAATGTCGGCTTGAGATGAGCGCACACCCGACAATCGTTCGCGCACAGTTGAAACTTCGACGCGGCGCAAATTGAGAGCAGTCTGAGCAAGACCTAATTCATTTTTGCTGGCAATTGCACGAACTTCGGCTCGCTCAAGAGCCGCCGCAGTGACAGCATTTGGACCAACACGCAGTGACGTCGTTGCCAATCGGTCGCCTTTGCTAGTTACGACCACGACATCTGGTCGCTCAAGCACAATATCCACGCCACGGTCAAACAAATCTACGAATACGACTCGCGCTAGTAGCGCATCAAGTAGCGAATTAACCGCGACTTGGTTTTCGCCTGCACGGGCTTTGACAAACGATCGCAATGATGAAGCGCCTTGCACTGCCACTGGCGCAACTTTTGATGTCCAATCTCCTAGAGCAATAACTGCTCCCATCACATCAGATGATCGCAATCGTGCAAGAGTTTCGCGAGCGCTCTGCGAATTGGTCATGACTATTGCATTCAACGCATCGGCAAGACCAGCATGAACCGCTGATTGCCAGTCACTCTCGATTTCAATTAAATCGCTAAGCGCACCAAGTGCACCAGATGTTTTTGAAAGTGAGCCAACACTTGAAGCATTCGCCGCTACAGAAGCACGTAGCGTTTCAACTCGCGCGTCATCACCAGCAGATGCGCTTGCTGCTGCCACAAGCGTCGCAGTTGCCGCATCGAGCGCATCTTCGGCCGTCCGAACTGCTTGCGATGCAGACGCTGCATCTTGTACACGATCAGCCACAAGTGCCGATTCGTCACGAGCAAGCTCTAGTTCTTGAGAAGTTGATTCGCCTAAGGCACTTGTAACTTTTGCGAGTTCTTCACGAGCAGTTGCCGCATCGGCTTCGAGTGATGCAATAACACCAGCATCCATCAACTGGCCACGGTCTCGCTCAACTGACCTGCGACGCTCGGCAAGAACTGCGACTTGTCCACGTGCACGCCCAAGAAGTTGTTCAACACGAACGAGGTCGTCGCTCGTGCCTGACTCTCCACGCGCTGTTAGCTCGGCTTCATCAGCCATCACTGCAGTATCCAAACTTGAAAGTTTCTGACGAAGAACTTTCTCGCTTGCTTCGCCGTCAACTTTGCTGGTTGCCGAATTTTCTAGCCGAGTTCGCAATGCATATATTTCACGTCCAGAAATATATAACTGCAACGTTCGCAACTCGGATGCAATTGACCCGTGTCGGCGAGCCGAATCTGCTTGACGCTCAAGCGGACGAAGTTGTCGACGAACTTCGCGCAACAAATCTTGGGCACGCAATAAATTGGCCTCGGTACCTTCTAATCGTCGCTCGGCTTTTTCTTTTCGCTTCCGATGCTTCAACACACCCGATGCTTCTTCGATGATTGCGCGACGATCTTCGGGTCTCGCATTCAAGACAGCATCAATTTGACCTTGACTGACGATTACGTGTTGCTGTCGACCTACGCCAGCATCAGAAAGAAGATCTTGAACGTCGAGCAAACGACACTGAATACCATTAATCGCATATTCACTTTCGCCGCTGCGAAACAAAGTTCGACTAACGGTGACTTCGGTGAACTCAATTGGCAATAAACCTGCTGAGTTGTCGATCGTCAACATAACTTCGGCGCGACCTAGTGCTGGTCGCTTAGATGTGCCAGCGAAAATCACATCATCCATTTTTTGACTGCGTACCGAAGACGGTGCTTGCGCGCCGAGCACCCAAGCAATCGCATCAACAACATTGGATTTACCCGAGCCGTTTGGGCCGACCACTACGGTCACGCCGGGCTCGAGTTCTAACACTGTGGTATCAGCGAAAGATTTGAAGCCTTTAAGGGTTAAAGATTTGAGAAACACTCAGTCAGCGAGATTAGTTCATTTCAGGGCTTTATGCCCGAAACTCAAGTCTGACAGGCCGAGCAATAACAAGTTGTTCGACCCGCAACGACGGTCATCAAAATGCGACCCTTTCGGCAAGTCAAACAAGGCAAACCGGCACGCCCGTAAACGCGGTGTTCGTCTTGATAATTGCCAACCTGGCCGTCTAAATCAACATATTGAGTGTCTTTAAGTGTGCTGCCACCAGCATTTATGGCCTTATTTAAAACTTCGACAATTGCCGCATGCAGTCTCGCGAGAGTCACCGAATTCAACCGACCTGGCAGACGATCGGGTCGAAGTTTGGCTAAATGCAGAATCTCGTCTGCATAAATATTGCCAATACCGGCGACAAAATGCTGATTGAGCAGCAGTGCTTTCAAATTTCCGCGCCGATTTTTAAATAGTTCTTGCAATATCTCTGGGGTGAAGTTATCGACAAGTGGATCAACACCCAGACTCGCCAAGTCGGGCATTTGCGTCGCCAAAAGATCTGGATCAAAAACAACTACTTCGCCAAAGGTTCGCGGGTCGACAAACCATAATTCGCTGTCGATAGTTTTATGTTTCGCTAGATGCATCACCACATGAGTATGTGGGGGTCGCTTGGCTTGGGGTTTGGCAATGATCAACCTGCCGCTCATGCGCAAATGAATCATTAATTTCTCTCCAGAATCTAAATCACAGATCAAATATTTACCACGACGGGTTGCCGTCAAAATCTGAACTCCAGTAAGGCCGTCAATTAACGCCTCGCGGCTCGTGCGACGAACAGTTCGCTCACGTCCAACTTCTACTTTTATTATTGTTCGACCGACAACGTTGTCTTGTAGACCCCGACGAACAGTTTCAACTTCTGGAAGCTCTGGCATTTTGAGTTTCAATCAATTAGCTAGTTAATTGATTCTGGTCAACTGTCTTGAAGAGTTGCAAACGCCTGTTGTGCTGCTAGTTCTTCGGCAACTTTTTTAGACCGACCACTGCCAGCCCCCATCCAGTCGTTGCCGATATATACGGCTGCATAAAACGTTTTGGCGTGATCCGGACCTTCGTCGGTGACACGATATTCAGGCACCGGATTATCTAGCCGAGAACAAAGTTCTTGCAGCTGAGATTTAGCGTCAAGTTGTTTAAGTGCCGCCAAGGCTTCATCAATTGATTCAGATAGCAATGATCTAACGAGCGCATATGCGCTCATCGCATCAGAATCTAAATACACGGCGGCGAATACTGCTTCGAGTGCATTCGCAAGAATTGAAGTTTTCTCTCGCCCACCACCTGCTTCTTCGCCGCGACCTAACAAAATAAACTCGCCGAGCCCAAGTTGTGTTGCAACGCGCGATAGTGCATTCATGTTGACAACAATTTTGCGCAGGTCAGTGAGTTTGCCTTCATCAAAATCTGGATATCGGCGATACATAATGTCGGCAACTACGAAACCAATCACCGAGTCTCCTAAAAACTCGAGTCGCTCATTGGATTCAAAGCCGATATTTTCGGCAGTCCATGAACTGTGACGCATTGCCGTTTCTAACAATGACTTGTCTGAGAATTTATAGCCGATTTTTTCGGCAAGTTTTTCAAGCGAAGTCGTCATTGCAGTTGTAATGCTTGGCGAATTCTGCCGACCATATCTACTTCGACCATTTCTTTAGCGACTTTGATGCCGTTGAGCATCGCCCGCGCACCAGAAGAACCGTGCGAAATAATGCACACGCCGTCAACACCAAGCAAAATTGCTCCACCGTAAGTATCTGGGTCAAACTGCGCGTACAAACCGAGCAGTGCCGGCATCAATGCATCGGCATGCACTTTATATTCGGGTTCACCGATTGCCGTAAACAACGCTTTGACCACCCCGCGCATTGTTCCTTCTAATGTTTTCAAAGCGACGTTTCCTGTAAAACCATCGGTTACGACAACATCAACTTTGTCAGTCATAATGTCGCGACCTTCAACATTGCCAATGAAGTTAATATTTTTAGCGGTTGAAAATAGTTCGTAGGCCTTTTTGCGCAATGCGTCACCCTTGCCTGGTTCTTCGCCAATCGAAAGCAATCCGACACGTGGGTTTTCAATCGCAAATCGAGCGTTCGCATAAACACTGCCCATCAAACCAAACTGCACCAACCACTCAGGTTCAACCTCGGTATTTGCGCCGGCGTCAAGCAATACAGTTGGCGTGGTGCCTGGTGCCGGAATCGGCGTTGCAATTGCCGGACGCTTAACGCCTTCGATACGCCCCATCCGCAATAACGCTGAAGCCATCGTCGCACCAGTGTTGCCCGCAGAGATCATCGCACTGGCCTTGCCGTCACGCACCGCTTCGGCGGCACGCACAAGTGTCGAATCTTTTTTGTTGCGCACCGAACTTGCTGCATCTTCATGCATCTCAATAACTTCGCTAGCGACGATTAAATCGAAACCTTCTCGTCCTTGAAGATCGTCTGGGCCAACGAGTACAACAGCAATGCCAGCAGCGACGGCTTCGCGCGCGCCAGCGATTATTTCACTAGGAGACTTATCGCCCCCGAGGGCGTCAACAGCAATTGGCAGCATCGTTCAAACAAACGACGCGAAAACTCGAACTTAACTTGCGTCGACGTTGACCGCGACGCGACCCTTGTACCAGCCACACGAACCACAAACGGTGTGTGGACGTTTTGCGATACCGCAACGTGGGCATGAACTTGCACTCGGCGCCTTCAACTTCCAGTTCGCAGCCTGACGCATACGACCCTTGGATTTAGACTTCTTTTTCTTTGGTACTGCCATAGCGAGCTGTCTTTCGGTAATTTTTATCTGAAATTAAACTAATAAGAACGAATGGCAAGGCTAGCGGATATTTGGTCTGTTTGACTCACGCCTTAGGGGCTTTGATCTTAACTTTCGTCGGTTCGAAGTGCGTCAAGTGCCGACCAACGATCATCGCGTTCAGCCCGCGAACACGAGCATGACGCCGTCTGCAAATCTGCGCCACACTGTGGGCACAAACCAGGACAGTCGGTACGACAAAGAGGTGCCAAAGGTACGGCGAGCAGAACATTTTGGCGAGCCATTTCGAGCAAATCTAATTGCTCTCCGGTTATTGGATAAGCATCTGGGTCGCTAATTACTGCTTGATATAACTCTTGAACTTCAACTTCTGCACGGCCAGTTAACGGTCGCAAACAGCGACGACATTCAAAGTTCCATTCGGCGCCAAGTGTGCCGTGCACAACGATGCCATCGCTCAACGCTTCAAGAGTTAGCGCAACATCAACTTGCGAACCGGCGACTATTCGCGAATCAGCAAACTCAAATACGTCGGCTTCAATTTGACGATCAACTTCGCGGATACTTCCGGCGCGTCGCAGAAGTTCGGCGACATTAATCAGTAGCGGCGATGCCATTAGTCACCCACTTTAACTAGTTGATTTTATTTTGCTGTTTAATTTGCTATGAAACTGTTTTAGAACTCTTCGTCTTGATTGAACAAGTTGCCAGAGTCATCTTCAAGAGAAACTTCGTGTGCCGGCTGTTGTGCCACAATCGTTAATCGTGCACGACCTTCGGCAACAGTTTTGACGAGACGATCTAACAAAATTTCAAAACTTCCTAAGCGACGATCTAAGAAGTCTTCAGTTTCACTCTTTTGTCGACGAGAGTCTGCATTGGCGGCTTCAATCACTTGACGTGCCCGAGCCTCAGATGCTCGAACGACTTCGGTGCGTTGCACCATTCGCTCGGCTTGCACTCTTGCGGCTTCCAACATTTCATCGGCTTCGCGTTGTGTTTTTGCGAGAAATTCTGCACGTTCTTTGATCATCCAACGGGCTTCACGAATTTCAACAGGAAGACTGTCAAGCGCATCTTGCAGAATGCCAAGAACCTGTTCACGATTAATTTTTGGCGCACTAGACAATGGCGCGTTCGGCGCACTCGAAATAACCCCGATTACCTCGGTTAGAAATGATTCTGTGTCGCCCAATTCGACAGGAACTGTGTCACCGTCGAACGAATCTACGATTTTGTCGTAATTTTCAAAATCATCGTCAGTCATTGTTTCCCCTTACTTTTGTGCTTTTGCTATTGCTATTTTGACAACTGATGGTACAAGTGCCGAGACGTCTCCACCATATGTGGCGATGTCTCGAACATAACGACTGCTGATAAATGCATTCGCTGGTTTTGGAATCAACAAAATTGTTTGCATCTCTCCGACAGCAGCATTGGTGTGGGCCATCTGCACTTCGACGTCAAGATCAGCGGCATTGCGCACGCTCTTAACGAAGCAATCAACTTTAGATTTTTTGGCGGCGTCAACGGCAAGACCCGATGCAGCGATTATCGAAACATTTTTAAACTCTGTAGTTGCGGCTTTAAGCATCTCAACTCGCTGGGTAATGCTGAACATGCCAGATGGTTTTTCAGGATTATGCATCACCGCGACGATGACTTCATCAAACAATGAAGAGGCTTGCGAAATAATGTCAAGATGCCCGATATGTGCCGGGTCGAAACTTCCAGGAAACATCACTTTCATCGCGCTAGTTATGGTACTCGCCGTAAATACGTGACGTGAGTTCGCCCATATCGCTTAGAACGCACTGACTGCCAGCCATCTATACCTGTTATTTCACGGTTGCTTTCAGCCACCAATAATGGCGCTGAAATCTTGGAAAGCAAGCCCACCCAATCGACAAATTCGTACGGCGGATCAGCCATCACCAAATCGACATTGGCGACTTTAGCCGCAGCGATCGCGGCATCTGCGCGAATAACAGTTGTGCGATCAGTAAGTCCAAGTTTTTTTATATTGTCTTGCAAACTCGTCAACGCATCGCGGTCTCGTTCGATGAACGTGCAATGTTTCGCCCCGCGAGATAAAGCCTCAATACCCAGCGCTCCAGAACCGGCAAATAAATCTAAAACATGTGCGTCAACCACGACGTTCAAACTTGTCAGCGCATTAAAAATTGCTTCGCGCGCCATGTCTGTTGTCGGTCTTGTGGTGTTTCCTTCTGGGGCCGATATTTTTCGCCCACGCAATTCTCCCGCCACCACTCGCATACCTTCACGCTATTGGCGAACTTTGCTCAGTAGTAGTGGTTGAATGACTATATGGATTTTGGCCCCGCTGAGCCGCCAACTGAATCGATTATTTGTGTTGATTGCGGAGGCACTGCACACCTATTAACTCATCCGCCAGAAGATGGTTTGTGGCAGGTCGGTGAAGTTGTCGCCTATCGCTGTAGCGACTGCCTTGATCGCTGGGATCTCGTGCTCGCCCCCGAAGGTGAATAGCAAAAATCAGCGCCACCAAATTAATTTTTGAAGAGAAACTCTTCTTCATCTGGTGTCAGCAGCAGATCAATCTCTTCGCGAATTTCGTTATGACTCTTTAAGGTCGGGTCGGCGTTAATGATTTCGAATGCCGTCGCCCGTGCGAGTTCAATTAAATCTCTATCTTGTCGCAACGATGCAAGTTTCAGATCGCTGCGACCTTTTTGCGCTGTATTCATGATCGTGCCTTCACCGCGCAACTCAAGATCAACTTCTGCGAGATAGAAACCGTCAGTTGACTCAACGAGCGCATCAATTCGTGGCGAAGAAATTTCAGCGTCGCTAGTGACGAGCCAACAACGCGAAGCAATCACGCCTCGGCCCACACGACCACGAAGTTGATGCAACTGAGCAATGCCAAAACGATCGGCGTCAAGCACGACCATACAGGTCGCATTCGGCACATCGACGCCAACTTCAATCACGGTTGTTGCGACTAGTACGTCAAGTTTGCGATTGCGAAATTTGTTCATCGTCTCATCTTTTTCGCTCGATGACATGCGGCCGTGCAACAATCCGAGTTTCAGACCTTTCAATTCAGTCTTGGCGAGAAGCTTGAAAGTATCCTCGGCAGAAGCAACTTGCAGTTTGTCGCTCTCTTCAATCAACGGACAAACCACAAAAGCCTGCTGACCATGAGCTGCCGCACCGCGCACTTCATCCCACATTGCAGACTCAGATTTTTTGCCTGCAATCCAAAATGTTTTGATCGGTGTGCGACCTGGCGGCATCTCGTCAAGCACACTTACATCAAGGTCGCCGTAAACCGTCATCGCGGCAGTTCGCGGTATCGGAGTTGCGGTCATTACTAAAACATCTGGTGATGTGAGAATTTTTTCAGAGTTCTGACTGACCGTACTTTCACCTTTGTTGCGCAATGCTGCCCGCTGTTCGACACCAAATCGGTGTTGCTCGTCGATCACTGCCACACCTAATGAAGAAAACTCAACACCCTCTTGAATGAGCGCATGCGTGCCGATCAAAATATCTACTCCACCATTGGCAAGATCGCGCAACAACTCTCGTCGTCGCTCGCTCGTGATGCGACTGGTGAGCAACTCGACGCGCAACTGACGATCGCCAAACAAATTTTTGGCGTCTGGCACGAGTAGCCCTGCGAGAAGACTGCTGACACTGGCGAAATGTTGTTCAGCCAAAACCTCGGTCGGTGCCATCAGCGCACCTTGGTGCCCGCCCTGCACGGCGGCGAGCATCGCCGAAACTGCAACGACTGTTTTGCCACTACCGACATCGCCTTGCAACAACCGATGCATCGGATGCGGTGCAGCCAGATCTTTGTTTATCTCAGAAATCACACGCTGCTGAGCGGCTGTCAATGCAAATGGAATCGCTGCGACAAAACGCTGTTGCAATTTGCCATCAACAATGTGACGAATTCCGGTGCTGTCAAGTTCAAACGCGCGCTTGCGCCCGACCAACACAACTTGCACCCGCAACAGTTCATCGAATGCGAGCCTGCGTCGTGCATTTTGTTTCGCCAACATTGTTTCAGGAAAGTGAATCCCCCACAATGCCGCCGTGCGATCTACTAGTTCGAGACGATTAATTAATTCAGTTGGCACCGGATCTGATAATCCGCGTTCACGGCATCGTTCGAGGGCGTTCTCGACCCAAGTTGCGAGCTCCCATGTTGAGACTTGAGTTTTTTCACTTTGCGGATAAATCGGAACAATTCGCCCGGTGCGATCACCAATTAAGTCGACTAACGGATTGCTCATTTGCAAAACACCGCGATACAAATCAGGTTTTCCGAACATTGCGACTTGCAAACCAACTTTGAGTTGTCGTTCACGCCACGGCTGATTAAAGAACACCGCGGTCAATCGACCAGACTCGTCGCCGACCTGAATTGTCACAACTGTGCGCCGATTTTTCGTAGTGAACTTAGAAACCTTTCTAACTTCGACAATAACTAGGGCTTCTTGCCCTGCAACCAGGTCGCTAACTCGGGCTTCGTTCGTGCGATCAACCCACTTGCGCGGGTAATTCATTAACAATTCGAGAACATTGGTAATGCCGTATTCGGCTAGAGATTCTTTACGCTTTTCGCCGACACCTTTTAGAACTTCGACATCAATGTCAGCAAGCTCGTGCAATGTGATTTTGCCCGTCATGCGGGACTCGGTTTACTCAACACCAAATAAGTACGGATACAGCGGCTGGCCACCAAAATGAACTTCGCATGTGATCTGCGGATATTTTTCAGAGACATGTGCGATCAGTGATTCAGTACTTTGTGAAGTCGCACCATCACCATAAATAATTGTCAAAAGTTCGCGCTCTTGTGTAATTAATTTTGCGAGCAAATCACGACATACGGCATCCAAAGTTTGCGCGACGGAAACTACGCCGTCTCCGCGCACGAGACCAATAAAGTCACCGGCTTTGACTTGGCCTGCATCGCTGTTTGTGTCACGCACCGCCTGGGTTATTTCGCCCGTCGAAACTGAACTTGCGGCGCGAGACATTTGCGAACCATTGTGTTCGGCAGATGCTTCTGGGTCGTAAGCAACAAGTGCCGCAAGAGCTTCAGGCATCGAACAAGTCGGCACGACACGAACATCTTTTTTCGTAAGTTCATCGATTTTATTTGCAACCGGAATAATATTTTTATTGTTCGGCAAGATCACAACTTGAGTTGCGTTCATGTGTTCAACAGCGTCAAGCAATTCTTGCGTGGACGGATTCATGGTTTGTCCGCCAGTAACCACACCATGCACTCCCATTTGTCCAAAAAGTTCGGCAAGACCGTCGCCACTTGCAATTGCTACGACGGCACAAGTCACTGGTGGAAGTGCTGATTGACGTGAGCCAGAGCGACCAGATTTTGAACCAGTTAATATTTCGACAGGCGCACCAAGACCAGCATCGCGCTGTGCGTGTTCTTCTGCCATTTCTTCAAACAGATCCGTGATCCGAATTTTTGACGGAATACCACCAACAAGTAGTGGTGCTTCAACTGCTGCACCAATGTCGTTGGTATGAATATGACAGTTATATAAACCATCGCCACCCACAACAACAATTGAATCGCCTATCTCGCCCCACGAATTTTTAAATTTTTTCAGTTTTGTATCTTCAAGATTTAATAAAAACATGACCTCGTAGCGCAACTCACTGACATCAACTGAGCCGTCGGTTGAGGTGCGCAATGCAACTTTTTCAAGTTGCTCAGCAGTTGGGCCGTCATCATAATTTGGTTCTGGTAGAGGTTCGCCGTCCACGATGTGCACGGCTGAATCCATAAACAACATGAAGCCAGCACCACCAGCATCCACAACTCCGGCATCTTTGAGCACGGGCAACAACTCAGGTGTGTTATCGAGTGCCTTGCGTCCTGCTGCGCGCGCCGCACGCAACATCACTGCCAAAGTTGCGCCCTCGTCGGCTGCTTTCACTGCCGCATCAGCCGTTTCACGAACGACCGTGAGAATTGTTCCTTCAATTGGTTTTAGCACGGCTTCGTAAGCGGCACTTGACGCAGACTTGAGTGCTTCGGCAACACGTTGTGCGCCGGAAGTTTTTGCAGTTTTTAAAGTCGAAGACAGACCGCGCAAAATTTGACTAAGAATTACCCCGCTATTTCCGCGTGCGCCCATCAACGATCCATGACTGATTGCCTCGCAGGTCGTGTCTAATTCGGCTGATGCACCTTCAAGTTCTGTAACAACGGCATCAAGTGTTCGTGCCATATTTGTGCCGGTGTCGCCATCGGGAACTGGATAAACATTGAGACGATTTATTCCACTCGCATGGCGTTTCATGGTGTCGCGGAATGCGATCACGGTGTGACGCAAGGCATCCGCACCAAATTCTTCAAGCACTGCCATATCAGCAGGCTACTAAGCCACATTGCCCGACCCGCCTGTGTGCGCTGGCGAGTGGTAATCGACCGTGTCGAGCAAGTATCTTTCTAATGATGCAAGGCGTAATAAAGGCATACGATCCATCGACCGGAGACGGCGTTGTAATTCGTGACACCGACCTAAGTGAATACGATCTCGCCGTCGGCGCGCTTGATGGATCAATTTTTAGAATGTTGCGACAAGGTCAACGTGTTTTATTTTCTCTTGACACTGCAGGTCGTGCGACAACATTGCGACTTGGTTCAGAGCGCGACATGGAAACTCCTGGCGCATAGCGATCTCAATTTATGGCAGCACAGTCTTCTAACACAAAATTAAATTCATGGGTGGCTCAGTGGGCCAAAGTTCTGCAGCCTGATGATGTCTATTGGTGTGACGGATCTCAAGGCGAATACGACATGCTTTGCGGTGCACTAGTTAAGTCTGGAACATTCACAAAACTTGACGAGGCCAAGCGACCGAATTCTTTTTGGGCGCACTCAGATCCGGGTGATGTGGCACGCGTCGAAGATCGAACATTTATTTGTTCGGCCAACAAAATTGACGCGGGACCAAACAACAATTGGCGCGAACCCGACGAGATGCGAAGCGAAATGACTGCGCTGTACACCGGAGCGATGCGTGGCCGAACAATGTATGTCGTGCCTTTTTCGATGGGACCACTTGGTTCGCCAATCGCACATATTGGTGTGCAATTAACTGACAGTGCATACGTTGCAGTCAGCATGCGGATTATGACTCGCATGGGACAAGGTGCGCTTGATGCACTTGGCAACAACGACTGGGTGCAATGTTTGCATTCTGTTGGATCACCACTAACTGGTGACACGCAAGATTCACCGTGGCCGTGCAACCCCGACAACAAATACATCGTGCACTTTCCTGAGACGCGCGAGATAATGAGTTACGGCTCTGGCTACGGCGGCAACGCGCTGCTCGGCAAGAAATGTTTTGCGTTGCGAATTGCATCGGTGATGGCGCGCGATGACGGCTGGCTCGCCGAGCACATGTTGATTCTGAAACTTACGAATCCAAAAGGTGAATACAAATATATTGCGGCGGCGTTTCCTTCGGCTTGCGGCAAAACAAATTTGGCGATGCTTGTGCCAACAATCGCTGGCTGGAAAGCCGAAACTATTGGCGACGATATTTGTTGGATGAAATTCGGCAAAGACGGTCAGCTCTATGCGATCAACCCTGAAGCCGGTTTCTTTGGCGTTGCGCCCGGCACTGGTTATGACACCAATGCAAATGCGATGCACACGCTGCTCGGCAACTGCATTTTCACAAACACTGCCTACACACCTGACGGTGATGTGTGGTGGGAAGGCATGACAGATACGAAGCCTGCGCGTGCCACCGACTGGCGCAACCAACCGTGGACACCAGAAACCGAGACTCCGGCGGCGCACCCGAACGCGAGATTCACAGCGCCGGCGAGTCAGTGTCCGTCGATTGCACCTGAATGGCAAGACCCAAGTGGTGTGCCGATCTCAGCGATTTTGTTTGGCGGTCGTCGACGCACAACGGTGCCGCTCGTGACGCAGGCATTTGATTGGGATCACGGAGTATTTCTCGGTTCGATCATGGCTTCAGAGACCACGGCTGCGGCTGGTGGCGCAGTTGGCAAATTGCGTTTTGATCCGATGGCAATGTTGCCGTTCTGTGGTTACAACATGGCGGATTATTTTGCACACTGGTTAAAAATTGGCACGAAAACTTCGGCCGAAAAATTGCCACAAATCTTTTTCGTCAACTGGTTTAGACGCGATGCCGAAGGAAAGTTTTTATGGCCGGGATACGGCGAAAACAGTCGCGTTCTGAAGTGGGTTTTCGAGCGACTAAACGGCTCTGCTGTTGCGAACAAAACAGCAATCGGCTACTTGCCAGATGCTGGTTCGCTAGATGTAACGGGATTAAAAGTTTCAACTGAAGATCTTGAGCAGTTGCTAACTATTGATCAGGCTGGCTGGCGCGAGGCCGTGCCGCAGATTCGCGAACATTTTGCCACGTTCGGCGATCGCCTGCCGGCAAAATTAACGGCTTCACTTGACTCGCTTGAGTCAGCACTCGCCTAGTTCGTTTTTTAGTTTTTAGCCGGCTTGACCGACAAGAACTGCGCGAATTCCGAGCCCCATAATAAATAGCCCACCAAAGCCGTAGAGCAAATACACGCGACTCTTTAATTGTGCGCGATACGAATAGATAATCGCAATCGCGATGATTGCCACAAAACCATAGAACGCGTGAAACGCCGGATATTCGATTTTGTTGCGATTGACAACTGCAACGCCAAGTGCCACTTGCACAAAAACCATGAACTGCACCAAACCTGTGAACCACCATAAAGCCCGACTGCGCAACGAAATATTTTTGTGCGCCACAAGTGCCCATACCCCAGCCAACCCGTTGCCAATAATCATGATCCACGCCCACGAAGTATGCAGTTCAAGCAACGTTGCAGCAAATATGTTGATCACTTTCTCTAATCTAACGGATAAGCGTGTCGGCTTCGTGACCGTCTTGCGCAATGTGCAAAGTGCCTAGTGAATCGCGCTCAAGCAGAGTGATGCTGCAATTGTCTAATTTGCGAATCACAAGTCGGTCATCGCCGATAATCGCACCGACGATCGCATTGATCGCAATGAAATGTGAAAAAATTACTGTGTTTCGATCAATCGCACGAACGAACTTGACTGTGCTGTCACGAAATTCAAGATAATTTGCACCAAGATCTGACCAGTTTCCTTGCATCGCACCGCGCAACCATTCGATTCGTGCGTTCATTGTTACCCCATCTGGCGAAGGAATCTCAGTAACTTCGTGACTTACTTTTACTTCGGCACCTCGAATAAGAGCGAACGCCTTTGCAGTCTGCTGACATCGCAACAACGGACTCGAAATAATTTCGGCCGATTGATCTTTGAAAATAGTTTCAAGTTTCTGTGCGACGCTTTCTGCTTGACTACGACCCAGATCATCTAGTTCTGGGTCAAGAGCAGTATCCCAGCCAGCCGACGCACGACCGTGACGAATTAGTGCAATGCGAATGTTTTTCAAATCGTTACCAACTTATTCAAATATCCAACTATCTCGAGGTGGTCCAGTCTCGCCATGTTTAATAAACCACTCGGTGCCGAACGCAAGTTCAAAAATTTCATCCGTCATATTTAAGAAAAATGATGTATCTGTGATCTGACTCCGATGGCATGCAATCGCTAATTTTTTTTGCTCACAATATTTCCGCACATCCACTCGGTGAGTTATCACACTCTCTGGCTCACCCATCGGGTTTCCGTCGTCTGCCGGACCGTCCGGATCGAAATCGCCAATACCTTCGGTCTCACTAAGAATTTCAGGATTGCTAAGCGCCATGTCACGCATTCGACGAAAAGCATCACGATTCGTCGTCATCTCAAAAATATTTTTTACACCGGCGATCTCTGCGGCTCGATGTCCAACTTTGTAAACCGCAATATGATCGGGGTGACCGTAGTTGCCGTGCCAATCATAAATAGTCACCGCGTCGGCTTTCTCTTCAGTCAAAATCTTTGCTAACTTCTGCGCCGCCACATCGACATCGGCATTAATAAACGCTTGCGGATCAGAATTCTGTGGCCAGCCGGTCATTCCGGAGTCTTTATAGCCAAGCATCTCGAGTCGGGCAATACCTAGAACTTTTGCTGAAGCAGCAACTTCTTTAAATCTGCGATCGACGAGAGTTTCACCAGGCTGCAAATCGTTCGGCACTTCACCGTATGCGCCGTCTGTTGCGACCACCAAAACAACACGGTGTCCTTCAGTAGATGCACGGGCAATCGTGCCACCAGTTGCCAGACACTCATCATCTGGGTGCGCGTGAAAGCAAACGAGTGTTGACATTTAATTTTGCTACTCCGAAATTTCTTTGACAATGCCGCGATTAATTAGATCCTCAATATTTTTTACTCCCCAATCGGTCAAAACTTCGCGAGAGTTTGCGCCTGCATGCGCTGGTGCGTCTGGTATTGCCGCAGTCGTGCGCGAAAATCTCGGCGCAGGCGCAGGCTGAGTTGTGCCAGCAATTTCGATAAAAGTTTTGCGCGCCACATTGTGTGGATGCTTCGCCGCCTCGCTCATTGTCAACACAGGTGCAAAGCAAACATCAGTTCCTTCCATAATTGTGCACCATTCATCGCGAGTTTTACCTAAAAATATTTCTGATAGTCGAACTTTAAGCGCTGGCCACTTCGTGCGATCTTGTTGGTTGGCAAATTCGCCGTCATTTTCTAAGCCAGTCAGTTTCAATAACTCGGCATAAAACTGCGGCTCAATTGAACCGATAGAAATATATTTCTCATCTTTGCATTTGTAGACGTCATAAAAATGTGCGCCAGTGTCGAGCAAATTAGTGCCGCGAGCATTTTCGTCGTGCATCCCAATATTTTTGAATCCCCAGAACATCGACATCAAAATTGCCGAACCGTCAACCATCGCTGCATCCACAACTTGACCAACTCCACTGCGCTGTGATTCGAGCAACGCACACACAACGCCATACGCCAACAACATTCCACCGCCACCAAAATCTCCGACCATGTTTAGTGGCGGTACAGGCGCCTGCCCTGCCCGACCAAAATGTGCCAGCGCTCCAGCGAGTGCAATGTAATTAATGTCGTGACCCGCCGAGTTTGCGTATGGCCCGTCTTGCCCCCAGCCAGTCATTCGCCCGAACACAAGTTTTTTATTGCGCGAGATGCAAACATCTGGCCCAACACCAAGTCGCTCCATCACACCTGGGCGAAAACCTTCAATCAAAGCATCGGCTTTTTCAATTAGTTGCAACAAAGTTTCAACGCCATCTGGATGTTTTAAATCAATCGCGATATTTTTGCGACCACGCTGCATTACATCCCAATGCGCACCAGCCACGGGCACGTCACGCACTGCCTGCACCCGCTCAACACGAATAACTTCAGCACCCATATCGCTGAGCATCATCGCCGCAAATGGCCCGGGCCCAATGCCGGCAATCTCAATTATTTTGTAACCAGATAATGGGCCTCGCGACGAGTTACTCACAGTATTTAATTTGCCGCCACAAAATCGGTGATCAATTCAACTAAATACCCCCAAAGTGGTTTGGGCATATCGTGACCCATATCTTCAACAAGCACGAGTTTCGCTCCAGGTATCAACTCAGCAGTGCGCTCGCCACCCGATGGTGAAATCAATGTGTCATCTTTGCCATGAATTACAAGTGTCGGCGTTTTAATCGCTCGAAGCTTTTCGGTGCGACGACCTGATGCATAAACAGCAGCAAGTTGGCGAGTCGAACCTTGCGGATAATACATCCGGTCGAAATCTCGAGCCGCAGAAATCTTTGAAAATTCGTCACTACGATATTTTTTAGAGTGATAGATCTGATAAATAACCGAGTGTTCAATGAACCCAGCACGATCAGATGGCGTCTCAGATAACAGTGCATTAATTGCCTCTGGCATCGACTGACCATATTCTGGTTCGCCAGACATTGACATTACCGAAATCAGTGAGCGCACTCGCGTCGGGTGTTCAATTGTAAAAACTTGTGCGATCATGCCGCCAAGCGAAACACCAAAAATATGCGCTTGCTTAATTCTTAGGTGATCCAAAAGTCCGACTAGATCATTAGCCATATCAGAAAGCGTGTACGGCACTGGTGGCACTGGCTCTTCAAGCATGGCCGCCGTCAAAACTGCACCAAGATCAACTTCAACCCCATCAAATTTTGTCGAGAGTCCGCAGTCACGATTGTCAAAACGAATCACAAATAAATTTTTGGCGGCGAACATTTTGCAATATTCGGTATCCCACTTGACCATCTGGGCACCGTGCCCCTCCATCAGAACAAGGGCTGGATTTTTCGGATCGCCAAACGTTTCGTACTCAAGTTCAATCGTTGGTGATACTTGCGCACGAGCCATATTCGAACTCTCATCCTTTTCAATAACTTCGGTCAGTAAGTCAGTAAAAGATAGCGTATAACCATCCGCCTCAATTAATTAAGCGGCGTTTTTGTTCGTCAAATTCGGATTGAGTGATTGACCCACGATTCAGCATCGCTTCAAGACGTTCAAGTTGCCCAACAATTGGATCAACATTTATATTGCGCTTCGTACTCGCATTAATTGCTTCGTGGATAATGTTCAACACTTGCTCTGGGTCGCGAATGTCAGAAAATAGTTGCTGACCATCTTCGCTTGCCGATTCGATCAGCAAATCTCCTGCACCAAGCATTCGCTCTAAGATACTTTGCTTAAAATTGACATTGTTAACTCGTTCGAGTGGGATCTCGACTCCGCGGCGCGCTAAAACGCCCTGGCGAAAAATCACTCGTTGAGAAGTGACTACAAAAAATGTTCGCGACCATCGCACAGCAACTACACCAACGGCAATGAACGATGCAATCAATGCGACAATTAAAACTCGTGACACCCCAGTCTTAAGCCAACCATCCTCAAGATTCTGCGCATAAATAGAGAGCGCAAGCACCACAATCGAAATTACTGATGGTTTCACAAAAACAACCCAATGCGGGTGCAAATCTAGGTTTACGTGTTCGCCACGATTCAGCAGTTTTCTTGGATACGCCACATGTCAAACTTAGTGAACCTTCCGGCTTGTTAAAGGTTCAGTATTTAGCCACTGCGACAGGTACCGCCTATCGTGAAGCCGTGGATATTGAGCAGTTGCTAAGGGGCATGGACGATGACCAGCGCGCCGCGGTCACTTGTCCCGAAACCGCGACCGTCGTTCACGCAGGTGCGGGCTCTGGCAAAACTCGGGTACTCACACATCGCATCGCCTATCGAGTCGCAACTGGCACCGCTCAAGCCGAAAGAATTCTTGCGATTACTTTCACTCGTGAAGCCGCAAGTGAAATGCGCCGGCGATTAACACATCTCGGCGTTGCTCGTGATTCACAATCGGTAACTGTCGGCACATTTCATGCTGTCGCACTTGCACTGCTGCGTCAACGACTTGCCGATCTGCACAAACCGATGCCCGCAATTATTCACAATCGTCAGCAAGTCATGACAGCGGCAATCGGTGATAATCCACTTGCTGCTCGCGCTCGCGAGTTGCTGATCGAAGTTGATTGGGCGCATGCTCGTTTAATTGCGCCAACAACATATGCACAAACTGCGAAACGACTTGGCAGATACGCGCCCGCACCACATAATGAGATCGCCACGATTTATAAAAAATACGAGCAACTAAAACTTCAACGCAATGTTTTAGATCTGGATGATTTAATTACACGAGTAGTTGAGGCAATGCGCACAGATAACGCCTATGCCCAGGCCGTACGCTGGCGCTATCGACACTTGTTTGTTGATGAAGCGCAAGATATGAACCCTTTGCAGTACGAATTATTTGATGCAATTCGTGGCCAACGCGCTGATGTGTTCGTAGTTGGCGACCCGATGCAAGCAATTTATGGATGGAATGGCTCAGACAAAAAACTTTTCGACGAATTGCCAGAAAAAATTCGTGGCACAACTGTTCTGCATCTGCCAAACAACTATCGCTGCTCTCCACAAATCTTGACGGCAGCAACTGCAGTCGCTCAACATGTTGAACACAATCTCGATGTACGCGCAATGCGACCAGAATCTGAGCCGGTCGTTGCTAAAGGTTATGGCGACCCCGAATCAGAAGCAGTCGGTATATCTTCAATGCTCTGGAGTTATGCACGACGAGGTGGAGCAAATTCTTGGAAGTCATGTGCGGTTCTTGTTCGAACAAATATTCAAGTTGAAGTAATTGTTGATGCACTTGTCGCAAGCAATATCCCCGTTCGTACATCTCGCCCACCGACAGAACTAACTTCTGCGATTAGTGATGCTGCCCAAAGCACAAGCCGCAATGGCTTGGCTACTTGGGTGACTGACGTCTTAACTGAATCAAGTTCAGAGATTCAACGCTGGGTCGCTGAACAATTGCAAATATTTCTAAAACTTGATCACCCTGGAGCAATTGATGGTCGAACATTTGCATCGTGGATGCGAACCAATGCATCTGATCAACGCAGCACAGAGGGCGTCGAAGTCCTCACATTTCACTCAGCAAAAGGACGTGAATGGGATTGTGTCGTCGTCGCGGGTGCCGAGGTTGGATTATTGCCACACGCTTCAGCGATCACCAAAGATCAGCAAGACGAAGAAGTTCGGTTGGCTTATGTCGCTCTAACTCGCGCATCGCAACAACTGTTCATTAGTTGGTGCGAGACACGCAAAGGTCGCACAACAGGTCGCAGCGCACTTCTATCCAACATTACAAACTCAACTGATACTCCAAATGAAACAAGCACTGCGGTGCCCAAGCGTGAGTCTCGTGTCAAAGTTGTCTCACTTGAAGACGAATTACGCAACTGGCGCAGTCGCCGAGCGCGAGTAATCAAGCAATTGCCGAGCGCGGTTTTAGGTGATCACGAATTGAGACTAATTGCAAGGCAAAAACCTGCAAACATCGATGAGCTCGGAAAGATTCTCGGACCAATGACCGCCAAACAAATCGGGCCAGATTTGCTCTCAATTATCGCCCAAGCCAGTGTGACTGTTTAATATTTTATTTTTGTTGGGCTTGGCGAATTTCTACTAACTTTGCAAAAACTTCAGGTCGCATTGAGATAAATAATCCACTTGCTTCAGCACACAAAGTTTCACCATGGTGCAAAGTTCCAGAGACACTTATTTTTCGTCCATCGATAGAAACAACTCGTCCGCGAAAAACAACGGGCTGCTTAAGCGGAGTCGGCGCTCGATAATTAATCGCCAAATGCACGGTCATGCCAGGGTTGCCACTTAGAGACTGGGCCATTCCTAAGACTTCGTCAAAATAGGCGGCGATAAAACCACCATGCACACAACCTGGTGGGCCTTCATAAGCCGCTGGAAACGTTGCGCGTCCAATGACAGTCGAATCTTTGCCTCCGTCACCATCAACTTCTATCTTCATTGGCACTGACAACGGATTGATCGCGCCAATAATCGGACTGCGATCTAAAAAACTATTCATCGGTGCCAGCGATCCTTCGGCCGGTCCTTCATATTCATGGCTATGTGGGCGTGTTTTCAATAATGCAACTGCTTGATCAATGATCGCTCGCGTTTGTTCAAGTTCTTCGAGCGGTGCGGTTGTGGCTAGCAACTCATCAATCACCGTTCGCATTTCGTCGGCGATCTTAATTCTCGCTGTGTCATATGCCGAGCGATCTTCTGTGCGAATATGAAAACCTTTAAATGGGTTAGTTAACTCTGGTGCCGCCATGACTTTTATTTCTCGCTGACCGTGATCATCACTGGCACATGGTCACTCGGTTTTTCGCCTTTGCGTGCGTTGCGATCAATCTCGCAAGACTTGACGCGTTTCGCTAGCGATTTAGTGGCTAACAAAAAGTCGATTCGCATTCCTTCACCTTTGTGAAAACTGCCGTTGCGGTAATCCCACCATGAAAAAACTTTTGGCTCCGGGTGCAAATCACGAAACACATCAGTTAGGCCCCAGTCACAGAGATCCAAAAAGGCTTTGCGTTCTGGCGCACTTACATGCGTTGCACCCTCAAATTTTTTGATATCCCAAACGTCATCATCCGTCGGGGCAATATTAAAGTCGCCGCCAATTACTAAATCTTCGGTTGGCTTAGCAAATACTGTTGCATGCTGCTTTAGTTTGTTCATCCACTCAAGTTTGTATTGGTAGTGATCGTTGTCAAGTGCTCTGCCATTTGGCACATAGACGCTTACTACTTTGACTCCCCCACAAGTTGCCGAAATAATTCTCGCCTCTAGGTCTGGCTCAATAGTTGGCGCAAAATTTGTTACTACATTTTCAAGTCCAACACGCGAAATTATCGCTACACCATTCCATTGACCCTGACCGAAGTGTGCTGATTCATATCCCATCTCAGCAAACGTCAGAGTTGGAAATACGGCGTCTTTCATTTTTGTTTCTTGCATACACAAAACATCAGGTTTATTTTCACTCACCCATTGAGTGACGCGCTCGAGTCGAGCCTTTAGCGAATTGACATTCCATGTAGCGATAAGCACGACAACACCGTACTCAAAATAGGCTTAGCGTTTCTTGCTAGACGCTTTTTTCTGTACTGGCTTTGGCTGTTGACGTCGGCGTTTGGCTTTTTTGCTCTGCGCTGGATTTCGAACCGGGTTTCGAACTGGGTTTCGAGAAATAGCTGCAGCTTTTTGACTGGTTGCACGCGCTGGGGTTCGCGCCACCCCTGCAGGCTCAACACCAAACACAGCCAACTCAACACTTCTGCGTGACGGTGTGTAGCTAACAATCACAAGACTCAATCCAGCACCAAGTTTTACATGCTCACGAGCGCTGCGCGGAGCAGGATTGGCCATCAAACGCATCGGCAAATATCCGAGCACTTCGCCCACTTTTACATAGACGCCATGTGATGCATAACTGTCAACAACGCCTTTTAGTTTTGTTCCGATTGGATTTTTTTCGACGAAATTCAAAAACGGAGTAAGTTCATTTAATTTTGGTGCTGGCTTTGCAGTTGCGACCGACTTCTGACTTTGTGCGACTGGCTTTGCATTGCTCGTTGAAATTCGCACATTGGGTGGCGGTGTTTTCGGCACAGGCATCGGCCGCGAAGGTGCGCGAACAGATTTTGTCCGACGCAATGACGACGCCGTATCACGACCTGCTTGCTTGCGAACTGGAAGTCGTTGAATGAAAACCCACCCAACATTCGGCACGGGCTTGCCACCGATTAGTCGTCCTTCGTCAAACAACCATTTATATTGCTCGTGAAACTCTTGATAACTATCATTTGACAAAATACTGGCTTTCACTTTGTCGGCGATCGTCAACACGAAGCCATCTCCGCGACCAACAGCGCCAGCGGGTGGCGCAACAAGTTCATTGTTATTTATTGCATCATCAAACTCGGCGCGTTCACGCCGATCTACACGATGACCAAACGTTGCGTCGACAACAACAGTTATTTTTGTACCAGGAAACTCTTTGATGAACGAAAGTACGGCTTCGTTCAGTTGCTTAAGACTTGGTTCTTTTCGACCTTCGGTAGCCAGATTCGAGCCGTCTACGACGACATGAGAAAAAGGCTTTACCACACATCCATTCAACCACCGCTAGCAAGTCACTAGTTAGCGAATGTTTGCTCCATCAGATCTGCAAGTTCTTGGTCATGAATCGTCTTCGACCCAGTTGCTGGGCTCCCCGATTCGACACGAGCGACATGCGACAAAGAATACCCCTCTTGCTTAAGAGGCCAAATTCGGTCATCAACAAAATATCTAGGCCCCATATTTTCTGGTTCTTCTTGCAACCATACAAGCTCTTTTGCATTCGGATATTTTGCGATCGCTGCGCGAATCTGCTCAATTGGAAACGGATACAACTGCTCAACACGCACAACAGCTACTTTCGCACCACGTTTATCACGCTCAGACATGGCGTCCCAAGCAACTTTTCCGCTGCATAGAACCACGCGTGTTATTTCTGCAGGTGTCGATACAAATGGATCATTTATTACCTCTTCGAAACTTCCACTTGTCAGTAAGTCAATTTTTGATCGGCTTTCTTTCATCCGAAGTGGTTGCTTAGGTGCGACAACAATCAACGGGCGCATTATCTCTTGCTTTGCTTGTCGACGCAACAAGTGAAAGTACTGTGCCGAAGTTGTTGGGTTACATACTTGAATATTGTCTTCAGCGCATAATTGCAAAAACCGCTCAATGCGTGCCGAAGAATGCTCTGGACCTTGACCTTCATAGCCGTGCGGCAATAACAACACGAGTCCGTTGTGTTGCCCCCACTTGTCTTCAGCAGCAACTAAGTATTGGTCGATAATTATTTGCGCACCGTTGACGAAGTCACCGAATTGCGCTTCCCACATCACAAGTGCTTTTTGATTCGCGTGTGCGTAACCATATTCAAAACCCAATGCTGCATATTCACTCAATAGCGAGTCATAAACCCAGAATCGGCCAGATGCCCCAGGTATTTCGGCCAGTGGTATCCAGCGATTTTCTGTCAGGTAGTCAACCAGCGTTGAATGCCGATGACTGAATGTTCCGCGTCGCGTGTCTTGACCGGCGAGCCGAACAGAAATTCCTTCAACCAAAAGACTGCCAATCGCCAATGCTTCGGCTATAGCCCAATCAATATCATTATTTTTAGCAATTAGCGCGTCTCTAGTTTCGAATTGTCGCAATAATTTTGGGTGAACCATGAAATCTTTTGGATACGAACTCAGTTGCGCAAGAACAGCATCTATAACTTTGCGTTTTGCACTCGTCACAATGTGAGGCAGAACACCTTTTGGAGCAGGTGGTTTCGCTGCAATAACTTTTTCGGTGGTCTTGGCACGCGTTTCTTCAAGAGCACCTTGCAATTTGGCTTGATAATCACCCAGCGATTTTTCTGCCTCTTCTAGTGTGATGTCTCCACGCTTGACAAGAGTCTCAACATAAAGTTTGCGCACACTGCGACGCTCGGCGATTGCCTTGTACATCAATGGCTGTGTGTAACTCGGATCGTCACCCTCGTTATGCCCATATCGGCGATAACAAATCATGTCAATCACGACATCTTTATGAAACTTTTGACGATATTCAAAAGCCAATTGCGCAACCCGAACACATGCTTCTGGGTCATCACCGTTCACATGAAAAATTGGCGCCTGAACTGTTTTGGCGACATCGCTGCAGTATTGCGACGAGCGTGCATACTCTGGCGCCGTCGTAAAACCGATTTGGTTATCAATAATCAAGTGAATCGTGCCACCAACTCTGTAACCAGATGTGTCGCTCATCGCCAGACATTCGGCGACAACACCCTGACCAGCAAATGCTGCATCTCCGTGAATCAACAATGGCAACACACTGTAAGCAAGTGGTGGATCAATCATGTCTTGCATTGCTCTAACCGTGCCAAGTACAACTGGGTCAACAGTTTCTAGATGGCTTGGGTTCGAAACCAACTCAACGTGCATTTTTGCCCCGCTAAGTGCAATAAATTCGCCGACAGCACCGAGATGGTATTTGACATCGCCAGAGCCTTGCACCGAAGAAGGATCAACATAGCCCTCAAACTCTTGAAAAATTTGATCGTAATCTTTGCCGACAACATTGGCCAATACATTCAGTCGCCCGCGGTGTGCCATTCCGATTATGGTGCCTTGCATTTTATTGTCTGTTGCAAGATTTAAAATCATGTCAAGAATCGGAATCGCAGATTCTGCACCTTCAAGGCCGAAACGCTTGGTGCCCACATATTTTGTTGATAAAAATCTCTCGAACGCTTCAGCCGCATTGAGACGCTCTAAGACACGAAACTTGTCAACAACAAGTTCATGTCGCTTTATGCCTTCAAAATGCTCTTGAACCCAGCGTTGCTCATCAGTGTTTTGAATGTGCATATATTCGACGCCAATGGTTCGGCAATACGCATCACGCAACACACCAAGTAGTTCTCCGAGTGTCGAACGAGACACTCCTCCAACACCGGCAGTCAAAAATTCGCGATCTAAGTCCCAAAGTGTCAAACCATAAGTTGCAGGGTCAAGTTCGCGTGGCATTCTTGGAGCGCGCCAATGCAGCGGGTCAAGATCGGCAATCAAGTGTCCGCGAACTCGGTGCACACGAATTAAAGTTGCAATCTGCATTTGCTTTTCAAGCAACGCGTCTTCGCTGTCAAGCGAATTAGAGTCTTCACGCCATTGCACCGACTCATACGGCACACCCAAGCTGCTGAAGACATCAGCATAAAAATTGTGTTCACCAATCAATAACTCATGCACGTACTTGAGAAACATTCCACTTTCGGCGCCTTGAATAATGCGATGGTCGTAGGTACTCGTGAGTGTCAAGACTTTTGAGACACCAAGTCGACCCAGAGTTCGCTCATCGCTGCCCTGAAATTCGGCTGGATAGTCAATTGTGCCGACGCCAACAATTAATCCTTGTCCGACCATTAACCGTGGCACTGATTGTTGCGTGCCGATCGTGCCCGGGTTTGTCAAACTGATGTTTGCACCTTGAAAATCTTCGAGAGTGAGTTTGTTGGCACGAACCTTTCGAATGATGTCTTCGTAAGTCAATAAAAAACCAGCGAAGTCAAGTGTGTCAGCGTTGCGCAGAACTGGAACGACCAAACTTCTTTGTCCATTGCCCTTATCGACATCGACTGCAAGACCCATATTTACCCGCGTAAATTTTTTGATCTGTGGCTTGCCCTGTGCATCAGCGACAAACACATGCTTCATGTTTGGAACTGCGTCGGCAATTGCTCGCACGATCGCATAACCGATTAAATGAGTAAAGCTGACCTTGCTTTCACCGCTGCGCTCGCGATAACCGTTGATAACTTTTCGATTTACTTCAAGAAGTTTTGCCGGAACTTGCCGCACACTCGTCGCCGTTGGAACTTCAAGACTTGACTGCATGTTGCTTGCAATCACAGCCGACACACCACGCAATGGTTCAGGCTCAACAACTTCGAGCGGAGTTAACTCAATCGGGGCAACCGCTACCAAACGAGCTGCTTGCGCTGAAGTTCGCGTCGCTTTTGGTTTTTCGGATCCTGATTGTGGTGGTTTAACTGATTGCACCGACGCAACGACTGCAGTTGCGACAGCCGAAGCAACGACTGGAGAAAATTCGTCTTCAAGAATAAAATCGAGTGACGGCCGAATGATTTCTCCAGTTGGATCTACCTTTGGCGTACCAACTGGCTTGTAATCGCTAAAAAAATCTCGCCACGCAAGTGACAAGGTTTCAGGTTCGTCGCGATAACGCTCGTACATCTCTTCGACTAACCAAGAGTTTGCACCAAAGTCCTCAGGGTTGGATTGATCAACCATGATTTACATCGTAACAATTACTTATTTGAGTAGAACCTCTGACGCAATCCAAAGGATGAGCCATAAGGCACCACCAGTGATCATCGCATTCTTGTGAGACTCATATGGCCAGAGCAACTTGTTTGTTGCTGCAGTTCCGCCGAGCAAACCAAGCGCGTTGATTTGCAAGATTGCACCAAGCACAACACCAATTATCAATAGCATCATTGCGTTACTTTGAGTTGCATCACCGAATGCTGAACCGTAGAAGTGTGCAGATCCAACCATGAACCACAACATCGAAAACGATAAAATAAAGTTCTGACGCGATGCAAGCAAGGCTTTGCGACCTGCACCAGCAGCCGCTGGATCAGCAGCAGCACCACCGAGAACATTCACAGCATTAGCAA
>ERZ889217.359-NODE-359-length-28655-cov-27.247587_pt1 | contig 28655 bp, 40 predicted proteins | sample MGYA00521098_ERZ889217 | MGnify/ENA primary metagenome ERZ889217 (study PRJEB32303, sample SAMEA104408613) | aquatic metagenome | biome: Brackish water; feature: Pelagic; material: water | place: Baltic Sea | collected 2014-06-10T22:04:00 | depth 2,362 m ... | reverse complement strand
CAGCGTTAAAAGAATTTTTTAAATTATGATGCCCGTAAGCAATAAATATATTTTTTGACATCAAGTATTATTGTACAACAATTTCTATCCATTGAAAATAAAGCGATTAAGTTGAATAATTTTGCGCTGCTAACCCTCTATTTTTAGATCACAAATCCTGTCACACTGGTGTCACACAGAACTTGCAGAAATGATCAAATCCAATTAAAAATTAGTTAAGCTGACGGAAGAGACAAGTAAAAAAGTTAAGTAAGATAAGAATTTTGGTAGCGGGAGGCAGACTTGAACTGCCGACCTCAGCGTTATGAGTGCTGCGCTCTAACCACCTGAGCTATCCCGCCGTGTAGTCTTTGAGGTATATAATATATTAGTATTAATTTAAAGTAGGACTAAACTTTTTTTTTGCTGAATTTTTTGATCTGGATCTAAATCCGCCTCTGCTAGCTGCACCAAATTTACTGCCGTCACCAGGTTTTCTATCAAAAGAGTTTCTTGATTTTGAAAAACCAGGTTTTGGTCTTGGTACAAAACTATCTTTTTTATCTCTAAATCCATCTTCTCTTCTCGGTTTGGTACTGTAATCAGAAGTTTTGTTTCTAGTATATCCTTCATTTTTTGGTTTAGATCTAAATCCTTCTCTTCTCTCGCTACCAAAACCACCCTTTTTTCTTTCTTGATAACCACCTTCTCTATTAGGTCTATCACCAAACGATCTTGGATTTTTTCTAGCATATCCATTGTTTTTTGGTTTTGATTTAAATTCTTTTTTAGGTTCTGCTGAAAATTCTGCTGGTTTTCTATCTGAAAAATCTCTTTTATCTTCTCTTGGTTTTCTATCTGAGAAATCTCTTTTATCTTCTCTTCTATCTGATCTTCCAAACCCACTTTTTTTCTTGTCTCTAAAATTAAATTTACTTTTTCCTGTTCTAAATCCATCTCTAGAGCCACTTTTACTAAATGATTTCTTCTTGCTAAAGTTGTCTCTTCTATCGTTTGATCTATTATCTGAAGAACTTTTTAATCCTGGATTTAAAATTTTTTCAATTTCAAACCATTTTCTCTTATCACTTGGGGTTACAAAGCTCCAAGCAGTTCCGCTTGCGCCTGCTCTTCCGGTTCTACCCATTCTGTGAATAAAATCTTCTGCTTGTTGTGGTAAATCATAATTAATAACATGTTCAATGTGAGGAATATCTAATCCTCTAGCTGCAATATCTGTTGCGACTAATACGTGAATTTTATTTGCTCTAAACTTACTGATGACAATATTTCTTTTATTTTGTCTTAAATTACCATGCAGAGAATCTGCTTCAAATCCTTCTTTACTTAAATTAGATGCTAATTTTTTTGCATTATGTTTTGTTTTTACAAACACAAGAGTTGCCCCATGTTTTGTTTTAATTTGTTCAACTAAAGTATTGTATTTATCTTCCTGTCGAAGCTGAACCACTTCTTGTTTAATAGTAATTAGAGTTGCATTGGCAGAAGCGACGCTTACTCGCTCGGCATTGTTTAAATATCTAGAGGATAATCTTTCTATGGATGGAGGTATGGTTGCAGAAAACATTAGGGTTTGTTTTTCTTTTGGTAAAAATTTAATAATTTCATCAATTTGAATGCTAAATCCCATATCTAACATTCGGTCCATCTCGTCTAAAATTAATAAATCAACCTGATTAATTATGAGAGATTTTCTGTTTAAATGATCATTAACTCGGCCAGGGGTTCCAACAATAATTTGAGGTTTTGTTTTTAATCTTTTTAATTGTTTGTTCATTGGCTCGCCGCCAACTAAACAAACGCTTCGAATAACACTTTGCTGAAATAGTAATTTTTCAATGACATCATTTACCTGTTTTGCAAGTTCACGGGTTGGGACTAAAATAATCGCTCTTTTTGTTTTTTGACTAGCAATTAATTCAATCATCGGAATACAAAAAGCAGCTGTTTTACCAGTTCCTGTTTGTGCCGATGCTAAAATATCTTTTTTTTGTAAAATAATTGGTATCGCTTTAATTTGAATTGGAGTCGGAGTGTCAAACTTCATCTTGATTAATGATGCATTTAGACTAGGGTTTAGATTCAACTCTTGGAAATTGTTCATTAGGGATTTTGTTATTAATTATTAATTGCAGTTGTTAGATATAGTTTCGGGCACGAAGTCAACGAATAGTAAGACATTTGAATAAATTAGACTCTATTTACCCTCATATTAGAATCATAAAGCCCGTGCCTACCAGCAAAAGAGCTAGCATTATCTCAATTGCTTTCTTTATTTTAGGATTCGAAATGAAGGCTCTGATAGAACTACCAAATAATACCCAAACACTAATAGACGGAATATTTACAATTGGAGCGAGGAGGGCAACGAATAAAAGGCCAGTTATAAAACTTTCATCTTTTGGAAAAAAAACACTGGCGACTGTAACTGCAATGATCCAAGCTTTTGGATTTAAAAGTTGGAATAAGGCTGCTTCATAAAATCTTAAAGGTCTTCCCGTTTCTTTTTTTGTTTCTTGAATATGTAATGAGCCAAACATTTTATAAGCAAGAAAAAATAAATAAGTACATCCCAACACTTTTAATATTTGCTGTAAGTACGGGTAAGTTTGAAAAATAAAACCTAAACCAGCTGCCATAGCAGTGATTTGAACAAAATGACCAAGTGGTATTCCTAATATATGAGGTATTGTTTTTTTAAATCCATATTTTACACCGGAGGCAAGTAACATAACGTTGTTTGGACCAGGTGTTATAAACATTGCAAAATAGAATGATATTAGTGCAAAAGTTAACTCAGTGGTAATCATGGGGACTTGAAAAAAAATTTAGATTAGTCCGATTAAAAAAATTGTTACTACAAATCCAGCTACTGAGGAATAAATAATCGTTTTATTTTTATTTTCCTCTTTATTAGCTGTAATATTTTCTTGCATTAAATCGTCTAGATTTACCTTTCTTCTCACTGAAGAATGGGGTCTTGGTTTAAAATTTTTATAATTTTTAAAATCAATAACATCATTCTGCTCTGATACTTTTGGATCTTCTGGTTGCTGAAGATTGTTTTGAAGTGTCATTAACGTCCCTGTTGTCTTTACTATTTTGCAGCTATTTAATCACTTAAATTTAAATTTTGCAACCTATGATACGAGTGATTTTTAGTGACAAGATTGTTTTTTAATCTAAAAGAGTTCAATTATATGGGATACCCAAAAAAACATAGAGGCCGAAGAAAAGTAGGCTCTAAAAGAAGAAGAGCTAGAAGAAAAGCTAAGAAGAAGTAAGTTTTAGTTTAGTTCTTTATTTTCTAAGAAGTGGATGCAATCCATCCACCACCATACACTCTCATCCCTACGTCATCCTGCTTATAAAACACACAAGCTTGTCCTGGTGACACACCCGGTTCACCCTCATCAAGAACAACTAATGTAGCATTCTTACTAACCGTGCATGGTAATAATTTTCCTGTTGATCTAACTTTTACTAAAAAATTTCCCTCCAAATTTTTTGGATCACAAAGAAAATTAATATCTTTAACATGTATTGTGCTTACATTTAGATCCTGCCTTGATCCAACAATTACTTCTTTAGTATCAGGATTAATTTTCACAACAAATATAGCTTCTTCTTGACCGCCAATTTTAATTCCTTTTCTCTGACCTATGGTAAAATTAATAATTCCATTATGCGTACCCAAAACTTTTCCCTGCAAATCAACAATATTACCAGGGTCGTATGACTCGGGTCTTAATTTTTCAATAACAGATTTGTAATCTCCATTTGGAACAAAGCAAATATCTTGACTATCAGGCTTTTCGGCAACTACTAAATTCATTTTTTTAGCAATCTCTCTTGTTTGTTGTTTTGGCAGATCTGCTAAAGGAAAACGTAAAAAATCTAACTGATCTTGCGTAGTTGAAAATAAAAAATAACTTTGGTCTCTACTGATATCAACTGGTTGATACATTTTAGAATAAATAAGATCACCAACGCGCTTGACATAATGACCTGTTACTAAAGCATCTGCTCCCAATTCTTTAGCAGACTTAAATAAATCTCTAAATTTAACTGTTTGGTTACAACTAACGCAAGGGATTGGCGTTTCTCCTCGTAAATAACTGTCTGCAAATTTGTCAATTACTTCTTCTTTAAATAAATTTTCATAATTAAATACTTGGTGCTCAATATCTAGCTGCTCACAAACTTTTTTTGCATCATAAATATCTTTACCAGCACAACAAGTGCCGGCTGTTTTTCCAATTTTTCCATAGTCATATAGTTGCAAGGTAATTCCAATTACATGATAGTTTTGTTCTTTGAGTAAAGCTGCAACTGTTGAAGAATCAACACCGCCTGACATTGCCACTACTACTTTTGTATCTTGTGGAGATTTTGCAAAACCTAAAGAATTTAATTTAGTGCTGATGATGGAAGTTGCTAAAGACATAAATCCTATATATCACGTTATAAATATAAATTAACAATTTTTAAGAGAATAATGTTTTTTGACTACGATCCTGGTGATTACGTAACGAACCCAAATCAAAAAGAATGGGGCATTGGACAAGTTCAGTCGATTATTAAAAACTTAGTAACAGTAAATTTTGAACATGTTGGTAAAAAAACAATAAATACAGATGAAATCGTTCTAGAAAAGCATGATGTCAAAGCTTAATCAATCTCAGTATAAAAGCATTGTTAGAAAATTAATTCCTGCTTTTATTAAAGCTGGGAAAACTTCCATTCAACTTTCTGGAGCTAAGTTAAAAATATTTACAAAAGAAGATGGCACCCCTGTTTCTAATGGAGATCTTGCCGTAGATCGAATATTACAAACGGCTATTAAAAAAATAACTCCTAGTATTGAAATTGTTTCAGAGGAAACTATCAAGAGAAATAAAGTAAAAAAAAGGAATACGTTTTGGCTGATTGATCCAATTGATGGAACTAGTGCCTATATTAAAAATAAAGACGAATATACTTTGAATGCATCATTAATTGTAAATAAAATACCTGTACTAGGTATTATTTTTGCACCCAAAAAGAAGAGATTATTTTACTCCTACGGCAAAGGTCATGCCTATGAAGTCAAAGGAAAAAAAGCCTTTAAACTAAATTGCGCTTTAGATACAAAACAAACAGTCTCTGCACTGACTAATTCGTCTAATCCCTCCTCTTCTATTTTAAAAATTCTAAAAAAACATAAAGCAACAAGCTTTTTAAATATAAGAAGTTCTTATAAATTTTGTCTGATTGCGAGCGGTGAATTTGATATTTATGCAGCAAGACCAAGAGCCAAAGAATGGGATATTGCAGCTGGTCACGCTATTGCTGAACATGCTGGCGCAGTTGTAAGAACCCATAATAATAAAAAAATAACATACGGCAAACCAAGATTTTATAATCCATCATTGCTTGTTAAACGATCTAATAAAATTTAATTATGCTAAAAACTGTACTTATTATTATTGTATCCGTAGCTATATTTGGAATCATTGTGTTTAGCTTTGTAAGACAAATTCTTAAGCGACATATTGATCAATTAGTTGAAGATGAAAAGATATTAAAGAAAAATAAGAAGAAATAATTTATATTTTTTTTTCAAGTATTTTTAATTCTTTTTTATCAATATTTAATACCTCGACTGAAGTATCGTAACTAAATCCAGCTCTAGCTAATACCCCAATATCTTTTTTAAAAAACATCTCTTTATTGGCATCGGGCCGATACGGTCCAATTCTTCTTCTTTTGCAAATTTTTATCGCTGAATAAAAATCTGGATCTTCATTATCTTTCTTAATATTTTCAATCGTTTTTTTTAATAATTCACTACCAATTCCCTTTTGCGACAATGTCATTTTAATTTTATTAAGCGAGTAACCTCTTTTTAAAAAATTCTTAGATTTAATTTCTGAATACAAGTCATCATTGATAAGACCAAGACTATCTAATTGATGGATAATTTTATCTATCTGTTCTAAAATAATTGATTTATTGGCAGAACTCTGTTCATCCGAGAGTACTTTTTTAAACAAATATAAACGCAAGTCTTTTTTGGATGGTTGATATTTATCTAAATAATTAAGTGCAAGTTCTTTAATTTCCTCATCAGTTTCGTAAGTTTTCTTGCTAGATTTGTAATAATTCATATATAATATTTACCTATCATAACATGGAAACTATCAAAGATTTTTTTACCCTAGATACTATTTATATGGTTACAAATATTGGCGTCATACCATTATGGATAATGCTGCTTTTATTTCCCAATTCTAAATTTACCAGCATTGTAATTAACTCGATTGCCCTTCCAATTATTTTAGCCGCTACTTACGGTTATTTATTGTACCAGGAATTTTATATAGATGGATTGTTCGCAGCAGATGCTAGCACAAAAATCATGGACAATTTTGCTCTTTATGGAAGTCTAGATCAGCTAAGTAATTTGATGAGTAATAAAACATTTTTATTAACTTTTTGGATTCACTTCCTGACTATCAGTATTTTTACAGGTACCTGGATAGCAAGAGACGCTGCTCGTAATGGTATTCATAAATATGTAGTAATGTTACCTTTAATTCTAACTTATTTTACAGGACCGCTTGGCTTATTTTTATATCTATTTCTAAGACTGATCATTGTTCAAAAAATAAAAATTCACGAGTAATTTGTATGAAAAAAATTGATTTTTATTTTGATATAAGTAGTCCTTATTCTTATTTAGCACATACCCAGTTAAGAAAATTTGAAAAAGAAACTGGCGAAAAAATAAATTATATGCCCATTTTCCTTGGTGGACTGCACCGGCTTGCAGATATTCACGCTCCAGGACTAAATCCGCATAAGGGAAAATATTTAATAAAAGATCTAAAGCTTTTTGCAGATAAATATAAAGTGAATTACCAATTCAACCGATACTTTCCTATTAAAAGTATTCATATTATGCGCGGCTCATTAGTGGCAGAACAAAATAATTACTTTCATAACTATATAGATAAATTTTTTATTGCAGCCTGGGTAGATTCTTTAAACCTAAATGATGAGAAAATATTTGAAAAATTCTTAAAGAATATGAATATTAATTACACTGATTTTTTTCAAAAATTATCAGATTCAAAAGTTAAAGATGATTTAAAAAATAGAACAGAAATTGCTTTTAAAAAAGGGATATTTGGAGCTCCGACATTTGTGGTTAATGGCAAAATGTTTTGGGGTCAGGACCGACTTGAGTTTGTTTTTAAAGAAGCAAAAAAATAATTATAAATTATAACTACTTTCGCCATGACTTCCAAAGTCAAGGCCTTCGCCAACTTCTTCTTCTTCAGAAACTCGAAGTCCGACAGTTGCTTGAATAATTTTTACAATAATAAAAGTTCCCACAAATGATAATGCTGCAACTGATAAAACCCCGATCACCTGGGTCATCGTTTGTTCTGCTACTGTTTTTTCTAAACCAAGCCCACCAAAAGAAGCTGTTGCTAAAATTCCAACCAATAAAGTTCCAAGCATACCACCCACTCCGTGCACTGCAAACACATCTAAAGAATCGTCAATTTTTAATTTGAATTTGATAAATCCAACGCAGTAGTAACAAATAAAACCTGATAACAATCCAAGTACTATTGCACCCATTGGTCCAATAAATCCTGAGGCAGGTGTAACAGTTGCAAGTCCTGCAATCATTCCTGTGATCATACCAACTAAACCTGGTTTTCCATTCTTAATCCAATCAATAAACATCCATGTCAAAGTTGCGGTAGCTGCTGAAATATGGGTCACTAACATTGCCATACCCGCATTTGCATTTGCTGCTAAAGCAGAGCCTGCGTTAAAACCAAACCAACCGACCCAAAGCATACAAGCTCCGATCATTGCTAAAACTGGACTGTGGGGAGGACTAAATGTTTTAGGAAATCCTTTTCTTGCTCCCAAACAATAAGAAATTACTAATGCGGAAATACCTGCTGTTGTATGCACCACTAAGCCACCAGCAAAATCAAAAACTCCCATTTTTGCTAACCATCCGCCACCCCAAACCCAGTGAGTTGCGGGAGCATAGACTAGAATAATCCAAAGAACAGTAAACATAACTACTGCCGAAAATTTAATTCTCTCAACAAATGCTCCAACAATTAGACCAGGAGTTATGATTGCAAATGTCATTTGAAACATAACAAACAAGGTTTCGGGAATATCCCCTGTTAAGCTTTCTAAACCAACAGTCTTTAAGAACATTTTGTCTAAATTACCAATGAACAATCCGTCGCCGCTAAAGGATAAAGAGTATCCAGCTACAAACCAAACGACCGACGCTAACACGGCAATGACTAAGCATTGTGCTAATACTGAAATTGAATTTTTTGATTTAACTAAACCTGCATAAAATAATGCAAGTCCAGGTAACGTCATAAACAAAACCAATGCTGTTGACGTTAATATCCATGCGGTATTTGCATAATTCATAAATGCAAAACTAGTCTATTTGTTTTTAATTAGTTATGCCAAAACCGAATAGGATACCTGCAAGATATGCATGTAGATTATTTTGATTGGACTTCCTTTTTTTTAAACCCAAAATCAATCAATGATTGATAACCACCTTCAACGTGCATAACATTATCAAATCCCATTTCCATTAACGATTTAGCTGCTAAGGCGCTACGCCAATTTGATGCACAAAATAATATTTTAGGTAATTCTGGTTTTAATTCAGGTTTGTAATATGGACTTTCTGGATCAAGCCAAAACTCTAGCATTCCTCTTGGAATATGTCTTGCACCATCAACCGTTCCTGATTTCCACAACTCTCTGACATCGCGAATATCGATTAACAAATGTTCTATACTGCTATCGGTAATTTTTTTTACTTCATCAGCTCTGACTGTTTTGACGACTTGCATCGCTTCAGCAACAAGTTGCTTTACTGTTTTTAAATTCATATAAGTATTATAATTATATCAATACAAAATTATGATCCAAGAAAATAAAAAAGCTCCAAATTTCACTTTACCTTCTAGTTCTGGCAAAGATTTTGAATTAAAAAAGAATTTAAAAAATCATTTAGTTATCTATTTTTATCCAAAAGATAACACACCTGGTTGCACCACTGAATCAGTTGAATTTGCAAAACAATATAAAATGTTACAAAAATTAAAAACAGAGGTGGTTGGAATTTCTAAAGATAGTATGGAAAGTCATCATAAATTTATTGAAAAATTTAAATTACCATTTCCTTTATTGTCTGATGAACATACTAAAGTATTAAAGCTGTATGGTGCTTGGGGTGAGAAAAGTATGTACGGTAAAAAATTTATGGGAATCAAAAGAACCACGGTGTTAATTGGAAGTAATGGAACTATTTTGAAAATTTGGGAAAACGTAAAAGTTGCAGATCACGTTGCAGAAGTAGTTGAAACTATTAAGAACCTAGCTTAACTTAAATTCGTCTTTGCTAATCCCAAGATAATATAAAAGAGTTGTAAGATCGTTAAATAAAATATGATTATCCACCTGATCTTTAACTATTTGGTGAGGATAATAACCAACTCCAAGCCCAGCATTAGTTAACATTCCAAGATCATTAGCTCCATCCCCAATGGCAACAACCTGGATACTGGAAAGATTTTTTTCTTTAGTTAATTGATTCATATACATTAATTTAGAATTTTTCTCTCCTGTGATTGGAACATACTCTCCAGTGAATAGATCTCCTTCAAATTTAAATTCATTACTAATAATATTATGAAACCCTAATTTTTTACCAACGTAGGTAGAGATCGGTGCAAAACCGCCAGTAACTAAACTAGTAATAAATCCTTTTTTATTCAAGGTCTGAACAAGCGTGCTTGAGCCTGGATGAAACTTAATTCCTTGCAAAACCTGATCTATTAATGATTTGGGTTTATTTTTTAAATAATTAACTCTTAAACTTAAAGTGGTTCGAATATCAATTTTACCTTCCATCGCTAATTTACTGGTCTCGTCAATGTTAGCAGTAACACCGCTAATTTTAACTAAGTCATCTAGTGTTTCATTTTCAATAATAGTCGCATCCATATCAGATAATAGAATTTTTTTTTCTCTGTTATCTTTTGTTTGAATACAACAATCGATTTTTTGGTTATAGAAATAATTTCTTATTTCTTTTTTTTGATGATCAGAAATAGATGCCACATAAAAATCACAGGCCTCATTAGATAATGATTTGCTACTTGTAATAGTTAATGAGTAGTTTGAAATAAGATAAGACTTAATTTCTTCAGCATGGATAGGCTTTGAGTGAACAGCGGTAATAATTTGTTCTTTATTCAGCATTAAAGCTTAAATATTTTGCTTGGATCACTAACGGAATTTTTTTAATACTCTCAAGTACTGATGGTTCAATTATACTGTCTGTTGAGATTAGTGCTATTGCTTCTCCGCCTGAATTTTTTCTTCCCAAATTAAAAGTTGCGATATTAATATTGTTGTCTGCTAATATTTTAGACAGATCTTTAATAAAGCCGGGCTTATCTTGGTTACTAATATACAAATTATGTTTGGACAATTCAGCATCTATCTCGATACCTTTAATTTCTACCACTCTTGGCTTTTGAGCAAATAAAGTTCCTGACACTGACCTTGTTTGTTTACTGGTAGTAACAATTAATTTAATTAAAGTTTGATATTCAGATTGCTTTTGATGTTTTACTTCTGCAATTGCTATGGATTTACTTTTGGCAACCAGTAAGGAATTAATTACATTCACATTGTCCATTGTTGGTTTTAATAGCGAATAAATAATCGTTTGTACAAGAGGCTGGGTATTAATAGATGCGGCTTGTCCTTCGAATTCTACCTGCACTGATGTAACTGGATTTTCTGTTAATTGACCTGCAAAACCACCTAATAAAGAGCATAAAGAAAGATATGGTTTTACTGATGAGTATTCTTTTGCCGTTAAAGAAAAAGTATTAACTGCATTCATTATTGCACCTGTTTTTAAATAATCACTAATTTGTTCTGCAATTTGTAACGATACTTTCTCTTGAGCTTCAGTAGTTGATGCTCCTAAGTGTGGAGTTAAAATTAAATTTTTTGTTCCAAGTAATGAGCTACCAACTGGTGGCTCATTTACAAACACATCCAAAGCTGCACTTGCGACATGGCCGCTATCTAAATTAGCTTTTAACGCATCTTCGTCTACTAATCCGCCTCTAGCGCAATTAATAATACGAACACCTTTTTTCATTTTCGCAAAAGAATCTTTGCCAATAATATTTTTTGTTTTCTCTGTAAGCGGTGTGTGCAGCGTTATAAAATCTGAACGCTTAAATAAATCGTCTAAAGAAACTTTTTCAACTCCTAATTCCTCCGCTTTTTTGTCTTGCAAGAATGGATCAAACACAAGCACTTTAAATTGCAATCCTAAAGCTCGTTGTGCAACAATAGCCCCAATATTTCCACATCCAATAATTCCTAAATATTTTCCAGTTACTTCAATTCCTTTAATAGAAGACTTTTCCCATTTTCCTTCATGAGTTGTTTGACTGGCATAAGGGATTTGTCTTGCTGTCGACAAGATTAAGGTAATCGCATGTTCTGCGGTAGTAATAGAATTTCCAAAAGGAGTATTCATCACAACTTTGCCGTTACTAGTTGCGGCCTCTAAATCAACATTATCAACCCCGATACCAGCTCTACCGATTATTTTAAGTTTTGGACAAGACTCAATAACTTTCTTGGTTGCTTTAGTTGCTGAACGAACCACCAGTCCATCGCAATCTTGCAATTCTTTAATTAAAGCAGTTTCATCTAAACCACTTTTTACAATAGCCTCGATTCCGTTGTCCGTGAAAATACGAACTGCTTCTTCACTTAATTTATCTGCAATAAGAACTTTAAACATTTATTCTTTTATAGTGGAGTAAGCCCAATCTATCCATGGTAATAACGCCTCAATATCAGAACGTTCCACCGTAGCCCCTCCCCAAATTCTAAAACCAGCTGGTGCTGTTCGGTAAGAGTTAATATCATAAGCCACTTTTTCTTTTTCTAATAGAGAGTTTATTTCTTTAAGTTTATTGGCCTGCTCTTCCTCGTTTAGTTTAGTAAACCATTCATCTGTTATTTTTAAACAAATGCTAGTTGATGAGATAGTAGAGGGATCTTCTGCCAAAAAACTAATCCATGGTGTATTAGCTACCCACTTACTAACCACATCTAAATTTGATTTTGATTTTTTAATCGCACCATCAATACCGCCAATACTTTTAACCCAGTCCAAAGCATCTAGTGCATCTTCAACGCAAAGCATAGAAGGAGTATTGATAGTTTCCCCTTTAAAAATACCTTCCGCAACTTTCAAGTTAGAAGCTAATTTAAATATTTTTGGTATTGGCCAAGTTGGCTGATACGTGGATAATCGCTCTATTGCTTTAGGCGATAATGCGATCATACCGTGCGCAGCTTCACCGCCCAACACTTTTTGCCAAGACCAAGTGATTACATCGAGCTTACTCCAATCCATTTCTAATGCAAAAACAGAAGAAGTGGCGTCACAAATAGTAAGACCATCTCTATTAGCAGGTATCCAATCTGCATTAGGAACACAAACACCAGAACTAGTTCCGTTCCAATTAAAAATAATATCGTTATTAAAATCTAAATTTTTTAAATCAGGAATCTTTCCATAATCAGCTTTATGTATTTTTAAATTATTAGGTTTCAATTGGTCCTTTAAATCTTTGAGCCAATCGTTACCAAAATTCTCCCAGGCTAACATTTCGACACCAGTCTTACCTAGTAAAGACCACATCGCAGCTTCAATTGCGCCTGTATCTGATCCAGCCATAATTCCAACTTTGTAATTTTCCGGAAGCTTCATGATTTCTTTAGAAAGATTAATCACTTCTAGTAATCTTTGTTTAGGAAGTTTTGCTCGGTGAGATCTTCCCAAAGTATCAGTTCGTAAGTTGTTAATATTCCATCCAGGCCTTTTTGCACAAGGACCTGAAGAAAAATTTGGATTATTTGGTTTGACTGTTGGTTTTGTTTTCATTGTTTTAAAAAAAATCGGCACAACCATAATTGGCTGCGCCGATTTATATTTTGAAAAATATTTTACTAAGCTGCTATTTTTAAAGGTATACCGTGCTTGATAGAAACTCCTGATAAAAAGTTCCACATATATTTAGCAGTAGTCAAAGCAGCATGTTCTGCTTTTTTTTGCTCAGCCGCTGTTAGATCATTAAGAAGTTTTTCACACTCTTCTCTATGCACAACGTCAGCACCTTTATGAACTTCAAAAAACATTAAGCCTTCAGCTGTAGTAACTCCGTAATGTTTTTTTAATCCTTGAATTTTTGTTTCAGCAATTTCTGGAACTTGTCTTTCGTAAGTGAAAAAAGATCCTAGTCCTTCCGCATAGCTAGATCTTGCTTGCTTAAAGAAATTCTCAATCATTTCCGATGTGAATTTTTCTTGTGGCTTAGTTTCAATTTCTTTAGCGTCAGCACCCATTGCTAATGCAAAGTTTTTCCACAATTTAGGATGATCATTATTTCTGTCTTCCTCTTCATTTAAGTTTTCTAACAAAACTTTTCGTTGTTCGATATTTTCACATAAAGAGTGAGTTGCGCTAATATATCGAGGAAATGCTTTTACGTGCTGATAGTATTGTTCAGCGTAATCTTTAATAATTTCTCTTGTTAATTTTCCTTCATTCCATGATTGGTAAAATGGATGTTTTAATAAATGATACTCGTCTAGTTTTTCGTTTAGTTGTTTTGAAAACATTATATCTCCTTAATTATTTGACTTACTAAATTTATAGAATTTTAACTTAGATAATCAATACTTTTCAATGTGAATAGAAATGCACAAAAAAAAACAGCCTTAAAATTCAATTTAAAGCTGTTTTTTTTAGTTAAAAAAAGTGCCTATTTATTAAACATTTCTTTTAATGCTTTTGCAGGTAAAAACTTAACCTTTTGAGATGCTGAAATTTGAATAGTTTCACCAGTTCTCGGGTTTCTTCCCTGTCTAGCTTTTCTTTTTGCTACTTTGTAAGTACCAAAACCAGCGATTTTCACTGATTCATCACTTTTTAAAGCATCTAAGATAATGTTAGTCATTCCGTCGAATGTTCTTTCTGCGTCTGCTTTGCTAAGATTCATGGTAGATGAGATTTTAGCAACTAGTTGTTTTTTGTTCATTTTAGCCCTTTCGAATCGTTATGTTTTTCAATATCGTTAATTATCTAATAAAATCAATCAAAATTTAGTGTTTTTGCAAATTAAAGACACTATAGGTAGTGTTGAAAAAATGAAACCTATTATAAATATATGATTTTATTGACTATTTTAGAATAATCCCAAACTTTTTAAATCATTAAAAGTTGCAAAAAACATCAAGGAAAATAGCACAAAAAAGCCGAATCTATAAAAATATTCTTGAATTTGATCATTAAGCGGTTTGCCTCTTATAAATTCTATTAGATAAAAAAACAAATGACCACCATCAAGAAGTGGGATTGGAAATAAATTAATTAAACCAAGGCTGATAGAAATGTAGGCCATGATAGAAAGAAACGGGATAATGCCATACTCAGCAACCTGACCAGTAATTTGTGCAATTTTTATTGGTCCTCCTAATTGATCAGGACTAGCTGATCCAACTATCACATTTCCCAAATAACCAAGGGTCATAACAACTGTTTTGTACGTTTCTTGAAAAGCTGAATATATAGCCTTAGCCGGACCCTGCTTTTGTCTCTCTACTTGATTATTTAAAGGAACAATTTTAATGCCGATCATTTTACGTTGAGATTTATTTCCAAGTGAATCTTGACCCTCTGCCATCTTGGGCACAATAGTAAAGTCTAACAATTGAGAATTTCTTTTAACCGTAATTACAACAGGTCCATCTCCCGGCATATTAATCAGAGCTGCAACATCATTGATACTTTCAATTTTAGTATTATTAATAAAAGAGATTTCATCTCCCGATTTTAATCCTGCTATTGCTGCTGGACTGTCTTGTTGAACTTCTTGAATCATAGGAATCGAGCTGTCTTTTCCATTAAACATAAAAATTAAAGAAAAAATAAATATAGCCAATACAAAATTAGCAATAGGCCCGGCAGCAACAATAATGGCTCTTTGATATAATGGCTTTGTAGTTAATAGTTTTGAATGATCTTCAGAATTTATTTCTTTTAATTTTGTTGGTTTACTTGCAGAGTTACTATCGCCAAAAAATTTAACGTAACCACCAAGCGGAATAAGACAAATTTTCCATCTAGTACCATCTTTATCATTCCAACCAAACAACTCTTTACCAAAACCAATAGAAAAATCAGTGACAGTTACTTTGTATTTTTTTGCATAATAATAATGTCCATATTCATGGATAAATACAACGACTGATATTAGTAAAATAAAATAAAAAGCGTTTTGGATAAAAGAGATCATTTATGTTTTGATAGTTATAATTAAAAAAAGACCAATAGAAAGAATAAAAAACCCAGAAACCATATTAATACGTTTTAAATACACATCACTAAGATATTGTTTAAAATGCAGTGCGATATTTACTAATATAATCCACCACAACATAGAACCTGAAAATATTCCAAGGACAATAAGAGTGGATTGGAGAAAGTCAATTCGATCAAATAAATGATTAATATTTGAAAGTGCCGCAATAAATGCAATCATGGTTATAGGATTGCTTAAAGTGATAAAAAAAGTAGATACAAAATCTTTAATGTTAGTTTCGTGGGTTACGATCACATTTTCTTCTGTGGAAACTTTTTTTACCATCATTCGCATACCTATAAAAACAATACAAAGTCCTCCGGCTAATCGCAATACAGGTTGATTGACTAACAATTGACCTGAAATAGCTGTCAAACCATAGATGGCAATAATACCATAAATTAAATCAGCAGCAGCAGCGCCTAGGCCTGTGGAATATCCTGATGATTTGCCATATTGCAACGATCTAGTTACACATAGAACGCAGACGGTTCCCACTGGCAGAGCCACCAAAAACCCAATTATTAAACCTGAAATATAAGAATTCAAATCATTCCTCTTACAATTAACTGTACTTTAGTTTTTATTTTTTTTGAAAGTATTTTTTAAAATTTAGATAGCCTCTGGTCCACTCTCACCAGTTCTAATTCTAATAACTTTTGACAAATCTGTAACAAAAATTTTACCATCTCCTATTTGATCTGTTTTGGCAGCATTTTCTATTGTTTTGATAACTTTATCCAAGTGTTCATCGGTGACTGCAATTTCTAATTTAGATTTTGGTAAAAAAGAAACTTCTATCTCTGTGCCTCGGTACACTTCTTTATGCCCCTTTTGCCGTCCAAATCCTTTTACTTCTGACAAAGTAATTCCGGTAACACCAATTTTTGCTAAAGCGACTTTAACACTATCAACCTTAGTTGGTTTAATAATTGCTGTAATAAGTTTCATAATGAATAATTATATCAAATTGTTTCTGTATGCAAATCATCGATAACTAAAATTGCCACTCACTTACTTTATTAAATATAAAATCCCTAAATGCTTGAACTCTTGCAACATTTTTTAAAGATTGTGGGTACACAAAGTGAGCTTCATATTTTGGTCCATTAATTTCACCAAGTACTTTTACTAGTCCAGGTTTTCCAATAGTCATATAATCTGGCAACGCAGCCAGTCCAACTCCACTATCAACTGCCAGAAGTAATGCGTAAATATTATTCACTTTCATTACTGATTTTCTTTTAATTTTTGTTCCTAATTTTAAAATCCATTCTTTTTGAGACAAGGGAGATGGTGTTCCTCGTCCGTACGTAATTAAATTATGCTTATCTAAATCTTTAACAGTTCTTGGAACTCCAAATTTTTCTAAATACTTAGATGATCCATAAATATGATAATTAATATCAATAAGTTTTTTTTGAATATAGTTTAACTGCTTTGGCTGTCTCATCCAGATTGCAATATCAGCTTCCCTAGTGCTTAAATCCAATTCCTGATCTGTTACAGTTAACTCTACTTCAATATCTGGATTTTTTTCCATGAATTCTTGAATTCTTGGTGTTAACCAGATCCCGCCAAAACCCACCACGGTTGTTACAACAATTTTTCCCGATGGCTTGTCTTTTTTATCCATCAAGTCAGATTCTACTTCTTTAATTTTAGAAATAACTTCATTAGCTGTTTTGTATAAAATTTCTCCATTATCGGTTAAAGATAATCCACGGGCATGACGCTCGTACAAAGTAGTTTTGAGCTCATATTCTAATGATTGTATTTGTCTGCTAATTGCTGATTGACTTAAATTTAATACCTCAGCGGCTTTGGTAAAGCTGCCCGCTTGTGTTACTGCATGAAAAATTTTAAGTTTATCCCAATCCATAATTATTTATTAACGTCTATAACTACTCTACCCGAAATTTCTCCTTTTAAAATATTTGATGATGATTTTAACAGATCTTGTAACGACCAAACTTGTGTAACCTCATGTAATTTGTCAAAATCAATTAATTGCTTAACTTGCGACCATACAAATTGTCTTCTTTTCTCAGAACACATAACTGAATCTATTCCCCATAATTTTACTCCTCTTATAATAAAAGGCATTACCGTTGTATCTAATTTAAAACTACTTGCTAATCCACATGCTGCAACAATTCCATTTGGTCTGGTTTGGGCAAGTGCTCTAGCTAAAATTTTACCACCAACTGTATCTACTACTCCGTCCCATAATGCGGCCTCTAATGGTTTTGAATCTTGATCCATCTCCGCTCGGTCAATAATGGCACTTGCTCCTATTTTTTTTAAAAATTCTGCTTGCTCTTTTTTTCCAGTAATCGCAGTCACGTTATAACCCATTTTAGAAAGAGCCATCACTGCAACACTTCCAACTCCACCGGTTGCGCCTGTAACTAAAACATCTTTGACTGGCTCACCAAGCAAAATAGTTTCTCTTGCTTGAATGGCAAATGCACAAAGAAGAGCTGTAAAACCAGCAGTTCCTAAAGCCATTGCATCTTTACTAGAAACACCCTCTGGAGCTTTAACTAAAAATTTACTTTTAACTTTTGCATATTGAGAATATCCTCCATAATAAACCTCTCCTACTCTCCAGCCAGTTAAAATAACTTTATCACCTACTGTAAACTTTGGATCTGAACTATGTTCTACTGTGCCTGCAAAATCTATTCCTGGAATGTGAGGATAATCTTTTACTAATTTACCACCATTTTTTAAAATCATTCCGTCTTTATAATTAAGACTGGAGTAATCAATTTTGACTGTAACTTCTTCTTCCTTTAAAAATGAAAGATCAATTTCTTTAATTTCTTTTGTAAAATTTTCTCCTTCTTGATTTATTAGGATAGCTTTGAATTTGCTCATGCAACTTGTTTTTCTAATCTTATTCTTTCACGCTCATCATACACGTACATTTTTTCAGTATCTAAATCAGCATCTTCTTGTAATACAAAACATGTATTGCTATAGCCACAAATAACATAACCAATTTCAGGTTTGATTGTGTAATAAACTCTTGGGTGATCCAATTGAGTTACGACATGAGTTGTATCAACATAAACTTTTTTTAAATGATCGTATTTCTCTGGAACTTTGATCATAATATTTTTACTAATCTTTAATATATGTCAAAAACCTTTTTTGTAGATTCTCGCTGTCACGAAAAGAGCCTGTAAAGTAATTTGTTACTGTTCTAGCCCCCTCTTTTAAAACACCTCTAGTGGTCATGCACTGATGTTCGGCATCTATACTTACAGCGGATCCGTGGGATTTTAATCCTTTGTAAATTGAATTTGCAATTTGCATAGTCAGACGTTCTTGTGTTTGTAATCTTTTAGCATACGCATCCACTACCCTTGCTAGCTTACTTAAACCAACAACTTTTTCTGCAGGAATATAAGCAACATGCGCAACTCCAATGATAGGAGCCATATGATGCTCACAATGACTGTGAATAGAGATGTTTTTTTGTATTACCATGTCGTCATAACCTTCCACATCACCAAAAGTTTTTTCCAAAAATTCATCTGGATTAACTAAATAACCACTAAAATATTCCTGAAATGCTTTAACTACTCTTTTAGGAGTTTCGAGCAAACCTTCTCGATTTGGGTTTTCGCCTATGTATTTTAAAATTGTTTTAATAGCTTTTTCAGCTTCTTCTTTAGAAATAGTTTCTAAAATTTTATGTTTAATATCTGTTACGTTTTTCATGATTTAAAAATAGAATTTATAATATATATGTGTGTTTTAAAATAGATATATTGTCTCGATAATGTTTAAAGAAAGAAAATCTGTATACGAAGTAGAAGAAGGAAAATTTTTATCACCAAAGTTTGATGAAAAAGGACTGATTCCAGTAATAACTACAGATTATAAAACAAAAGAAATTCTCATGCACGGCTACATGAATGCAGAAGCTTTAAAAAAAACAATTACAACCAAAGAAGCTCACTATTGGAGCAGATCTAGACAAGCAATTTGGCACAAAGGAAAAACAAGTGGTTTTGTTCAAAAAATAAAATCTATTCGAATAGACGATGATCAAGATGCGGTTTGGATATCAGTAGATATTGGCGATGGAGCTAGTTGCCATGTTGGATATAATTCTTGTTTTTACCGATCTATTCCACTGGATGAAACTAAAGATCCTATAGAAATGAAATTTGAAGAAAGTAAAAAGAAATTTGATCCAGAAGTGGTTTATAAAGGACAGCCAAATCCTACAAAACTATGAGTATAAAAATTTTAAGTCCTTTTGGACCAAAGATGGCTAAATTAGTCTTGCCCAAATCTCTTGTTACTAAAATTAATACTGAAGTAGACAAGATTATTTCTAGCAAATCTTTGTCTGCAAAATATAATTATTCAAAAAAATTAGCTGGTGAGGTTCAGCAAGAAATAGAACTGCCTCATACTTTTGTTGCAAAATATCTTAAAAAGTTCTTTGACAGTAAGCTCAAATTATTTGTCAAACAAACTACAGGAAAGACTTCTAAAAAAATTAAACTAAAAAACTTTTGGGTGGTTCGACAATTTGCGCATGACTATAATCCTATTCATTTTCATGATGGTGATATATCTGGTGTTGGATACTTAAAGATTCCAAAAAATTTTAATAAAGGGAAAAAAAAATATAAAACTAATGGATCTATTGATTTTATTAATGGTAGTAGAATGTTTCTAAACCAAAGTATCTTTAACCATCAACCTAAAGTTGGAGATTTATTATTTTTTCCAAATTATTTAATGCATACTGCCTACCCTTTTTTAGTTGACGGAGAACGACGATCTTTTTCTTTTAATGCAGAAATTGAAAAATCAATTTCAAATGTTTTTCATGAATAATATAAAAAAACAAAAAAATGTTCTTGGGGAGCATTTAGAGATATGCTCTACCGATCCAGTCACTGGTTGGTACCGGGATGGATGCTGTAATACAGATGAATTAGACAAGGGAACTCATACCGTTTGTGCAAAGGTTACGGATGATTTTCTTACTTGGTTAAAAGAAAATGGTAATGATTTAATTACTCCAAGACCTGAGTTTAACTTTGAAGGATTAAAACATGGTGATAACTGGTGTGTATGTGCAAGCTGGTATGCTAGAGCTGCAAAAGCTGGTCATGCGTGTAAAGTTTATATTAAAAGCACAAACATCAAAACATTAGATCATGTAGATCTTGCAACTCTTAAAAAAAACGCAATAGATCTAGCCTAAATATGGCTATCCATAAAATAATTTTTGATGTTGGTCAGGTATTGGTTAATTTTAGTCCTAAAAATTTATTTTTAAAAATATTAAAAACTGAACAAGAGGTTGATTATTTTTTAAAAAATATTTGTACCTGGGAGTGGCATATCAAGCAGGACGTGGTGTTCGATACTAGTAAAGCAGCTGATCCAATGGTTAAACAATATCCTCACTATAAAGAGGCGATTGAAGCGTTTTATGGACGATTTTTAGAAATGATTAATTACAAGCATGAGGAAAATATTGATTTAGCACTAGATTTAAAAAAAAGAGGATACCAAATTTATTTACTCAGTAATTTTCCAGGAGATCAATTTGAAAAATATAGATTACAAAATAGTTTTATAAATGAGTTTGATGATAGGATTATTTCTGGTGATGTTGGTGTAATGAAACCAAATCCAAAAATATACGAATTGGCTATAAAAAAATTTAATCTTATTCCTGAAGAAACTTTATTTATTGATGATAAAATTGAAAATACAGACTCTGCAGCTAAACTTGGTATCAAAACTATACAATTAACTAATCCAAAAATGCTAACTCAATTAATAAAAAAATATGTGTAATAAATTTATTGAGAGAATTAACGGCGATACATGTTGGAAATTTGTAAATGTAACGAGTTTGGTATAATTATTATTATATGAACAACAATCTTAAAAACGAAATTCAATCAGCTGCTTTTGAAAGATTAGTAGAGCACTTAAGAAATAGAAAAGATGTTCAGAATCTTGATCTAATGAATTTAGCTGGCTTTTGCAGAAACTGCTTATCTAAATGGTATAGAGAAGAAGCTGAAAAAAAAGGAATTACTATTACCGACCCAGAAGCAAGAGAACATGTGTACGGCATGTCTTATGCCGAGTGGAAAGAAAAATACCAAAAATAAAATATTTATTTCTCTTTTAGTCTTGGAATAATATTAATAAAGTTGCATGGCTCAAATCTAGAATCTAGTTGATATTTTAAAATATCTTCCCAGGCATCGCTTACAGCCCCACTAGAACCTGGCAAAGCAAAGATATAAGTGCCTTTACACAAAATTGCCATCGCCCTAGATTGAATAGTTGAGGTTCCAATTTTTTTATAACTAATTAATCTAAATAATTCGCCAAAACCTGGAATGTCTTTATCTTTAATTTCATCAAGGGCTTCTGGGGTAGTGTCTCTACCAGTTAAACCAGTTCCCCCGGTCGTTATAATCACATCTACTTCTTTGTTAGAACACCAGTCTAATAAAATTTTTTTAATATCTTCTTTATTATCTTTAACTATTTGCTTGTGCGACAAGCCATGACCTTTTTCTCTAACGTGTTTTGCAAGAAACTGGCCTGAGGTATCATTAACTTCTGTTCTAGTGTCTGAAATAGTTAAAACAGAAATATTTATAGGTTTGAATTCTTTTTGACTGCTAATTGGCATTATATTTTGAAATTACACTAAAAATTAAACTTTGGGTAGGTCGATTAACAAAATTTCACAGTCTTCTTTTGCAACAATAGTAATTTGTTTCATGTCTGTAATTTCTGCTCCGTCTCCCTTATTCAGCTCTACATTCTCTATTTGAAAAGTTCCGTCAGAACATAAAACATAAGCCTGTTCTTTAATTGCCTGTGTGATCTTAGAACCTTTATTTATTCGTCCAGCATAAATAGCTGCGTCTTGATAAATTTTTAGACTATTTTTATCTGGATGTTCAAATCCAGTTACGAGAGCTTGTAATTTATCTGTTACTGGTTTTTTTGGAAATTGTTTAGCATCCCAGCGCGGTTTAACATTTTTTTTATTTGGAAACATCCAGATTTGGTACAGATTAGTCTCCTCATCTTCTAAATTATATTCTGAATGAACTACTCCAGTTCCAGCTGACATTACTTGAACATCACCCGCTTCTGTTCTTCCCTCATTGCCCATATCATCTTTATGAGTAATAGCTCCTTTTCTAACATAAGTAATAATTTCCATATTATCATGTGCGTGAGGATCAAATCCTTTATGGGGTGCAACAATATCATCATTAATCACACGCATCGGGCCAAAATGCATTCGCTTAGGATTGTGGTAACTTGCAAAACTAAAATGATGCTTGGCCTTCAACCATCCATGATTAGCTCCACCTAATTGATTGTAAGAAATTTTATTAATCATTTTATTTAATATGTTGCCACTATAAGTAATTATTAATAACATATTTTCAAGCAAGATTATGATTTTACTATCTGCATTATTTTTTATAACTGCTATTATTTATTCGAGCGTTGGTTTTGGTGGTGGATCTACTTATTTAGCATTGTTATTAGTGTGGAACATTCCTTACACAATCTTGCCTGCAATTGCTCTACTTTGTAATATTGCTGTCGTCTCTGGCAATGCATTTAATTACATTCGCTCTGGTCATTTCAATATTCGCCTGCTCGCTCCTTATTTAGTTGGCTCTATTCCTTTAGCTTACATCGGGGGATCTCTTGCAATTGAAAAAGATATTTTTCAAATTTTATTATTTTTTGTTCTTTTAATTGCTGGAATTTTACTACTAATTAATTTCAAATCGTATGATGATAATGAATTAACGTATAAAAATATTTCAAATTATATAGCTATAATTATTGGATCAATTTTAGGTTTTGTTTCTGGCGTAGTTGGAATTGGTGGTGGAATTTTTTTAAGTCCTATTCTTTTTTTACTAAAAGCAGGAAAACCTCGTGATATCGCAACTTCTGCTTCTTTATTTATTTTAATAAACTCTGTTTCTGGACTAATTGGTCAAATTCAGAAAAATAACACCCTTATAGAACTACAAAACTACTGGTTCTTGTTTTTGTGTGTAATTATTGGTGGCCAAATTGGTAACTTTTTAAATCTTAAAATACTACCAGCTAAAATGCTTGCATTACTAACCGCGTTATTGGTTATTTTTGTAGCGTTACGGATGGGATTGAAAATTTTTTAGGCTAAAGACTTTTCTTTAAAAGTTCTCTTGGCACTAACTTCTTGCGCTTCAGAAACAGAAGCTTCGGAAATAGATTGAAGAGCTTTCAAAGCTTTAACGGAGCGAACGTATAATAATGTTACTAGGAAAAATGCAACTGCGTAAGAACTCCACACAAACACTGCGTATCCGCCCATATTTAAAAATTCAATCATAAATCCTTATAACTATTTTCCCGCACTATTGGCAACATAAAAAGATACATCTTCAATCTCTTTAGGCGTTAATATTCCATCCGCTCCAAAAGCTGGCATAATTCCAATACCTTCGGTAACAGCTCTTTTAACAACATCAATTGTTGGTTTTAAAACATCAAAGGACGGACCCACATCACCTACTGCTCCAGCAGCTTTTAAAACGTGACAAGAAGCGCACATACCTGCCCCTTCAAATACGGCTTTGCCTTGTTTCATTTGATCTGCATTTGCAGATGAAACAAGACAAATCCATACAAACAAATATGCAATTATCTTTTGATACAACGTACTAAGCTACTTGTATTGTGACTCCGTGATCTTTCCAGCCATTGTGCAGGTACGCTCTTTCGTTTTCCATTCTAAGTTCTGGTTGTGATTTTCCACCAGCAGAAGCTCGGCTAACAACATTGTATGATCCTGGTTTTAAATCTGCTACTAGTGCAAATTGTCTCCAAGCAAATTTACCAAGATTTGGACCAATGAGTTGAGCTTTTTTCCAATTTTTTCCACCATCTACTGAAACTTCTACATTTGAAAGTTCTTTTAAACCTCCAAAAGCAACACCTGAAATGGTAACTTTTCCAGCAGCAACACTTCCTTTATCAGCAACAGGAAGAGTAACCCATGACTTAACATTCATTTCCCAACAAGTTGGAAATTCTGGTGATCCCTTTGTTCCAATAGGAGTAACTCTATAACTTGATTTCATAAATTTTACTTGAGACTCTGTTGTCGTGAAAGCAAGTTTATTTAAATGCTTGACGTTGTTTACACCGAAGTATCCTGGAGTTACTAAACGCAAAGGTGCTCCGTGAACATTAGGTAAATCTTCACCATTTATCTCCCAAGCTAAAACTGCATCTTTATAAACTTCTAGTGGTACAGATCTTTCCATAAGCGCAGCTTTTGGATCTTGATCTTTTGGCATATCTGCGCCTGTGCCTGTTAAAAATTTAACACCACTTGCTAGACCGCCACACATTTTTACTAAATCAGTTACAGCAACACCTGTCCACATAACGCAACCTGCTGCACCTGTTTTCCATTGTGACCCTGAAGCTTTGTGTGCAAATAATCCTCGACCATTACCAGAGCACTGCAAAACCGCAGCTATCGTAGTTGGAGTCATTGATTTTAATTGTTTTAATGTGAAAGTTTTTGGATTTTTCACACCTTCTATACTTAAAGTCCACTTGTCTTTATCACCAATCGCTTCATCAGTCATGGTTGGTAAATTATTTCTTACATAAAGATTATCGATTGGAGTTAAAATTCCAGATCCAATTGCTTCTCTTATTGTTTCAATTCCACTTTTTGAATGAACGATTACTGCTTTTTCATTTTTCCAGGCAGCAAAATCTGGTAATGCATTCTTTTTTTCATGCGCTGCCGCATTTGCAGCTGTTATTGTTGGAAGAACTGAACCTGCGGCTGCTAATCCAGCAACTGTTGCTGATCCAGCTAAAAAATTTCTTCTACTAATGTTTGCTTGTCTAGTTTGTTTCATGTTTTCTCCCTGTTATAATAAAATCTAGGATTACATTATTAAGTTATAATTTTCTTTTCAACTAAAATTATAAATACAAAAAAACTACACACGTAAGACACGAATTTAAATTTGATATTTTTTTACAAGGGAATTCAATTGTATCAAATTGTCTATTCATGTTACAATTTCAACTATGGAGAGATTAGTAGACAGTTTTGGAAGATCATTTCCTTACATTCGATTATCAATAACCGATGTTTGCAATTTTAAGTGTGGGTATTGCCTTCCCAATGGATATTTTAAAGTAGAAAACAAACCTGGGTTTTTAAGTTTAGACGAAATATCGAATCTTACATCAGCTCTTACTGAACTTGGTGTTTCAAAAATCAGAATAACAGGCGGTGAACCTACAGTTCGCAAAGATTTTTTTGATGTTTTAAAAAATATTAAATCAAAACATAAAATTAATAATTTAGTTGTTACTACTAATGGTTACAAACTAAATGAAATTGCCGAGCAATTAATTGAAACAGGAATAAACGGAATTAATATTAGCATTGATAGTTTGAACCGAGAAAAATTTAAAGAAATTACAGGCAAAGATCGTTTACCTCAAATTTTAGAAGGAATTAAAATTTTACAAGATAAAGGTTTTAAAAAAATTAAAGTAAATGCAGTTTTATTAAAAGATGTAAATTCCACTATAGAAGAGTTTGAAAAATGGGAAGAGTTTGTTCGTATTAATGCAATTGACTTTAGATACATCGAGTTAATGCAAACAGGAGACAGTCATGATTACTTTAAAAAATATCATATATCTGCATCAGTATTTAGAAATTATATAGAAAACAAAAACTGGAAATCTATTCCTCGTGAAAATAGTGCAGGTCCTTCTATTAACTATGTGCATCCCGATGCCAAGGGCAAATTTGGAATTATAGCTCCCTACTCAAAAGATTTTTGCCAAACTTGTAACCGTTTACGAATTACAGCAAAAGGAGAATTGCGTTTATGTTTGTTTGGAAATACCGGAACTGATTTAAGACCTTATTTGCAAAATGAAAATCAAAAAGAAGAGTTGGTTGAGCTTATTTTAAAACAACTTAATTTTAAAAAAGAGTCTCACTATTTAGAACTTGGTGATACTGGAATTACCCCGCACTTAGCATCTATAGGTGGGTAATGTCAGACTTAAAAATAATTAACCAGAAAGAATTACAAGACTGGGCAAAAGAGCTGTTTACTGAGCACAATTATAAAATGATTGATGTCTCAGATAAGCAGCCTACGTTTCGAAAAGCGCTTGCTACTGGTAAAATTATTGTTGGCAAAAAAACATTTGATCTAATCAAAGATAAAAAAATGGTCAAAGGGGATCCTATAAGTTTAGCAGAAGTTGCTGCTGTACTTGGAGTAAAAAAAACTAGCGATATTATTCCTTTATGCCATCCTCTACCGATTGATCACACGGCGACTAAAATTATTATGAATGATGAAGATTATTCTTTAGAAGTGTATTGCGTTGTTTCTGCATACGCTAAAACAGGCGTGGAAATGGAAGCGATTATGGGAGTAAATACCGCTCTAATTACTATTTATGATTTAAGTAAAATAGTAAATCCAGATTTAAAAATAGAAGGCATCCATTTATTAGTTAAACAGGGCGGCAAAAGTGGGCTCTGGCTTAACCCAGGTGGCCTACCCGACTTTTTATCTAATTTATTTTAAGGGTTATGCTTAGCTACCAACAAGCTTTAAATAAAATTACATCTCTTGCGAAGAAAAAAATAATTTCAATTCCTATCTCAAAATCATTTGGCTACATTGCTGCTGAAGATATTTATTCTAAAAAAGACAATCCTTCTTATAACAACAGTTTGCTTGATGGTTATGCGGTCAAATCCAAAGATGTTAAAAAAAATAAGGTGCTATCTATAATTGGCAGTTTAGCTGCAGGCCAACACAAAAAAATTACATATACAAATAACTCATGCATTCAAATAGCAACTGGTTGCCCTATTCTTCATCCTTATGATGCAATGATACCATATGAACAAACTATAAAAGTTGGCAGCACTATTACTTGCAAAACCAATGTTCGGGCATTCGAAAATGTAAGAAAAAAAGGTTCTGATTATAAAAAAAATTCTCTAATTTTTAAAAAAGGAACCTTAATAAATCCTCAGCATTTACTTGCAGCCAAAACTATGGGCGCTGCAACTATTAAGGTCTACGAAAAGCCAAAAATTGTTTTATTTTGTTCTGGTGATGAAATAACTGAAAACCCCCATAATACTAAAAAAGTTATCAATGGCATGCAGGATTACATCAAATCGTTTCAACATATTTATAACTTTGATTACGAATATTTAGGAATTGTTAGAGATAACCAAAACGATTTAAAAAAAATATATAAAAAACTTCAAAATACATCTGGTACTACAATTATTATTAGTACAGGTGGTGTTTCTGCTGGGCATAAAGATTTTATTCCTTCGATGCTACAAAAACATAAATATAAAATAATTTTTCATAAAATGTTAATGCAACCAGGAAGACCAACCTTGTTTGCAACAAAGAACACAAATTATTATTTTGGTTTACCTGGTAATCCCATATCTGGAATTGTTGGCTTTCATTTTTTAATTATTCCATTGTTACAATCTATTTTGGGAAGAAAAAATATTCAGTACAAAAAAGGGATGCTTACTAAGTCTTACAACAAAAATAAAAAATTAACTCTTTTTTTAAGAGCGACAAATACAGGTAATAAAATTACTATTTTACCAGGTCAACAATCGTACAAAATATCAACTCTGGTAAAGGCAAATTGTTGGGTTATGCTTGATCAAAAAAAACGCTTAGTGAATAAAGGAGAAAAGGTTAAATATTTTACTTATGAAAATTAAAATAGAATTATTTGGTGCTGCTAGAGATTTTTCAGAAGAAGATTATTTGGAACTTACTATTTCAGAGAATATTACTATTAAAGAAGTGAGAAATAATTTAATGAATTACATTCAAAACAAATATCCCGACAACTTAAATTACTTAGAAATTGTAAAAAATTCAGCTTTTGCTAATGACCAAGACGTTATTGTTCAGGACAATTATAAATTATCTAAAGAGAAAAAACTTTGTATTATTCCGCCAGTAGGAGGAGGCTAATGTTTCACGGAAAAGTTAT
>ERZ889217.354-NODE-354-length-28742-cov-36.170809_pt1 | contig 28742 bp, 27 predicted proteins | sample MGYA00521098_ERZ889217 | MGnify/ENA primary metagenome ERZ889217 (study PRJEB32303, sample SAMEA104408613) | aquatic metagenome | biome: Brackish water; feature: Pelagic; material: water | place: Baltic Sea | collected 2014-06-10T22:04:00 | depth 2,362 m ... | reverse complement strand
TTTGACTGTAATAGCGTGGTAATTACTTTGCCATCGGCTTTGCCTTTAGAAGATTTCATAACTGCGCCGACTAACGCACCAAGTGCTTTTTCTTCGCCACTGCAATATTTTTGCCAAGCACCAGGTTCGGCCGCGATCGCAGCGTCGACCATTGCTTCAACTGCACTTGTATCAAGTGCCTCAAAACCGCGTTTTGCTGCCATCGCTAAAACGTCACCACCACCAGCTTCGATTAAATCTGTGAGCAAAGTTTTTGCTTGAGTTGAAGTTACTTTTGAATCGCGCTCTAAAATTGTAAGTGCTGCTAAATCTTTTGCCGATACTTTTGGCGACGCGCCTTGCTCAGCGAATGCTTGTTGCACATATACAACTGCGCGACGCGCATCACCGCCTGCAGAAATAACCTCTCGAACATAGTCATCTTGTCCGCGCTCAACTACGACAATTGCTGATTCTCCGTCTTTGTCAACCCCACAAAGTTCAGCCAATGCTTGGCGTCTTGCCGCGGGTAAAACTGGCAACGCCGTACGTACCGCTTCGATCCAAGACTGGTCAGGCACGAGTGGCACAAGATCTGGCTCTAAGAAGTATCTGTAGTCGTCAGCGTCTTCTTTGGTGCGCAAAGTTTCGGTGCGACCAGTTGAGTCATCCCAGTGACGTGTTTCTTGGCGAATTGAGCCGCCACTTTCAATTAAATCAACTTGTCGGCGTGACTCATAATCAATCGCCCGACCAACAGAGCGAATCGAGTTGACGTTTTTTATCTCGCAACGAGTGCCAAAAGGTGTGCCAGGTTTGTGCACCGAGACATTGACGTCGCAACGCATTGACCCCTCTTCCATTTTCGCATCGCTTGCGCCAACGGCCAACAAAATAGAGCGCAACTCGGCAACATACTGGCGGGCTTGTTCTGACGTTCGGATATCTGGTCGTGAAACAATCTCAACGAGCGGCACGCCAGCACGGTTGAAATCAATCAGCGAATAATCACTGCCATGAATACGACCAGATGCGCCACCAAAGTGTGTTGATTTGCCGGTGTCTTCTTCGAGGTGAGCGCGTTCAACGCCGATCCGCACATCGCCTGGCAACATTAAATAACCATCAATGTTCAATGGATGGTCATATTGCGTTATCTGAAAAGCCTTCGGCAAGTCAGGATAAAAATAATTCTTGCGATGAAAAGTACATGGTTGAACTTTGCAGTTAAGTGCCAAACCGATTCGCATTGCAAGTTCAATTGCGTGTTTATTCAATACCGGCAAGGCACCAGGTAAACCCAAAGTAACCGGATCAATATTTGTGTTTGGCTCGTCACCGAAACGATTCGCACTTGCACTAAACATTTTTGTTTTCGTCGCGAGTTCAACGTGAACTTCAAGGCCAACAATTAACTGCCAACCGTTAGGAAGTGCTGCGACTTCACTCACGACGCACGCTCAAGTTCTGCTGCGACTTTAAACATTGCTTGTTCACCCAATGTTGAAGCCAAAACTTGAATGCCGACGGGCATCGAATCTACGCCTACGCCAAATGGCACACTCATTGCTGGGTGACCAGCCAAGTTCGACGGAATCGTAAACACGTCGCACAAATACATTGCTAATGGGTTGTCAGTTTTAGAGCCAAACTTGAATGCCACTGACGGCGAAGTCGGTGTCAGAATCGTGTCAACGCTTTGGTAAGCGCGCGCGAAGTCATCTGATATTAGCCGGCGAACTTTAAGCGCCTTGCCGTAATAAGCATCAAAATAACCTGCCGACAAGGCGTATGTGCCGAGCATGATTCGACGCTTTACTTCTTCACCGAAACCGGCTTCGCGAGTTGCTGCATACATCGAATTCAAATCCGCTGCATCAACTCGATTGCCGAAGCGAACGCCGTCGTAACGCGCCAAGTTGCTGCTGGCCTCCGCAGGCGCAATTAAATAATAGGCAGTTAAGCAATACTGCAACGACGGCAACTTGACATCAACGATTGTCGCGCCGGCACTTCGCAACGCATCAAACGCTGCTTCAAGGCGCTCAAGAACATCTGGTTCACAACCTTCTGGCAAATCAGTGACTCGTCCAATTCGCATACCTTTAACGCCCTGATCGAGCACCGAAACCAGCGACAGAGCAGGTTGTGGAATCGAAGTTGAATCCATCGGGTCGTGACCCGAAATAGTTTCGAGCAAAGTTGCTGCATCACGCACATCGCTCGTGAACGGACCGATTTGATCGAGACTGCTAGCAAATGCAACAAGCCCATAACGCGAAACAGTTCCGTAGGTTGGCTTTACACCAACTACGCCGCAAAGTGCAGCGGGCTGACGAATGCTGCCACCAGTGTCGCTGCCGAGTGATGCTGCTGCGAAACCTGCAGCAACAGCAGCCGCACTACCACCGCTTGATCCGCCAGGCACACGTGAGATGTCATGTGGATTTCTTGTCGGGCCAAACGCCGAGTTCTCAGTGCTTGAACCCATTGCGAATTCATCGAGGTTTGTCTTGCCGACAATTACCGCGCCAGCGTTGCGCAATTTCGTAACAACAGTTGCGTCGTATGGCGGCTTCCATCCTTGCAAGATTTTTGACGAGCAAGTTGTCTCAACTCCTCGCGTGCACATGTTGTCTTTCAATGCAATGGGCACGCCAGCAAGCGCACCAACTTTTTTACCAGCCTTGACATCGTTATCTATTTTTTCGGCGTCGTGCCGCGCTTGGTCTGCTGTGACCAAATTAAATGCATGAATCTCAGATTCTCTGGCACTGATTCGCTTCAAATATTCTTCAACTACGTCACTTGCATTTAATGTGCCACCGCTGACACCAGATGCAATTTCGACAAGCTTTTCCATTTGTTAAACGTCAAAACCAATAGTTGGTGGCACTCGAAAGCGTCCACTCTCGGCAGTGGGTGCTTGACCAAGAACTTCATCGCGATCTAGCGATGGCGCAATGACATCTTCACGCAACACATTCTTGAGTGGATATGGCTGCGTCATCGGCTCAACATCCGCCAGATCTAAAGCGTCAATGTCTCGAAAGTGTTCAAGCATCCCAGCAAGTTGCGCTGTCATTTTTTCTGCTTCTTCTGTATTTAAGCTCAGACGGGCGAGACGTGAAACCTTAATTACTGTTTCTTGAGAAATCTTTTCGGCCACGACTCTAATTCTACGAGCCGATCGATAATTAGATACACACCAGCAACTGCAAAAACAATGATCGATGTCCATTGATTTAATCTCAGACCGCCAAAATGTTTCGCTGTGTCAACTCTCAATGACTCTACAAAAAACCTTAAAAACGTATAGCCGGCTACATACATCGCAAAAAGTCGTCCGTTTCGCGGGCGCCATTTTTGATCAATCTTGATTAAGGCAACAGATATAACGAGGCAGCCGAGTGACTCGTATAAAAATGTCGGATGAAAAGTGGTTCCGGCCTCAAAGCCTGCCGAGGTTGCTTTGGAAGCAGAAATTTCTAACGCCCACGGCAATGTTGTTGGTTTTCCAAAAAGTTCTTGATTGAACCAATTTCCCCATCGACCAATTGATTGAGCAAGGGCGAGACCAGGTGCAACACAAGTTAAGCCAATAGCAATTTCAAGTTTGCGCTTGCGCGCGACGAAGATTCCAGCAATAATACCGACGAAAATTCCTCCCCAGATACCAAGGCCACCTTCCCAAATTTTCACAACATCAAACCAACGCCCACGAAATCTTTCTATGTCGGTGAGCACGTGATATGCGCGAGCTCCAACAATGCCAATTGGTACTGCTGTCATCGCGATTGAACCTGCATCATCTGGGTGCCCTACGCCATGCTCTAGCAAACGTTTTTTAAATAACCAAACCGCAGCGACAACACCAAGCGCAATCATTAGTCCATAGGCATTGAAGCGCAAGAAAAATATCTCAATGGAGCCTTGGGATGGACTTGGAAGCGAAGTAATCATTGCCGTCATATTAGATTTCTTTTGTTAACCGATGCGAATTGATTCAGCTATAGACACGGCGTTTAAACAGCAGTTGCTGTAACTGGCTTATTGCTGGTCTACTTAATGCGTGACTAGTGCAAAGCGTCAGGTCGAAATGGCTGCTATCACTTCGCTCGCACCCGTAGCGGCACTATTTCCGACTTGGCTTGTAGCAATCGGTATTTTGTGGCTTCCATTTTGGCGTTTTACGGATGTTTCATATTCGCTGTTTGCGTTCGCGGCAATCGCAATGGGAATAGTTTTGTTTTCTAAATCTGTGCAGAAAATATTTCTAGCACGCCTCTTAGGCGCGCGACAGCCGAACAATGCAGAGTCGGCAACTTTGTATCAAGCCTGGCGACGAGTGGCTAAAGCGAATCACATTTCACTTGACAGTTTCGTTTTGAAAGTCGTGGATACTGGAGAGATCAATGCTTTCGCGTCTGGTGGACATCTACTTGTCGTCTCTTCGTTCGCAGTTAACCAACTTGATAACAATGAACTGACTGGGGTTCTCGCTCATGAACTGAGCCACCATCTTGGGTCGCACACTGTTGCGCTAACAATCGCGCAGTGGCTGAGCATGCCAATTTTGCTACTCGCAAAAATTGGGTTCTACTTGCAGTTTATTGCTGAAGCGATTACAAATACTTTTGGTTCGCGCTTAAGAATTATTCGACTCATTGGCTTACTCACCGCAGCGGCGCTGACTGTCGCCTCTTCTCTGTTTGTGGCAGGACTCGTCGTTGCACAATCACTAAGCAACGCAGTCGGGCACGGATCAGAATTTCAAGCAGATAGGCGAGTTGTTCAAATGGGTTTTGGGCGTGAACTATTGACTGCACTAAAGCGCGTCGAAACTGACTCGTACTTTTTTGATGAAGTATCAAAAGGCTCATTAATTGTTTCATCGCACCCTCCGGCCGAAGAACGAATTAAGCGACTTGAGACTTTGATGCGAATTGAAGATCCATTTAGATGACTAGTTCAAAACTCTTCGAAAATAAATTAAATCGATTAATTTTCGCTCTCGTAGCGGGGCTGACAGTTGGATTCTCACTTCCGCCTTGGGGGTGGTGGCCACTGTCTATTTTTGGTTGCGCGCTATTTTTTCAGATAACAAAAGTCGCTCGAAACGCTAACGAACAATTTCTCATCGGTTTTGTCTTTGGCTTTGCTTGGCTGGCACTTGGCATGAGCTGGATGTGGTTTTTAACAGCACCGGGTTACTTTGTTGTAGCGTTTTTATTTGCAGGTTTTCACGGCACAGCCGAACTGATCAGCTCGCGTTTTAACTCACCAATGTTTGCCAGACCAATTGCGCACACGTTGGCAGAAGTCTTGAGATTTTCATTTCCGTTTGGAGGTGTTCCACTAGCGACATTGCCAATTGCGATTGCGCCAACTCGACTTGCGGATATCAGTTCAATCGGCGGGCCGATCCTCGCGACTTGGTTCGTACTGCAATCTGCGGCGTTAATGGTTGGTTATTTCAATAGACGCCAGAGTCGCAAACCCGTAGCGATTATTTTATTGCTTTTGGTTATTTTGCAGATTTTTGGACAAATTGTTAATCCAGTGCATTCGACAAAAGAAACTTTAAGAATTGCGATCGTGCAAGGTGGCGGACCACAAGGTGTATTAGCGATTAACGCGAGCGCACGTGATGCATTTGATCGGCATTTAAAAGTCACCAAAACTTTGCAATCACAAGACAATCTAGATGTTGTCTTGTGGCCTGAAAATGTGATCGATGTCGAAGACTTTGCGAGCAGTCTTGAGTATTTTGAAATTACAAATGAGTCAAAAAGACTTAATGCTCAATTCGTAGTTGGAGTTACCGAAGACGCTGATACAAATCGTTTTACCAACGCTCAAATCGTTGTACAACCAAATGGTGATATCACATCACGTTATGACAAAGTTCGTCGAGTGCCGTTTGGTGAATACGTCCCACCTGGTTTACGAAGTTTTCTCGAATCTATTGGCGCACCAGTAAATCAAATACCTAGCGACGCCGTTGCAGGTCAAGAACCAGCGATGCTTACTCTGAAACAGGCAGACGTTGCTGTAGTTATATCTTGGGAAGCTTTTTTTGCTGGACGTGCGAATAGCGGCGTTGAGTCTGGTGGATCAATTCTCCTGAACCCAACTAATGGATCAAGTTATACGGGCACAATATTGCAGTCACAACAATTAGCAACGAACTCTCTTCGAGCTCGAGAAACCGGTCGTTGGACGCTTCAGGCCGCAACCACAGGTTTTAGCGCGGTGATCACTCCGCAGGGCAAAATCACCCAAAGAGTTGGTGTCGGAGAAGCAAAAGTGATCGTTGCAGATATTCCACTAACTACTGGCCGAACTATTTATTCCCATCTCGGTGATGGTGTAATTATAATTTTGCTCATGACTAGTTTGATTTTTTGCCGACCAGTGCGACGCACCAAAAATCAAAATGACCTCTGACGATCTCGTAATCGCCAGCGACAACGTGCGCTGCATAGTTAGCCCAAATGTAGGTGGTCGGTTGTCGTCAATTGTCGCTTTCGGCCGAGAATTGTTGATCACTAAAAACGATGAAACAAATCTGCAAAAGTGGGGTTGCTACCCGATGGCCCCCTGGGCAGGTCGAGTTCGTAACGGAGTTTTCGCGCATAAATCAAAACAACATCAACTTGAAATCAATATGCATCCTCATGCAATTCATGGAACTGTTTTAGAACGCCCATGGAAGCTAATCAACTCTTCTTCATCAAGTGTCGCTATGAATATTGATCTTGGCGCTGACTGGGGGTTCGCAGGTGAAGCGACTCAAACTATTTCTGTGATTGACGACATGATTGAATTTCGTCTAATGGTTGAGACTGATGATGCATCAATGCCGGCGCAAGTCGGCTGGCACCCGTGGTTTGCGAGACCATGCACATTAGAAACCAAATTTACACATATGTATCTTCGTGACGAATTCGGTATTCCAACTGGCAAAAAAATCACGCCGCCAGCGGGCCCATACGACGATTGTTTTTCGGGTTCGCTAAGTACGCCAACTCTAAATTTCGAAAATGAAGTGCAACTAGAAATTGAAACTGACTGCTCTCACTGGGTCGTGTACGACGAACCACAACACGCAATATGCGTTGAGCCTCAATCTGGTCCACCTGATGGTTTCAACATTGAACCGCTGGAAATCACTCCCGATATTCCACTGACCCGTTTTATGCGACTTGTGATTAGCAAACCATAAAACTAATGAGTTAATTGTTCGCTAATAGATAGCCTAAATACCAAACGGTAGGATCTAGTGATGAAAAAACCGTTTGATGTCAACGGCCCATTACGAATCGCATACCTCACTTATCGCGGTAAACCCCATGTAGGTGGACAGGGCGTCTACACACGTCATCTGACAAAAGCGTTAACCGACCTCGGCCACCACGTAGAAGTCTTCAGTGGTCAGCCTTATCCGGTTCTAGATGAGAGAGTTCAGTTACACAAGTTGCCGAGCCTAGATATCTTCAATGATCACAACCCTGGGCGATTTCCTGCATATTGGGAGTTAAACACATGGCCAAACTTTGTTGAGGCTGCGCTATTTCTCAAAGGCACATTTGGTGAACCACTTTCTTTCAGCATGCGTGCCCACCAAGTTTTGCGCCAGCGAATAAATGATTTTGATCTTGTTCATGACAACCAATGTCTTGGATCAGGAATATTGAAAATTGAAAAAATAATTCCGACCATTGTCACTTTGCATCATCCAATCACAAAAGATCGAGCGCTCGAGATGGCCCACACACCAAATTGGTGGAAACGCAGAGCAATCGGTCGTTGGTATTCGTTCGTGTGGATGCAGGGCCGTGTCGCAAGCAAGATGCCACGCGTAGTTGTTGTCAGTGAAAACTCAATCAATGACATTCACACTGATATGGGTGTATCAAAGGATCGAATGCGACTGGTGCCGGTTGGTGTTGATCCGGATTTATTCAAGCCAATTACATCTATAACAAGAAAGTCTGCCCATCTAATTACGACAGCGTCTGCCGATGTGGCCTTGAAAGGTTTATCATTTTTGCTTGAGGCTGTTGCAAAGCTTCGCACCGAGCGAGAAATTCATTTAACAATCATCGGTAAACCTCGAGCTGGAGCAAGCGCTGATCTAATCAAATCACTCGGACTGCAGGACTGTATAAGTTTTGTGTCGGGTGTAACCGATGAAGAAATTGTCAAATTGTACGCGCAAAGCGAACTTGCAGTCGTGCCAAGCCTCTACGAAGGATTTAGTCTTCCGGCGATTGAAGCAATGAGCACGGGCATATGTTTGGTTGCCACCACTGGTGGCGCACTACCTGAAGTTACGGGCATTGATGGTGAAACGGTTTTGTCGTGTGTCGCAGGCGATGCAGATGCACTTGCGGCCACAATTCGACGTGGACTTGACGACAAGAGGCTGCGCGAAAAAGTTGGGCTAGCTGGACGCGCAAGAGTTGCCGAGCGATGGTCATGGCGTCATTGCGCACAGTTAACTGTTGATCAGTATCGGGAAGTTTTGTCGATGCCTGACAATCAACGAAAAATTGCCAAACGACAAAGTTCTTAAGATGCTGACGATTAAATTTGAAAAGTTAAATCTAAAACCAGGTGATGCATTTTTAGATGCTGGTACAGGTTTTGGTCGACACGCATTTGAGGCTGCTCGCCGCGGGGCTCGTGTGATTGCACTTGACTATGCACAGCAAGAAGTCGAAACCACTCGAGCAACTTTTGCGGCAATGTATCAAGCAGGTGAACTCGACCCGAGTTCATTTACCGGCGTGGTGCGCGGTGATGCAACTTGTCTACCATTTGACGATGCAACATTTGACTGCATTGTGACATCTGAGGTTCTAGAACACATTGACGATGACACAACTGCGTTACGCGAACTCGTTCGAGTTTTGCGCCCCGGTGGTGTTCTCGCAGCAACTGTGCCGTCGTGGTTTCCTGAAAAAATAAACTGGGCACTTTCTGATGAATACCACGCACCATTTGTCAAAGGTGGCCACGTCCGGATTTATCGAAGTAGTGAACTACGTAAAAAAATTTCACAAGCAGGGCTTGAAGTGGCCGACTCGCACAAAGCACACGGGTTGCATTCGCCATACTGGTGGTTGCGCTGCGCGGTAGGGCCTCAACGTGAAGACAACAAAGCAGTTGCGTTATACAAAAAATTTCTTGAATGGGACATAATCTCCGCGCCACTAATCACTCGCGCACTTGATCGTGCACTCAGCCCCGCGATTGGCAAAAGTTACGTGGTCTATGCAAAAAAGCCACGAAAAGTCAACTACTGAAATGCTTAATAATAATTCGGCTGAAAGTACTACTGCTAAAAATGTTTTAGCTAAAACCGCAGATCTACTAACTCTTGACGAACTTTCATTAACTGCCGACTCAATTGCAAAACTTCAGCTTCCAAATGGAATGATTCCATGGTTTGAAGATGGTCACTGTGACCCATGGAACCATGTTGAGACGGCAATGGCGCTCGATGTTATGGGTCGGCACGAAAATGCTCGACTGGCTTACGAATGGCTGAGAACAACTCAACGAACTGACGGCTCTTGGTTTAACTATTTTCATGGCGATGGCAGAGTTGAAGAGACAAAACTTGATAGCAATGTTTGTGCTTACATCGGCACAGGACTTTGGCATCACTGGTTATGCACACAAGACCTCGCGACATTGAAACATTTTTGGCCGATGCTCGAAAGTGCAATGACTTGGGTTCTTAAAATGCGACGAAATGATGGCACGATTCTTTGGGCTCGAGAAGAGAACGAAAAACCGTGGGACTATGCATTACTAACGGGTTGCTCCTCAATTCGTCATGCACTAATTTCGGCCAGCAAGATCGCGGTTGTACTAAATACGACTAGACCTGAATGGATTGAAACTGCTTTGCAAATAGATCTAATTATTCAAAATGACCGAAATGCATTTGAGCCCAAAGATCGTTGGGCGATGGACTGGTACTACCCAGTGCTCACTGGTGCACTTACTGGTGATGCTGCGAAATCTCGGCTTGCAGAACAATGGAATACATTCGTGATGCCAGAACTTGGAGTTCGCTGTGTGAGTGATGAACCATGGGTGACGGCATCTGAAACTGCCGAGTGTTCTCTGGCATATTCTGCAATCGGTGACTTTGATACTGCTAAGTATCTTCTAAACACAACTATTCAACATCGAACTATTGACGGATCATATTTAACTGGGCTTGTTTATCCGAACAAGATTGTGTTTCCAACTGATGAGCGTTCTGCATATACCGGAGCCGCAATAATCTTGGCGGCTGACTCACTCGTTGATATCTCACCGGCATCTCGAATTTTCAAATACGACGAATTAGATAACTACTAACCCGCTATTTTGATTCGCTGCAAAATTCTTAGTGACCCAGTTGCTGATATTTCTATAAATTCGCCAGAGTCAAGTGCGGCCATATAAATATATTTATATGGTGCTTGGCCCCCATCTTTGGGATCTGAAAACACATCGTGAATTGCTAATAATCCATTGACTGCAATTTTCGGCACCCAACTTAAGTAGTCGCTTCGAGTTGGTTCTTCACCGTGTCCGCCGTCTAGGAAACAAAAAGCCAACTTTGCTGACCATTGACTGCTAATTACTTTTGACTCTCCCACAATCGGAATTACAACATCAGAAAGCATTGTTCGTCGCAAAGTCGCTAGCAAACTTGGCAAGGTATTTAATTGGTTAGTCGAACTATCAAGCAACGACTGATCAAACCATTCCCAACCATTTTGATTTTCTTCGCTACCAAAATGGTGGTCAATCGCAAAAACTTTGGTTTGATGTTTTCGTGCAGCCGCACCAAGCCAAACAGTCGACCGTCCACAATAAGTTCCGATTTCAACAATTGGCAACTTTGGTAACTCTCTACAAGCAGCACATGCTGCAAGATATAGCGCATCACCTTCATCTGCGGGCATGAAACCTTTAGTCGCTAAAGCCTCAACTCTTAAAAACTTATCCATCACAATTTTGTTATGACTTTAGTAATTCATTGAATTCGCGTTGCCACTGCGACTTCCAGTCGGTCGAAAAGTTTGCGAATTTTTCAGCGAAGTTTGTCCGAGCCAACTGAACATCTGTTGAGAGCCACCAGCTTTGAACATTTCCATCAATTTTGTTGGCATGCGTTGCTGCACTTCTGCCAGAAGTATGCAGGATTCCAACTTGAGTAAGTGCCTCAATTAAAAATTTAGCGTCTGACCTGAACTTATATGCATCAGGATCATAGAAACAAATCGTTGGTGTATTTATGCCCAACGTTTCAAGCCATGAAGTGCCCAAATAACTATGAAAGACGATTCGGCTGACTGAATACTGATCGAAAATGTCACCAGTGTTACCGAACTGAGCATCAGGTTTAGCAGCGACGATCGCTTGACGATGCACGTTTCCATAATCACCGGGAAACATTCTGATCTTTAAATTGGTTTTACTTTCACGTATTTCTACAAATTCAGAAACTTGTTCATACATGGTTTGTAACGTGCCCGGCAATGGAAAGTACTGCAACCGATAAATTTGCTGTGGCTGATCAAAGCAAATCAGCGAGTCACAATATTTTTTTTGACTTCGTGGTGAAGTAATTAATGGCGAAAGTACTCGCGTGTGATCATCCCCCCGACTCCAACCCCAGGTGAAATAAGTATCGGAAACTCTGCATTCAAATTGCTCGCCTACATGCGAATCGTCCAGCCCATACCAGCCACCATGTTGGTGGTAGTGCAACTTTGTGCCGAGTTCGCACCACTCAGCAGCCAAAATTTTGAATTCAATATGGGTCCACAAAGACTGCGACGAATACAGATGATCAGGGCGATTTGGTCGTGCTTCAACCACAAGTCGTCGAATTGGCTGAAAAGCTTCAACTAATGACACCGGAAGATAGACGCTAATTAACGCGCAACTGATTTCGGAAAGTGAAGAATCATTATCAATTTTTAAAATCTTGCTCTCTCGCCAGGCACTGTCTGGTGAGACTTCAACTAGATATTTAATTTCTAATTCATCATGCGCTGCCCACGCACGCCATGAAGCCATCGCACCAATCCACGACAAAGGAATTCGCCCTGAAAATGGTCTTACAAACAGAACTCGTGCCGACTTCGCAGATCTCAATACGCGCAATAGGCTCACAACTATCTTGTCACGGCGCCCACCCGACACTGAGTTTTTAATGACTATTGCATCTCTTGAAACCAACACTCCAGCGGTGCCAAATTTAGTTAGCGCGCGCAAAGTTTTTAAAGTCAGTGTTGGCAACATTGGATAATCCGAAAAGAATTCAAGAGTTGTCCGAATGGTTTGAAAATTGACTTTTGAAGAGTCGTCTTCACTAGAGCCTTCACTAGAACCAGATTTTGCAAGCGACTCAATTTCTGCTTTCAAGTCTTGTGTTGCAACGTACACGAGGTGCAAATAGCGTTCAACAAAATCACCCAATAAAATGTCGTAGTACCGCTCAGAGCGGACCACCCCGTGATATTCGTCTAAAAGTCTTTTGATTCGATCAAATAAGGCTGGTCGCGCTATTTCAATTTCATCTAGTCCAGCACTAACTCGGTGTGCGTTCCAGACGATACTCACTTATTTAATCGTACCCGTGCCCTACGACTAACAGAAGATATCTCGAGTTAAGTGAACAGACGTAATTACATGTCAGAATAGAGCAGTGCAATCACCACTTGATGACCTCATAAAATTATTAGACCTTGAGGTTATTGAAGTAAATATCTTTCGCGGTGTATCGCCCGACGAAAATCGTCAAAGAGTTTTTGGCGGTCAAGTTGCTGGCCAAGCATTAATTGCTGCATCACGAACAGTTGACGATAAATCACGACATGTTCATTCACTACACGCGTATTTTTTGCGCCCAGGTGATCCAACTGTGCCGATTCTTTACGAAGTTGATCGCATTCGTGACGGCAAAAGTTTTACGACTCGCCGTGTGATTGCAATTCAACATGGCAAAGCAATTTTTAATTTGCAGGCAAGTTTTCAAATTCATGAAGAAGGTTTGGAACACCACATCTCTATGCCAGGCGATTTGCCAAAAGCCGAAACACTTCCAAACTTCAAAGAAAGAATGGCACCATATAAAGAGCAAATGGGTGATTGGTACGATCGCCCAAGACCAATTGATTTACGTTATATCGACTCTGATCCGATCTCGCGAAAAAAGAAGGTAAGTGCGAGGCAGAAACTTTGGATGCGTGCTGATGGAAAACTTCCAGATGATCCGGTATTGCATGCATGCATCGTTACTTATGCAAGCGATATGTCACTGCTAGATACCACACTTCTACCGCATGGTCGCTCGTGGACTGACCAAGGAATACAAATGGCAAGCCTCGACCACGTGATGTGGTTTCACCGACCGTTTCGAGCAGATGAGTGGTTGCTATACGACCAACTTGCAATTTCGTCGTCTAACGCCCGTGGCATCGCCAGTGGTTCAATTTTTGCAGAGTCAGGCGAACTAGTGGTCACCGTTGTGCAAGAAGGACTTACACGACTAGTTAATTAGCTAGCTGATTGACTATCTATTTAATTAGCGAGATTACTCATTTCGGTCTCGGCGCGAGTCCATAAATAACGAACGCAACTCAGAGAAGTTCTCAATGCAATGACCAGCACCGAGAACCACAGCCTCAAGCGCATCGTTTGAAAGTATTACCGGCACGTTCGTAGCCATTGCGATGCGCTCTCCCATCCCAGTTAAAAGTGCTCCACCACCGACTAAATACATTCCCCGCTTAAGAAAATCTTGTGCTAACTCTGGAGGAGCAGTCCCAAGACAACGAATCACTGAATCAACCATCTGAGTCACAATCGGATTAATTGCTTCACGAATTTCGGCGTCTGTCAAAACAACAGTCTTAGGCAAACCCGACACTAAATCTCGCCCCCGCACTTCTGCATCGGTGAGATTTGGCATCGGTATTGCAGTTCCGATTGTTTTTTTTATCATCTCGGCGGTGCGTTCACCAATTGCAATGCCGTGACTGCGACGCACATACGCTTGAATCTCGGAATCGATATCGAAACTTCCAACACGCACTGCCTCAAGGGCAACTATGCCTCCCAAACTGATGACCGCGGTCTCAGTTGTTCCACCTCCGATGTCGATAACCATGTTTCCAACTGGCTCGTCAATTGGTAAATCTGCACCAATCGCTGCAGCAATTGGTTGCTCAAGCAACTGTGCATCAGCCGCACCCGCTCTGCGTGTTGCATCGGTGACAGCCCGTCGCTCAACTTCGGTAATTGCCGACGGCACACAAATCAAAACTTTAGGACGAGAGAATCTTGACACACCTGCGCGTTGCAGCAACATTCGAATCATTTTTTCGGTGACGTCGAAGTCGGTTATTGCGCCGCCGCGCAACGGGCGAACGGCAACGATATTTCCCGGCGTTCGACCGATCATTTCCCAAGCCTCTTCACCGTGAGCCAGAACCTCTCCGGTTTTTCGATTAACAGCAATCACAGTCGGTTCATTTATTACGATTCCGTCGCCTTTTCGATAAACAAGGGTGTTTGCAGTACCGAGATCGATTGCAAGATCTTTAGCCATTATTGATTATCTCTTGCGTTTCGTTCATTGACGTCGCGTAACTGCCTGCGAACTTTGTCGCGCGAGAGACTTGAGAGCGCATCTAGATGACGATGAAATGCTTCGGGGCCTTGCGGTGAAAGTGGCTTTCGTTCTTGAGTTAGAACCAAAAATGCAAGTGTGCAAGCACTGACGATTGAAACTGCGGCAAAGAGAACTGCTAACGAAGAAGCTGCAAGAATCATCATCAAACCGAACTATCTACTGAACGACTAGTTAGTGGGGTGGAAATCTCGTTGCTATTTGTGCCCCAATCGGAACCTTGTTTCCAATGTTCTTGCTTCCAAATCGGGACTGATTCTTTTAACGTGTCAATTGCAAATTGTGCAGCTGAAAAAGCTTCAGGACGATGAGGCGACGATACTGAAACCAAAACTGATGACTCACCAAGAGTGAGATTTCCTATTCGATGAATTAATGCAACGCGTCCGAGATCGGTCCACCGCGCACGCATCTCATCAACTATTAATTGAAGTTTCGAAATTACTTGGGCGTTGTAAGCCTCATAGGTCAGCGAAGTAACATCAGTTCTACCTTCGGCGTGATCGCGCACGACCCCAGAAAAAACAACCACAGCTCCACAAGAAGGAAGTACGGACCAGTCATATACGTCGCCGACATTCAAAACATTCTCAGTCAATTCAAGCCAGGTGTCGCTATTTTTAAGGATTTGCTTATTCGACATCGTTTTTAAGTGTACGGTCTGCGTAGCATCAGTCCATGTCCCAGGATCCATTTGAGCAAGAACCATCGGGAATACCTTTTTTCGCAGAGATCATAAAGGCGATGTCAAGTCAAGCCCCAGTCCAGTGGGATATGGCGCGCCAGTTTGCGATGACAACCGCGATGAATTCAACTTCAAACACAACTAGCGAACCAAATGTTGACCCGGCCGACCGGATTGCAATTCAGCAACTCGCTGCTGTTGCCGATCTACATGTTCGCGACGTGACTGGTTTAGCAACTAGCCGCACAGCAGAGGTGCCGCACGTCGATGTTGTGAATCGATCAATGTGGGTACACCACACGCTCATTGCATACAAACCGCTGTTTACAGAATTCGCAACTTCTATTTCTGGACAAACAGTTATACAACCAGTCGGTTTAGACGGTGAATTAAGTGAGACCGAACACGCTGACGAGATTAACGCGATGATGGGCAATCTAATCAAAATGATGGCGCCAGCGATGCTCGGCATGTCAGTTGGCTCGATGATTGGGCAACTCGCATTGCGTGCATTCGGACAATACGATTTGCCGTTACCGCGCGAACCGTACGAGCAACTTTTATTTGTTGCGCGCAACTGCGAAGAGTTTGCCAATGATTGGAGTATCAACATCTCTGATATGCAAATGTGGCTGCTTGTACAAGAACTGACTTTTCACGCCATTTATCAGAATCCATTTATTCGCGCCACAATCACTGACGCTGTTAAAAAACACGTAAGCGGATTCAGACCCAGCCCAAATGCTCTCGCTGAACGATTAAGCAATATTGATGTAACTAACAGTGACCCAGCCGCAATGATGCAAAAACTACTTGGTGATCCAAGTTTGCTACTTGGCGCCGTGAGGTCACCAGAGCAAGCAATACTTGCGCCAAAACTTGACGCGATGATAAGCGCGATAGTGGGCTATGTCGATCATGTTGTCGATACTGTTGCCGAGCGAATTATCGGTACTGGCGCCCAAATCGCAGAAGCTGTGCGCAGGCGCAGGGTTGAGGCTCGCTCTCAAGATCAATTTGTTGAACAACTTCTCGGCTTGCGACTGACCACCAAACAAATGGATGAGGGTCATGCGTTTATTAGTGGAGTAATTGAACGCGCTGGTTTCGATGGTCTCTCAGGTTTGTGGACAAAGCCTGGCAATTTGCCAACACCAAATGAAATTGTGGCACCCGGTTTATGGTTAGAGAGAATTAACTTTTAGGAGCAGCAAAATCAGCCGAAAGAAAATATATCAATCCCATTGCACTTGCAACACCAACGATTGCGAAACCGACTGCGCCAGAAAATGTAAAAACTACCGCGGCTAATCCAGAACTTACCCAAACAAGTTGATTGATTGTTTCAAACTTGACGAAAGTTCGGGCACGATTTGCGTCCGGTGCTTCACGCTGGATGATTGATTCAAACGCCAAACGACCAATTGAGCCCATGCCATTACAAACTGCGATCAAAACTATCCCAGCAGTAATACCGCCGAACACTCCAGAGAGAACTCCAGTCACACTGATAACCGTTAGTGAAACAGTCATCATTGTTCGCTCAGAAATCAAACGACGCAACAATGGCGAGATTGCGTTGGCGAGCATTGTTGCAAGCGACGATAAGCCAAGCGCCAGTGCAAACCAAGCAGTACCTGCCCGTTCATCACGCAACCAAAACGCAACATGAAAAAATAGGAATCCAACTATTCCGCGCAGAAGCATCATTGACAAAGCTGCGTGACGAACGCCCGAGCCGTGTAGCTCGCTAATTTCAGCGTCGTCAATTGTTTTAGGTGTCGTCGCAACATGTCGTGGTAACTGAAGTGATACGAGTCCTGCTAAACCAAACATCACCGCCGACATTGAGAGCGTTAAACGCGAGTCAACTAGTTGTAGCAATCCCGCTGGCACAGCGGCACCGAACCCAATCAGGCCAGCGAGCAACCCTAACCTTCCATTTGCAGCTACTAACTCTTGATCGCTACTAACAAGTGTTGGAACTAATGCAGTTTTGCTGACAGCGTATGTTCGCGAAAGTATAAGTGAGAAAAACGCAAGCGGAAATAGCGCGACTGAATTAATTCGCGGAACCATCAACACAACGGTGATGCATCGCAAAACATTGACCATCAGCACAGTGATCCGTCTTCCACCAGGGACACGGTCAATCACTGGGCCAATGAATGGTGCGATCACTGCAAATGGTGCGAGGCTGATCGCCAGAAACATCAGAACTTTGCTGCGCGCAGCATCTGGGCTAATAGATAGGAAAAGCGAATCAGCGAGAGCGATCGCAAATGCAGCTTCACCACATGCGGTAAGTGCGTGGACTCGACCGAGTCGCCTAAGTGGTGATGCTGGTGTAAGCCCTGAGTTCGAAATTGCTATGCGACTATTTTCTCGTATTTATAGCCAAGTCCGCGGATGGTCACAACTAGTCGCGGATCTGATGGCTCTACTTCAATTTTGGCACGCAGTCGCTTGACATGGACATCTAAAGTTTTCGTGTCACCGAAATAGTCAGAACCCCAGACTCGGTCAATCAGAGTTTCACGTGTCAATACGCGACCGGCGTTAGACATCAAAATATACAATAATTCGAATTCTTTTAAAGGAAGTTTGGTGACATCACCACGAATTGTCACCACATGTTGCTCGGGGTCTATTGAAATGCCGCCTATTGCAACTGTTCCGACTCCTACGACTTCGTCATGTGTGCTCGAAAGTGCTCCACGACGAAGTGCCGCTCGTAATCTCGCAACTAGTTCTCTAAGTCGATACGGCTTAACAATGTAATCATCTGCCCCAACTTCTAATCCAACAACAGTGTCAATTTCTGCACCTTTGGCTGACACCATAATGATCGGCACCGTGCTCTTCTTTCGAATTTCACGACACACATCTGTGCCGGAGATTTTTGGCAACATCACATCTAACAACACAGCATCTGGACGAACTGCATCAAATACTGCAAGTGCTTCTGCGCCATCACGAGCAACTTCAACTCGAAATCCCTCACGCTTTAAACCGACTTGAAGTGCTTCAATAAATGATTCTTCGTCGTCTACAACCAAAATTGTGGGCAGCGAATTAGTGATCGTCATAATGAAACTCCCGTGGTGATAGTTGGCATGTCTGTTGATTCTGAGACAAAATGCGGAAGCCGAATTGTAAAAGTTGAACCGATTCCTTCTTCTGATACAACGTCTATTGAGCCACCATGTTCTAAAACTATGTGCCGAACAATTGAGAGGCCTAAGCCAGTTCCTCCCGTGGCTCGACTTCGAGCTTTATCGACCCGATAGAAGCGCTCAAAGATCCGATCTTGATGCTGTTTCGATATACCGATTCCATGGTCGGTTATCGCCACAACAACTAACTGGCCGACTATTGAGCTTGACACTGAAACTATCCCGCCTGGTTCGCTGTATTTAATCGCATTGTCAACGAGATTTGAAAAACCCGACAACAATTGTGATCTATCGCCAAGCACATTTAGATGCGAAGCACCAGTTAGTGAAAGCTCGATACCTTGCCGCTTTGCGGCATGTTGATTAGTACTTACAACCTCAACGAGCACCGGTGCTAGATCAACTTCAGTCCAATCTTCGGTCCCACTGAATTCAATTCTCGACAAGTCAAGCAGGGCATCCACGATTCGTGCCATGCGATGAGATTCGGAAACAATTCTTTCAGCAAGTCGCCAAACCACCGCAGTCTCGGTCTCGCCATTTAAAGAATCTGCTAGCGCGGCAACTGCGCCGATCGGAGTCTTCAATTCGTGACTCAAATTTGCAACGAAGTCAGTTTGCACAGTTTCAATTCGTGATTTCGCTGTGATGTCTTCAACAGTTACGAGTATGTATTCGTTCTTTAGATTACGGCCACGAATTTGAAGAAAACGTGTTGTTCCAGCAACAGCTTCAAGAATTCGACTTCCTGTACCTTCCTGTTCAAGTTGCTTAATCATCTCGTCGACTGCTTGATCAATCAAAATATCCACATATCTAATGCCAGTCATTGCAATGGCAGCTTTATTTCTGAATTTATGATTTGAGTTGTTATCGGCAACAATTACACCGGTCTCTAGAAAATCAAGAATCTCAAACAATTGTACGAAATTATCTCTCGTTGTTGACTTTGTTACAGCACTCTTATTAGTTAATGCAAGTTGAATTTCTCTAGTTGAGCGTTTTGAAATTAGAAAAGCAATTGCAGTGGCCAATAACACGCCAATTAAAAAGTAAACAACACCCATAACGAAATTTAAATCAAACTAATTCTGCTCAAGATTCAAAGTAAATTCTCCGGTTGTATCACCTATACGAGCTTTATAACGATTAATACCGTCACGTTTGCGAACCCAGCCAGTCACGATGAAACGTGTTCGCTCACTTACGTTGACAGCGTGATCACCAATTCGCTCGTAAAAGCGAGCAACGACTGCCAATTGCACAGCCACTTGAAGATCAATTTTAGAGTTCGAATGTGATTCAAAAATTTGCTGAATGAATTGGCGATGCAAACTATCTAAGTACGAATCCATATCGTCAATTGCTGCGGCTTTAGCTGCATCATTCTCTTCAAACGCCTCCATTGTTGATTCAAAAAGTTTCTGAGCCTGCTCACTCATCTTTGAAATCACACCGCGTAAAATTGGATCAATATTGTGGCCATATATTCGTCGCGCCGCTTTACAAATGTTGACGACAAGATCTGCTGAGCGCTCAAGTTCTCCAGCAATTTTGATAATTGCAATAATTTGCCGAAGATCGGCGGCAACTGGAGCCTGAAGTGCCAAGATTTCAAAACACAGTGCTTCTAGTTCTGCGGACCGAGCATCGAATTCGTCATCTGCTTGAACTAAATAATCAGCGCCCTCTAGATCTCCACTCAGCAAAATTGCTGTCGCGCGCGGAATTGACTCAGTCAAAGAAGCCCCTAAGCGAATTACCTCGGCACGCGCAGCGTCAAGATCATTGTGGAAATCTTTTCGGATTTGTTCCATTAGTCATCACCCCATAATTTTAAGATCAGTATTAACTGCTTATATCTTACGAATAACGGTAGTCCTTGTTTCGTGAACTGCAGTCGTCCATCAAGTGACTTAACGGTGAACAGATGAGCAGTTTTAGCGCAATTGGGTTGCAACTACCCACTCATGCAAACTCTGTTGGGCATCTCCTGTTCGCTCATCACCAAAGACTTTGTTCCATTTATCGTCGCTGCCTAGAGTAAAATTACTTACATCTTCTGCTAGCAAAAACCCAAGTACTTTATCTAGCCATGCCCGATGTTTCGGGTGAGTTAAAGGCACGAGAACTTCAACTCGACCATCTAAGTTGCGACCCATCAAATCTGCCGAGCCAATTAGGTGCAAGGGCGATTCGTCGTCAAAACCGTGAGCGAACCTATATATACGAGAATGCTCAAGATAACGACCAAGGATTGAACGCACCGTGATGTTCTCTGACATTCCAGGTACGCCGGCACGCAGACAGCAAATTCCGCGGACGATTAACTCAATTTTTACACCAACGTTGCTCGCCGCATATAGCGCCTCAATAATTGCAGGATCAGAAATAGAGTTCAACTTTATTGTGATGTGACCAGCTTCCTTAAAAGCCGCTTCACCCTTAATTAGTTCTATAAGTTTCGGTCGCAACTGGTGTGGCGCAACAAACAAGCGTTGATAGTCCGGCTCGCGTGCATAGCCAGTCAAATAGTTAAATAGTTCTGTTGCATCTGCGCCGATTGCTTCTTCGCAGGTAAAAAAACCGATATCTTCATACATCCGCGCTGTTGTTGAGTTGTAATTTCCTGTGCCGATATGCACATATCTGCGCATCTGATCACTATCTTCACGCACGACCAAAACACACTTTGAATGAGTTTTTAGGCCGACGATGCCGTACGTAACATGCACTCCCGCATATTCAAGTTCTTTTGCCCAGGCGATATTTCTCGCTTCGTCAAAGCGTGCTTTAATTTCAAGAACTACGGCAACTTGCTTTCCCGACTCGGCGGCGCGAACTAAGTGCTTGGCAATTGACGAGTCACCCGAAGTGCGATATAAAGTCATTTTTATTGAATGCACTTTCGGATCACTTGAAGCCTGTTCAACGAATGTCTCAACAGAAGATGCAAAAGACTCGTGTGGGTGATGAACGAGGAGTTGTCGCTCGCGTATCACCTGAAAAATATTTTGACCATTGAAATCAGCCGCGGCAAGACGACCGGCAGTGAGTGGCGGCCACGGCTGAAATCGTAAACTCGAAATATCAAGAGACGCCAACTGTGATATACAACCCATCTCAATTATGCTGCGATGATAAGTCACATCTTCTGGGTCAAGTTCGAGTTCTTCGCACATCAAGTCGATAACTGACTGAGCAGTGCCATGCGGAACTTCGAGTCGCACAGCGCGTCCAAACCTACGACGGCGCAACTCTACTTCGACAGCGGCGAGAAGATCTTCGGCATCTTCGTCATCAAGTGAAAGATCTGCGTTGCGTGTAACACGAAAAACAAAACACTGCTCAATGGTCATCCCCTGAAATAATCGCGAAAGATTTGCCGCGATCAGTTCTTCGAGCAACACAAAGTTGTTCGACTTTCCGACCCTCATAAACCGACTCATGTTTTTAGGAATCTTCAATCTTGCAAATCTTTGCTCTCCAGAATTTGGATCACTGGCAACTACAGCCAGATTTAATGCAAGGTTCGAGATGTATGGAAAAGGATGCGCAGGATCAACTGCCAATGGAGTCAGAACCGGAAAAATTCTCTGATCAAAATCTTTAGAAAGTTCTGTCTTCTCGTTGGCAGAGAGTTGCGACCAGCTCTGCACTCGAACATCAAATAGTTCAAGCTGAGGTAATAATTCTTTTCCCCAGATATCTTCTTGTCGCTGAACAAAACTCTGCGTGCGCTCAGTAATCTCTCTAAGTTGGTCAAGTGGCGAGCGCCCATCGGGGGTTTTTGTTGAAATGTCTGCGGCAACTTGATCTTTCAGTGCGGCAACTCGAATTTGGTAAAACTCGTCAAGATTTGACGAGCAAATTGATATGAAGCGACAGCGCTCAAGCAACGGAACATTCTCGTCGCACGCAAGTGCCAGCACTCGATCATTGAAGTCAAGCCAACTTAACTCGCGATTTATATATCGATTTATATTTTTGTGTTCAATGTTTTCAGCGTATAAATTTTGAGCAGATCGATAAACTATTGACAGTCGATTTCGCCAGGATGTCACTTTGATTTCATCTCAGTGACATATTTAGACGTCGCAACTAGTTGCTGTTTAGCCGCAAATTTTGAGATACTGCTATTCGGTTGGCACCGGGGTTGCATCAACAGCAGCATTAACTGCTGGAGTTGACGCTGAGTCTGACGAAACTGGATAGCCCAACTCCCACTCGATACTGATTCGTTCACGCTCAGCATCCTTACTAACTCGCTCTTGATTTCGGCGGAATTGAGGATCATTTCGCGGCAAAAGAATCAATCTCGCAAGCACACGAGCTCGGAAATCTTCAAGTAGGTTTTGGTCTCCATAGTTGCCATAAACCTCCCAGTGAGGAGAAACTGAGCCTAAGTAGACAATTCGGGCGTGCCCGCGCGGCGGCTCGTTAAGAGTTGTTGATTCAGCAAAGTTTGTCATATCGTGCCTCGATTCGTTTGTGAATCCTACCGTCAAACAATCTCATTCTAAGATGAATGCTTGTGTGGTCTAAATCTGAGGGGATGTTTGCTGCACTTGATATCGGAACGAATAGTTTTCATTTGGTTGTCGCAAAACCCGTCGAAACTGGTTTCGAGGTAATCACAAGCGAAAAAGAAGTAATCCGCCTAGGTCATGGCTCAGGGGATATGAAACAACTTGAGCAGGGTGCAATGGATCGGGGTATTGCGGCCCTTAAACGAATGCGCGCACTTGCTGATATTCACAACGCAAAATTGCGTGCCGTTGCAACAAGTGCCGTGCGCGAAGCCCAAAATCGAAACGAATTTATTAAGCGCGCACGCAAGGAAGCAGATGTAGAAATCGAGATTATTTCAGGAATCGAAGAAGCTCGATTGATTCATCTGGGCGTCAGGCACGCAATTGCGATCGGCGATTCAAGGATGTTGATGTGCGATATCGGCGGGGGTTCAACCGAGATTGTGATAGCAACTGGCGAGAAGATTTTGCTGTCGCGAAGTTTCAAACTTGGTGCAGTTCGCTTAACAGACCGATTTTTTGCAACGGAAGTATTGCACCCGAGCGCAGTAGGAAGTTGTCAAAAATTCGTGCGATCAATGCTGTCAACAATTGAACCGCAAGTTGATCAACTTGGGTTTGAAGTGGCGGTTGGCTCTTCAGGCACAATTGAAGCGATCGCCAAACTTATTGCCAAGCAGAATAAACAACCAGAGCCGAAGTCATTCAACCGCTATGAGTTCGCAGCTAACGATGTCAGCAAAGTTGTTGACTTACTGGCCGATCAACCATCTGTAAAGCAACGAGAAAAAGAATTTGACCTTGAGTCCTCTCGCGCTGACATTATTTTGGCTGGGGCCATAATTTTAGAAGGCGTCGCATTGTCTTTTGGGGTCACGAACTTTACGTATTCAGACTATGCATTGCGCGAAGGTGTACTCTTTGACACTCTGCAACGACAAGACTTACTCGATCATCCCGATGGTGTTGACCCGGCGCTTGCGAGTGTGCGGCAATTAGCAGATCGTTGTGATGACCAACCAGCGCACAGCAGAAATGTTGCCAAAATTGCCTTATCACTTTTTGAAAACTTGCAAAAGAAATTAGATCTTGATGAATCATGTCGAAGATATCTTGAGGCTGCAGCACTTCTAACAAATGTCGGCGTGGTCGTCTCACATTCGAAACATCATCTGCACTCATATTATGTAATTCGCAATTCAGAACTCGTCGGACTTACTGATCGCGAAATTGAGTTAATCGCACAGATCGCTCGCTACCACCGAAAGAGCGTGCCAAAAGATTCGCACCCTGAGTTCGCTCTGCTTTCTGAAACCGACCAGCACATTGTGCGCTCACTTGCCGGCTTGCTACGAATAGCGATTGGGCTTGATCGCACTCAAGATGGACGAGTGAAGAAAGTTTCTACCCGATCAGAGGATGAGCAACTACTGATTTTTGTTAAAGCTTCAGCAAAATTTGATTTAGAGCTTAATCTCTACGCAGCAAATGAGCGACGCGGTCTACTCAGCGATGTACTCGGGACGAAAGTAAAAATCGTCGCGATTGAATAAGAGAATTATTTGCTGTCGGTTTTTGGAGTTTCGTCTTTTTTCGCTTCGGCAGCACCCTCAGCAAGCCCTTTTTTGAGTTCGCTTTGAGCCTTACCTAGGTTTCGAGCAATATTTGGAAGGCGCTTGCCTCCGAATAGCACTACGACGAGCAAGATGATGATCCAAATTTCAGGTCCGTTGAACATGCCACAACTCTAGCATCACCCACCAAAAGTGCGCTAAGAATTACAGATGCTTGAATGCGTTATAAACATCAGTGAGGGACGGCAACTAGACACGATTGCCAAGATTCGTAGCCAAATCGGTAACGATGTCTTGGACATTCATAGTGATTATCACCACCACCGCAGCGTATTCACAATCGTGGGTTCTAAAACCCCTCACCAACTGGCTGAGCTTTGCGCCAAACAATTTGATTTATCTGAACATATTGGCGTTCATCCACGTATTGGAATTATCGATGTCGTGCCATTTGTGCCACTTGATGACTCAACGATTGAAGATGCGATTAATGCGCGCAACGAGTTTGCCGAATTTGCGGCAAGCGAGCTAAAGATTCCGAGTTTTGTATATGGGCCTGAGCGTGACCTGCCCGAGGTTCGCAAGCGAGCGTTCGTTGACTTAACGCCAGATTTTGGACCGAACGAATCTCACCCTACTGCTGGTGCAATTTGTGTGGGTGCAAGGCAAATTCTCGTCGCCTACAACGTCTGGTTAAAAAACTCGACTATTGAAGACGGTCGCCGAATTGCTCGTGAACTACGGAGCCGCGAAGTGCGAACTTTAGGACTAAAACTTGGTGATGAGATTCAAGTGAGCATGAATTTGATTGCCCCAGATGTTGCCGGACCTGCATTCGTTTTTGACGAAATTGCGAAGCGCGCAGAGATCGATCGTGCCGAGTTAGTCGGTCTCGTGCCAGCACGAGTGTTGACTCAAATTACAAAATCGCGATGGGCCGAACTCGATTTAAGCAAAGAAAAGACAATCGAATGGTGCCTGGCTGCGCGCAACCGCGCGATGCAAAACTTTGAGTGAACCGTCTAATCAGCGGCGGATATGCGCAGGCGATAATACGAAGAGCCGGCGCTTAAGCGCTGGCGATGTTGCGAGTGCCTTGCGCACGTTGACGACGCAGACGGCGACGCTCGCGCTCAGAAAGCCCACCCCAAATACCGAACTTCTCGCCATTTTCTAGGGCATATTCAAGACAATCATTTTTGACAACACAGCCACGACAAACTTCTTTGGCTTCGCGAGTTGATGCACCGCGCTCTGGAAAAAAGAGGTCGGGATCAACACCTAGACAGTTGGCTTCGTCTTGCCACGCATGGTCGCTATTTGATGATCTGTTCGCTCTAAAATCCAATTTGACTCCTAAATTAAATGACTTCTGCTTTAATTACGAGAACTAGTCGCGCTAGCACCTTGTAACTACAAGTATGTAATTTAGCCCCAAACTCAAGAAAATGCAAATATTTCTTAGCTGGCGCGACGAGAACCCCGATGCCGAGAAAGTTGTCGCTTGTGTTCGATGAAATCAACAAGCAAATATTCGCCAAGATTTTCTGGGCTCGTAAAAAATGCCCGACCATGATTGATCGCGGTTAGCTGCTCAATAAATGCCTGCAACGCATGTGATGCGTCAAGCATAAAAGTGTTTATCCGTATGCCTTCGCGGGTCGCACGCATGACTTCACTCAATGTCGCTTCAATCGTTTCACGAACTGGCGGATAGTTAAAAAATACATCCCCAGACTTTGAAATATGGGCCGTTGGTTCGCCGTCGGTAACCATAATTATTTGCTTCGTGCCACTCTGACTTGACAACATTTTGCGAGCCAACATAAACCCGTGCTGCATGTTGGTTCCGTAAACAAAATCCCAAGAAACCTCCGGCAATTGCTGTGGCGTAAGTTCACGAGCCACCTCGCTAAAACCGACAATACCCAAATAATCTCGCGGAAACTGCGTACTCATTAAAGAGTGCAATGCCATGGCAACTTTCTTGGCAGGCAAAAAGTAATCGCGCATCGGCATTGATAATGAAAGATCTAACATCAGCACAGTTGATGATCTTGTTAGATGTTCTGTCTGTTCAATTTCGAAATCATCGGCAGACAATTTAAGCGGAACTGTCGGGCCTTGACGCTGTAGCGCATTACGTAAAGTCCGTTGCAGATCTAATTGAAACGGGTCACCATATTCATATGGCTTTGTGTCGTAAGTTCTCTCATGTCCGACACCTAGGCGCTCAACTTGATGTTGCCCGAGACGGTCTTTCTCTAGGGATCCAAACACATCGCGCAAAGCATTCGCACCGATTTTTCGCAAACCACTGGGGGTAAGTTCGAGTTTGCCTTCTACCTGATCAATCAACCCCGAGTCTTTTAATTTCTTTGTCAATTGAGCCATTTGCTCAAGCGATTTTGCAACATCTTCGCCCAACATTTCTCGTACACGATCTAAGTCGGCTTCAGCCAAGGCAGACGGTGAAGACGCGTTGCGCAAAAGATTGTCTAGTTGATCTAGATCACCAAGTTCTTGCATTGACTGCATCGCCTGACTAAAACCCAATGGTTCATCGCCAGTGAATTCATGCGACTGGCCCCAACCTTTTTGCGGAAACATTCCCTGTAGCTTTTGCGAAAGTTGATCCATTTGCCATCGTAAATCCATGTCTTCTAAGAGTTTTTCGCTAAGTTGACGCATCTGATCACGCTGCTCAGGTGTCATTGAATTCAACATCGCTTGAGCATTTGCCATACGTTGAGCCATTATTTCAAGTAACTCATCAAGCGTCTGCGGATTTTCAGGAAAAAAATCTCCAAAACTCTCCATGAACTGCTCAAATTTTGGTTCTTCACCGCGTTCGCGAGATACAAGCATTTCATTTAACGCCGCCATCATGTCTTTCATTCGTTGCATGTCTTGCGGAGTCAATTGTTCAACGGCGCCAGACATTTGATCGAGCATTTGTTGCATTATTTGCTGACGAAGTTTTTCGAGAAGCGCTTCAAATCGTTGCTTTGATTCAGACGATTGAAAGTCGTAATGTTCAAGTTCGTTAATTTTGCCCGCCAGATCACTTGGCAACATGTCAAGGCGAAAATTGCGCTCTTGCGATGACTCTTTGGCGACTTCAGCGCGACGCTGATCGCCAGATTTTTCTGCCGTCATAAGTGCATCTTCAATTGCATGTCGTTCTTCATCGACGAGATCATCTAGCTCTGCTGCTATTTCGCTATACACGCCACCCAGATCGCCACGATCTTTTATTTCTTCGCGGCGCTCACGCAGTCGTTGCATCATTTCGCGAAGTCCCATTAATTGGTCGCCACGTTCGTTTCGCATACCTTCTTGCATCAACCGACGCAGTGCGGCGTTGACATCACCGTGATACAACAGGTCGTCGGTTATCTCATCAACAATGCTTTGTGCATCAAATTCAAAGCCACGTTGAGTTCCATCCCAACGCGAATAATTAAAGCGACTAACCACAATCGCACGCTAGTACTGACGGCCGTAGACTGATAATTCGTATGAGATTTCCTAGAACTTTTATTTTCGTTGATCTTTCGGGGTTTACGAACTATATGGAAACCAATGGCGACCGCAAAGCGACTGGGTTGCTGGCCGAGTTTCGTGCTGTAGCCCGAGCGATTGCCTCAGAACGTGGCGTGCGAATCGACAAGTTTCTTGGTGACGGATTAATGGCCGTGGCAGTCGACCAAATTGAGGGCATAACATTTGCCTTAGAACTTGAACGACGGGCCGAGACAGTATGCGCACCTCTGAAACTGCGCATTGGCATTGCCACTGGTGACACAATGCTGTTTGAAGGTGACGACTACATTGGGCCGGCACCAAATCTTGCTGCACGACTTTGTGACCATGCCATCGGAATTGGTGTTTTGATCGCGACTGAGCAGATAATTGAACTTCCGCAAGGCGTCAAGACAAAACAACATGATGCGATCAAACTTCATGGATTCAATGAGCCCGTCAATGTTTCGGTACTTGTAGGTCGACCCGTTATCGTAGAACGCCATGACACCAGCGAAATCTGGGCGCAGCGACTGCCCATTGATTAATTTTTAGCGC
>ERZ889217.353-NODE-353-length-28774-cov-14.037258_pt1 | contig 28774 bp, 26 predicted proteins | sample MGYA00521098_ERZ889217 | MGnify/ENA primary metagenome ERZ889217 (study PRJEB32303, sample SAMEA104408613) | aquatic metagenome | biome: Brackish water; feature: Pelagic; material: water | place: Baltic Sea | collected 2014-06-10T22:04:00 | depth 2,362 m ... | reverse complement strand
CCCGCCCTTCCATAAGCGGGGGTTTGGCTTTTACAGCGCCTGAAATACACTCTACGACTAATGCGGCGCAATACTAAACGGCAGTCGCTTTCCCCAGACATTTCTACTTGTCGATTGGTATGACGTTTAATGGTGATTTGAGTCTTTAGCTTGTTTGATCTTGACGTTAGAAGCGGCTGTGATCACTGGTTTTCGCTATCGCATGAGGCCAGCACTACGAAGCAATTGCGCTGTCTCATGAAGCGGTAGTCCCATCACCCCGGAGTAACTTCCCTCTAGTCTTTGAACATGCTGTGCAGCCATGCCTTGTATGGCGTATGCCCCCGCTTTGCCAAACGGTTCATCTGTATCAACATATTGTTCGATTTGTTCAATCGTCATCGTCTCAAACGACACTTGAGAATGTGATAAAGCGCGCGTTGTCTGTCCCTTGAAATACAAATCAACTGCGGTATAAACGTCATGTGTTTTGCTGCTGAGTAGACTCAGCATTCTGATTGCATCTTGACGATCTTTCGGTTTGGCCAGAATAACTTGACCCAAGGCCACTGTCGTATCGGCCGTGATGATGGCGCAATGCTCAAGACTGTTCAGGTAAGCTTGTGCCCGGCTCATCTTATCGTCGGTTGTTCGTTTAACGTACTCAATTACAGACTCGTTTGGATGTCGTGGTTCATCTTCGCCCTCAGGGGCTGTCACGATCAATTGCTGGGCTGTGACATTAATTTGCGTCAGTAATGCCAGACGTCTTGGGCTAGCCGACGCCAGAAAAAGTGTGATTTTGTGTTGAGTGGGGTTTTGGTTCGAACCTGGTGTCGACATATTATTCGCGGTGATACGGATGTAGGTTTGCAATTGACCAGGCACGGTAGAGTTGTTCGCTCAGCAATACCCGAACCAAAGCGTGAGGAAGCGTTAGCGCTGACAATTGAAGTTTGGCATCACATCGCTGTTTGAGTGCTGCATCCAATCCATCTGGCCCACCAATAATGAGCGTTAAGTGGTTAGATTGTTCACGGTAGGTTTGAATCATGCCAGAGAGTTGGACGCTGGTTAGCGCTTTGCCTTTTTCGTCTAACGCAATTCGAGGTCCTGGCCGTCCCTGCAAGGCTTGATTAACCCGTTCTGCTTCCACCGCCATGTTTTGTTCTGGCGTCTTGCCACTTTGACGTGGTGCTGGTTTGATTTCGCGTACTTCGACCTGCCAATCACCAGCGATTCGCTTCAGATACTCATCGCAAGCTTGGTTCACCCAGTCAGGGGTGCGGTGAGCAACGGCTGCGATCATGAGTTTCATTTCTTAACAGTGGCCTTTTTGGCGGCTGGTTTAGCGGCGGTCTTGGTTGCTGTTTTCTTGACAGTTTTTGTTGTCGCTTTGGCGGCGGGTTTTGTGGCAGTTTTGGTGATTGGTTTAGAAGCTGTTTTTTTGGTTGCAGCCGCTTTCTTTGCAGGGCTTGTTTTTTTAACAGGCGATGACCTTTTGGTGGGTGCCGCCAACTTGGTTCTTACCTTTCTGGCCGACGACGCTCGTTTGGCTGACGACGCCTCAGTACCACCGAGTTTTACATTGACGGGTTTCTCGCCCCAGAGCTCTTCAAGGTTGTAATACGCTCGAATAGTGGGCTGCATGATGTGGACCACAATATCACCGAGGTCGACAAGTACCCATTCACCCGTTTCTTCACCTTCGGTGGCGATTACCCCCATGCCGATGTCTTTTGCTTTCTCTTCGACATTTCGAGCCAGTGAGCGCGTCTGGCGATTAGAAGTTGCTGAAGCGATGATGACACGGTCAAAAAGACTTGTTATTTCCGTCGTATTAAAAACCTTGATGTCTTGTGCTTTGACGTCTTCGAGTGCATCGATAACGGCCCGTTGTTGTTTATTAATATCCATGTGTTTAGTTCCGAGTACTGGTTTGATAGAGGTGGTGCGTTTGAATGTAACGAATAACGTCAGGCGCTAGGTCGTCTGCAACCGATTGCCCCTGCGCTAAGTGTTCTCGAACGCGAGTGGCGGAGGTCGCCATGGGTTCAAATGGTAGAGATTGGACCCGAGCAGTGCCAGCCTTGATAAGCGAGTCGAGCGCGGGAGGAATGCTTAGATCATACTGCGGACGTAGCGCCACAAGCAGGGTCACCATGCTAGCGATTGTTTCCCAGTCTGACCAAGTGCAAAAGTTTTCTAATTGATCTGCACCCAAAATCCAATAGTAGTCTGGGCCAGGGGGAAGGGCACGCAAGGTTTCGACAGTGTAGGTTGGTCCTTGCCGTTCAATTTCAATGGTGTTTAGACGAAAGCCAGGTTCATTGCCAATAGCCAATCTAACCATGGCTGCCCGATCTTGGGGACTGGCTTTAAGCTTAGCCCGTTGCCATGGTTGGCCTGCGGGTATGAATTGCACCTCGTCTAGGCCAGCCTGTTTAATGGCTGCGCGTGCCAAAGATAGGTGAGCGTGGTGTATGGGGTCAAAACTGCCGCCCAGTAAGCCAATGCGGGGTTGGCCGGATGTTTTGTTGATGCTCAAACCCAGTCCCTGGGTTTGAGGTAATCATGGAGTTTTGCTTCTGGGCTGCCGGCTTGCGGGTGCCAGTTGTAGCGCCAAGTAACCTCTGGTGGCATCGATAGCAGGATTGATTCGGTTCGACCGCCCGACTGCAGCCCAAACAACGTGCCACGATCAAAGACGAGATTAAACTCGACGTATCGGCCGCGACGGTAGCGCTGAAAATCAGTTTCTTTTGGGCTGTACGGCAAGTCTTTTCTGCGGCGCACAATGGGCAGGTAAGCCGTGATAAAGGCGTTGCCGGTGGATTGCATCACGGCAAACGACCTTTCAAAACCTGGCTCGCTTAAATCATCAAAAAACACACCACCAATGCCACGTGTTTCTTGTCGGTGCTTAAGGTAAAAGTATTCATCGCACCAGCGTTTGTAATCCGGGTAGTAATCAGCACCGTGTGGGTCGAGCGCATCTTTGCAGGTTTGGTGAAAGTGAGACGCGTCCTCTTCAAAAACGTAATAGGGCGTTAAATCCATACCGCCACCAAACCAAAAGATGTCTTCTTCGTTTGAGCCTTCTTTGGCATAAGCCACAAACATACGCACATTCATGTGGGTGGTGGGCACATAGGGATTTCGCGGGTGTAAAACCAGCGATAAACCCATGGCTTCCCAGCGACGTCCAGCGACAGCGGGGCGATCAGCGGATGCCGAAGCTGGCAATTGCTCACCCATGACATGGCTGAACAAGACCCCCGCTCTTTCAAACAACTGACCGCCTTCAATCAAACGAGACAGACCGCCACCGCCTTCAGCCCGCGTCCATTGGTCGGACTTGAACTGGCCACCATCAACTTGCTCTAAGGCGCTGACGATATCGGTTTGCAGGCCAAGCAGGTATTGGTGGACAGCGACCACGTCAACGGCCCTCGTGCCTTTTAACGGGTCTGTTGATGGCATCATGATGGCAGGGCTCGCCAAGCGATATCCGTTCTGTATTGAGCGCCTTCTAAGTGAATTTTTGCGACCGTTTCGTAGGCTAGCTTACGCGCTTGTGTCACCGAGTCAGCCAATGCTGTCACACCGAGTACGCGACCACCAGCACTGGTGAGCCGTCCTTGTGCATCCAGTGAGGTGCCCGCATGGAAGGTCACGACGTGATCGCGACTTGCCTTGTCTTGGGGCGCTTCGCTGTTGTTATCGGCAGCGGTCAAGCCGGTGATTTCGTCGCCTGTTCTGGGGTTGGTCGGATAACCAGCGCTTGCCACCACGACGCACAGGGCTGTCCTTGGATCCCATTGCAAGGTTTGCTGGTCGAGCTGTCCGTCGATGGCCGAGGCCACCACATCAACCAATGGGGTTTGAAGTCGCATCAATATGGGTTGGGTTTCTGGGTCTCCCATTCGGCAGTTGAACTCCAAGACACCGATGGGTCGCGTGGCGTCATCGCCCTGGCCAATCATGACCCCTGCATATAGAAAACCCGTGAAGGGGATGCCTTCGCTTTGCATACCCGCCATGGTTGGCTCTATCACTTCACGCATGATGCGTTCGTGCAGGGCATCGCTCACGACAGGTGCGGGTGAATAAGCGCCCATGCCACCCGTGTTGGGACCCTGGTCGCCATCCATTAAGCGTTTGTGGTCCTGGCTGCTGGCCAATGGCAAGATGTGCTTACCGTCAGCCATCACGATAAAGCTGGCTTCTTCGCCAACCAAGCACGCTTCGATTACCACGCGTGCACCGGCAGCGCCTAGCGAGCCATCCCCAAGCATACTGTCAATGGCAAGATGTGCCTGTTCCACAGTGGTGGCCACCACCACGCCTTTACCCGCGGCTAGACCATCGGCTTTGATAACGATGGGTGCGCCCTGAGCTTCAATGTAAGCGTGTGCTTGAGCTGGATCGGTAAACGTTTGGTAGGCCGCAGTCGGAATATGGTGACGTTGCATGAAGGCTTTGGCGTAATCTTTAGAGCTTTCTAGCTGAGCCGCACGTTGTGTTGGACCAAATATTTTAAGCTTCGCGGCTCTAAAGAGATCAACCACGCCAGCGGCCAATGGCGCCTCCGGTCCCACAACCGTCATTTCAATGCCGGTTTCTTGCGCGAAAGTGACCAACGCTTTTGGGTCGCTGATAGCGATGTTCGTTACTTTATCCATCGTGGCCGTTCCGCCATTACCGGGTGCCACATAAACGTGTGAAACACGGGGCGATTTCAATAGCGCCCAAGCGAGCGCGTGTTCTCTTCCACCTGAACCAATGACTAGCAGTTTCAACGTTTATCCTTATTCTTCGTTTGGCAAGATGGCATTGGTGTACACCTCTTGCACATCATCGAGGATTTCAAGCGCATCAAGCAGCTTTTGCATTTTGATGGCGTCATCGCCCTGTAGCGCAACTTCGTTTTCAGGTTTCATGATGATGTCGGCCATCTCAGCGGTCAAGCCTTTGGCTTGGAGCGCTGTATTGACGGCGCCAAACTGTGCCGGCTGACAAATCACTTCGATAACGCCCTCAGCATCGGTCAGCACATCATCGGCACCTGCTTCAAGCGCAGCATCCATGACCGTTTCTTCGGGCGTACCTGGTGCAAACAGAAATTGACCGACGTGATTGAACAAAAACGACACGCTGCCATCTTGTCCAAGGTTGCCGCCGTGCTTGCTAAAGGCATGGCGCACGTCTGAGACAGTTCGGACCCGGTTGTCGGTCATGCAGTCAACAATGACAGCGGCCCCATTAAGGCCGTAGCCTTCATAGCGGATTTCGTCATAATTATCACCATCAGCAGCGCCCGCACCGCGTGAAATGGCTCTCTGAATATTGTCTTTGGGCATGTTTGCGGCCATGCCTTTGTCCCAAGCCAGTCTCAGTCTGGGGTTGGCATCGGGGTCAGCGCCACCTGCGCGTGCCGCTACCGTGATTTCTCGTATGATTTTGGTCCACAGCTTGCCGCGTTTGGCGTCTTGACGGCCTTTGCGATGCTGAATATTGGCCCATTTACTATGTCCGGCCATGATAAAAGTCAGTGTTAGTTTAAGAACTTTGATTTTACCGTGCTAAGCGACCAGGAACTGTTTTGCATACCCACGACAGGCTGTCTGAGGTCTGGTGTGATGTAAAAAAGCGGCGCTTAGCTTAAAAAAAGGCCTCGATATTAGGTTTTGGTGTGGTTTTTGGTTTTGGTGGATCGTCGGTGCTGTCTCAATCGAGGGCAAAGTAGGATAAGACTGTTGTGGCTTTAGGCGCTGAGTGACCTGAAACTAAAAATTATTATCGTGAGCATGTGCCGGCACGTGAAACGCTGGGATAAACTCAAAAAAAGACCCGAATCTGTGGTCAGTCCCAATAATAAGGACCATGGCTCGTGTGGTCACTTGGATCAAGATTTCAAGGTTCAATTGTGCAGCGGGTTGTGTTGTGAATTGGCGTTAAACCTTACCGTATTTCAAAACAAGGAGTTTTCATGGGTACCTTAACCAAAGCAATAAGAATCGAGCAGCACGGTGGCACGGAAGTGATGAACATGGTCGAAGTCGAGGTACCAGCGCCGGGTGATTTAGAAATCACAGTGGCACAAAAAGCCGTTGGTTTGAACTTCATCGACATTTACTTTCGCACAGGACTTTATAAATCGCCACTGCCCCACGGCTTAGGCTTTGAGGGAGCTGGTGAGGTGGTTGCCGTGGGTAAGGGTGTCAAGCGCTTTAAAGTGGGTGATCGCGTGGCCTATGGTCAAAGCCCGATAGGTGCTTACGCCTATTTGCGCAACGTGCCAGCGGTTCAGGCCGTCAAGTTGCCCAAAGGCATTTCGTATGAGCAGGCTGCGGCCATGATGCTCAAAGGTTTGACGGTTCAGTATCTATTTCGTCAAACCTATCGTCTGCAAGGTGGTGAAACGATTTTGTTTCACGCTGCAGCCGGTGGCGTTGGCCTGATTGCTTGCCAATGGGCCAAAGCTTTGGGCGTTAAGGTGATTGGTACAGCGTCGAATCAAGAAAAAATGGATTTGGCTCTCAAGCATGGCGCTTGGAAAATGATCAACTACAGCACAGAAAATGTGGTTGAGCGCGTTCTTGAATTGACCAAAGGTAAAAAAGTCCCAGTGGTGTATGACGGCGTGGGCAAAGACACTTGGGAGATGTCTTTGGATTGTTTGGAGCCTCGCGGACTCATGGTGAGTTATGGCAATGCCTCTGGTGCTGTTGATAATGTCAATATTGGTATTTTGGCGGCTAAAGGCTCGTTGTATGTCACTCGCCCCACGCTGGCCACACACGTGACCACGCAAGAAAAGATGCAGGCCGCCGCTGACGAATTGTTCGACTTGGTCTTGAAAAAGAAGATTCAATTGCGCATTGATCAGCGCTACACCTTGGATCAGGTGGGTCAAGCGCATACTGACTTGGCAGGCCGTAAAACCACGGGTGCTTCGGTGTTTGTGCTCGATTAATTACTGTTAATTGTGCTGTGAAAAAGAAGCCCGCTTATCCGTGCGGGCTTCTTTTTGGGGCTGGATCAAATCACTGCTGTTTTGCTTCGTGGTGGTATTGAGTGATTCGAGCGACCTCATTTTTTGAGCCAATCACCACACTGACTCTTTCATGTAAGTTGCTCGGCTTAACCTCAAGGATGCGCTCATAGCCGTTGGTGGCCATGCCACCAGCCTGTTCAACCAGCATGCTCATGGGATTGGCCTCGTACATCAATCGTAACTTGCCGGGCTTGTTGGGCTCTCTGGCATCCCAAGGGTACATAAAAACACCGCCTCGCATCAGTAATCGGTGAATGTCGGTGACCATGGATGCCACCCAACGCATGTTGAAGTCTTGACCTCTAGTACCAGTCTTGCCTGCCAAGCACTCGTCGATGTAGCGCTTGACTGGTGGCGCCCAGTGGCGCATGTTTGACATGTTGATGGCAAATTCCTTGGTGTCAGCGGGGATCGTGATGTTTTGATGTGTCAAAACCCATGAGCCCATCTCGCGATCAAGCGTAAATCCAACAACGCCGTCGCCGACAGTTAATACCAGCATGGTTTGTGGTCCGTACAGGGCATAGCCTGCAGCCACCTGGGTGTATCCCGCCTGAAGAAAATCAGCTTCAGCAATTTCACGACCAGATGCATCAGCGGGTGCTTTAAGCACAGAAAAAATCGTTCCTATCGACACGTTAACGTCAATGTTCGAGGAGCCATCAAGGGGATCAAACAAAAGTAGATATTCGCCTTTGGGGTAACGATTGGGAATCAAGTGGATGGTTTCCATTTCCTCAGAGGCCATGGCAGCAAGATGTCCGCCCCACTCGTTGGCCTCAAGCAGCACACTATTTGAAATCACATCGAGTTTTTTTTGGACTTCACCTTGAACGTTTTCTGTTTCTAAACTGCCCAGAACCTCACCAAGTGCGCCTTTGCTAACCGCGTGGCTAATGGTTTTACAGGCGCGAGAAACGATCTCAATCAAAAGTCGCAACTCGGCCGGCAAGGCATTGTCATGGCGTTGTTTTTCAACCAAATACTGCGTTAAAGATGTCCGTTTGTTCATGTCAATCTGACCTTAGAGGGAAAGTGCTTTGGTGATGATTTCGCGTGTGTTTGCTGATAGTTTTTGTTGGGCGGCCACGTGATTCAAGGCCGATTGCATCATGGATTTGATACTGGGCGTGTGATGGGCCCAGTGGTCAAGCGCGCGTGCAAATCGCGCCGCCACCTCTGGGTTGGTCTCATCAATCAAACAAACTTGTTCAGCCCAGAACTGATAGCCACTGCCGTCAGGCGCATGAAAACCCATGGGGTTATTCAAGCAAAACTGAAACAACAAGGCTCGCAGCCGATTGGGGTTGCGACGTGAGAAAGCAGGATGCGCCATTAACGACTTGATGCTTTCGACGGTCATGCCTGGTGAGCAAGCCTGCAGAGCGAACCACTTATCAACCACGAGAGGGTCGCTCTGAAAGCGTATAAAAAAGTCACTGAGTGCTGCGCTGATGGCGGTGTCTTTTTCCGGGAACTGCAGCAGAGCGCGAAGCGAGCCCAAGCGATCGGTCATGTTGGTGGCATGGTTGTATTGCGCTAGCGCCAATTGCTTGCCTTCGATATCGCGCGCTTGGCATAAAAAGTCAAGCGCAAGATTTCGGATTGCTCTTGGTCCAGACTGTTGTGCATCTGGTTGGTAAGGGCTTGTAGCCGCATGCTCAGCAACGACCTGTTTTAGGGTCTTCGCCAGGCCTTGCCCCAACGCTTGCTCAAGCAATTGCTTGCGCTGGGCCAGCTTCAAGGGATCCATGGACGACATCGCTTGCAGTAGGTACTTATCTGAGGGCGGTGTCAGCAGTCGGGTAACGAAACCAGCATCAAGGGTTTTATCATTAAGTAATTGTGCACTGATGGCAGTCAATTGGACAAGCGCGGGGTTGACACTCGATTCGCATGGTTCCGAATCATTACCAAGCAGATAACGCGCAAAGAGTGATTGCAGCGCATCCCAGCGTGCAAATGGATCCGTGTCATGGATCGCCAAGGTTTCAAGTTCGGTGTTCGTTTGTATGACTTGAACGTGTATTGGGGCGCAAAAGCCCCGGTTCAGCGAGGCAATGGCATCGGCTGTTGTGCCCTTGATGATCCATTGCTGTTTGGCTTGCGTCAGGTCAAGCAGGAGTGTCTGAGCCCTTTGGCCGTCGTTTTCAACGGTCAGTGGATGGCCGTTCGCTTGCAAAAACCCTACTGCGAATGGGATATGAAAGGGTTGCTTGAGTAAGCCGCTTTCTTTTTCAACACCCACAACAGGGCAGTGTTGACTTAAAGTCAGGCATGTTTCACCGGGTGTCGCTGTCGGTTCAACCTTAACGGTTACCACCGGTGTGCCCGCTTGTGAATACCAGCGCCGAAAAACTGACAGGTCACGCGTGGGATCGACTTGTTGCCAAGCCCATTGCATCGCATCAACAAAATCATCGCAAGTCACGGCCTGACCATCGTGGCGACGGAAGTACTCGCGCATCCCAACTTGAAAAGTCGCTTCACCAAGCAGTGTGTGAAGCATGCGTATGACTTCGGCGCCTTTCTCGTACACGGTGGCCGTGTAGAAGTTGCTGATTTCTTGATAGCTTTCAGGGCGAATCGGGTGCGCCATGGGGCCGGCATCTTCAGGGAACTGTGCGGCTTTTAGCGTTGCGACGTCGTCAATACGCTTGACCGCGCGTGCGCTCTTAGCCTGCGTTTCATTTAAGCCATTGGCCATCATGTCGGCGGTGAACTCTTGATCGCGAAAAACAGTCAAGCCCTCTTTAAGGCTCAATTGAAACCAATCGCGACACGTCACGCGGTTGCCAGTCCAATTGTGAAAATACTCGTGACCAATGACAGCTTCAACCGCTTGGTAGTTGGCATCCGTGGTGGTTTCAGGATCCGCCATGACGAAAGCAGCATTAAAGATATTCAAACCTTTGTTTTCCATGGCGCCCATGTTGAAATCCCTGGCCGCCACAATCATGAACCGATCCAAATCAAGGTTCAGACCAAACCTGGTTTCGTCCCAACGCAACGAGCGCTCAAGACTTTGCATGGCCCATTCGGTTTTGGAAAGGCTGCCTGGATCGCTGTAGATTTGAAGTAAAGCCTCTTTGCTAGCCGCCGTTTGAATGATTTTTTCACGGCATTCAAAGTCGCCTGCAACCAACGCGAACAAGTAACACGGTTTAAGAAAGGGGTCGTGCCAGCAAGATTCGTGGCGTCCGTTCTCCAAATCACGCTCAGAGACCAAGTTGCCGTTGGAAAGCAATATGGGGAAGTCGCGTTTGTTGGCCCTAAGCGTCACGGTGTAGACCGACATCACGTCAGGACGGTCAGCAAACCAACAAATACGGCGAAACCCCTCGGCCTCGCACTGGGTAAAAAGATTGGTGCCAGAGACATATAAACCCATCAGGCTGTCATTGGTGGCCGGATGGCAGACAGAGGTGATTTCAATGTCAGCGATTTCGGGTAGTTCTAGTAGTGTTAGGTGTTTCTCGGTCTGCTCAATGGCGCTTTCTGGCCAGGCCTTGCCATTGACGCGAACAGCCAAACGCTCAAGCGACTGGCCGTCAAGCGTTAAAGCGTCGTTGGCATTGGGGTTGGTGCGGCGCACGTGCATCCGCAGCATGACCTCGGTGCGTTGACCGTCCAGATCAAAAGCCAATTCAACGGTGGGGATTTGAAAAGGGTAGGGCTGGTAGCTAGTGCGTAAAGTCGTCATCGTGTGGGTCGCTGTCGTGTGGCGTTCAAGGTTCGTAAACCGTAAGCGCCTTATTGTAGCGACCCACTGCACCGCCTGGTTTAAATAGACAATTGGCGCCAGGGGGTTAGGTTTTGGTGTTACACCAAGAAATCGTTGCGCGACTTGCCGCTGGCCTCTGCATCAACGACCCAGCGGGGTGGTTTACCCCGGCCCGTCCAAGTGGCACCGGTTTCTGGATGCTTGTACTTGACAGGCACAGGGGCGCGCGTGCTGGGCGCTGATTTTTTGACAGCACGAGTTGCGCCGCGGGCAGCAGGTTTGCCAAAAGCTGCAACGATTTCTTCAGGGTTGATGTCAAATTCTTTCATCGAGCGAACAATCGACAAGATGACTGGTTTGCGTTTTTTGCGCTGCAGGGCGTCTGCTTGTTTTTTAAGTTTTTCAATTTCTTTCTGAATCTTTGCTTGCAGAGCTGTGTAGTTTTGTTGCCGAGCCATAATCAATTGCCTTTAAAAGTCGTATTTGTCATAAAATCAATTACTAAAAATAAACTTAGTAAATTTCGGATTACTTAATGCAGTAGTTATGTAAATAGTTACCAAATTACCATAAATGTCTGGCGTAAGTTGCTGGCGAGATGATCAATATATAACCACTTGGGATGACATTAAACAAAATAGATTTAGCCATTCACCATTTTCAGTCAACCAACGCTCTGTGCCAACTGATTGCCTCTAACATAAGGTTTTACTGACGAGGTATCGAGCATTCTCTTGTGCTTTTGTAAGCCATTGCGTGATGTTGCAAGGCCATTCAAGAAACCAGAACGGGCTAAAAAAATTTAAATCGCTGCTTTCAGAATCGTGTCCTTAAAATTGCGATCACTCAAAATGGTTTATTTGAACCAATTTGTCAGACAGTCTAGCTAAATAAATAACTGCCCTAATTATAGGCGCAGTTTGGGAAAAATTAAAATACCGTATTTATACTGAAAATAAAAATCAGGAAATCGGACCCATTAATTGAGAAAAAAGCATGAGCACCAAACTTAAAGTAGCCGGTATTCAAATGATTTCTGGTGCGGTCGTGTCAGAAAACCTCGATCGAGTCAGTGTTTTGGTTGAGCAAGCTGCTCAACAAGGGGCGCAATTGGTTGCTTTGCCTGAGTATTTCTGCGCCATTGGGGCGAGCGATTCAGCGAAGTTGGGCATGGCCGAGCCATTTAATCAAACGGCAAGCGAGAGCCCCATTCAGTCGACGCTGGCCGCCTTGGCAAAGCAATATGGTATTTGGTTGGCTGGTGGTACTGTGCCAATATTGAATGAACCACGTGACCCTTCGGGTCGTTTTTTTAACTCGCAATTGGTTTATTCGCCGCTAGGCGAAGTGGTTGCGCGTTACGACAAAATCCATTTGTTTGATTTTAAGACCGAGAGCGAAAGCTATAACGAGGCCAAAACAATATTGCCCGGTCAACGACCCGTAAAGTTCGACTGTGGCTTCGCAACAGTTGGCTTATCGATTTGTTATGACCTAAGGTTTCCCGAACTTTATCGATCATTGCTGCCAGTGGATCTAATTTTGGTGCCCGCAGCCTTCACGGCAACCACGGGCCGTGCGCACTGGGAGACCTTGCTGCGTGCTCGGGCTATCGAGAATCAAGCTTATGTATTGGCGCCAGCACAAGGCGGTGAACATCCGTCTGGCAGAAAAACGTGGGGACATTCCCTGCTGATTGATCCTTGGGGTGAGATAATGTCCTCTTTAACGTTCGGTGAAGGATTGGTTATGGGCGAGCTCTGTCGCTCACGCTTGGACGAAGTCCGCCAAAACTTGCCCGCGCTTGAACACCGTGTCATAGGAATTTGATCAATTGATGAATGCTGTCGTTATGCCCGCCATGCAATCTGCGCAGTCCTTGTTGCTCGATCCCTGGGGTCTTTCAAATCGCGATTTTGATCGGGCGATTGGCGAAATCATGTTGCATCAAGTTGACTATGCCGACCTTTATTTTCAATACACCCGCAGCGAGGGTTGGAGTTTGGAAGAGGGCATTGTGAAGACTGGAAGTTTTTCAATTAGTCAAGGCGTGGGTGTGAGGGCTGTTTCTGGTGAAAAAACAGCTTTTGCATATTCTGATGCCCTGTCCTTTGATGCGTTGATGAGTTCTGCGCGCGCGGTGCGCGAAATTGCCCGCATCGGGCAAAATCGTCGCGCCCCGCCTGTTCAAGTGGTGCCGGCGCACGCGCTTTACAGCGGTATTGATCCTGTTGCGTCCTTGCCCGCACAAGAAAAAGTGGCCTTGCTTGAGCGCATTGAGCGCATGGCACGTCAACGCGACCCGCATGTGGTGCAAGTCATGGCGGGCTTGGGCATGGAGTATGACGTGGTGTTGGTGGTTGGAAGTGATGGGCGTCAATGCGCCGATGTCAGGCCTTTGGTTCGTTTGTCTTTGACGGTGATTGCTCAGAAAGACGGGCGTCGCGAGACGGGTCATGCCGGCGGCGGTGCTCGCACGGGTTTGGACTACTTTTCAGATGAGTTGTTGACCCAATACGTCGACAAAGCGGTTGGTGAGGCGCTGACCAATTTGCAAGCAAAAGCGGCACCAGCCGGTGAGATGACAGTGGTTCTCGGGTCTGGTTGGCCTGGTATTTTGTTACACGAAGCCGTCGGTCACGGCCTTGAGGGTGATTTCAACCGAAAGGGATCGAGCATCTTTGCTGGGCGTATTGGCGAGCGTGTGGCCTCTAAAGGCGTGACTGTTGTTGACGACGGTACTTTGCCCGATCGACGCGGCTCATTGAACATGGACGACGAAGGCAACCCAACACAGCGCAACGTATTAATTGAAGACGGGATTTTGCGTGGGTATCTCCAAGACACCACCAATGCTCGCCTGATGGGTGTGGCACCGACGGGTAATGGCCGACGCGAGTCATTTGCGCACCTGCCCATGCCTCGAATGACCAACACTTATATGTTGGCCGGCCAAGAAGAGCCAGAAGACATTATTAAATCGGTCAAGCGCGGTTTGTACGCTGCTAACTTTGGTGGCGGGCAGGTCGACATTACCAGTGGCAAGTTTGTTTTTTCTGCCTCAGAGGCCTACATGATTGAAGATGGGCAAATCACCTATCCCGTCAAAGGGGCCACTCTTATTGGTAATGGGCCTGACTCACTCACAAGGGTTTCGATGATTGGGCATGATTTGCAGCTTGATAGTGGGGTTGGCACTTGCGGCAAGGAAGGTCAAAGCGTGCCCGTAGGCGTTGGCATGCCCACGATTCGCATTGATGGTTTGACGGTGGGCGGCACGGCTTAATGTCTTGCGCGTAGACGTGGTTCACCGCGACTTGTTGCGATATTCCGACGAAAAGCGGGCTCCAGAAGTGTTCTCTATCGTGCCTGAAACATTTTTTATGTTAGATTCGAACCCATGAACTGCAAACAAACCTGCCACTTTATGTTCTGGTTTTACTTTTTTGGCTTTGCACCGCAACTGGCGCAAGGGCATTCGAGTCGTTTCTGAGTTCAAACCGAATCCCCAAACCGCCAGCCTAGCTGGCGGTTTTTTTTGGTCTGAATGATTCTAGTCATAACCGATCGTTTCTGGTTGGGCAGTGGGTTATACGTCGTAAATAGCTGGCAATTTTTGTTGACCACGAGTCAACTGACTAAAAAGGAGGCAAGCGTGCCACACAATACTGATGATTTGCGAATCCGAGAGATTAAGGAATTAACACCGCCGTCGCACACCATGCGAGAGTATCCTTGCTCAGAATCAGTGGCTGGCACAGTCCATGACTCACGTCAGGCGTTGCACCGTATCTTGCATGGCATGGACGACCGATTGGCTGTTGTGATTGGGCCATGCTCTATTCATGACACCAAGGCGGCCATGGAGTATGCCAACCGGTTAAATAAAGAGCGTGATCGACTACAGGGTGATCTCGAAATTGTGATGCGCGTCTATTTTGAAAAGCCACGCACCACCGTGGGTTGGAAGGGACTCATTAATGACCCAGATCTTGATGGCAGTTTCCAAATTAACAAGGGATTACGGTTAGCCCGCCAAGTGCTTCTTGAGGTCAATACTTTGGGCTTGCCCGCAGGCTGCGAATTTTTAGACATGATTACCCCGCAATACATCGCTGATTTGGTGTCTTGGGGCGCGATCGGCGCGCGGACAACTGAAAGTCAAGTGCACCGCGAGTTGGCCTCTGGTTTGTCGTGTCCAGTTGGTTTTAAGAACGGCACCGACGGTAGTGTGCGCATTGCCGTTGATGCCATGAAGGCGGCTTCTCAGCCGCACCATTTCTTGTCAGTGACAAAGGGCGGTCACTCGGCCATTGTGTCGACCCTAGGTAATGAAGATTGCCACATCATCCTGCGTGGCGGCAAAGCCCCCAACTTTGATGCGGCAAGTGTTCAGGCAGCCTGTGAAGATCTCAGTAAAGCCGGATTGGCGCAGCGCGTCATGATTGACTCAAGCCATGCCAACAGCGAAAAGAAACCAGAAAACCAAACTGGGGTTTGTCAGAATATTGCACAGCAAGTGGCTGCGGGCGATACTCGTATTATTGGCGTGATGATTGAAAGCCACTTGGTTGGTGGCCGCCAAGATTTGGTCACGGGTCAACCACTGACTTATGGTCAAAGCATTACCGACGGCTGCATTGACTGGGAAAAGTCGGTGGCCGTTCTTGATGAACTGGCCAAATCCGTCAAGGATCGACGTTTGGCATTGGCCGCAACCGGCAAGTGAGATAAGCATGGGACACACACCGATCATTCAACGTTTGAGAAAGCCCGTACCACCAGAGATGCTGGCCGCTATGAAACAGCGGTTTGATGATCGGTTTTCTGTGGCCCATGCCATCAGAGAGCACCATGGACGAGATGAGTCACCTTATCCCGATATGTTGCCTGATGCCGTCGTTTACGCGCAGTCAACAGAGGATGTGGTGTTCGTGGTTAAAGCTTGCGCTGAACACGGTATCGCGCTGATTCCCTATGGAGCGGGTTCATCACTCGAAGGACATTTATTGGCCATCGAGGGGGGTATTTCGCTTGATGTCAGTGGCATGAATAAAGTGGTGGCTCTAAATACCGAAGACTTAACGGTAACGGTTCAGCCAGGCATGACGCGCAAGCAACTCAATGAGTACTTGCGCGACACGGGCTTGTTTTTCCCCATTGATCCGGGTGCTGATGCATCTTTGGGCGGTATGGCTTCTACGCGCGCTTCGGGTACCAATGCGGTTCGTTATGGCACCATGCGTGAAAACGTTCTGGGTCTTGAAGTGGTGACTGCGCAAGGTAAGGTGATTCGTACGGCCAGTCGCGCTCGCAAATCTTCGGCTGGTTACGACTTGACGCGTTTGTTTGTGGGCAGTGAAGGTACTTTGGGTGTCATCACCGAAGTAACTGTTCGACTCTATCCGCAGCCTGAAGCCGTCAGCGCCGCAGTGTGCCATTTTAAAACGGTCCAAGATGCTGTGGCGACAGTGATACAAACCATTCAGCTCGGGGTCCCTGTGGCCAGGGTAGAACTGATGGATGCCAATGCCGTGAAGGCCAGCAATGCTTACAGTAAATTGACGCTGCGCGAAACGCCGCTGTTGTTGTTTGAGTTCCACGGCAGCCCCATGAGCGTCGAAGAGCAGGCGCAGACGGTGCAGGAACTCGCGCGTGACAATGGAGGGATGGATTTTGAGTGGGCAAAGCAACCCGAGGATCGAAATCGGCTTTGGACCGCTAGGCACAATGCATACTTTGCCGGGCTTGGGCTTCGTCCTGGGTGTCGGGCCAGTACGACAGATGTTTGCGTGCCCATTTCACGTTTGGGTGAGTGTCTTGATGAGGCCACCCGGTTGGTGGCTGACGCGTCGTTTCCGACCACGATTGTTGGGCACGTGGGTGATGGCAATTTTCATGTGTTGATGTTGCTTGACTCAGAGAACGAGCAAGAGTGGCAGGAGTCTGAGCGCTTAAACGAGCAGCTGGTTGCCATGGCAATTACCGCTGATGGTACTTGCACAGGTGAGCATGGCATTGGCTTACACAAGTTGGATTTCATGCGGCAAGAGCATGGTGACGATGTGCTCGCTTTGATGTGGGCGATCAAACGAGCCTACGACCCCAATAATATCCTTAATCCTGGTAAGGTCTTGCCCGTACTGGGGAATTCCCCTTCTATCGGGTAATTCCTCTCTGGCGCCAAGTACCAATAACGCTACAGTGTGGGTACATCCCAATCGCATGATTTTTAAACATGAATGCAAACACTGAAGTCAGAGAATCCGCTTCGATGCGGGCTAGTTTCGATGAGGTTCTGCACGCCTTAGGAACGGTTTTGCCTGAACACTGTATTTTGGCGCGCGAAGAGCAAATGCGCCCTTATGAGTGTGATGGCCTATCGCTCTTTCGCGAACTGCCGCTGGTGGTGGTCTTGCCAGAGACGGAGGCGCAAGTGCAAGGCGTTTTGCGCGCTTGCCGGCGCCTTAACTTGCCCGTTGTAACGCGTGGCGCAGGCACGGGCCTATCGGGCGGGGCACTTCCCCATGCGCAAGGTGTCTTGCTGGGCATGTCCAAATTCAACCGAATCAAATCTGTTGATCCCATTTGTGCAACAGCTGTGGTGGAGCCTGGCGTTAGAAATCTCGCCGTCTCAGAGGCGGTGGCGCAGTACGGCCTTTATTATGCGCCGGACCCATCGAGCCAAATTGCCTGCACCATTGGCGGTAACGTCTCTGAAAACTCTGGCGGTGTGCACTGTCTGAAATACGGGTTGACCATTCATAATGTGCTCAAGGCAAGAGTGATCACACTCGATGGTGAAATTTTGGAGCTAGGCTCTGAAGCGCCAGACTCACCGGGTCCTGATTTGTTGTCAGCCTACATCGGCTCAGAGGGTATGTTGGGTGTGGTGACAGAGGTGACATTGCGCTTGCTTCCCAAGCCGGCATTGGCCAAGGTCATCATGGCCAGTTTTGATGATGTCGAAACGGCGGGTCAAGCGGTTGCCGCTGTGATTGCCGCTGGCATTATTCCTGCTGGACTTGAAATGATGGATCAGCGGGCCACAGAGATGGTCGAGCCGTTTGTCAAAGCGGGTTATGACACGGCTTCAAAGGCGATTCTGTTGTGTGAGTCTGATGGCACGGCGGTTGAGGTTGCTGAAGAAATTGCTCGCATGACAGCTGTCTTCGAGGGTGTTGGCGCCACGCGCATTCAAGTCTCTGAGACCGAAGCAGAACGGATGCGTTTTTGGGCTGGCAGAAAGAATGCATTTCCAGCCGCGGGCCGAGTCTCACCCGATTACTACTGCATGGATGGCACGATTCCTAGACGTCACCTGGCCAAGGTTTTGCAGGCCATCGAGGTGATGGAAACAACCTACGGCTTGCGCTGCGCCAATGTATTTCACGCTGGTGACGGTAACCTTCATCCCCTGATTTTGTTTGATTCAAACGTTGAGTCTGAAGTCGAGCGCGCTGAAGCCTTTGGTGCGGCAATTCTTGAGTTGTGCGTTGAAGTCGGTGGCACGATTACCGGTGAACACGGTGTTGGTATGGAAAAAATCAATCAGATGTGCGTGCAGTTTGGGCGCGATGAACTTGATATTTTCTTGAGTGTCAAACGCTCTTTCGATCCCGACGGCTTACTGAACCCGGAGAAAGTCATTCCAACGCTGGCGCGCTGCGCTGAGTACGGCAAGATGCATGTGCATGGCGGCAAACTGCCATTCGTTGATATTCCAAGGTTTTGAGTCATGGATTACATCTTGTCTCGGATGTCTGAGCAGGTTACGGCCGCACGCGCCAACTTTCGCCCGATTGAAATCGTTGGTGGTGGTACCAAACGCTTTTACGGTAACCCACCGCCCGAGTCCAATGGCCAAGAGACGCTGCAGTTGCAGATGTCAACACTCACGGGTGTGGTGAATTACCAGCCCAGTGAGTTGGTATTGACGGCTTGGGCAGGCACACCGTTAAGCGATATTGAAGCAACCTTGGCCGAACAAAACCAGATGATGGCGTTTGATCCACCGTCGTTTGGTTCAGGGGCAACCATTGGTGGGGCCATCGCCGCTGGGTTGTCTGGGCCACTGAGTTTTGGGTATGGGCCCTTACGCCATTACGTACTGGGTACCCAACTGCTTGATGCCCAAGGGCGGATTTTGAAGTTTGGTGGCGAAGTCATGAAAAACGTGGCGGGCTACGACGTGTCTCGCTTGTTAACCGGCTCCATGGGCATGTTTGGTGCGATTGTACAAGTGTCCATCAAAGTCATGCCCAAGCCATTGGTCGACCAGACGCTATGTTTTGAGTGCGATGAGCAGCAAGCGCTCGCCATGTGTGAGGCTTTGAGATCGAAGACTTGGCCGGTGAAAGCCGCGGCTTGGTTGCCTGCTGATGGCGGTGAGAATGGTCAATTGGCGCTGCGTCTTTGCGGCGCGCAGTCAGCCGTTAAAGAAGCTTCTGAGGTTTTGGGTGGTCAAGTGATTGACGAGACAGCGGCAAACGCATGGTGGAAAGCTTTCCGGGATCAAAAGACATCTTTTTTTGCGCAACAACCCCTTTGGCGTTTGGCTGTTAAAGCCCGTACGCCAGCATTGGACATTGGGCCGACAGCTTTTGACTTGGGTGGTGAAGTGCGTTGGGTTCAAGCCCACGCGCAACCTTCTGCCATCAGAAAAATGGCCAGTGAAGCGGGGGGGCACGCTACCTTATTTCGTTGGGATCACGTACAGCAAACACCACCTGATGGGGTCTTTCAGCCCTTAGATCGAGCGTCTATTGCCGTGATTAAACGACTCAAAGAAGAGCTTGATCCGAAGTCTATTTTCAATATGGGCCGCTTGGTAGCGGGTATTTAGGGAAACGATCCAAATGCAAACGAAGTTGGCAGCGTCAGTGAAAGACTCCGCTTTGGGTCAAGAGGCCGACGAGATCCTCAGGCGTTGTGTGCACTGTGGCTTTTGCACCGCCACATGCCCGACCTACCAAATTTTGGGTGATGAGTTAGACAGTCCTCGGGGGCGGATCTATCTCATTAAAGAGATGCTCGAAGGCAAGCCCGTCACCAAGACGACCCAGACACATTTAGACCGTTGCCTGACCTGCCGCAATTGTGAGACCACGTGTCCCTCTGGTGTGGAGTATGGCAAGCTGATCGACATCGGTCGGCAGATGGTGGATCAACACATTGAGCGGCCTTTGGCCGAGCGCTTTAAGCGTCAAGCCTTGCGCCAAACCATGAATGCGCCGTGGTTTGCATCAGCCTATCGACTGGGGCAAATGGTCAGGAAATGGTTGCCACCCACCTTACAAAAAAAGGTCGTGGCCAAACAGTCCAAAGGGCAATTGCCGGCAACGACTGCGCACCACCCGCGCCAAGTTTTGATGCTAAACGGTTGTGTTCAACCGGGCATGATGCCTAACATCGATGCGGCCACGATCCGCGTTCTGGATGAGGTTGGTATTGGTTCGCAAGTGTTGGCGCAGTCGGGTTGTTGCGGTGCGCTTAACTTTCACCTCGATGCGCAAGAGCAAGCACGCTCGCAAATGCGCACCAACATCGACGCTTGGTGGCCTTTGATTGATAGCGGGGCGGTTGAGGCGATCGTCATGAACGCCTCAGGTTGCGGGGGGACGGTCAAGGAGTATGGGCATCACTTGAGGCTTGATCCGCTTTATGCAGAAAAGGCGCAAGTTGTCAGCGATCATGTCAAAGATATTGCTGAGATTTTGGCACCGATGGCCGATGTCTTACGAAAAAAAATGAATGCGGCGAATTTACCGGCGCGTACGGTGTTTCATCCACCTTGCACGCTGCAACATTGGCAGGGTTTGCGACCTGTGAGCGAAAGCTTGTTGAATTCACTGGGTTTGGCGCTGCAGCCTTTTGAGGAAACGCATTTGTGTTGTGGTTCAGCCGGTGCTTATTCGGTGCTGCAACCTGAGATTTCAACGGCGCTTAGAGACCGCAAGCTCGGTCATGTTAACCAAGCCAAGCCCGACGTCATTGTGTCTTCAAATATCGGTTGTATCGGCCACTTGCAGTCAGGCACCGACACGCCAGTTAAACATTGGATTGAGGTGATTGATCAGGCGCTTTGAGTGAGCGCCTGATTTGTTATGGCAACGCTGTTTAAAGCCTAGTCGACGGCTTTAACCATCTCTTCAAGGACTTTCTTGGCATCGCCAAACACCATCATGGTCTTGTCCATATAGAAGAGTTCGTTGTCGAGACCCGCATAGCCAGAGGCCATTGAACGTTTGTTGACGATAATGGTTTTGGCTTTGTAAGCCTCTAAGATAGGCATGCCAGCGATCACCGATTTTGGGTCATTCTTGGCGGCAGGGTTAACCACGTCGTTGGCACCCAAAACCAACACCACATCGGTCTGTGGAAACTCACTGTTGATGTCGTCCATTTCAAAAACTTGATCGTAAGGTACTTCAGCTTCTGCGAGCAGCACGTTCATGTGACCGGGCATGCGTCCAGCCACGGGGTGAATGGCATACTTAACCGTTACCCCGTTTGCTGTCAGCTTTTCAGCCAACTCTTTCAGGGCGTGCTGTGCACGCGCCACAGCCAAGCCGTAGCCTGGTACGATCGTGACCGACTCGGCGTTGCCCAGAAGGAATGCGGCATCTTCTGGGCTGCCTGAACGCACGCTGCGAGCTCCCTGATCAGCCGCGCTTTGGCCATCATCAGCGGTGCCACCAAAGCCACCCAAGATCACGTTAAAGAACGAACGGTTCATGGCTTTACACATGATGTAAGACAGAATCGCACCCGATGATCCCACCAGTGATCCAGCAATGATCAACATCGAGTTGTTCAGCGAGAAGCCAATACCAGCCGCAGCCCAGCCGGAATAGCTGTTGAGCATCGACACCACCACGGGCATGTCAGCCCCACCGATTGGAATAATGATCAATACGCCTAGCGTAAAGGCCAAGATCGTCATGATGATGAAGGGCGTCCAATCTTGGGTCATCATGAACCAGATGCCGGCTGCGATCATCAACAAGGCCAAGACTAGGTTGAGCATGTGCTGACCTGGAAACGATACGGGGGCGCCTTGGAATAATCGGAACTTGTAGCGCCCTGAAAGCTTACCGAACGCAATCACAGAGCCTGAGAAGGTGATAGCGCCCACGAAGGTACCAATAAAGAGCTCTAATCGGTTACCAAACGGAATCGGGCCGCCGGGCTCAGCGATACCAAAGGCAGAGGCTTCGGCCACAATCGCCACCGCAATGGCCACGGCTGACAGACCAATCATGCTGTGCATAAAGGCCACGAGCTCTGGCATTTTGGTCATTTCGACACGCTTGGCCATCACGGTGCCAATGGTGCCGCCAATAACCAAGCCAAACACGACCCAAGCCAACCCGACCGTTGCTGTGCCTTCACGTGCCAGACTATAAATCAACGCAGCCGTGGTCAAAATTGCCAAGGCCATGCCGGCAATACCAAAGGCGTTGCCAAGGCGTGACGTGGTGGGGTGAGACAGGCCCTTGAGCGCCTGAATGAAGCACACCGAAGCAATCAAATAAAAGAGGGTGACAAGATTCATCGAGATCATGCTGACTCCCCATCTTTCTTAGCACTTTTTTGCTTCTTTTTAAACATCTCAAGCATTCGTCGGGTCACCAAAAAACCACCAAAAACATTCACTGCCGCCAGTGCGACCGCAAAGACACCCATGCCACGGGCCAGATTGCCTTCGGTCAGGGCAGCAGCCAACATGGCGCCAACAATGACAATCGCAGAAATGGCGTTGGTCACGGCCATGAGTGGCGTGTGCAACGCTGGGGTGACGTTCCAAACCACGTGGTAACCGACGTAGACCGCCAGCACAAAAATGATGAGGTTAACAATCGTAGGGTCAATGATTTCCATTTCAATTCTTCCTTAAAACTTGATTGTTTTCACACATCAAACAGGCTTGAACGATCTCATCGTCACGGTTAATCGCCAGTTCGCCACCATTGGTAATCAACTTCAGGAAGTCCAGCAGATTGCGAGCGTACAGCGCTGAGGCATCAGTGGGTACCAATGCGGGCAGGTTGGTTAACCCCACGATGGCCACACCGTTGACTTCAATGACTTGGTTGATCTGAGAAAGCGGGCAGTTACCACCGCGTTCAACGGCAAGATCAACGATCACGCTGCCAGGCTTCATGGCGTGAACCGTTTCCGCACTAATCAAATGGGGCGCTGGGCGACCAGGAATCAGTGCGGTGGTGATCACGATATCGGCTTGTGCGCAGCGCTGAGCGACAAGCGCAGCTTGTCGTGCCATCCAAGCCGGTGGCATGGGCCTTGCATAGCCGCCCACGCCTTTGGCGATCTCTTTTTCTTCTTCCGTTTCAAATGGCACATCAATGAACTTGCCGCCCAATGATTCAATTTGTTCTTTGGCGGCGGGACGCACGTCAGAGGCTTCAACGACCGCGCCCAAACGCTTGGCTGTGGCGATGGCTTGCAAACCAGCCACGCCGGCGCCGAGCACAACCACGCGGGCAGCTTTCAGCGTGCCAGCAGCGGTCATCATCATGGGAAAGAGACGGTCGTATTGATTGGCCGCCAACATCACGGCCTTGTAGCCTGCTAAGTTGGCTTGTGAAGACAACACATCGAGGCTCTGCGCGCGGGTGATGCGCGGTGCGGCCTCGAGCGCGAATGCGACCAGCCCAGCAGCGGCCATGGCCTCTAGACCCTGCGCGTCAAAGGGGTCGAGCATGCCGACCAAGACGCTGCCAGCTTTCATTTGGGTTAATTCAGTGGTCGTGGGGGCACGCACTTTTAATACCAACGAGGCGCTGAGTGTTTCAGTAGCCTTCGTGAGCCGTGCGCCAGCTGTTTCATAGGCGTCATTGCCAAAGCGTGCCGCAAGGCCTGCGTCATGCTCGACAAGAACCTCATGGCCTGCGGCAATCAGTTTTTTGATTGTTTCGGGTGTGGCGGCTACTCGGGTTTCCCCATCGAGCGTTTCTTTCGGAATGCCGATTTGCATCGGTTTCCTCCTTGTTTATTAAAAATTTAACTTTTTTTCTTAGGTAAGGTTATACACCAGAGAAGTACAATTCAAGCCATGAAACCATCAAATTTAAATCGTGGGCGCAAGGTTGTGGTTGGGATGTCAGGCGGCGTTGATTCGTCAGTTTCAGCTTGGTTGCTCAAGCAACAAGGTTATGAGGTGATCGGCTTGTTCATGAAAAACTGGGAAGAGGACGACACCAGTGAGTATTGTTCAAGTCGGCAAGACTGGCTTGATGCCGTGAGTGTGGCTGATTTGGTGGGCGTTGACATTGAGGCGGTGAACTTCTCAGCTGAATACAAAGACCGGGTGTTTGCCGAGTTTTTGCGCGAATACTCAGCGGGTCGAACCCCCAATCCAGATGTTTTGTGTAATGCGGAGATTAAATTCAAGGCATTTTTGGATCACGCCATGAGCTTGGGGGCCGATTTGATTGCCACCGGGCACTATGCCCGTGTGCGCCCGAGCCCGGCAGATCCTAAGCGCTTTGAGTTGCTCAAAGGGCTGGATGCGACCAAAGACCAAAGCTATTTTTTGCACCGACTTAATCAGTCGCAACTGGCGCACAGCTGTTTTCCGCTGGGCGAAATCCCCAAAACCCAAGTGCGCCAGATCGCGCAAGAGATTGGCTTACACAATGCCGCCAAAAAGGATTCGACTGGGATTTGCTTTATTGGTGAGCGACCGTTTCGTGAGTTTTTGAATCAATACTTACCATCAGACCCCGGGCCCATCAAAACCCTCGATCAAGCCGTTGTGGGCACCCATCATGGCTTGTCTTTTTATACCTTGGGCCAGCGCAAAGGATTGGGAGTGGGTGGGATACGGGGATATCAGCAAGCCGACGGATCGGGTCCTACTTGGTATGTCGCGAAAAAGGATTTGCCTACAAATACGTTGTATGTCGTGCCTGAGCACGATCATCCTTGTTTACTGAGCCGCACCTTGAGCGCTCAGCAAAGCAGCTGGATTGCAGGCGATGCGCCAGCTTGCACGTCCAGTTACGGCGTTAAGACACGGTATCGCCAAGTCGACACACCAGCCAACTTAAAGCAGGCGGATGCGACTGATTTTGTGCTTGATTTTGAGCAATCGCAGTGGGCGGTTACCCCAGGGCAGTCCGCTGTTGTTTATGACGGTGAGGTTTGCTTGGGTGGTGGCATTATCAACTGATTGAAGGCGGCAACCGAGGGGTTACCGCCTTGCAAAGGTCATATTCTTGATAATGGATTAAGCTGCCGGCGGGGCGGTGTCGATAAATGAATGGCGTGCCGCAAGCTTTTCGTAGAGCTTGGCCAGATTCGGGTAGGTTGTGCGCCAGTCAATATCAGGAAACCGGAAATCCAAATAGCCCAGTGCGCAACCCACGGCGATGTCTGCCAACGAATAGTTCACCCCAGTACAGAACGACTGATCGCCCAAATCTCGGCTCATTGTTTTTAAAGCAGCGTGGATCTTACCGAGTTGGCGTTCAATCCATTCGTGGCTGATTTGTTCGGCTGGTCGCTGCTTTTCTTTCACGATCGTCACGCCAGCATCCAGCAAGCCATCGCCAAGTGCTTCCCAGCATTTGACGTTGGCGCGTTCGCGGCCACTTTGTGGAATCAAACGGCTAACAGGGGAAAGCGTATCGAGATATTCAACAATAACGCGTGAGTCGTACAAGGATTCATTTTCTTCAATCAACAGGCAGGGTACTTTGCCGATAGGATTGTGGCTCTGAATCTTTGTTGTAGGCTCCCAGACGTTTTCGACTTCAAACTTGTATTCGAGTTTCTTTTCTGCAAACACAATCCGAGTTTTGCGCACGTAGGGACTGGTAAGTGAACCGATTAGTTTCATGGGGGTTTGGGTTTATCCGCAGTTTATAAATTTTAGGGATTGAGATTTCTTCAAAGTCACAATTAACCGTGAGGTTAAGTGTATAGCTTGAAAGCCCCTCAGTTTGCAAATCGCGAGGTGATAAACTCAAGCATCGAGGATCTGTCGTTTTTTAGCCAACATTCACAAAAATTCAAACACTTCAAAAACATCACGAGCCCATGTCAACCAATTTTGCACTTCACGCCTTAACGGCGCTGTCACCCCTTGATGGCCGCTATGCCAATCGTTGTGATGCGTTAAGACCGTTGCTTTCTGAAGCCGGTTTCATGGCTCACCGTGTTGAGGTCGAGGTGGCGTGGCTAGAAGGGCTCGCACAAGAGGGATTGCCAGAGGTGGCGCCATTTGGCGATTCAGCCAAGCAGTTGCTATCAGGCTTGGTCAGTGAGTTCAAGGCAGAGGATGCTGGCAGCATCAAGGCCATTGAAAAAGTCACCAACCACGATGTGAAAGCCGTTGAGTATTGGTTGAAAGACAAGGTGAAAGGCGATCCTTCATTGGCGCAGGCTGCTGAGTTCATTCATTTTGCTTGCACCTCTGAGGACATCAATAACACCTCGCACGCGTTGATGTTTACGCGTGCTCGTGACCAAGTTGTGGTGCCTGCACTTAATGCGCTGTTGATGCAGGTGCGTGGTCTGGCTCTCGAGCATGCTGAGCAACCCATGTTGTCGCGAACGCACGGTCAGCCGGCTACGCCCACAACGCTGGGTAAAGAATTTGCAAACGTGAGCCATCGTTTGGCGCTTTGCATCGAGGCGATCAAAGCGGTCAAACCCCTGGCTAAGCTTAATGGTGCGACAGGCAATTACAGCGCACACTTGAGCGCCTATCCTGATGTTGATTGGGCCAATTTCAGTCGTAAAGTGCTGGCAAAGTTAGGCCTCGAACAAAACACCCACACGATTCAAATTGAACCGCACGACTGGATGGCTGCGCTCTTTGATGCGATTGCTCGCACCAACACAGTACTGTTAGATTTGAACCGCGACATCTGGGGTTACATCTCTTTGGGCTACTTCAAGCAACGATTAAAGGATGGTGAAGTGGGTTCTTCGACCATGCCACACAAGGTCAACCCGATTGATTTCGAGAACTCGGAAGGTAACCTTGGTTTGGCCAATGCCATGTTACGTCACCTATCAGAGAAGCTGCCCATTTCGCGCTGGCAGCGCGATTTGACTGACTCCACAGTCTTGCGCAATGTTGGCGTGGCTTTTGGATACTGTCTGGTGTCCTACGATGCTTGCGCCAGGGGGCTGGGAAAGTTAGAGGTCAACACGGCTGCCATTGATGGTGACCTTGATGGGTGCTGGGAAGTGTTGGCTGAGCCTGTGCAAACCGTCATGCGGCGCTATGGCTTACCACAGCCCTATGAGCAGCTTAAGGCGCTCACCCGCGGCAAGGGCATCACCAAAGAGGCGCTTCGCCAGTTCATTGAGACACTTGACTTGCCAGCAGCCGATAAGGCGCGTTTGTTGGAAATGACACCACGCACTTATCTCGGCTTATCAGTGGCGCTTGCCAAGCAACCCTGAGCGGTTATAGTTCACACCTGAGCTTTATTAAGGTTGGCAATCTCGGCCGACACCATAGTCAAGGAGCAATTGATGAATAAACCTTTTCTAGCGGCCGCTGTTCTGGCACTGACCGCACCATTTATTGCTGGTACTGCTAGCGCACAATTTTTTGCCAAAGCCGAAGATGCTATTAAGTACCGGCAAGGCGCGTTCCAAATGATCAAGGCGCACTTCAGCGCGTTGCAACCTGTGATTAAAGGGCAAGTGCCTTACGATAAAGCTCGGGTGGCCGCCGAAGTGTCAGTGCTTGATGTGCTTTCAACCTTGCCTTGGGCTGCATTTGGACCAGGTACTGAGGGTGGTGGCGCCTTGGAAGTTGTTTGGAGCGACACCAATGGATTCAAAGCCGCTCAGGATAAGTTTCTGGCCTCGCTTAAGCCACTAACAGCTGCTGCTCAAGAGGGCGATCTCAATAAATTGCGTGCCGCTTTTGTTAACACTGGTGCCAGTTGTAAGGCGTGTCACGACAATTTCCGCAAATAGGCAACTTTCGGCCCTGGGTTTTGAAAAGCAGTTCAAAAGCGCAACACAACACCTCACGGTTAACGGCTTTTTAAAATCCCATTGGTGCTGAGTTGGCCAAGCTCACCAGCCACCAGCCCAGCCAGCCCAACACCAAAATCAGCACTAGGGCCCAAATTTTTATACCCACCGTGTCGCGTGCTGCCACTGCATCGCTTGGCAAGTTCTCTGACAGCACATTGCCTGTAATCATGGGGGGCACGAGCTGCTTGCCGCGCAACGCGTAAATGGCAATGGCGACCAGGTGCAAACCAACCAAGCCAAACAGAACATTTTCGTTCCATTTGTGGATGCTGGTTAAAAGCGCTGCCGTGTCGCTCGAAACGAATTGATTGAGTGGCCCCGATGTGAGGATGTCATCGGTGGCAAACAAACCCGTTCCAGCCTGCACAGCCACGACCAACAGCAAAGCAACCACAGATAAACCGCCCAGGGGGCTGTGGCCTGGTGGCGAGCGCTCTTCTGGGTGCCGCAAGTAATGCCAGACAGTCCTTGGGCCCTTCACGAATGAAGAAAAACGGGCATAGCGAGAGCCCGTGAAGCCCCAAATCACCCTGAAAGTCAGCAAAACCAGCGCTGTAACACCAAAGATTGGGTGCCAATCCATCCAAGTGCCGCCGACTTTGACAGTGACAATAGCCCCAATCACTGCAGCCGCAAACAGCCAGTGGAATAGTCGGGTGGGCAGATCCCAGACGCGTGTTGTGGCCCGATTTGATGATTTCATAGGCCAAGGTTACCCAAAAATTGAAATCTGAACAGCCTTTCAAAAAATGCTATGATCACGCTCTTGAGTTTTTCCTAAATGGCGCATTAGCTCAGCTGGTTAGAGCGACGGAATCATAATCCGCAGGTCCCCTGTTCGAATCAGGGATGCGCCACCAAAAAATACCAGTAAAAATGCGGGTTTGCGGGCATATGCCTTCAGACCCGTTTTTGTTTTTATCGCCATGTAGACACGGTGTAGACAAATCCCGTCAATCATCCAGATACCGCATGATGCA
>ERZ889217.345-NODE-345-length-29697-cov-39.844477_pt1 | contig 29697 bp, 25 predicted proteins | sample MGYA00521098_ERZ889217 | MGnify/ENA primary metagenome ERZ889217 (study PRJEB32303, sample SAMEA104408613) | aquatic metagenome | biome: Brackish water; feature: Pelagic; material: water | place: Baltic Sea | collected 2014-06-10T22:04:00 | depth 2,362 m ... | reverse complement strand
GACCTGATGATGCGATTCGGGCCGCACAACGCATCGATGAAGTTTTGCGCCAAGATGAAATTCGTCGCAGAGAACTTTTTGGTGACAAGAAGTCTGAGAGTTAATTTTCGTGGCGAGGCGTAAGCCACCAACGCGACATGGTTTGGTGATCGTTGACAAACCGTCAGGAATGACGAGTCACGATGTGGTCAGTGTTTTGCGCAAGCAACTTGGCGAACGTCGCATCGGTCATGCCGGCACGCTCGACCCAGATGCGACGGGCGTGTTGTTGGTTGGCGTCGGCTATGTAACTCGGCTGCTGACATTTCTTTCTGGTCTCGATAAGACATATACAGCGCAAATCGTTTTAGGCTCGGCGACGTCGACTCTTGATTCATCTGGCACGGTGACCGCGACTCACGATATGTCGAGCATCAGTGTCGAAGACGTGCAACGTGTTGTCAAAGAAAATTTCGTTGGCGAAATTTCGCAAGTTCCGCCGATGGTGTCGGCTCTTAAGGTTGACGGTGTTCGTCTGCACGAACTTGCACGACAAGGCATTGAAGTCGAGCGTGCTGCACGCGAGTTGACGATTCATGGTTTTAAAGTTTTTGGCATGTCTGAGCCAGGTGTCATTGATGTCGAGGTTCATTGCAGTTCGGGTACATATATAAGGTCTCTTGCCGATGACGTTGGTCGAGCACTCGGTGGCTCGGCGCATTTGCGCAACCTTCGTCGCATAAGCGTCGGCGGGTTTTCGCAGAGCGAGTGTTCGAATCTTGAAGACCCAGTAGTACATCCACCGATAACTGCTGTGAGAACGATGAGCCGTGTTGTTGCTGATGAACAGATGCAGGCGATGATCAAACACGGTCGCGAACTAGAAAAGTTCGACTCGCCAGCGCCGTGGGTTCTGGTTGATGACGAAAATGCCGTGTTGGCTGTTTATGAACTGGGCCCATCAGGTCGCGCGAAGCCGAGCGTCGTAATGGCCAACGCAGTAGCGTAATTTTGATGATTATTGTCAACGACTCAACTTTTGACTTTGGTCAAAGTGCGCCTCGTAAGCGCAGTGTCGTCACGATCGGTGCTTACGACGGTGTGCATCGCGGGCATCAGGCAGTGATTGATCAGGTGCGTCAGCAAGCAGAAATTCTGGATGCGCGAAGCGTCGTAGTCACGTTTGATCGTCACCCGGCAAGTGTTGTTCGGCCGGCATCTGCGCCACTTTTGCTTACTGATCTCGATCAGAAAATTGAATTGTTGGCAAACACCGGCCTTGATGCGACATGCATCGTTAAATTCGACGAGGCGTCGAGTCGTGAAACACCGACTGATTTTGTGAAGCGCGTTCTTGTAGATGGATTATCTGCCAAGCGTGTGATAATCGGCGAAGACTTTCATTTTGGTCATAAGCGCGGCGGCAATGTCGCACTACTTCGCGAACTCGGGCCGAAGTTCGATTTCGATGTGACGCCGATTGAACTGATCAGTCGCGGTGATGGTGTCGATGAACCAGTAAGTAGCACTGCGATTCGTCGTGCCTTGGCTGGCGGTCAAGTCGAACTCGCCACACAGTTATTAGGGCATCACTTCGAGGTTCGCGGCAAAGTTGTGCACGGTGACCAACGAGGTCGAACGATTGGTTTTCCGACGGCGAATATCGAAGTGCCCAAGGCGATTTGTATTCCTGCTGACGGTGTTTATGCCGGGGTTTTAACGCGAGCCAACGGCGACACGCATGTTTGTGCGATCAATCTGGGCCGACGACCCACTTTTTATGAGCACGCCGATCACTCGCTGTTAGAAGCCCATCTGCTCGACTTCGACGGCGACCTTTATGGCCAAGCAGTTCGGGTTTCGTTCTCACATTTCTTGCGCGGTGAACGCAAATTCGAAAACATTGACGCGTTGAAAATGCAACTCAAACACGACATCGAGCAAACTCGCGCCGTATCTGGTCTTTAGACCGCACTCATTTCGTAGAGCGTTGAGCGTCGTCGCAACGTGCGGCCAAGAGGCGAAGTTATTGCCCTGAAAGACTCTTCGTTCATTTCTTGACCGTGGCTTGCGCCGGCTGCGCGTGAGATATTTTCGTTCATGAGCGTGCCACCCAGATCGTTGCAACCAGCCTGCAAAAGTTGAGTCGCGCCAGCGTGACCGATTTTTGTCCATGAGACTTGAATATTGTCGATGTGGCCGCGATAAGCGATGCGGGCGATGGCGTGCATTAAAACGGTTTCTCTGAATGTTGGGCCACGACGCGATTTGTGTTGCAGATAGATCGGCGATGCCATGTGCACGAATGGAAGACCTACAAATTCGGTAAACCCGCCAGTTTCTTTTTGCAGATCGCGAGTTCGCACAATGTGTTTTGCCCAACTTTGTGGGTGTTCGACAGACCCAAACATGATCGTGATGTTTGAGCGCAAGCCCGCTTTGTGAGCAACACGGTGACATTCAAGCCACTCTTCTGTGTTGATTTTGTCAGAGCAGATAATCGCACGTACGTCATCATCTAAAATTTCGGCGGCAGTTCCGGGCAACGAGGCGAGGCCCGCTTCTTTCAATCGAATTATGTAATCGTGCAACGGTTCGCCGAGCCTCTTCGCGCCCTCGGTGACTTCGAGCGCGGTAAAACCGTGAATGTGCATCTCGGGTACGGCAGTTTTGACAGCGCGTGCAACATCTATGTAGTAGTCGCCGTCAAAATCGGGATGAATGCCGCCTTGCAGAGTTACTTCGGTGGCACCGAGTTGCCAGGCTTCGCTTGCTCGAGCGGCGATGTCATCAAGAGTCAAAAGATATGGCGTGCCGCGGAGGTTCAAACTAAGTGGGCCTTTTGAAAATCCGCAGAACTTGCATTTAAACGTGCAGACATTGGTGTAGTTGATGTTGCGGTTGTGAACCCACGTAACAACATCACCGACTGCCTGCACACGCAGACTGTCGGCAAGTTGCGCAACGGCGTTTACTTCGGCGCCACGTGCGCCAAACAGCGTGACGATTTCGTCCTGACCAACTTCTTGTTGCAGTTCGACCCCTCGCAAAATTTCGGCGATCGGACCAGAAATCTTTTTGTTTTCGATTTGCGTGCTGATCAAAACCGGCGGGGGATTATTCGCGCCTGAATACCACTGGGTAGAGCGGTGGCCAATCAAGACAACTTCTGCGCCATCGTGCACGACATCAGCCGCAGTTACTTTTTCTGGCCAGACTTGACCTGGGTCGTCTCGACCGAGACCTTCGGCGTCGCTGCGGTCGAGAATTTTAAAGTGCAACGAGTCGTCGAGCCATTTTGTTGGCGAGTTTGCAAATTCTGGATAAATCGTCAGTCGCGGCGCGAGAGCTTTTTCGCGTTTCTCTGTTGCGTCGCGAAGTTTGTCAAGCGAAGGCCATGGCCGCTCTGGATTCACATGGTCTGCTGTGACCGGCGAAACGCCTCCCCAGTCGTCGATGCCTGCATCGAGCAGCACGCCAAAGTCGTCGCTCAAATTCGGTGGGGCTTGCAAATGAATTTCGGGTGGCAAGATAATGCGAGCAGCGGCGATCGACCACAAATATTCGTCTTGCGGACATGGCTTTTCGCGTTGCATTATCGTCAGCGGTTTGGGCAAAAAGTTCTGCACGATCACTTCTTGAATGTGGCCGTACTTCGCATGTGATTCGGCGATTGCTTCGAGGGCAATGATTCGATCTTGGCGAGTCTCGCCGATACCAACCAAGATGCCGGTTGTGAATGCGATATTCAGTTCGCCAGCGAAGTTGAGTGTGTCGAGTCGGCGTTGCGGCTCTTTGTCTGGCGCACCGCGATGGCAATCTAAATCATCGCGCAATGATTCGAGCATCATGCCTTGTGACGGTGAGACACGACGCAGCATTGCAAGTTCATCGCGGTAGAGCGCACCTGCGTTCGCGTGCGGCAACAAACCTGTTTCGCGCAATACGAGTGCAGCCATGTCGTGCAAATAGTGCACAGTGCTGTCGTAGTTGTTTTGCTTCAGCCAGTCTTTGGCGACTTCATAGCGCAACTCTGGGCGCTCGCCGAGCGTGAACAATGCTTCGTGGCACCCAAATTTTGCACCTTGCTTGGCAATTTCAAGAACTTGTTCTGGTGAGAGATATGGATTTTCTAGGCGAGCAGGTGGCTGAGCAAAAGTGCAGTATCCGCACTTGTCGCGGCACAACATCGTGAGTGGAATAAAAACTTTTGGCGAGAACGTAATTCGGCTGCCGAATGCTTGATCGCGAATTTTTCGCGCAAGGACCATCAGTTCGCTGGTTGGCTGCGTGACTAAAGACGACTGTGACGACGCGCGATGGCTCTCAGACAACTTGACCCTCCGATGGGTATTGGCTTAACTATTTTGAGAGCGCCCGACCAAGTTTCTTTGCCGTGTTAGAGAGGCGAAGACACTTGCATTTGCCGTGCGCCTTTAACCGTAGCGCCGCCGTCACCGATGCGCAAGCGCAAGCTCGTTACGCCGATGGATTTGATAGTGCGCGGAAGAGTGCGCGAACGTTGTCGCCCGAAATCGGCACGCGATGACCGGTGCGCGAGATAAAACCCAGTTGAACCCCGGTTGATGGGTCGAGCACCGTAAAAACCTGCTCATGGCCGTCTGCGTCGACAATCACATCAGTAAGTAACGGCACATTTGCAGCCTTCAACGCTTGTTGCACGAAGCCCGCATTGAGCACCTCGATCGCGATGTGTTGAACACCTGAACCGTGGGTTGCAAGATGTGCATCGACACCTGGGTCGCCAGGCCCAACCAGAACAACCGTGACGCCACCAGCGTCTGCGGTAACAATTGCCGAATCTTGTGTCGGTGTGATCTTGAAGCCAAGCGAAGTTAAAAACTGAATTGCAGCTGGCAGATTAGTGACGGCAACAACAACATGATCAATTCGACAGGCGACAGTGTCGAGAGCGCTACGAAGTGCATCGGCCGTCTTGTTTGGCGCCGGCTCTGTACGAACTTCGGCGATTTCAATGCGATGAGTTTCGGCAAGCAAGATTCGAAACAACTGCTCTGTGAAATCTGGATCAACCTGCTTGTCGATTGCCCATTGTCGGCGCACATTTAAAACTTCACGCACTCGCTGGGGTTGCATCACCGCAGTAGCAGTCTCGGCTTTGACCGCAGCAACTTGTTTGCAAACCGCCATGCGTTCAGCGAGCAAGTTGACGATCGCCGCGTCAATGTCGTCGATGTTCTTGCGCAACTCGTTTAAATTTTTTGAGTTTGTTGCCTCGCTCATCGGCGCCACCACTTTTTAGCGCGGGCTGCTTTCGCCGATGGCGGGTTCATCCGTTCGATATGTTTTGCCAACATGTCCATTTCGATGTTCACTTTGTCGCCGACCTTGCGCACGCCGAGCGTCGTGACTTGCTGAGTGTGCGGAATAACGGCAACAGTAAAAGTGTCATCAGTCAAATTGAACGCAGTCAGACTTATGCCGTCAACTGTGACTGAGCCTTTTTCAACAATTAAGTGCATCAAGTCGCGCGAGATGCGCACGACAAGGTTTGGCGCGGGGGCAACAATTTCGCCGACGCTGTCGACATGACCCAAAACCAAATGGCCGCCGAGTCGATCACCGAGCGCCATCGGGCGTTCAAGGTTGACGACATCACCAATATTTAGTGAGCCGAGATTTGTGCGCGAGAATGTTTCGTCGCTGACGTCAGTCATCCACGAATTTGTGTCGAGATCGACAACGGTCAGGCAGCAACCATTGACGGCAATCGATGAACCGATTTTTGAACCCTCGAGCACGGTTTGCGCCGAGATGCGCAGACGCGAACCATTCAGTTCAGAGACTTTGCCAAGTTCTTCAACGATGCCAGTGAACACGCCATTTGAGACTACTTATATAGATGGCTTCGCGGTGGGTGGTTTCGGTGGGGCGGCGCCGTAGATTGAAGGGGTCTACTTGGGCTAATACCTCGGGTGCGATGCCAACAACCAAAAGGTTGAGGCGACCAGATCTCTCACGGGCTGCGAGTGCAGTGCCAATTTGAGAGAATTCGAAAGGCAGAAAAGAAATGGCGATTAGTCCAAAAAAAGACGTCATCAGCAAACACGGACAGCACGCAAAAGACTCCGGTTCACCAGAAGTGCAAATTGCACTTCTCACAGAACGAATCAACAGTCTCACCGAGCACTTGAAGAGCCATGTTAAAGACCACCACTCACGTCGTGGCCTTTTGATGATGGTTGGTCGTCGTCGCCGAATGCTTGACTACGTTCGCAAGAACGACATCGAAAAGTATCGAAAACTTCTCGAGTCACTTGATTTGCGTCGTTAATCAGTTTCTAATCTCGAATTAATAAACCAAAAATAACCAATGAACATAATGAAGTTGGTTGTCAGTTGAAGATCTCGCGGGCGATAAAAAAGTTTGCGAGGTTTCCAACTGGGAACCGACCTTGTGTTCACAAAAGTCTGTGGCTCCGTAAATAAACGGCGCAGACACGAAAGGAATAACCATGGCCGAGGCCATTTCAGTAAGCGGTGCAATTTCAGGCACCGATAAAACTCTCTCATTTGAGACGGGTAAATTCGCTTTGCAATCGCAAGGTGCAGTAGTAGCAAAAATCGGCAAGACAACAGTTCTTGCAACAGCAAACGCAGCAAAGGGCGTGCGTGACGGCATCGACTTCTTTCCGTTGACAGTCGATGTTGAAGAGCGAGCATACGCAGCCGGCAAAATTCCGGGTTCGTTCTTTCGTCGTGAAGGTCGACCAAGTCAACAAGCGATTCTCACTTGTCGTTTGACAGATCGTCCATTGCGTCCGGCCTTCCCAGATGGCTACCGCAATGAGACTCAAGTTGTAATCACCGTTATTGGTGCCGACCAAACCAACCCGCACGATGTTTTGGCGATCAACGCAGCATCTGCGTCGTTCATGATCTCGGGCATTCCATTTGACGGACCAATCGGTGCAGTGCGTTTGGCTTTCAGTCAAGACGGCTCATGGATTGCACATCCGACATTCGAAGAAGGCGAGCAATCAACTTTCGAATTGGTAGTCGCAGGTCGAGAACTCGACAATGGCGATGTTGCCGTGATGATGGTTGAAGCCGGTGGCACCGAAAAGAGTTTCACTTACTACGCCGACGGCGCACCAAAAGTTACAGAAGAAGTTATTGCTAGCGGCCTTGAGGCTTCAAAGCAGTTCATCAAAGAGTCGATCAAACTTCAGCGTCAACTTGTTGCCAGCGTTATCGCAACTCGTGGACCAATCGAGCCGCTGAAATACACACCCGTGCTCGACTACACCGACGAGTTGTTCGCCGCAGTTGAGTCTGCAGCAACGACAAAACTTCAGCCGGCAATTCGCATTGCGCTCAAGAGCGATCGCAACGCAGCAATTGACGATGCAACCGCACAGACACTTGCCGAACTTGCCGAAAAGTTTCCTGGTCAAGAAAAGCAGATCAAAGAAGCCGTTCGCTCGTTGACCAAAAAGCTTGTTCGCAAGCGAGTTGTCGACGAGGGCATTCGTATCGATGGTCGTGGTCCAGCCGATCTGCGTCCGGTTTCAGCCGAAGTTGGTTTGATACCGACTGCACACGGCACCGGTTTGTTTCAACGCGGCGAGACTCAAGTGCTCAACGTGTTGACAATGGCGATGCCAAAGATGAATCAGATGATCGACTCGATCACACCTGAGACTTCGAAGCGTTACATGCACGACTACAACATGGCGCCATGGGCGAACGGTGAAACCGGTCGCGTCGGCACGCCAAAGCGTCGCGAAATCGGACACGGTGCGCTCGCTGAGCGTGCGTTGTTTCCGGTTGTGCCAAGCCAAGAAGAGTTTGCCTACACATTGCGCTTGGTAAGCGAAGTGTTGTCGTCAAACGGTTCGACATCGATGGCTTCAGTTTGTGCGTCAAGTCTTTCATTAATGGATGCAGGTGTGCCGATCGTTGCGCCAGTCGCAGGTATCGCTATGGGTCTCATCTTTGATCAAGGCAAGTACACCGCATTGACAGACATTCTTGGTGCCGAAGATGCATTCGGCGACATGGACTTCAAAGTCGCCGGCACTGCAGACGCAGTGACGGCATTGCAGCTCGACACAAAAATCGAGGGTATTCCGAGTGATGTTTTGGCGAAAGCTTTGCAACAAGCCAAAGACGCTCGTTTGAAGATTCTCGACGTGATGAACTCGGCGATCAGTGCACCGCGTGCAACTGTCAACGAGAGCGCGCCGAAGATTGTCACCTTCACGATTCCGCTTGACAAAGTCGGCGAAGTAATCGGACCAAAGGGCAAAGTTATCAACACGATTCAGCAAGAAACTGGTGCTGAAATCAACGTGTCTGACGACGGCGCAACTGGCATCATCACAATTGGTTCACCAGACAACTCAAAAGTTGAAGATGCGAAATCTCGCATCTTGGCGATTGTTGATCCACCAACTGCAGAACTCGGCGCTGTTTACACAGGTCGCGTTGTCAACACTGCGGCCTTTGGTGCATTCGTAAATATTTTGCCTGGCCGCGACGGCTTGGTACATATTTCGAAACTTGGCAATGGTCAACGAGTTGCGCGCGTCGAAGACGTGCTTAACATCGGTGATGAAGTTCAGGTTCGCGTTGATGACATCGACGATCGTGGCAAGGTGAGCCTTAGCTTGATTGGTCCAGATGGCGAAGTCATCAAGGGCTCAGGTGGCGGTTCTGCCGGCGCGCAAGCCGATCGCGGAGATCGCGGTCCACGTCCTCGTTCGAATGACCGCGGTGATCGCAATGATCGTCCTCGTTCGAATGACCGAGGTGGTCGTGGTGATCGCAATGACCGTGGTCCACGAAATGATCGCGGTGGTCGCAACGATCGCAACGATCGTCCACGTTCAAACGATCGTCCGCGATCGAACGATCGAGATGGCCGCAATGCTCCGTCAGATGCAGTCAGCGTAAGTTTCGAAGAAGAGTTTGACCGCGATTTGCGCAATGACCTCGGAGATCTCGGCTGAGATGACGATTCGCGTCGGTGTCATTGGCGCTGCCGGTCGGATGGGGGCAACGGTCTGTTCTGCAGTCGTTGCCGATAAAAACTTAGAACTTGTCGCCGCGGTTGATTCTGCGTCGGCTGGTTCTGTGGTTCATGGCATCGCGGTGTCTTCAGAACTTCGTGCTCTTGCCGACGCCAAGGTTGACGTAGCCGTCGACTTCACGGTCGCGGCGGCTTCGCGTATCAATCTGCCTTGGTTGGCGATGCACAACATTCACGCTGTTGTCGGCACCACTGGGTTCACCGACAAAGACATCGAAGATTTTAAAAAAATATTTTCGTCGAGTAACTGCATCGTCGCGCCAAACTTTGCAATCGGCGCCGTATTGATGATGCGGTTTGCCGAAATAGCCGCACCATTTTTTGAAACCGCCGAGATAATCGAGATACATCACGATGGCAAAGCCGACTCACCCTCGGGCACGGCAATTTCAACGGCAAAACGTATGGTCAGTGCGAGCAATGCATGGGCAAAAGATCCAACCACCCACGAGGCAATTGCTGGCGCGCGCGGCGCCAAAGGCCCTGGCGATATTCCGATTCATGCGGTTCGCATGCGCGGCGTCGTAGCCAATCAAGAAGTTGTGCTTGGCACTCAAGGTCAGACATTGACGATTCGGCATGACACCATCGATCGAGCGAGTTTCATGCCTGGTGTTGTGTTGGCGTGCAAAAAAATTGCCGAGCACAAGGGCTTTACCCTCGGGCTCGACAAATTTTTAGAAATCTAAGCGCTGATTTTTAAGTGCTGAACTAATCAGCACGGCGAATTGATCGGAGCGTGCTGAACTAATTAGCGCAGCGAGTTGACTGCAGCGTCATAATTCGGTTCGCTGGCGATCTCGCTAACCAACTCGGTGTGCAACACTTTGCCTTTTTCGTCGGCGACAACTATTGCTCGCGCCAAGACACCTTTAAGCACGCCGTTTGTCAGGTTGACTCCGAACGCAGAACCAAAATTTGATCTGAATGACGAAGCAGTCTTGACGTTGCTGAGACCTTCGCTGCCACAGAAGCGACCCTGCGCAAATGGAAGATCTGCTGACACGCAGTAAACCTCGGTGTTTTGCAAACTTGCAGCAATTTCGTTGAACTTGCGAGTGCTTGTTGCACAAGTCGGTGTGTCGATGCTCGGGAAGATATTGAAGATCACTCGCTTGCCGGCAATGTCTTTATTGCTGATGTCTTTGAGTGCGCTGGTTGTCAAAGAAAACTTTGGCAAAGATTTGCCCGTCTTAGGTAGTTTGCCGCTTACTGAAACCGGATTGCCACCCAAAGTAACTGTGGAGCCTGTTTTTTTAACAGTTTTCTTTGCTGTCTTTTTTACGGATTTCTTTTTCGCTTTGTTTGCAGTCTTCTTTTTTGATGCCATGGTTTCTCCTGGTCACGTAGTTTTTGGTCGGCCCTTGCGAGCTGATTGCAATGTTGATGCCATAAAAAGCGCACCCACAACCCACCATTGGTAGCGCTCGATATAACTTAAAAAGTCGCGGATTTGCTCTTCGAACAATTTGCCGCCGCGCCATAACACAATCAACTTCAGTACGACACCCACGATCAAGAGCGGCACGAACTTTTTCGGCGACATTCGTCGATGACCGAGCAGTAAGCAAACGATGTTGCTGCCCGGCATAAGCACGAGAATTGCGGGCCCTGCCTTGTCGACGAGGCGCTCTGTCCATTTATATATGGCAGGTAGTTCGCCCATGTTGCCCTCAACCCAGCCGAGGGCTTTTGCGCCATACCAGCGACCAACAAAATAAAGCGCAATGCCAGCGATCAGCACACGTGTAAAACCAATTATTGAATAACTCAAAAGATCGATGTAGGGCACTGAGCCGAACAAGTTGCGGTTTCGTGAACTGAGCATCAGTACAAGTCGCGGTCGTTCATCGACAAGTGCAGGGCCAATATTGCTGCCGATTGTGCCGGTTACAAATAACAAGGTTGTAAGCGTCAGCACTGCTTTTCGCATTCGTAGCACGGTAGCCGACTTGCTACGGTAATTAAGAGATAGTCAAGATATTTGATATCAGCTACAAGTTTTTTGGGGGAGCGATGAAGGGTCTGATGCAAAACACACCATTGACGATGGTGCATCTTTTTGAACGAGCCGAAAATTATCACGCCGACAAGACGATTACCACGGCAACTGCGATCGGCAAAGATCGCACAACTTACGGCGAGTGGGCCGCGCGAACACGCCAACTTGGTGGCGCGCTCGACAAACTAAAAATTTCAAGCGATGGTCGTGTTGCCACATTCGCCTGGAATACCGCCCGACATCTTGAACTTTATTTCGCCGCGCCGTGCACCGGGCGCGTCTTGCACACGTTAAACATTCGCTTGTTTCCTGAGCAACTCACTTACATTGCAAATCACGCAGAAGACGAAGTTATTTTCGTTGACCGCTCGTTGTTCGCATTGCTTGCACCGCTTTTGCCGACGTTTAAAACTGTCAAACATCTCGTAATTATGGACGACGGCAAAGGCGATGTGCCCGACTCAGTGCCTGGCATGCAGATGTACAAGTACGAAGAACTAATCAAGGGTGTATCTGGGGTTGAATTCAAAATCACCGATGAAAATTTGGCAGCCAGCATGTGTTACACGAGTGGCACAACGGGCAACCCAAAAGGTGTCGTTTATAGTCACCGCTCGACTTATATGCACACGATGGGTGCGATGATGGTCGATTCATTAGGTGCGCGCGAGAGTGATGTGATTTTGCCAGTCGTGCCGATGTTTCATGCCAACGCATGGGGGTTGGCGCATGCTGCTGTTGCGTGTGGTGCAAGTCTTGTTATGCCTGGTCCAGATCTTTCTGGCAAAGCGATCGCAAATTTGATCGTCGAAGAAAAAGTAACTGTTGCTGCAGGTGTACCGACAATTTGGATGGGTGTGTTGCCAGAACTGAAGGGTCGCGATACTTCTTCGTTGCGAGTCATCCCTGTTGGCGGCAGTGCGGTGCCAAAAGCTTTGAGCGAGGCATATCGCGAAACAATTGGTCTACCGATTTTGCAAGCCTGGGGTATGACCGAGACGAGCCCGATCGCCGCCACTTGCAATTTGTCGCTTGCTGATCAGAAGAAATCAAACGAAGAACAAGCAGAGTTACGCACGACAGTTGGCACAATTAATTTTGGCGTCGATTGTCGTGTCGTGTTGCCGGGCACAACTACGCCTGTGCCTTGGGATGGCGAAACAAGTGGCGAGTTGCAATGCGCAGGCTCATGGATCGCTTCGACTTATTACAACGACCCTCGCGCTGCCGAAAGTTTTACCGAAGACGGTTGGTTGCGCACCGGTGACGTTGCAACTATGGATTCTTCAGGTCGCATTCGGCTAGTTGATCGAACCAAAGATCTGATTAAGACCGGCGGTGAATGGATTTCATCAGTTGAAATCGAAAACGAACTTATGTCGCATCCGAAAATTAAAGAAGCAGCAGTTGTTGGTGTGCCGCACCCGAAATGGTCAGAGCGACCTTTGGCCTGCGTTGTTACGAACCCAGGCGAAACCCTGACCAAAGAAGAGGTGCTCGACTACATTCGGCCAAGATTGGCCAAGTGGCAAGTGCCAGACGACGTCGTCTTCATTGATGAAGTACCAAAAACCAGCGTTGGCAAATTTTCTAAAAAGACACTGCGCGACAAGTTCGCAGATTATGTCTTGCCGACTATTTAGAAATTAACCCACCGCACAAACTGCGGTGTCTGTTGGCCACTTGAGCTAGCAACCAGTTGCCTGGGGCATTTTCGAGCAAATAGCTGCGAATAACCGGCAAAACTGGCATTACTTGACAGTGAGACAGTTATAGTCTTATTGTCTCACTATGGCGGTACCTGAAGTTGTAAGCCCATCGGCGTTCACCGAAGTTGAATCGCGTGTGCTTGATGCCACAAAGTTGGCCATAGAAAAATGGGGCGTCTCGCGATTTACGGTTGCCGATGTCTGCGATCTCTCGGGCGTCTCGCGTGCGACTGTCTATCGAATGTTTCCGGGTGGCAAAGAAATTTTGCTTGAAGCACTTCATGTGCGTTCGCTCGATGAATTTTTCACAACGCTTCTAGACCGCGCACAGGGCGCAAAGTCGCTTGAAGACCTTCTCGTGCGTTGCATCGTGTCGGCAACTACTGAATTGCGTAACGACCAACATTTGGCGATGATGTTGGCGACCGAACCAGGCACAACGTTGATGCAGTTCACCATTGATGGCTTGTCGCGAATTGTTCGAGTTGCCGCCTCATACTTGGCGCCGCTTGTTACAGACTTTTTGCCGAAGCGTGAAGCCGATGCTTTGGTCGAAGTTTTGTCTCGACTTGTAATTTCTTATTTCTTGACGCCATCAGATCGCTACGACTTCACAAGCGAAGCGAGTGTTGCCAAGTTCTTAACTACTCATATCAACGTTCACGAATTAACAAAACATAACTAAACAATAAAAAGGGGATAATCATGTCAATCACAGAAAAGCAAAATGAAGAAATTATTGGTCGTGATCAGATCAATAACATCGAAGCGATTTTGAGCATTCCACTCACACCCGCAAACGAAATCGAACATGTTGTCAAAAACAATGCAGACTCGGTTTTTACCTGGGACTACTCACTTACTCGCGAGCCATTGCGCAAACTTTATGAAAAGGCCAAGACGAGCCAATGGAACGGCACATACGATTTAGATTGGAGTACAGAAGTTGATGTCGAAAAGACAGTTGCAATCGACCAGGCTGCAATCGGCACGGGTGTGAATACAGATTTGTACGCAGATACAAAACTCGCCAAGTGGGGCGACAAAGAATGGCTCGAATTTGGCATTCACAGCCGCAAGTGGAGCCTCTCGCAGTTTTTGCACGGCGAGCAGGGTGCGCTGATTTGCACCAGCAAAATTGTCGAGACGGTGCCATGGTACGACGCAAAGTTGTACGCCAGCACTCAAGTTGTTGACGAGGCTCGTCACGTAGAAGTGTTCGCTCGTTATCTTGACGAGAAACTTGACGGTGGTTACCCGATCAATCCGCACCTTAGTTTGTTGCTCGATGACATCGTCAAAGACTCACGTTGGGACTTCACGTATCTCGGCATGCAGATCATGGTTGAAGGTTTGGCGCTTGCGGCTTTTGGCTACTTGCACCAATTGACCAGCGAACCGTTGTTGAAAAAACTTTTGCGCTATGTCATGAGCGACGAAGCACGCCACGTGGCTTTCGGTGTTCTCAGCCTCAAAGAGGTTTACGACGGCATGAGCGACAAAGAAATAATGGATCGCCAAGAGTTCGCTTACGAAGCAAGCATTCGTATGCGAGATCGCTTCTTGCAACAAGAAGTGTGGAACCACATGGGTGTCGACCCAAAGACTTTGATTCCGTTGCTGGTCAACGACCCAACACGAAAAGTCTTCCAACAAATGTTGTTCGCCAAGATCGTGCCGAATTGCAAGAAACTCGGCTTGCTTGACCGTAACGACAAGTGGTTGCGCCATCGATTCGAAGAGATGGGCGTCATTCAATTCGAAGACTGGGAAAACACAGACGACGAATACCTCAAGTTCGAAATCGGCAAAGACGTCGAAATACGTCACTAGTCGTCGAATCTTCTCTAGAGCGTCGCGACTAACGAGCAAAAAACTCGTTAGTCGTGAGCAAGACCAACTGACTACTATCTAGCCATGCCAAGATTCGGTCAAGTTCTCACTGCAATGGTGACGCCGTTCGACAAGAACGGTGAGTTGAACCTCGACGGTGTGCGCCGTTTAGCCAAGTGGTTGCAAGACAACGGCAATGATGGTCTAGTCGTTGGTGGCACAACCGGTGAAGCATCGACGCTGACAGACGACGAGAAACTTGCGCTGTTTGCTGCAACCGTAGAAGCGGTGACGATTCCGGTTATTGCAGGCACGGTTACCAACGACACGAAGCATTCGATTCATCTGACCAAAGAGGCTTCAAAACTTGGCATCGCTGGCATCTTGGCTGTTGGTCCTTATTACAACAGACCGTCACAGGCGGGCATTCTTGCTCACATGAAAGCAGTTTGTGCGGCAACGACGTTGCCTGTTGTTGTCTATGACATTCCGGTACGAACCGGGCGAAAAATCTCAACTGCCTCATTGGCGAAGTTGGCCAACGAAGTAAAAAATATTGCGGCATTAAAAGATGCAAGCGGTAACCCGGCCGAAACCGCAGTGTTGATGACCCAGGTGCCAAAAAGTTTTGAACTGCTCAGTGGTGATGACGGTCTGACTTTGCCGTTGATGTCGATTGGGGCAACCGGTGTAATCGGCGTCGCGACGCACTGGACGGGTGTCGACCATCAAGAAATGTTTAAAAAATGGAACTCAGGTGATATCGCTGGTGCTCGCGCGGTGAATTCGCGAATGCTCGAGAGTTTTGCTTACGAAACTGGTGACGACAATCCGAATCCATTGCCGAGCAAAGTGATGATGAATCATCTCGGTCTTGATGTTGGCGAGGCGAGATTGCCAATGGGTCCACCACAGAGTGGTTTGGCTGAGCGTGCCGAAAAAGTGTTCAGCAATTTGCAAGCAGCGCGCGCTGCGGCAACAAAATAGTGTCGCAAAAATTAGTTGCACGTAAATCAGCGATCTTTATCTAATGTCTGAACCAGATGTCTAAACCAGTTCGCATCGCGTTTCTTGGTGGGCTCGGCGAAATCGGCCGAAATTGCATGGCTGTCGAGCAAGACAAGAAGATTTTGCTGATTGATTGCGGCTTGATGTTTCCGAAAGCCGAACACGGCGATGACATCGACGTGATAATTCCAGATTTCACTTGGTTGCTTGAACGAAAAGATCGCATTGTTGGTTGTGTCGCAACCCACGGCCATGAAGACCATGTCGGAGCTTTGCAGTATTTGCTGCAAGACGCATCTTTTCCGTTGTATGGCTCGGCGCTGACTCTTGGCCTCGCGCGCAACCGAATTGCCGAGGCACGACTTACCGACAAGACGAAATTCATTGAAGTCAGCGACAACGATCGCATCAAAATTGGGCCGTTTGACGTCGAGTTCATTCCGGTTACGCATTCAGTGCCACATGCACATGCAATTGCGCTGCACACAGCACAAGGTGTGATCGTGCATTCGGGCGACTTCAAGATTGATCTCACGCCCGTTGATCATCGCCGCACCGATCTCGCACGGCTTGGTTCGCTTTCTTCGAACGAGGGCATTCGCTTGTTGATGCTTGATTCAACAAATGCGGGTGAGCGCGGTCACGCACCGAGTGAGTCTGATGTGGGCGCTGTGCTGCGAGCAATCTTCAACGAACATCGAGGCAAGCGCATAATCACCGCAAGTTTTGCCAGCCATATTCATCGTGTTCAACAAATCGCAGATGCGGCGATTGATTCGGGTCGAGTTGTCGTGCCACTTGGCAGGTCGATGATCAACAACATTCGTCTCGCTCGCGATCTGAAAGTTTTGACGATTCCTGAAAAGAGCTTGGTCAGCGCAGACGCACTTGGCAAATATGACGATGAAGAAATCTGCATCATCTCAACTGGCTCACAAGGCGAAGCGATGTCGGCGCTGACAAATCTCGCAAAAGGCGACAGCCGCTATGTAAAAGTCGGCGAGAGTGATGTGGTTATTTTTTCGAGTCATGCGATCCCCGGCAATGAACACAATGTCAACAAGGTGATCGATGCACTTTTGCGCCGAGGGGCGACTGTCGTGCACTCTGGCATTGCCGATGTGCATGCAACGGGTCACGCTCAAGCCGAAGACTTGAAGACGTATTTAAACGTCACCGTGCCGCAATGGTTTGTGCCGATTCACGGCGAATATCGTCATATGGTTGCCAACGCCGAGTTGGCAAGAATTATGGGTGTTGCGCCGCAAAACGTTTTGTTGTGTGAAGACGGAGACTTGATCGAAATTAGCGACGGCGGCATTGATTTTTCTGGTCGCATTCCTGCCGAATATGTTGTGCCACAAAAATCGCGACACGCAGGCAAAAAATCGAAAGACAAACCAACTAAGAAACCCAAAAAGCACTAGTCGCTCTAAGTTGTTGCCGAGACTCGGGTGGGCGAGTAATCCCACTTGTAAACAGACCCCATTGGTACTGTTGATTTATGGCAAAAGTGCCCAAATCTAGATCTGCGCGCCCGAGTAAGGGTTCGCGTAGCGTCGCCAGCAGAGGCGAGCCAAGGGCTTCGAGTCGTGGCGAGTCGCATCGGGCCGACAATGTTCGACCAATTCGGGCATTGCGTGAGCATGACATTGAAGACGAGCCAACTCGCTATCGAGTCGTTTCGCAGCACGGCCCAATTTTCGGTGGATTATTTGAGGGCCGAGCACATGAGTTCAGCGGTTTAGGTTTAATCGCTTTTGGTGCGTTGCTTGTTTTGTCGGTCTATCTCAAATTGGCTGGCCCGCTGGGTCGGGCTCTTGACACTTTCGCGTCGGTCACTATCGGAGTTGGTCGGTTCTTCTTGCCAATTTTGTGTATTGGTTTGGGCATTGCCCTTGCGCGACGCAAGAGTTGGCAAAATCGAGTTCGAACATCGATCGGCTGGACATCTCTAACTGGTGTGCTGCTTGGTCTGACCCACGTATTTTTTAGCGATGTCGAAAATCGCACAGGTGGATGGTTCGGATACGTGGTGGGCGAGCCATCGCAAAACTCGTTGTCAGATATCGGCGCGACAGTGTTGTTGGTCGCACTGCTCATCGGTTCGATCATGCTCGTATCTGGCAAATCAGCGCCAGAGTTGCTTGAGGTTTTGCGAAATGTTTGGCGAAAAATTAGCGGCAAAGTTTCGTCGGCAACCGAAAATCTGTCGGGTGCATTAGACGAAAATCGTTACGGCAGCGAACAAGCAGATTTACCGGGTGGTTTTGCGCCGCAAGATGATCAGGGTCCAGAACTTTACGACTATGCACAAGACGGCCTTGACGATGATTTTCAAGACGAAGAAAAACAGCCACGTCGCGAACGCAAACGTCGCGAAAAATCTGAATCAAATGCTGGGTCGAAGCCTGCTGCAAAACCAGCGGCGAAACTTGCACCGGTTAAAGGTGAGCCACAACAAATTCCGCTTGGCCCGAGTGGTCAGCCCAGCAATTGGATGCTTCCTGAACTTGAATTTTTGTCGCTGACGAGCAACAAGAAAGCCAACGAAGAAGCAATTCGTGAGCGCGGCGACCAACTTGTCGCGGCACTTGCCTCGCATGGTGTCGATACCGAATTGGTGGGCTACACGCGTGGTCCGACTGTAACGCGATATGAGTTGTCGCTCGGAGACGGCGTTAAAGTTGCAAAAGTTACGACTCTTTCGCGCGATATTGCGTACACGATGGCGGCAACTGACGTTCGAATTTTGGCGCCGATACCAGGTCGTTCGGCAATCGGTATTGAAGTGCCAAACGAGCAACGCGAACTCGTCTCAATCGGCGACCTGCTGATTTCGCAAGAAGCTCGCACGGCGAGCCATCCGCTCGATGTTGCAGTCGGCAAAGATATTTCTGGTCGACCAGTCTTTTTAAATATCTCGACTACGCCACACTTGTTGATTGCTGGCGCAACTGGTGCAGGTAAGTCGAGCGTAATCAATTGCATCATCACATCGGTGTTGATGCGTGCGACACCTGATCAAGTGAAGTTGATTCTCGTCGACCCGAAGCAAGTTGAAATGGCGCAATATTCTCGCTTGCCACACTTATTGACCGCGCCAGTTACGAACCCGAAGAAAGCTGCCAACGCACTCGGTTGGGCAGTAAAAGAAATGGAGCGTCGATACGACTTGCTTGTCGAGGCGGGCTTCAGAGATGTTGCTGGTTACAACGCGGCTTACGACCGTGGCGAAATGTCGCCGCAAGAAGGTCAAGAAACAGACAAACAGTTTTCGCGAATTCCTTACATTTTGATTGTCGTAGATGAGTTGAACGACTTGATGATGGTGGCGGCACGAGACGTCGAAGACTGCATCACGCGCATAGCGCAAAAAGCGCGAGCGGTGGGCATTCATTTGGTTGTGGCAACTCAGCGTCCGAGCGTGAACGTAATCACGGGTGTTATCAAAGCGAATATTCCGGCTCGAATGGCGTTCGCTGTTTCAAGTTTGACCGATAGTCGAGTGATTCTTGATCAACCTGGCGCAGAAAAATTGGTCGGCATGGGCGACATGTTGATGTTGCCAGGCAATACATCGGTTTCGCAGCGACTGCAGTCGGCATGGGTCAGTGAAAACGAAGTTCGCAAAGTTGTCGGGCATTGGCGACGTCAGGCGCCAGAAGTTGCTTATGTTTCGGGCATCGAAGGTGATGCGAATAAGTCGTCTGGTGGCGGAGCAGTATTCGGCGGTAGTAGCGGTGACGAAGATGACGACGAATTGATGCGCCAAGCAATGGATCTCGTCGTTCGCACTCAACAAGGCAGCACTTCGATGTTGCAACGAAAACTTAAGGTCGGCTTTGCTCGTGCGGGTCGACTAATGGACATGCTTGAACAACGCGGTGTCGTCGCGCCAAGTGAAGGTTCGCGCCCTCGTGAAGTGTTGATGACCGTTGAAGAACTCGAAATCATTCAAAAGGCGAGTTAATTCACCGCTCTTTGAATCATCGATTGACGTCGAATAGATAGCATTAAACGTTGTGACACAGCGCTTTTATCTCGAGTCGCTGGGCTGTCCGAAAAATGATGTCGACTCAGACAAAATAATTGGCACGTTGTTGGCTGATGGGTTGGTGCAAACCGACGATGCCAGCCAAGCCGATTTGGTCGTCGTCAACACTTGTGCGTTCATTGAAGATGCACGCCGCGAGTCAATCGACACGGTTCTTGAACTTTCGAATCAGAAAAAAGTTGGTGCCCGAGTCGTCGTGACTGGTTGTATGGCCGAGCGGTATGGCTCTGAATTGGCAGACTCGTTGCCAGAGGCCGATCACATCGCTGGTTTCGGTGTGCCGATCATGCTGACCAAAAAGTCAGTCTCTGTGACTAGTCAAAGTGTGCCTGCATTTGATTTGTTGAATTTGCCGCGACCAAAGTCGCGAGCGCCATGGGCTTATGTGAAAATCGCCGAAGGCTGCGATCGCAACTGCGGGTTTTGTGCGATACCAAGTTTTCGCGGACCACAACGCAGCCGTGATATCGAGTCGATCTTGGCCGAAGTTGAGCAGCTTGAAGCCAAAGAAATTGTTTTGGTGGCCCAAGATTTGGCAAGTTATGGCAAAGACCGCCCGAACGAACTTGGTGCTGGTTCGATAGTTGGTTTAGTTAAACAGGTCGCGAGCAAAGTCGCCCGAACCAGATTGCTTTATCTTTACCCCAGCGACCTGAGCGATGAATTGATCGACGCAATTTGCAACACGGGAGTGCCATATTTCGATTTGTCTCTGCAACACGTCTCAAAGGCTCATTTGCGAAGAATGCGACGATGGGGTGACGGCGAGCGTTTTTTGAATCGAATCATCGACATCCGTAAACGCGAACCTGATGCGGCGATGCGCAGCAACTTTATTGTCGGCTATCCGGGAGAAACCGAAGAAGATCACGATCAGTTGCTGAATTTTGTTAATGAAGCCCAACTTGATTGGTGTGGGTTTTTTGCGTTCAGCCCCGAAGAAGGCACCCACGCGGTTTCTTTGCCTGATCGTGTGCCAGCAGGTCTAATGAACGAGCGGTTGGCCGAGCTTCGTGAACTGCAAGATTCGATCACTGCGCGTCGTCGTGATGATTTGATCGGCGAGAAGATGACCGTTTTGGTTGATGAGATTGGCGTTGCACGCAGCCATCGAGAGGCCCCAGAAATTGACGGCGTTGTGCACGTGAGCGAAACTTTGTCTGTGGCGACATTTGTTGAAGTCGAAATCGCAGATGCGCTTGGCCCAGACTTGGTTGCCACCGGAGCAAATCACGATGCAAGTCACGATGCGAACGAGTTGGTAGACGATGCCCGTTAATCCGAACGCAATGGCGACGTGGGCAAACGCCGTTACGGTTTCGCGCATTTTGGTTTCGCCGTTGCTGTTCATTGTCGTGCCCGACGACAATGCCGGTTCATGGTTGGCAGCATGGTTGTGGTTCGGTTTGTGCGTCAGCGATGTGCTCGATGGTTATTTGGCACGACGTCACGGCACAACCAAGAGCGGTGCGTTTCTAGACCCGCTTGCTGACAAAGTTTTGGTGCTCGGCGCAATGTTTACACTCGTTAGTCGCGACATGTTTGGTTTTTGGCCCGTCGTGATCATCGCCGTGCGCGAAGTTGTCGTCAGCATCTACCGCGTTGTGGTTGGAGCGCGAGGTGTGACCGTGCCAGCAAGTCGCTTGGCGAAAATCAAGACACTAAGCCAACAGGTTTCGATTGGTTTTGCATTGGCCCCATTTAGTGCTGTCGATATGACTTATGCATGGCTCACGACTCTTTGGCTCGCAGTTGGGTTGACAATCATTAGTGGATTGCAATACGCGGTGCGTGCGTTGCGCCCAGCATTTAATTTGCGTCGGGCCGCCAAGTAATGCGTTGCAGTGTTGTTGCGGTAGGTACCGAACTTTTATTAGGTCAAATTGTCGATACGAATTCGTCGTGGCTCGGTGAGCAACTGGCTTCTGCGGGTATTGATTCGTTGTTTCAAGTAAAAGTGGGCGACAACTTGGGTCGCATCGTTGCGACGTTGCGCTCAACTTTAGAGCAAGCCGACGCGATCATTATCTGTGGCGGTCTAGGGCCAACTCATGACGATATAACTCGCGAAGCGATTGCCGAGATTATGGGTGTTGAACTTGAAATGAACGACGAGGTGGCGCTCGTGATCGATCAGTTATTTACATCGCGCGGTCGCCGCATGCCACAAAATAATTTGCGTCAAGCCATGGTGCCTAAGGGTGCAAAAATCATCGAACAACGACGGGGCACGGCACCAGGTTTGATTTGTCCCGTTGGTGAAAAGGTCATGTATGCAGTGCCTGGTGTGCCATTCGAACTTTACGAAATGTTCGAACGGGCGATATTGCCCGATTTGCTGGCCAGAAGCGGTGAGGCATCTGTTATCAAGAGTCGCGTTCTGCGAACTTGGGGCGATAGCGAAAGTGGACTTAACGAACGACTAGTCGGGGTGATCAACGAACTTGAAAAAGTTGGCAACCCGACGCTGGCGTTTTTGGCCAGTGGCTGGGAAGGCATCAAAGTCAGACTTACAGCAAAAGCAAACACCGAGAGCCAAGCAATTGAGTTGCTCGACATTTGGGATGCAAAGGTGCGAGAGCAAGTTGAGGACCTCGTGTTTGGTGTCGATGGACAGAACATGGAGTCTGTCGTGCTGCAAAATTTGCGCGAAAGAAAACTGACTTTGGGTATTGCTGAGTCGGTAACGGGAGGCCTTATGGCTGGTCGTTTGACTGCGATTGCGGGTGCAAGCGATGTGTTTCGCGGAGCGATCGTTAGTTACGACAGTGAAGTCAAGTTCGAACTTTTGAGCGTGTCGCGTGGGCCGGTCGTAAGTGAATCTGCGGCAAAAGAAATGGCTGTCGGTGTTCGTAAAACACTCGGCAGCGACATTGGGTTGGCAGTGACTGGTGTTGCTGGCCCGACCGAACAAGACGGAGTGAAAGTCGGCACTCTTTGTGTTGGTCTCGCGATGCCCAATGGTGACGTGCGTTCGACAACTTTTAGTTTGCCGTACGGGCGCGAACAGATGCGACAGTTCTCGGTGATAAGCGCATTAAATTTTTTGCGTCAATCGCTTTAGATTCAAGGCTTTTTGCTTGACGGCATCACGGTAGACTGATCGTGTTGTTGCACCCGAGCAATAACAAGAAAAGCATTTAGGTTTTTGTGGCAAACATTCTCATCGTTGGTGCTGGTGGGGTCGGTGGCGGTATGGCCTCGATTGCCGAGACTCGAAGTTTCTTCGATTCGTTCGTGCTGGCCGACATTAATTCTGGTCGCGGTGACGAGATCATCGCCAAACTCGAACAGCCAGGACGTTTTTCGTCGGCGCAAGTTGACGCCCGAAGCAAGTCAGAAATTGTTGCATTAGCCCAACGCGTTAAAGCTGATGTGATCGTCAATGCGTGCGATCCGAGACTCAACGAGCCAATTTTTGAAGCGGCTTTTGAAGCGGGGTGTACATATTTAGACATGGCGATGAATTTGAGCAAGCCGCACCCGACTAATCCTTACGAAGAGGTGGGCGAGCCTCTTGGCAAAGATCAGATCTCTGCTGACGATCGCTGGAAAGAAAAAGGTCTTCTTGCTTTAGTTGGTATGGGTGTAGAGCCGGGCTTGAGCAATGTGTTTGCCCGTTATGCATCAGATCATCTTTTTGACACGATCGATGAAATTGGTGTTCGCGACGGCTCAAACTTGTCGATTGACGGTCTCGATTTTGCGCCAACATTTTCTATTTGGACGACCATCGAAGAAACTTTGAACCCACCAATCGTTTGGGAAAAGAGTCGCGGACTTTACACGACTGATTGTTTCAGTGAGCCAGAGATTTTTCATTTTCCTGCGGGTATCGGCGCATACGAATGCGTGAACGTAGAACACGAAGAAGTGCTCATGATTCCACGCGAGATCGATTGCAATCGTGTGACGTTTAAATACAGCCTTGGTGCCGAGTTCATCGACTGGTTGAAGACTTTTGCCTACCTCGGTCTAGACAGCACCGAAAAAATTCGTGTTGGCGATGTCTCGGTTTCGCCGAGAGATGTCTTGGCTTCAGTGCTGCCAAACCCGGCCAAATTGGGCCACTTGATGCATGGTCGCACTTGTGCTGGTACTTGGGTAAAAGGCACGCACGACGGCAAGCCCCGAGAGGTTTATCTGTATCACGTGGCTGACAACGAAACGACAATGCGTGATTGGGGTTCGCAAGCAGTTCTTTGGCAGACGGCGATGTGTCCAGTTGTGGCACTTGAATTGTTGGCTAACGGAAGTTGGAAAGGCACTGGAGTTCGCGGCCCAGAGGCATTTGACGCAGTGCCGTTTTTGAATTTGCTTGGCGAGTACAACACTCACCACGGCATCATGGAGATGGGGCCGGGTTTGTGGCCGAGTCCGAAGCCGACTGGACAACCAGGTTGGGACCGACCCGTCAAGCGCGCAGTGGTGCCTGGCGCTTAAATTTTTGCGCGCGAAGATTATTTGCCGGCGAGAATTTTGATAACTGGCGCAAAACTGTTTACGTCTTCGCCGCCGACGATGACATAAGAAAAACCCCAGCGCTCACGACGGGCGAGAAGATCTTCGGCGATTTTTGCTGGTGGGCCCATTAATGCAAACGGCGAGTTGGCGACCATCTCGGGTGCAACTTTGAACATGTTCGCAGTGCCCGTGATTGCTTCTTCGGCACTGTCGCGAATGTTGACCAAAAAAGTTCGAATATTTAATTCGATATTTGACATGCGAGAGCCGGCAGTTTGTTTAACTAAATCAACTTTTTCGGTGACGGCTTCGGCGCTCATCTCTGAGATCGTGTCGGCATTGACGACACCGTCTTTTAGAGATGGGTTAATGCCGACGATGTCAGCGAGTTGAGCGGCGAGTTTTAAGACTCGTGGCCCGCCGCCACCAATCAAAATTGGCGGACACGGTCGTTGCACCGGCAGTGGGGTCGCGGTGTAGTCGGTGATGGTGTAGTGCTTGCCCGAAAACGAAAACTTCTCGCCGGTCATTGCACGTTTGATGATTTCTAATCCTTCAAGAAATCTGTCGATGCGCACACCAGGCTTGTCGTATTGCATGCCTGATTGAACATAATCAGTCGCCATCCAGCCGGCGCCGATGCCGATCTCGAGGCGGCCATCTGATAGCAAGTCGAGAGTGGCAAGTTCTTTTGCCAAAACAACTGGGTGTTTGTAGTCGTTGTCCCAAACGAGTGCGCCGATTCGCAAATTTTTGGTCGCGTTGGCGGCAGCCATGAGTGCTGGCACTGGCGCGAGTTGATCGGTGAAGTGATCGGGCATCGTCAGTGAATTGAAGCCATGTGACTCGGCAGTTTTGGCGAGTTCAGTCCACTCTTTTTGTGACGACGCTTTGCTGGCCTGAATGCCAAATCGAAATGGGCGGTTATCTGCGTGTTTAGAAGCCATGAATCAACAGTAACGGTTGCACTAGTCACGCTCGGTACGCAGAGCCCGTGTGTATTGACACTTGTAGAATTAGCACCAAGGTGAGCAAACTTCTTCGCGAAATCGCGGCCAAATTGCAGGCGCGCCGGCTAACTTTTGCCCGAATTTTTGTGGTGAGCATCGCCGGGGCATTGTTCATTGCGGGCACGATTACGGCAATGGCGCCTCGAGTGTGGGGTCTGCTGAATGCCCATACACAGGTGCCGCCAAGTTTGAGCAACTTTTCGGGGCTTGCCCAGCGCAGCACTGTGTTTGATGCAACCGGAAAGCAAATCGGTTCTTACCAACTTGAAAACAGTCAATTGATGAGTATTGACACAGTGCCAGCCGATGTGGTGGCGGCAATCTTGGCGCTTGAAGACAGCGAATTTGAAAATCATAAAGGTGTCAATTTGCGGGCGTTTACTCGGGCTGTGTTGTCGAATTCGCGTGGCGGTTCAAAACAGGGTGCAAGCACGATCACGATGCAAGTTGTCAAGAACGAGTTTTTGGCCGGGCTCGAACGCGATGGGCGATACAAAGTTTTGCAGGCACGGTATGCGACGATGCTCGAAAAAGAAGTGCCAAAGAAGTTGATACTTGAGCGTTATCTCAACACGATTTATCTCGGCAACAACACATATGGCTTGCAAGCGGCGGCCGAAGTTTATTTTGGCAAAGATGTTCGCGAATTGACGATGCTCAATGGTGCTTTTTTGGCGGGGTTGATTCAAGCACCGTCAAACTATGACCCGATTCAATACCCAGACAGTTCGCGACGAAGATATGCGCAGGTGCTTGATCGACTTGTTGATACTGATTTGCTGACTCAACAACAGCGTGATGAGATCGGTGATAAGCCGGCGATTCCGGAGGTAATCAATAAAACAGCACAGCGCGATGTTTCGCGGTCATACTTCACAGAAGAGGTTAAAGATTTTTTGTTGAATGACTCTGACATTTTGGGCACGAATTATCAGCAGCGCTATAACGCCCTATTTAGGGGCGGAGTAAAAATATTTACGACATTAGATTCGTCGGCACAACTTGCCGCCGAGCAAGCAGTGCGTGATCAGCTGCCGACCAACAAAGCAGGCATTACTGCAGCGATGGTCTCGCTTGATGTAAAAACTGGCGCTGTGCGAGCAATGGTCGGTGGGCCGGGTTTCGTGGCGGGGCAGAGCGAAGTGAATTTGGCGCTGCGTCGTCGGCAAACGGGTTCAAGCGCGAAGTTTTTTATCCTTGCTGCAGCATTACAAGCGGGTGTGCAGCCCGACGATTTGATCGACGGCACTTTGCCATGCACGCTGCCCAACCCGGGCAATCTTGACGAACCATTTGAGATCACCAAAGGGGTCAGTCAGTCGACAGCGTCGTTGCGGGTGATGACATGGTTGTCGATCAACTGTGCATATGCGAAGTTGTCGCAGATCGTAGGTCTTGAGCGCGTGGTCGAAACGATGTATCGCATGTCGTCGTCACCGTGGTTGAGCAAAGAGACATTTACGATTCAGCCGTATGCGAGTCTTGCAACTGGTGCAAACGAATTGAGCCCGATGGATATGGCATCAGGCGCGCAAACGTTGGCGAACACGGGCGTGCATCGTGAGCCCTACATGATTGAGCGAATTGAAGACGCTCGCGGAACGGTGTTGTATCAATATCAAAGTGCGGGCATCGAACAAACTTTGCCAACAGAAGTGGCAATCAATGTCGCCGATGTTATGCGCGGCGTTATTGAGCGCGGCACTGCGCGACGAACACCACTTGAAGATGATCGCCCCGCGGCTGGAAAAACGGGAACTCAAGACAACAATACGAATGCATGGTTTGTTGGTTTTACTCCGCAATATGTGACGGCAGTTTGGGTCGGCGACCCGAAGGGCTACACAAAAATGACAAAACGCAACGTGCCAGAGTTTGCAAGCGTGATCGGCAACCGCGGAGGAGTACAAGGCGCGATGTTTCCGGCGGCGATCTGGAAGTCGTATATGGATGAAGTTCATCGCGGATTAGAAGTTCTCGAATTTGCAGCGCCTCCCGCGCCAGTTCGTTCGCCACTGCGGCTTTATCTGCCTGGCGTTGAGTGCCCAGCAAGAGTTGTTTCAGGCACGATTCCTGCACCAAAGCAAGATGCCAAGACGACGACGACCACCGTCGTGGGTGCTGAAACGACCATTGCCAATACTGTGGTGGTCAGCGTGCTTAGCCCTGATACGACAATTTCGCCGACAGATCTGAACCCGTTCTCACCTGTGCCGACCACAGAACCAGGTCTTTATTTCTACGAATGTGCCAAGCCGTTACCGAATTATGTTCAAACCACAACTGGCGCACCCTAGTGGTCGCACTTCAATCTTTGCTCGAATTACAAAAAATAGATACTGCTTTGTCGCAACTTGTGCATCGACAGGCAAATCTTGACGAGAGAAAAGTGTTGGCCGCAGCGAAGGCTGCATTGGTTGCATGTCAGGGTGAAAATGCGAAAACAACCAACGAGTTAGTTTCAGCAAAGACAGAAATAACGAATCTTGAAACCGCAAACAAAAAGTGTGAAGCACAAATCGCTAAATATTCGCAACAATTGAAGACTGTGATTGCACCCCGCGAGGCCGAAGCATTGCAACACGAAATTGAAACCGTGCGCACCGAACGCAGTGCAAACGACGACAAAGAACTGCTATTGCTTGAAGCAAGTGACAAGTTAGAGCTAAAACTGCAGCAACTTGCCGATGAAATTAGTGCTCAATCATCAGCAGTAGCCGCGGCAACTGCGGCTTTAGACGAGGCATTAAAAATTTGTGATGGCGAAAAGAAGTCACTCGACGAGAAGCGTCATGGTGTTGCAAGTGCTATTGAGAGCAAGTTGATCAAACTTTATGATGTCAAACGAACCAAACGCACGACTCCGGCAGTTGCTGATGTGCACGGTTCGAAGTGCCAATCGTGTCATCTTGACTTATCGGTAGTTGAACTCTCGGCACTGAAAAAGCTCGGCGCTGATGAACTCGCCGAGTGTCCGAACTGCGATTGCTATTTGGTTTTGTAAACGCGATGTTGTTTTGGTTTGTCGCCACGGCTATTTGGTCGGTCTGGTTCGTTTTTCGCGACCCAAAATTTGATTATCGTCTGCTAGCGATTGCTGCGCTTGTGCCTGATTTGATTGACGGGTTGCGCGGCTCAATCGGTCCACTTCACAGTGTGGTTACCAGCATTGCCGTGCTATTCGTGATTATGGTTGCAACTGCGGGGCGAAAACCGAGTCGTCAGCGTTTGCTTGCCATACCGATCGGCATGTTTATCCATTTAATTTTTGATGGAGCGTTTTCGAATGCTGAAACTTTTTGGTGGCCATTGATGGGCGCAAATTTGAGTGAAGAGCCGTTGCCGTCTGTCGAACGTGGGCTGTTTAACTTGCCACTTGAGATCGCCGGAATAGTTGGTTGTATCGTCGCCTGGCGTTATTTCTCGCTCGCTGACAAATCTCGACGGACGAGTTTTATCAAAACGGGTTCGCTGAAGCGCGGCTGATGAAGTTGAGCGAGTAAAAACAGTGAGTCGGTCTATAAGCGGGATTTTGTAGCACCAGCAGTTTCCTGCTGATACCGACGACCATCCATCTATGCGGCCTACCCGAGGGTTGCTCGAAAGCGAACGGACAGTTCATACCCTCTGCGCGGCCTTGCTTCAAGTGACGTACCAAGCCGCAGTTGTTGCCAACCACGCTGGTGCGCTCTTACCGCACCGTTTCATCCTTACCTGTGAAGAGTCTTGCGACGCTTCCATCGGCGGTTTGTTTTCTGTTGCACGTAATGTCAGGTTTCCCCAACCTGGCTCTCGCCAGCACTTTGTCCTGTGAAGTCCCGACTTTCCTCAATGTTGCAATGCGAACACCGCAACACCGCGGTCGACCGACCGACTCACCGTTGCTTTAAGTGTATTAGCGAATTTATTCGCTCAGCAAGAGACGCTGTCGTAAACAAGCGAGTTCAAACTCGGTGTTTCGAGCAGCAAAGTCGTTCGTGAGCCGTCTGCTTTTGGCGCCCCAACTATCAATTGAATGTTGGCCTGCGAGCCGAATGCAGTCGGAATCGCTGCGATGTTTGGCTTGCCGGTGGTGGGGTCATTTGTCGGACCCATTGACGCGATGCCCGGGTTCAACACCTGAGCCAACAGCGCTGCATGTCGTGATTCTTGCTGACCGATACGAATGGCGTCGGCGCGCAATTTTGGATCTGAAATTAATTCGACTACACCTTGGTAGGTCTGTGCGGCGAGGTTCTCGAGCGCGTGTGCAAGAGCGATGACATCGACGCCGACATTTTCGTTTTTGTCATCGGTGATTAGTGCGAGGGCCGGCGATAAATACAAATCGTTGATGCGAACATTGGCGCAACGGTGCTCTTTGCCGCCGATAGCCCGAATCAAACTATTTACGGCATCGGCATGTTCTTGATGATCATCGCGGAATCGTTTGGCGACATCAGTCGCAGCAGCGAGGTCTCCGGTGAATACGCCAAGACCAAGAGCCGCCGTGTATGTGTCGATCGCGTTGTATTCAAGGGATGCTGCAGTGCGCAACAAAACTTCGTCGGTGACTTCGG
>ERZ889217.341-NODE-341-length-29922-cov-35.130512_pt1 | contig 29922 bp, 29 predicted proteins | sample MGYA00521098_ERZ889217 | MGnify/ENA primary metagenome ERZ889217 (study PRJEB32303, sample SAMEA104408613) | aquatic metagenome | biome: Brackish water; feature: Pelagic; material: water | place: Baltic Sea | collected 2014-06-10T22:04:00 | depth 2,362 m ... | reverse complement strand
TGGTTGCATCTTTTTCGATCATCGCGGTGTGTTCGGCCAAGTAGGTCTGATCTGGTTCAAGTTTAAATGTTTGTGTTGCTTCATTAAATTGTGCTGTTTTTGAAATCAAGTCAACTTTAATTGTGCCGTTGTCTCCATTGATCGTGATGTTTCGTTGTTTGATTCGATCAAGATAATTCAATTGAATTGATAAAGCACTACAAGTTTTGGTTTTCATCAGAATCGAAAATGTATCGTCTGTTTCAATTTCAAGTTCGCTGAATTTGCCTCCGCATGCAGTCAAGTGAGTCCAATCGCCGAAGAAGTATTGGGCCAGGTCGAGTTCGTGGCTGAGGTCGCGCAAAACTCCGCCACCGCTTGTGGCTTTCGCCGAACTTGAAGCGCGGTAGTCGTTATTGTCGCGCCAAGTTGGCAGATACTGCCCGACATAAAAATTTGCCGATGAGATTTTGCCAAGTTTTGGCAACTCGTTTTTTAACCACGAAACCGCCGGATGAAAGCGAAGGTTGTAACCAACACGGACAAACTCGAAGCTATTTTTAGCAACACTTGCCTTTGCAGCAAAAATCGGCTTTTCAATTAAGACTCTGCCAGAGAATTTAGATTTGCATAGTTCGTCGAGATCACTTTTATGTTGTGAAGTTCTGCTGGCAATCACAACGTATTCAAATTGGTCGTGCTTTAGTGCGTCCGAAATAGATTTATATTGAATTGTGTCTGGTTGATTATTTATATAATTCGAAACTACGACTACTTCATGATTTAATTCACGAAGAATTCGGGCATGTCTTGAACCGATGGATCCGGCGCCAATTACGGCGATCTTCACTGAGCTTCCCTAGGCCATTCGCGCTGTGCTCGCTCAAGTTCATCAAGCCGACCAATGTCAACCCAATATTCGTGAAGTGGAAAAGCAGTAGTTCGATGCCCATCGGCGGCAAGTTTCGAAAAGTGTGTGGGCATGTCGTAATAAGTAGCCTTTGGAATATTCGCCAGACTTTGCTCGCTTAGCACATAGATTCCGGCATTCACTAAATGTCTTTGAGTTGGTTTTTCTGTAACACCTACGATCTGAGTTCCGTCAACTTCAACAACTCCGTACGGGACTTGATAATAGTCTTCGCGGACAACCATCGTCGCAACAGCATTTTCGCGTTGATGAAAATCTAGAAGTGCGTCAACAGAAATTCGCGTCAACAAGTCACCGTTCATCACAATGATTGGGTATTTAACTTCACTTGGCAAGAGCGATAACCCACCTGCAGTGCCGAGCCGAGTTGTTTCGTGTAGATAGGTAATCGAAGCACCTAGTTTCGAACCATCACCGAAATAGTCCGAGATTATTTCTGCTTTAAAATTTAACGATACAAAAAAATTCACATAACCTTGGTCAATGAACGACTGAATGATTGTTTCGAGAATTGGTTTGCCACCAACATTGAGCATTGGCTTTGGTGTGTCTTGCGTCAACGGATGAAGACGAGTACCGAGCCCGCCAGCCATAATCACGACTGCATTTGTTTTTTCTTGAGCCCCAAGCATGTCGTCGACTGTAAGTACATCAACAACCTGTCCAGATTCATTGACAATTGGCATTTGGTGAATTCTTTTTTCGCGCATCAACTTAATGATCACGGTTCGTGGCGTAGATGCAGAACTTGTAGTCGGTGACTTTCGCATTGCTTCTGCTGCCGTAATATTTAAATCTTTACCTGCCAAAATTGCCTTGCGAATATCGCCATCAGTAACAGTGCCAATAAGTTTGTTATTGTCATCAACTACGAGTGCAATCTGTAATGCGCTGTTGGTAATAGCTTCAATTGTTTGGCGAAGTGTCATCGAACTCGACACAAGCGCATCTTGCCAACTAGACATTGACTCTATTCTAATTGTCTAATTGCTTTGCGGGGTTCCCAACGACAATCACAGAATCTTTGACATTGTGGCGTACAACAGCGCCAGCACCAATAACACAATTATCACCAATTTCAATTCCTTGAATAACTACAGCTCCTGCTCCGATAAATGAACCACGACCGATTTTTACCGAACCAGAAATAATTGCACCGGGAGAAATCACACAATGGTCACTAATTACTACATCGTGATCAACCGATGCCCGAGTATTGATCACACAATTTTCGCCGGCTCGTACTCTGTTTTGTAAAACAGCGCCCGCCATGATTTGTGTACTCGCAGCAATTTCGCATTCTGCGCCGATCGTCGCCGATGAATGTTGGACACCAATAAATTTGAAACCGATTTCGGTAAGTCGATTATAAATTTCCTGACGTGCTTGAGTGTTCTTAGTAGATCCAAGACCGTTAATTAATTCGGTTTTTTTTGGATCAAGTGTTTTAATGAAGTCATCGTTGCCAACAACCGGTACACCAAAAATTAGACTGCCAACTTCAAGTTGCGCGTCAATTATTCCGTTAACTGTGTTGCCTGAGGCAAGTAGCGCATCAAGTACAACTCGACCGTGACCGCCACACGCGATCAAATATCTCTGGGTTGACATTGGTTAAATCAATTCGTTTTCGGCGATGTCGCGCGTTGATTTTGTTCCGAGAAGATCCCAATATTTGAAAGGTGACTGCCCAGTGCCGGGCCGCTTAACGACGATATTTTCAGTAGTGAAAATATCACCCGATTTGATTGGTTTACTCGCAACGATGCTTCGACGTGCAACTTGCTGATTTTTTTGTTCATTAACTGTTGCTGATTTTTCCGCACTGCCGAAAGCAATTTCGATGTCTCGGATATTTGCGACAAGTCTCTTGAACTCATCGGGTTCTAAAGACGCCTTATGATCCGGACCAGCTAAATCGCGACTAGTCGTGAGATGTTTTTCGATAACGGTTGCACCCATTGCAACTGCACCAACAGCAATGTGTGTGCCAACCGAGTGGTCAGATAACCCGACTTGACAATTGAATTTCTCGCGCAAAGTAACCATGGCTCGAAGATTTATGTCGGCGGGTGAAGTCGGATAGTCAGTTGTGCAATGCAAAAGAGTTACACGTTTAATTAGAGTCTTGCGTCCAGCGTCGCTTTCAAGCGCCTTTTTGCATTCAACGGTTGAAGGTTTTGCGGTTTTGTCAGTGGTCATGCCAAAAGCAATAACCCCAAGCGCCAACTCGATTTCGTCAATCGTGCTCATGCCGGTTGAAAGAATTATCTTGTCAGTGCACTTTGCAACTTCTAACAAAAATGGCGCGTTTGTCAGTTCGCCTGATCCAATTTTAATTGTTGAAAGGTTAAGATCAGAAACTAAAAATCTAAGACTGTCACTATCAAAAGGTGTTGAGAGAAACTCTATACCGCTAGTTTTACAATATTCGAATAGTTCGCGTTGCTGGGTATGTGTGAGCTCAAGGCGCTGCAACATTTCTAATTGTGTTTCTTGGTTACCTGTCTGTGCAATTTGATAGTCGGCTTTTGTGGCACTATTTGTAACTATTGAACTGGCTACAAACGACTGAAATTTAACTGCGTCTGCTTTGGCAGCGACCGCTGCATCAACAAGTTTTCGTGCAAGACTAATTGAACCGTTATGGTTCACTCCAGCTTCGGCAATAATAAATGTGTTTGGTCTATTTGTCATCAAAAATTGTCAAAGAATATTTTTTGTGTAGTCAACTTCGTATTTTTTAGCGTATCGGCGATGCTATTTGCCGTATCGCCTGAGCCGTATTTGCTTGTAGTTGTAAGACAACGGGCCTTCCATGAGGGCGAAAGTGCTGCCTCAATTGCGGTGCGAATTTCGTTATGACCGAATATGCAGTCAATGATCGAATCAGCGCGAAGCCGACCATCTTGACGCGTGCCAATATTGACAGTTGGCACATGAAGTGCAGGTGCTTCAATTATTCCGCTCGAAGAGTTTCCGATAACAACATCGGCAACTCTCATTAAGTTGAGATAATTTTTCTGACCCAGTGAATTGTGCATAACTCGTCGCTTTGGCTCGCGTAATACAAATTTGGTTATCTCATCATTCACATATTTGTATCCAGGGTCGGCATTAACACCAGTGAACACGATCGTCGCTTGAGCAAAATGATCAAGCGCGGTGAGCAATTCGCTGATTTCAATAATCACAGACTTTTCGCTTCGTGTCGTCGGATGAACTGTTACGAGCAACAATTCTTGTCGAAGTTCAATACCGATTACGGATGCCAATTCGTCTCGAGTCATTTTTTCAAGATTCAGTAAGACGTCAACTCCGAGTGCTCCAACATTAAATACTGTGTTCGGCGATTCACCAAGTTGAATCAACCTGCGTTGATAATCTTCTGCCGCACAAAAATGAAGGTTCGACATTTTTGTGATTGCATGTCTGATGCTGTCGTCAAATGCACCGGTGGTAACTTCTCCACCATGAATATGTGCAATCGGAACACCTAAAATTAGTGCTGCTTGGGCTGCACCAAGAATTTCGTATCTGTCGCCTAATACGACGACAAGGTCTGGTTTTAGTTTTGCAAAGGCATCGGCAAGTTGCGATGTAGCCCGACCCAGCGCATGAGCTATCTCAAGAACCGAATCATCAGAAAGTTCAAGATCAACTAACGCATCGGCGATGAACCCATCTTGTTCAATGAACTTGATTGTTGAACCGTGCTGTTCAGATAAATGTGCACCAGTGACGACAAGTTGAAAATCAATTTGTGGATCTTGCTTAAGTAAAGTCATTAATGGCGCGAGCAGGCCATACTCAGCTCGAGTTCCGGTAACTATGCAAATTTTTCGGTTCAAACTCATAGTCCTAAGTTTGCGCTACTTGGCACATTGATTAAAGAACTCAGAAGCATTTGCGCGACTGGTAATTCTGCGCGGGGCGAGTTGTCATACATTGGCAACTGATGCAGTAAGTTCCATGCGGGGCGACACAAATACCCTTTTGCTCGTGAAGCTGTGAGCAACTCATTTCGAATCTGCAAGTTTGGTTTCTTTAGCCGAACAGTATTTAGCCAATAATTTGATGTTGTCTCTTTTGGTTCGCTAACAAATTCGAGAGAGTCTGAACTTTTCAGCGCGATGTCGTATTTATTGGCAAGATTTCGTTTGTTGCGTAAAAATTCGTCTAATCGATCAAGTTGAGCGCAGCCAAGGGCAGCATTTAAATTTGGCATGCGATAGTTCCATGCAGTTTTGTCATGCATGAACTCCCATTCATGTGCGAGTTTCGCAGTTGTGGCAAGATGGCGGATTTTTGTAGCGAGCGATTCGTCGTCTGTAAGAATTGCACCACCACCGCCAGTCGTTATGGTCTTGTTGCCGTTAAAACTTAAAATTCCACAGCGACCGAATGTGCCAGTGTGTTTTTTGCCAACGTAACTTCCAAGCGACTCGGCTGCGTCTTCAACTATTGGCAAACCGAATTCTTTGGCGACCAAAATTAGTTCTTCAATCTGCATTGGGTGCCCAAACGTGTGCATCGGCACAATTGCGCCGATTCGCCGACCCGTTTTTGTGTTAATCAAATCATCGCCTTGTTTAGTTGTCTCCGTCGCAAGGTGTTTTCGCAAAGCAATTGGATCTAACCCAAGTGTCACCGGGTCACTGTCGGCAAAATGTGGAGTTGCGCCACAATGTGCAACCGCATTAGCTGTTGCAACAAAACTTAGTGACGGGATAATCACTTCGTCACCAGGTTTGGTGCCCACCGAGTGCAACGCAAGATGAAGTGCACAAGTGCCGTTAACAATGGCGATTACATGTGTGGCGCCGGTAATTTTCGAAAGTTGATTTTCGAAACGAGTGATGAACTCACCAACTGATGAAACCCAACCAGATGACAAGCACTCGGCAACCATTTTGTGCTCATGAGGACCAATGTTTGGCTCGTGCAGAGCGATTGTTGAGTTTTCAACTGGCCCTAGTACGGAAGTTAGCACCTCAAGAAATTCTTGTGTCGGTAGGTCGTGAGTTGTCATCTAATTAAATGTTGTACCGATCTGCCTTGTAACGTGACAAATTATTCGGGTCCAAGAACCAATCAATCGTTCGTTGTAATCCGATTTTAAAACCTTCAGCACCATCAAGAGATGGCTTCCACTTGAGAAGTTTTTCGGCTTTTTCAATTGAAGCGTGTAATCTTTCAACTTCAGAATTTTTGGGTCGATCGCGTTGTTTATCGTTAGCGATTTTTAGATCAACACCCATAAGTTTGGCGATTGTTTTGGCAGTATCTTCAACAGAGATTTCAAAACCACTTCCTAAATTTATTGTTTCGCCAATAATTGCGTCGCTTTCGGCAGCAGCGATGAATCCAGATGCCGTGTCTTCGACAAATGTGAAGTCGCGCGTTGGCGAAAGTGCTCCAAGTTTTACTTCTCGGTTTGTTGCGAGTTGACTAATAATTGTTGGGATAACCGCCCGCGCGGATTGTCTTGGCCCGTATGTATTAAAAGGTCGAAGAATTCCGACGGGTAAATCAAACGAAGCATGAAAACTTAACGCAAGTTGATCAGCACCAACTTTTGATGCCGCATATGGCGACTGCGGATGCAACGGGTGCTTCTCGTCAATCGGTATATATTGCGCTGTGCCGTAAACCTCGCTTGTTGAGGTTTGTACAACACGTGAAACGTTATGTCGCCGCGCCGCCTGCAAAATATTCAATGTGCCCTTGATATTTGTATCGATATACGTGTCGGGCGAGTGATACGAATATGGAATTGCAATTAGTGCTGCGAGGTTTAAAATTACTTCTTGACCAGATACTGCAGCATCAACGCCGTGCGGATCGCGTATATCTCCAGCGAATACATCAAGGTTGTCACGAACTGACTGGTTTACAGCGTCAAGCCATCCCCAAGAATTAAATGAGTTATAAAGGACGAATGCTCTCACTTGATGTCCGCGTTTAATAAGTGCTTCTACTAAATGCGAACCGATAAAACCATCTGCGCCAGTTACAAGAATTTTCATTTGCTATCGACCTATTGATCCGGTCAGTTTGGAGATCAAAACTGCCAATATCACTGAAGTAAAAACTGCTATCACGACTCCAGAGAAGATGCTAGTGATGGCGATTGCGCCTACTGATCGGATATTCCAAGAATCTGTCGTCGGTGAGGTTAAATTGGAATCTTGATTCACTACTCGAAAAGCCTGCGATTTAGTTGTATCGGAACTGCGGTTTCTTGTGATCAACCACAACGTAATCAGGCTCAGCACGATGACCTCAAGAGACCTGACCGTAACATCAAGGACGGTGAGTGACATGAGTATCGACACAACCACGACTTCTTTCAGCGTATCGCCAGAGGTGTCTGAAGAGCATAAAGACGATAATCAAGTAGTTATTGCGCCACGCCAGAGAAACATGTGGTGGGCAATACCAATGTTCACAATTGTTTGGTTGATAACTGGTGCGATAATTATTTCTTCGTTGGTTCGCGTTGACTATTGGGAAGTTGCACCTGGTTCAGCCGAGCAAGTTAGCCCGAGACTTTCACTTGACAATGATGCTCTTCAACTCGCCGATCGGTTTCGGCCGAAGTCACCAGTTTTATTTGTAACTGCATATGGATCAAAACTTTCTGCCCTTGATGCTTTGCTCGGCACGCTTGATCCAGACGTAGATGTCCTAAATCGCGTTCAAAAATTCGGTACGGCAACTCCTGATCAACAAACCACTGTCGGGTTCAAGGCAATGATCACGGCGAAGCAAATTGCAGAATATGTTGCGTTGCGACGGCTGGGATATGAGGCGTCAATTAGCTATGGAGAATTAATCATTGATCGATTTGTCTGCGAGGCCGAACCGCGGCCACTTAGCGCGTGTTTACAACTTGCGGTCGGCGACGCGATTACCTCATTTGATGGTATTGAGATTCCAACTCTGGCTGACTTGCTGCCACTTATGAAAAATTATTCTCCAGGCGATGTCGTTAAATTAAAAATCACACCGCAGAAATCTAATGAGTCAATAACAAAAGAAGTTGAATTGATCGCCAGTCCAGATGACCAAAATCGCACGATAATCGGTGTGTGGCCCGCAGACACACGAATTGTTAGATTGCCGTTCGAGATTGATATCGATACAGATCAGATCGGTGGACCATCAGCCGGTCTAGCTTTCACTCTCGCTGTGTTAGACGAATTAACACCTGGAGAACTAACGGGTGGAGTAAAAGTAGCCGCGACCGGCACGATTGACGGCGACGAAACAGTTGGCGCAATTGGTGCGTTACGCCAGAAAACAGTTGCGGTTAAGGCTGCTGGCGCCAAAGTATTTTTTGTGCCGAGTTCTCAATCAGCTGAAGAACTTGAGGCCGCAAGGAGAGTCGCAGGATCAAAACTTCGAATCGCACCTGTTGCAAATCTTGGTGAAGCATTGGCAATCCTCAGAGAGATGGGGGGCAGCGACATATCTAATGACGCGATAGAGCTCTAGGCAAGGTTTAACCTTATATATATGGCGATTACATTCTCGCGCCCTGACCCTTCTTCCCCTGGCGCGGTCGGGTCCGCGCAATTCAATATCGCAAGGCGCGGTTATGACCAAGGTGAAGTTCGCGACTTTTTGAGGATGGTCTCGGCCGAGTTGGCCAGACTTCAAGAGCGAGAAAGATTTTTAGAAAGCGAAATGCGCGCGATGCAAACTCGTGGCTTGTCTGACCCTGGTGTGCTTGACGAAGCAACGGTAACGACGCTACTCGGCGAAGAGACTGCGCGTGTTTTATCTGTTGCTCGAGAAGCAGCACAACAGATGCGAATGCGTGGCGCAGAAACAGCCGAGAGATTGGTGCGAGAAGCAACTTCTGAAGTTGCAAGATTACGCGAAGAAGCTGAAATTGAAAATGAGCGTCGACGAAGTGATGCACTAGATGACAGCGAATCTGAAATAGAACTTGCTAAACAGCAAGGTCGTGAAATGATAAATGAAGCTCGCGCGTATAAAGAGAAAATGTTGTCTGAACTCGCACGGCGTCGCGAACTTGCGAAACAACAAATAGAACAATTAGTTCGCGATCGTGATCGATTGATGTCGGCTTTTGAACGCGCGCGGTTGGCAGCAAATGATGTGATGGGAGATTTAACTGAGTTTGACGAAGCAGCTGGAGATTTAAGTCAAGCCATCCCTGATGGGGTAGTTGACCAAACATTACACAACGTAGTTCTTTTTGATCGAGAAAAATTTGAAGATGACACTTTAGATAATCTGCGTCCAGAAGTTGCAAAGTCGCCTGACTTTGAGTCTGTGCATCTGGTTGAACAAATTTTGTTCACTACAAATGACAAAGAGTTAACTTTTACTGCCGAAGAACCTTTTCTGACATTGTCAGCTGAATCGCCAGTCGAGTCGCCAGTCGAGTCGCAAGTCGAAGCTGATTTATTGCAAGAACTAGTAATAGCGCAACCCGAAGTGATGCCGGAAGTAAAACCGGCGGTAAAACTAGAAGTTCAACTAGAAGTTCAGCCAGAAACAAAACGAGAAATAAAGCCAGAACCAGATGAAGGACACAGAGCAAATGTCATTCAACTATTTGGCAGAACTTCACGCCGCTTGCACCCATCAACTGATGTACCGCCATCTCAAGTATCTGAAGAGCCAGAAGTAAACCCAGCTGCCCAAGTGCTCGAAACGAATACCAAGTCGGAGCAAAAGCCTGCAGTGCTTGTGCCAAAAAAGTCAAATGTGGACGATCTCTTTGCGAAATTACGGGAGGCAGGTGCGAGCTCTGTAGCAAGTTCGATTAAACAAGTCGAGCCAGTTGAGAAAAAAGTCGTTAAGCCTGGCGTGTCAAATACGACAACTAGTACAACCAACACAACGCAGTCAACCAATCAAGCACCAGTTTCGGTGAGGCCAGATCCACAAATTTTTACCAAGCGCGATGAAGCAATAGACCCAATAGTCGAAGCACTGGCTAAAAAACTTAAGCGTGTTCTCGCCGACGAAGAGAACTCAGTGCTCAACTACCTGCAAAACAAAAAAGCTCAAGTTGCATTAGAAACAGTTCTGCCGAGTTTTGATAGTCAAGTTCAATCATTTGTCGAAGCCACCAGCAAAGATTTGATTGAAGCCGCGATGGCTGGTGCGCAATCACTTTCAAAAAGTCTTAAAGCCGATCTTCGAAAAAAGATTAGTAACACGACCGTGATGCAAGTTATGTCCAAAAAACTTGCCGATGCAATTGTGCTTCCATTGCGAACACGAATTCAGAAATGCGTCGAAAAAAGTGCCGGTGACACTAGTGAAATGTCAAGTTTGATTCGCACCGTTTACCGCGAATGGAAAATGCAGCAGATAGATAAACTTGTCAGCGATATTGCGCGTCTCGCTTACAGTCGAGGTGCATATCTAGTTCTTGATGCGGGAACAAAAGTCTGCTGGATGGTTGACCCGAATGGTCCGGCATGTTCAGATGCTGAAGATAATTCGCTTGCTGGCACAATTGCACTAGGAGAAAATTTTCCTACGGGGCACGAACATCCTGTTGTTCACTCAGGATGTCGCTGTCTCGTAGTTCCATCTCAGAGGTAGTATTTGTTCGGTGAGGAACCCCTCCGACTTACCAAGATCTCCGTTTCCTCGTCGTAATTCGACAGGAGGCTTTGGTTTCAACGTGTTTAAAAAAGGTCGAGCAATTTGGACCGTTGTATTCGCGGTATTTGTAGTCGGTGGAATTACGGCTCGAAGTATCTCTGGTTTTTATGTTGACTTCCTGTGGCACGATGTGTTGGGTCGCACGGATATTTTCTGGGGGGTAATCGCAACAAAGATTTCTCTGGCCGCAATATTTATAGCGATTTTCGCAGTTGCCATGTTGATTAATCTGTGGCTTGCTGACCGTCTTGCGCCAGAAAATGTGCCGGTGTCTGCCGAGCAACGAGCACTCGATGGGTATCGACAATTAGTCGCAAAACGTCAATGGCTTGTTCGCATCGTGGTTTCAGTTGTGCTTGGACTTCTTGTTGGACTGCCAGCCACTGCACAGTGGCAAGATTGGCAATTGTTTCGTAACGCGCAACAGTTCGGCATACAAGACCCACTGTTTTCGCGCGATTTAAGCTTCTATATTTTCCGTCTGCCATTTTTTGAATTTTTAGTTGGTTGGTCGTTAGCTGCACTCGTTTTAATCACACTTGTAACGACAATGGTTCATTATCTAAATGGTTCGATTCAGATGCAAGTACAAGGTAGTCGCGTTACGCCGCAAGCAAAAGCCCACCTCTCGGTATTGTTCGCCCTTATCGCGTTGTCACGAGCAGCGTCATATTGGCTTGGTCGCTTTGAATTAACACGATCAACTCGTGGCGTTGTTCAGGGTGCAACTTATACAGATGTCACTGCACAACTACCGGCAACTAGTTTGATGATTCTTGTTTCGCTCGCGGTAGCAGCTTTGTTTTTATGGAATGTTTTGCAAAAAGGATGGCGAATTCCCGTTTTGGCAACAATGCTTTGGGTTGTTGTCGCACTTGTGGCCGGCACAATTTACCCCTCGCTTGTTCAGCGTTTTTCTGTGCAGCCCAACGTCAGCACAAAAGAGCTTCCATACATTGAACGCAACTTGATCGCAACAAAGAACGCAATGGGTGTTAGTGATGTCAAACAAGTTGATGTCAAATATGGCTCGATAACCGCAGCAGATGTTTCTGCAGATGCTGAACCTTTGTGGGATGTTCGGCAACTTGACCCGTTACAAATGCGCGATCGGTTTGTTTTGGACGAAGGACAGACTTCTTACTATGCGATTCGTGATCTAGATGTTGACCGCTATGCGATTGATGGTCGAATTCAACAAGTATTAGTTGGTGCCCGAGAATTAAATACTGACGGTATTCCAAACCGTACGTGGGTTTCACGACATCTCCTTTATACGCACGGCTGCGGACTCGTTGTTGCACCGGCAAGCAAAGTCACAATTGACGGCCGACCAATTTATACAAAGCTTGATGTGAAGCAACCTGAGTTGTATTTCGGTGAAGGCCTTGATTCGTATGCATTGGTAAACAGTCGCGAAGTAGAACAGTCGTGTGCTGATGGCAAAACAAGTGCATTTTCTGGGGTCGGTGGTGTGCAACTTTCGTCGTTCGTTCGCCGAGCAGTATTCGCCGTACATTTAGGCGAGTTCAACCTCGTCGGATCAGGTTTGATCACATCGCAATCGCAGATTATGTTGTTTCGAAATATTCGTGAGCGAGCAGAAAAAATTGCACCATTCCTAAAAATGGACTCTGATCCGTATCCGGTCGTTGTCGACGGAAAAGTCATGTGGGTGTTGGATGCATTTACAACAACTGATCGTTATCCGTATGCGCAACGAGCGAATATTGACCAATTGAGTGGTGGTAGCGGACTAAACACAAACTTTAATTACGTCCGCAACAGTGTGAAAGTTGTCGTTGATGCCTATAACGGTTCGATGAAGTTTTATGTCGTAGATCAAAAAGATCCAATTATCTCTACTTGGCAATCTGTCTATCCAAAATTATTCACTTCAGTGGCACTTGCGCCCAAGCAACTTGTCGAACACTTTAGATATCCAGAAGATTTATTCAGAGTGCAAACAAATATTTATGGTCGATACCAGTTTGATGACGCAACAATGTTTTTTAATCGCAATGCTGCATGGAGTGTCGCTCAAGCTCCTCCAATTGAACCAGAAGGAGTAAGTGGCGCCGTATCTGGTGGAGTCGTTGATGACTTAAATTCACTGAACACTGGTGACGTACGTGACGCAAGTGTGGCGCGATTCGAACCGTATTACACGATGTTTCATGCACCGGATAGTGCTCAAAAAACAGGTGTATTTTCAATGTTGCGTCCGTTTGTGCCGTTCTCGGCAGATAACGCAAGAAAAGAATTGCGTGCATTTATGGTTGTCTCAAGCGACCCCACTACTTATGGTCAGCTGACAGTATTTAAAATAGATAATCCGCTACCAGAAGGACCGGCAACAGTCGCCGCAGAAATTGGCAGTGACCCTGCGGTTTCTCAGCAGATCACTTTGCTTGACCAAAGAGGCTCTCGAGTGATTTTTGGAGACTTACAAATTGTCAGTCTTGGGAAAGGCCTTGTCTATGTTCGCCCGTTATTTGTTCGGCCCGACGATCCATCGGCAAAACAAATATTTGTCAGAAAATTTCTTGCGTCATACAACAATAAAGTGGTTCTCGCTGACGATCTAACTTCAGCAATTGCCAAATTGTTTCCGGGTTTTAAAGATAATCTTGGCGACAGAATTAATGACGGTTCAGCTGCGCCAACTGATGACACTGCAACTGGTAGTGAATCAACTGATGGCACCGCCACAACTGACACAGCTGGCACAACTGATAAAACTTTGCCTTCAAATACTGGCGGCGATACAACATTGGATACTCCGAACGCATTGCTTGCAAAAGCTGAAGAGTTATTCGCACAAGCAGATGCGGCACTTGGTAGTACTCCACCAGACTTTGCCTTATATCAGCAGAAACTCGCTGAAGCTAGAAGTTTAATCAGCCAAGCAATTTCTCAAATTGGCGGCTGAGAATTTTTTAAGAACTAGTTTTAGAATTATTGGGTTCGACGAATTTGTTCAACTAGTTCGGCAAGGTCTTGTCTGAAAGCGATTTCGTATCGAGCTTGTTCATTGGCAATTCTTATTTGACTAACACGAAGTTGTTCTAATGCCTCTCGAGACGCATTGTCTTGAGAAGCCTTATTCAATGACTCGATTTCTGATCCAAGTTCATGAATCTGATTTGAAAGTTCTGTAGTCATCTCAGTTACTCTTTGATCGATGATTGAAATTTTTTGATCGAAACCATTAGTCAATGCTGTCACGAGCGAGAGGGCATTTGTTCGTTTAGTTAATTCTTCACGCAGTGCAACGAGTTCTGTCTTCAGGGTTTCTAAGTCAGACTGTGAGGCTTTTGGAGTTCGGGTGAAGAGTGCCATCGCACCTGTGATTATGGCACGCCGATGGTAGTCTGAGTGGTACGACGCGGGGTGGAGCAGTCCGGTAGCTCGTTGGGCTCATAACCCAAAGGTCGTAGGTTCAAATCCTACCCCCGCCACCAATTCTCAGTAAGTTGCAATGAGTCACTTTCGCAAATTGAGGTATCCATGAACAGGCTTGAACGAGTGCGAACAATTCGCAAAGCACTGAACGGCGGCTCGGCGGTCGTCGGAAGTTGGATGCAACTTCCTGATTCAAATATTGCAGAAATCATGGGTCGCGCCGGTTATCAATGGGTTGCAATCGACATGGAGCATGGGCCCGTTTCGGTTAGTCAGCTGCCAGATATTTTTCGCGCACTTGAACTCGGGGGCACACTTCCGTTGGCACGTGTCGCAAGCCCATTGCCAATTAATTGTCGACAAGCGCTAGACCAGGGTGCTGGTGGAGTGGTGATTCCGATGATTTCTTCGGCTTCTCAACTCGAGGCGATTATTAATGAATGTCACTGGCCACCTCGTGGTCGACGCGGAGTGGGTTTTCAGCGCGCAAATGTTTTCGGTAAGTTCTTTGATTCGTATCTAGAAGAGTCGCAAGAAGCTCTTGTAGTTGCCCAAATTGAACATGTTGATGCTGTTAACAATCTTGAATCAATTGTTGTCGTGAATGGTTTAGACGCGATCATGGTTGGCCCCTATGACTTATCAGCATCACTCGGCATAACTGGCGACTTTGAAAATAAAAAATATCTTGAAACGCTCGCTCAAATTCTTAAAGTATGCGCCAAACATAAAATGCCTTGTGGTATTCACGTAGTGCAACCTGATAAAAAAATGCTAGATCAACGAATTCGTGAAGGCTACACATTCATTGCCTACGGCGTCGATACAGTATTTCTAAACCTGGGTGCGACTGCGCCACAGTGATTGAAATTTGCCCAGCGATCAAAATTTGCACAGTAACTAGGTATTTAAACTTCACGATATGAGTGCAAAAGTTTTAAAAGTCGGTATCGCTGGTTATGGCGTGGTCGGTAAGCGTCGTGGTGATTGCGTCGACCGTCATCCAAATCTTGAACTCGTTGCGGTTTGCGATCGCGTATTCAAAGACGACGGGACATTACCAAACGGTGTAAAACACTTTCGTACATACCAGCAACTTTTAGAACAAAAACTAGACGTCTTGATTGTTTGTGTTACAAATGACATCGCCGCAGAAGTTACGCAAGCGGGGCTAAATCTAGGTTTGCATGTTTTTTGCGAGAAACCACCAGGGCGAGACATTGCTGATATCACTCGCGTAATTGAAACTGAAAAGAAAAATCCAGATTGTCGATTAATGTATGGGTTTAACCACCGTTATCACGATTCGGTTCAAGATGCGCTGAAAATTATTCGTTCTGGACGCTTCGGCAACATAATCAATATGCGCGGCGTTTATGGAAAGTCGAAGTTAATCACTTTTAATCAAGCTGACTGGCGAGCCAAAAGAGAAATCGCTGGTGGTGGAGTACTTCTAGATCAAGGCATCCACATGGTTGATCTAATGCGGTTAATCGCCGGCGAATTCGTTGATGTGCAGAGTTTTATTTCGAATGGTCATTGGGGATACAACGTTGAAGATAACGCATATGCGTTGATGCGAACTAGCGATGGGGTCGTAGCGATGCTCAATTCATCTGCGACTCAATGGCGGCATCAATTTAGTCTCGACATCAACATGCAACGTGGCGGAGTAATTTTGCGAGGCATTTTGACTGGTTCGAAAAGTTATGGAAACGAGACAATGACTTTGGTAACTGCCGACCCAGATCGAGATAATGGTGACCCGAAGGAAGAGCTCTTTGAATACAAAGACGACCCATCTTGGGATTCTGAAATTGCGGCGTTTACGCAAAGTATTCTTCATAATCAACCCGTTCAAAATGGCACTTCACACGATGCCTTCGAAACGATGAAACTTGTCTATAAAATTTATTACGCCGATCCAATTTGGCGTGACAAATTTAATATTGAAAACCCTGAGGTACCCCAATGAGCGATACTACAACGACCGACCTGTCAATGACCGATCTGACAGTTAACGATATTCAGGGTCTCGTGATTGCGACGACAGAACTTGTGCGCAATGTCGGTAAAAAATTTATTCGCACAAATAGTCAAGAAGCTAAAGAAGTAGTTGATCTTCAAGTGGGCGGACGTGAAATCAAACTTGCCGCCGACAAAATTTTAGAAAAGCAACTGATTAAAGGTTTAAGCAGTTTCGGCTTTCCTATCCTTAGCGAAGAGACTGGGTTTATTGACTCAAATAACTTCAAGAACTTGCTCTGGGTAATTGACCCGTTAGATGGCAGTTACAACTTCAGCAGAGGGCTCGGACCTTCGATGATTTCGTTGGCATTGTGGCAAGGTAATGAGCCTGTGCTCGGTGTGCTGTTTAATTTGGTTACAAAGCAACTGAGTTTTGGTGGACCAAAAATCGGCGCATACGTTGAAAAAGTTGTTGTACACGTATCTGATCGTGAAGAACGTGGTCAAGCAACTCTTTGCACCGGGTTTCCAAGTCGGTTTCCAATTGATGATCCGCGTGCAGTTGAAGCCTTCGCAACAACAATGCGTTCGTTCGGAAAGATTCGGATGATCGGCGCAGCAGCGGCGTCATTGTGGCTTGTTGCAACTGGCGCAGCCGATGTTTATGCCGAACACAACATTATGTTTTGGGATGTCGCCGCTGGCTTAGCAATCGTTAATGGCGCGGGTGGAACATTTGAAATCGAAGGAGTTGACTTGCCTGAGCGAGTCTTCAGCGAGCCGTGCACCGTGGTTGCAAGCAACGGCAAATTTGATGCTTCAGTATCAATGTTTGATGCGGTGCGTGGGCTGTGATGACGAGTCTTGATACAGGTGTCAAAAATGTCCGCAATGTAGGAAGATTCACGATTGGTGATGGTTCGCTTTCAGGAGTGGCAGATTTAGTAAATTCGCAACGCACAAAAGATTCACCTAATGCGGTCTATTTAATTGATGAGTTTTTTGAAAACAGTAATGATGTTCTTAACTCGCTAGGAATGATTGCTGGTGATGCGAAACATTTTATTAAAACCGCAAAAGAACCGACTACTCAAGGAATAGATGATCTTGTTGTCGCACTTCAATCGTCGGGTCACAACCAACCGGCAACAATTGTCGGGATTGGCGGCGGGATCACTCTTGATACAGCAAAAGCTGTAGCAAACTTATTGACAAATGGCGGCAAGGCAGCCGACTATCAAGGTTGGGATTTAGTGCGTGTACCTGGAATTCACAAAATAGGTATACCGACAATTTCTGGCACTGGTGCTGAAGCAACACGCACGTGTGTGATGACGAATCTCGAAACCGGTCTCAAATTAGGAATGAATAGTGACTACACAGTTTTTGATCACATTATTTTGGATCCAAGTTTGACTAGCACAGTTCCGCGCAATCAATATTTTTATACAGGGATGGACGCCTATATCCATTGCATCGAAGCACTTGCTGGTTCATATCGCAACGCAATTGGTGATGCATATTCTCGAGAAACCGTAAATCTTTGTCGAAATATTTTTTTAAGTAATGACATGATGGCTGATGCTCGACGAAGTGATTTGATGGTCGCCAGTTATTTGGGTGGGTGTGCAATCGCCACGAGTTATGTCGGGGTCATCCACCCATTTTCAGCAGCGTTGAGTGTTGTCTTTGGTATGCATCATTGTGTGGCCAACTGTGTCGTACTTAATGCGATGAGCGAGTTTTATCCCGAAGCACATAGCGAGTTTCGAACGATGATTGAGATGCAAAAAGTTGAACTACCGCGCGGTGTGTGTGCAAACCTCACAGATGATTTACGCCAAGCCTTGATTGCCGCAACGATTAAACACGAAAAGCCACTTACCAATGCGTTGGGTACCGAGTTTCGAGCCACGCTCACGGACGCAAGGATCATCTCGCTGTTCGAGAAGATGTAGAGATCTCAGAGTAAAATCAATTCATGCCTGGGTACGAACTTATTGGTGCTGAAGAACAGGCGCAAGTCGACGATATTTTTCAACACGGTGGAGTTCTATTTCGCCACTCTTTCGATCACTTACGCCAAGACCGTTGGAAGGTTCGAGATTTTGAACAGGAGTTTGCAAAATCTATCGGCATGCCGCACGCACTTGCGGTTACATCTGGCACCGCAGCCCTGCGCATTGCACTTGCTGTTTTAGATTTACAACCAGGCGACGAAGTAATCACCCAAAGTTTTACATTCGTCGCCACCGTTGAAGCGATAATCGAAGCAGGAGCAGTACCAGTGTGTGCAGACATTGATGGCACATTAAATATGGATCCTGAATCTTTGAAGTTCTTAATCACTCCGAAAACAAAAGCCGTGATTGCAGTGCACATGCTGGGTACGCCTGCTCGACTGTTTGAAATTGATGATATTTGTCGAAAAAATAATCTCACACTCATCGAAGATGCTGCGTGGGGATGCGGTGGTTCACTTGACGGTCGGCCGCTAGGCACCTGGGGTCGAATGGGGACTTACAGTTTTGACTTTGCGAAAACAATGACCACTGGTGAAGGTGGAATGATCGTGTTTCATAACGAAGAAGATTACAAAGTTGCCGCTGCATGGCATGATCACGGTCACGAGAACAATCCGAGCGTGCCACGCTGGGAAGACACTCGCGCAAGTAGCGGCTTTAATTTTCGGATGACAGAAATGCAGGGTGCTGTTGGATTGGCTCAGTTGAAGAAACTTTCTCACGTCGTGACGATGCAACGCAAAAATCGAGATTCAATGTGGGCGGCGATACAAAAACTTCCTGGGATTATTCCGCGCGAGGTGCCTGTGGGTTCACATGAGACTGCCGACGCATTAATTTTTAGTGTGGCTGACAAGGCAACTGCAAGAAAATGCCGTGATTCGTTGTTGATCGAAGGTCTATCAACCAAAATTTTGCCCGAAGCGGTCACCTGGCACTTTGCTGGCACTTGGACGCACATGTCTGAACTCGTGGCTCGTCACGGTGGCGACCTAGCAAAAGCTTTCGAGCCATCGCGGTCGCGACTTGAACGCGCGGTTTCGCTGCCAGTCGTTGTAAAAATGGATGAGACGGTTCCGGAAAGATTACACACCGCGCTATCAAAAGTTTTGAGCTAAAAAAAACCATGACTCAGCCGGTAATCTCAGTCATCGTTGCGGCCTACAACCAAGAACGTTATTTGACTCGTTGCTTGCGATCATTGCTTGCGCAGAGTTTCGCGCGTGACAAGTTTGAAATCGTTGTCATCAATGACGGCAGTACAGATCACAGTACAAACGTATTAAAAGAATTTAGTGACGAAATAGTATTAATCACAAATGAAAATAATATTGGTTTACCTGCATCGCTGAATAAAGCAATCCGTCGAGCCCGAGCACCGTATGTAGTTCGCGTAGATGCTGATGATTATGTAAATAATGAATTTCTGCACTTATTACATGAGTTTCTCCGTGAAAATAAATACATGGATGCGATCGCTTGTGATTATCTTCTAGTCGACGAGAAAGAAGAAGTTCTGGCTCGAAACAATTGTTTAACTCAACCAATCGCATGCGGAATAATGTTTCGGACCGAGCAATTGATTGATATCGGCTTGTACGACGAAACATTTCTATTGCACGAAGAAACTGATCTTCGACTGAGGTTTACCGAGAAGTATCAAATTCACAGACTTGAACTACCGCTATATCGATATCGTCGCCATGCCAATAACTCAACTAATGATGTTGAGGCAATGGAGCATCACCGTCAGCGAATTATTCAAAAGCACGGCGAAAAGCACGCCGAAAGGTCCGTGCAATGACGATTTCTATTCAATTTGGTAATCGTCTAGTTAGTGAACACGATCGACCCTACATAATCGCTGAAATCGGTGTAAATCATGAAGGTTCGCTCGCGACAGCAAAACTTTTAATTGAAGCAGCAAAACGCGGCGGAGCAGATGCAGCAAAATTTCAAACCTATAAAGCAGGTTTAATAGCGTCAAAATTTTCGCCGTCATATTGGGATACAAGCGAAGAACCAACGACTAGCCAGTACGAATTGTTTACAAAGTACGACTCGTTTGGCGAAGCCGAATATAAAGAACTCGCAGATCATTGCAAAAAATTCGAGATCGAATTTGTTTCGACGCCTTTTGATCTCGGCGCCGTTGAGATGCTTGACCCATTAGTTAAGTATTTCAAAATCGCATCAGCTGATATTACGAACCCGCCATTACTCAAGAAAGTTGCATCAACGGGTAAGCCGATCATTTTGTCAACTGGGGCTTCACATATTGGTGAGATAGATGCAGCATTAGCGATTTTGCGCACATCAGGTGCCAAACAGATTTGCTTGATGCATTGCATTCTTAATTACCCAACTCGCGATGAGAACGCTCATCTTGGAATGCTCACGGGTTTACATAATCGTTACCCAGACCAATTGCTGGGGTATTCGGATCACACTTTACCAACTGAAGAAATGATGAGTTTGATTAGTGCACATTTGCTTGGTGCAGTTGTACTTGAAAAGCACTTTACTCTTGATAAGACTTTGCCTGGAAACGACCACTACCACGCCATGGATGAATTTGATTTGGCAAGATTTCAAGTCAAAGTTAAAAAAGTACACGAACTGCTTGGGCCAACACGAGACAAGGCACCAATTGCCACAGAAGATATTTCACGACTTAATGCGCGACGAAGCATCGTCTTAACACGCGATCTCAAATCTGGGCACGAGATCGTTGACAGCGATTTAGTTGCGAAACGTCCTGGTACTGGTGTTAGTCCGATCAGTTGGGATGAGGTAATTGGCAAAAAAGTAGTTCGAGATTTACCAGAAGATCACATTTTGACTTGGGATGACCTAACTAAATCATGACCCGGGTTGTTGCCGTGGTGCAAGCGCGCATGGGTTCACAGCGGTTTCCGGGCAAAATGTTGGCAAAACTTGGTGAACGTGACTTGTTGAGTTGGGTGTTGACTCGTGTGTGTGACGCTAAACAACTCGATCAAGTTGTGCTTGCAACTTCAGATGGTCGCGACGACGACGAACTCGCCAACGCAGCATCAAGTTTTGATGTGATCGTCGTTCGAGGTAGTCAAAACAATGTCTTAGATCGATTTATACAATCTGCAAAAATTGCTCAAGCAGATATAGTCGTTCGGGTTTGTGCGGACAATCCGTTTGTCGCCGCCGAAGAGATAGATCGCTTAGTTATTGCCCATGAATCTGGCAACTATGACTATTCGTGCAATCATCAGCAAAAACTTAACAACCGATATGCAGATGGTTTTGGTGCCGAAATTCTTTCAACAACACTGTTAAACAACATTGCAGATTCGACTACCCAGCAGTCGCATCGCGAGCATGTTACAAGTTACATTTGGGACAATGTAGAAAAATATAAAATTCAGGCGGTGGCTGCACCAGCTGAGTTAGCGTTTCCTGAAATTAAATTAGACATTGACACCCCACAAGAAATGCAACAGTTAAATGAATTTATTAATGAATTCGGGGTAACTATGAGCTCAAGCGCAGCAGAAATCGTAATAGCTTTCAATAAATTTAAGAATTCTTGAGTAGTCTGCAGGGATGTCAAATACCAAACCAGAAGTTGTGATTCCACAAACACCAGCGCCGATCGATTTAGTAACCGAAGATATTACGGTTGGCGACGGCGTTGAAGCCGTTAGCGGCAAGAGTGTGTCTGTGCACTACGTCGGTGTGGCATGGAGTACCGGAAAACAATTTGACGCTTCATGGGATCGCAATGAACCATTTGATTTTGGATTGGGTGCTGGTCAAGTGATTTCAGGCTGGGACAAAGGTGTCGTCGGCATGAAAGTCGGCGGACGCCGCAAACTTACAATCCCGCCAGATATGGGTTACGGCAGTCAGGGAGCAGGCGGAGTAATTAAGGGCGGCGAGACACTTGTGTTCGTTGTTGATTTACTAAACGTCTTTTAGTCAGCGGAGACTTGTTTTTTACGGTAGTGGTTTCGACAAAGTAATTCGTAACGCACAACATCGCCAAACAACGGTGCAACTGTATTTTTGTCAGTGTCACCGACCATCACGGTTTCACCTTCAACTACGACTTTTTCATTCACTAAGCGAGCATTATTCGTTGCTCTTGCGCCACACCAACAACGAGCCTCAACTTGCATTTCAATTCGTTGATCGGCAATTTCAAGCAACCGCCTTGTGCCATCAAATAGTAAGCCTTTGAAGTCGGTTATTAGACCAAATGCATAAACATCAACATGAAGCTCGTCAACAACCAATGCGAGTTGATCGCATTGCTCAATTGTGCAGAATTGAGCCTCGTCGCAAACAATAAATTGCAGTGGCATTCGAGACACGGCCAAGTCAAACAAATTAATTTCAGGAGCCATCTCGATCGCCGGTGTTGAAACACCAAGTCGACTTGTAACTTGGCCACCATCTCGGTCAAGTTTTGTCAGCAACAATCCAGCTAGACCGCGACTAGTTAAATTGTGATTTATCTGCAACGCCAGCGTGCTTTTACCTGAACCCATTGTCCCGTAGTTAAACCGTAACGTTGCCATCTCAGGTAAAAACAATACTCCGTTGTTGCTGATACTAAAAAAGCAAATTGGCGAATTGGTGAATTAGCCTGATTATTAATGACTTCTGAAGAAATCGCAAAATTTATTGATCACACACAACTCGCCCCCGAAGCAACTCCACTGGACATCGCCAATCTTTGCGTTGAAGCTCGTATGTTAAATGTTGCCGCAGTTTGTTTTTCACCATCGTTTTTACCGTTGTCAGCCTTATTGCTCGCTGATTTAATATCAAGCAATATTAATGTCGCATGCGTCATCGGGTTTCCATCTGGGGCACATGCAGGTGCAGTGAAAGCGTTTGAGGCGAGACAGGCCACACAGAATGGTGCAACAGAAATTGACATGGTCGTGAATTTGGGTTTTGTGTTTTCGGCAAATTGGCTGGAGCTTGGCGATGAGATTGCTCAAGTTCGTGCTGCGGTACCGCCTAATACTTGTCTGAAGGTAATAATCGAATCGGCCGCGCTAACCGATCCACAGATTGTCACAGTATGCAGAGTTGCCGTTGCAAATGGAGCAAATTTTGTTAAGACCTCTACTGGGTTTCATAAATCTGGTGGTGCAACAGTCGAAGCAGTCAAATTAATGCGCGCAACTGTGGGCGACACTATTGGTGTTAAAGCAAGCGGCGGAATCCGTACACGCGAAATGGCGCTAGAAATGATTAATGCTGGCGCTACTCGTCTCGGAACGTCGGCAACTCAAGCGATCCTCGCCGAATAGTTTTAGTTTGAGAAACCACGCATCGGCAACGAAGTGCGTTGCAGCCAATTATCACTCGGATAATTGGCCGTACCGTCAATTGCATGAAGTGTGTAGGCATGTCGCGGTTTGTCACTTGTATTTGGCCCCGAGCGATGCGGCAAAGTTCCGTTAAGCAAAATTAGAGTTCCACGCGGCGCTTCAAGTGGTACTAAACCTTCAGCGGGATATGGGGTCGAATCAAAAACTTCGTTGTATGTTGATTTTCGATCTGCAGTTCGCCGGTTGCGATATTTAACTGGTAGTCGATGACCACCAGGAAGCGCCCACATGCAACCGTTCTGTGTTGTCGCGTCGTCAATTGCAAACCAAAAGCCGATTACTGATTGTGGGTCAGTCCACAGATACGTGTGGTCAACATGGCTCGTGACTTCGCCACCAATACGCGGTTGTTTGAATATGTACATTGATTGCAATAATTTTTCTTGCTTCATTCCGATTGCGTGAGCAACTGCAGCAAGGTGACTTGAATGACTGAAGTCATCAAATACCGGGTCAAGATCATGCATCGCGTGACCGAGTTTGTTGAGACACAAGTGTGCATCTTGACGAAGTTCACCGTGCTCATTGAATGCATCTTTTTCAAAAAAGCAACGAATCTTGTCGCCACTCGTCAAAAAATAATCATCTGAGGTGTGCACTGCCGTGCCGTCGGCAGTGAACACAGTTGCTTGTTCTGGCGATGGACAGTATTTTTCGGCAAGAACCATGGCTTGTTCGCGAAGTTTCAAACATGCTTGGGCGTCGACGAATTCTGGTAAAACCAAATAACCATTTTGATCAAAGAATTCTGTTTGTTTCGCCGTTAAGCCTTCTTGGATCTTCACGTTGTTGAACCACCTGGGTTTACAAATACAGACTCTTCAGGAAACGCGACCGGCAGCATTTCGCTGAGTTTTCGTGGCACGCCGTTGACTTCTAGCAACATGTTTGCACCACCATGCTCCCACAGCAACTGTCGACATCTTCCACATGGCGTGACTGGCTCGCCATTACCAACTGTGCAAACGGCGACGAGTCTTCCACCACCCGATTTAATTAATTCGCTGACCAAACCACATTCAGCACAAAGTGTTAACCCGTAAGAAGCATTTTCAACATTGCAACCAGTGATTATTCTTCCGTCGTCAACAAGTGCAGCCGCACCAACATGAAATTTCGAATAAGGCACGTAAGCATTTTTTGCAACTGCCAATGCGGTTGTTCGCAAAAGCTTCCAGTCAATTTGAGTTTCCATGTCTAAACCACAGTAGTACTAGTAGATCTATTAGTTATTGCTGACGCTCGCCAGCACTTGTTTGCCGAGTGCTTTGACCGCACTGACTGCTGCGTTGTGGTCAATTGTCAAACATTTTCGGTCTCGCACAATTACCTTGCCATCGACTAACACGTGAAGCACATCTGCGCGAGTAACTGATGTTGCAATAGTCGTGTGAGGATTGAAGTTGGGTGTTAGCGACGGCGAATCTGCATCAAGCACAATCAAGTCTGCTCGCTTACCAACTTCAAGAGAGCCGATCAAATGATCTAGTTGCAACGCCCGCGCACCATTAATTGTTGCCATCCGCACAATGTCGAGCGCTGGCAATACGGCAGCATTTTTAGCAACAGTTTTTTGCATATAACCAGCCAGCCGAATAGCAATCCAAAGGTCAAGGTCATTGCCTGACGCAGGGCCATCTGTGCCAAGTGCAATGTTTACGCCCGCCCGTTGCAAATCTAAAATTCGAGCAATGCCACTTGCGAGTTTGAAGTTTGATGCAGGGCAGTGAACGACTGTCGCCGAATTGCTGGCGATGAGAGCGATGTCGTCATCGTTTAGGTGCACTCCGTGTGCCAACACGCTACGGCGCAACAGATTTGTATCTGCGAGAACCTGAATTGGTGTGCGGCCTGAATGACGATTAGAGACCAGTTTCATCTCGCCAACAGTTTCGGCAGCATGCACATGAATGCGGGCCTCATACTTTGCAGCTAGGGCGGCGATTGTTCGCAATTGATCTTCGCCGAGCAGATATGTGCTGTGCGGAGCAACCCAACCTGTTGACCCGAGTGAATCACGTGGAACTTCAAGCCATTTTGTCGCCCATGCAAGACGCTCATTAAATGGCAGTGGCTCTGGACCATCAGATTCTAAAAAGTTTGGACCAGTTTGAATTCGCATGCCACTTGATTTAGCAACTTCTAGTGCCGCGTCAGGCAAATAATACATGTCGAGCGAAGTCGTAATGCCACCGAGTAGAGATTCAAGTGCTGCAAGTTCTGTGCCTGCATGAACCGCGTTGTAATTAAGAACCTTAATTTCTGCAGGCATTAGACGAGCAAGAAAATCTTCGAGACTCATATCGTCGCCAAGCCCACGGAAGAGCGTCATGCCGAGATGAGCGTGAGTATTAATTAAACCTGGCATCACGATCGCCCCACGAGCATCTATAACTTCGTTGGCTGTATGGCTTATCTTTCCACTCGCAATTTCTCGAATAGCACCGTCTGCTCCAACAACTAATGAACCGTTATCAATCACAGAGCCTTGTGTATCGACAGTGACTATTTGTGCGTTGATGATCGCAACCTTGTCTTGTCCGTTTGTTTTGTTGTTCATAATTTTTGGCTTTCAATGTCGATTTGTTTAAGGATGTTTGCTAGCAAACTGCCAACTCGAGTCGCTGATGCTTTGCCTATTGCTAATACTTCTTCGCCAGATAGTTTTTCTCCTGAAATACCAGCAGCAAGATTTGTTGCAAGTGATAGAGCAAGAACTTCCATGCCCATATGCCGAGCAGCGATTGTCTCCATGACGGTTGACATTCCAACAAGATCAGCCCCCCAAACTCGCGCGGCGCGAATTTCTGCAGGTGTCTCAAAGTGTGGACCGTGGAAACCCATGTAGACACCTTCATGCAAAGTCGAGTCGACTTGCTGTGCGATTTTTCGCAAGCGTGCACTGTATGCGTCAGTCAGATCAACAAATCGTCCATGCAATGGCGCTGGCGCATCAGTGCCCGTCAATGGCGAGAAACCTGTCAGATTGATGTGGTCTGCGATCAGCGCAGTTGCGCCAACGCCCCAGTCGGTGCGTAAACATCCAGCAGCGTTAGTTAACACGATTGTCTTGCAACCAGCAAACGCTGCAGTTCGCACTGCGTGCACTACCGAATTAACTCCGTGACCTTCATAAAGATGTGTTCGACCAGTGAGTAACAATACTTTGGATTTACCCACCAGAACACTTTTTAAAGATCCGCCATGGCCAATGGCGGAAGGCTTGGTAAAACCAGGAATTTCTGTAACAGAAATTTCATTCGTTGCTTCAAGTACAGATGCTGCGTGTGCCCAACCAGAACCCAAAACGGCAAGAATGTCGTGTTTCGAACCGAACTTATCAACAACAAAATCTGCGGCAACTTTGGCTAATTCATAGGGATTAGTTTCAGTCGCAGAATTCATGGCTAAATGCTATGCCGATCTATTGACTTTGACTTATTTTAGAGAGCCTTCAAGTTCGTACAACACGATGGTGCTTGATTTTGCTACCCATAAGCCCGCGCCGGCTTGCTTAAAATATTTCGCAAGTTCGTTACGGTACCAAATACCGGTCCGTGAATAAATCTCAAAATCAGTTACATCCCGATCAACATTATTTCGTAAGTCGCTTTTTGTCGGTACTTCAAAAAATAAAACATGTTTCGTCGCTTTCGCCAAATTCTTAATCGCAGACCTAGCAGCCTGATCGTCGAGGTATTGCAACACACTCTGACAAATAACAAGGTCAAATTTTCTTTTAGGCGCCCAAGAACTGATATCGCGAAGTTCATGACCATATTTTTTGCAGGCGTGTTCGCTGACATCTACTGAAACAACTTTCGCACGTTGGTGGTTATTGCGGTACCAGTCACTCCAATATCCGACGCCCGCGCCAACGTCTAAAACTGATCGCACTTGGATATCCCACCAACTACAAAACTGATGCACGCCAGAGGCGAGTGTTTCAATCTTGCGACGCGAATGCATGGGCGTCGTTGAATAAAAGCGTTTAAAAAAACCGGCATCAAATTGTGTTCTAGGCACCTGTGTTGTGTATCAGGTTTATGAGTAGCCTTGCCACACGAGAAAAAACCAAAGAGAAATGAGACAAAATGTCGGTCTATGAAACGAAAATTGCTGGTCTAACCGGCGAGAATGATCTTCTGAATTCAATTAAAGGCACAGTAACGCTCGTGGTCAACGTCGCATCCAAGTGCGGTTTGACTCCGCAATATTCGGCTCTTGAGGCTTTGCAGAAAGAATTTTCGGCACAAGGTTTCACCGTGTTGGGTGTGCCGTGCAACCAGTTTGGCGCTCAAGAACCAGGTTCGTCTAGCGAGATTGAGACTTTTTGTTCGACAAATTATGGCGTTACTTTTCCGATATCTGAAAAAATTGAAGTCAATGGCGCAGGCCGTCATGCTTTGTACCAAGCGCTTACGCAAGTCGCAGACGACGAAGGACACTCGGGAGACATTCGTTGGAACTTTGAAAAGTTCTTGGTCAGTCGAGATGGCGCAGTTGTTTCTAGGTTTAAGCCGCAAACAACACCCGACTCAGCGGAAGTTGTGGCAGCAATCAAAGATCAGCTCGCCAAATAAATATGCAAAGAGTTACAGTCGCTGCGTTGCAGATGTCGATGTCGACTGAAGTTACTGCAAATATTGCAACTGCCGAACGACTTGTGCGAAGTGCAGCAAAACAAGGTGCACAAATTATTTTGATCCCAGAACTATTTGAGGGTCATTATTTTTGCAAAGATCAGACAACGCAAGACCTGAATCGTGCGATTGAAATATCTTCGCACCCGACGGTGGCACACTTTGCCAAAGTTGCAAAAGAACTCAGCGTTGTTTTGCCGATCAGCGTTTATGAGCGGGCCAACAATTCGTTATTCAATTCGGTAGCGATAGTTGATGCCGATGGCAAAGTGCTTGGCACATATCGCAAGAGCCATATTCCAGATGGGCCGGGATACAACGAGAAGTTTTATTTCAGTCCTGGTGATACGGGTTTCAAAGTTTGGCAAACCAAGTATGCAAAAATTGGTGTTGGCATTTGCTGGGACCAGTGGTTTCCAGAAGCTGCGCGAGTGATGACATTGCGTGGAGCAGAAATTTTGTTGTATCCGACAGCTATTGGTAGCGAGCCATCAAATCCTGAACTTGATTCTTCTGGCCATTGGCAACGAGCGATGCAAGGCCACGCGGCAAGTAACTTAACGCCAGTTATGGCCGCTAATCGCACAGGGCGCGAAGTTGGGCGTGCAACTGAGATTACTTTTTACGGGTGTTCATTTATCTGTGACGCAACTGGAGCAAAAGTTGCTGAAGCAAATCGAACTGAAGAAACTGTATTACTGGCGACTTTTGATATTGAAGCACAGAAACTTGCTCGAACTTTTTGGGGATTATTTCGTGATCGGCGACCTGAGTTGTATAAGCCGTTAATGACTTTAGACGGCTTTGACGCGTGAGCATGCCCGCCGAGTTTGCTCGGCATGAACGAACTGTTATTTGTTGGCCGGCGCGGTCAGAAATATACGGCACGCGTCTTGATGAGGCGCAGACGGCACACGCCGCTCTAGCAAATACGATTTCGGGTTATGAACCCGTGACGATGATTGCAAATCCGCATGATCTTTTGAGTGCTCGCCGGGCATGTGCCGAAAGCGTAGAAGTTGTTGGACTTGAAATTGATGATGCATGGTTTCGTGACTCTGGGCCGAATTATGTAATTGAAAATGGCGAACTGATCGCGACCTGCTGGCAATTCAACGGTTGGGGCGAAAAGTTTGTGCCGTTTGATAAAGATGCGACGATTGCGTCGCGTTGGGCCGCCCAGGCAGGTCATAAAACGCGAAAAATTGAAATGGTGCTCGAAGGCGGGTCACTAAATGTTGACGGCGCCGGAACGCTGATCACAACCGAGCAGTGTTTGCTCAACCCAAATCGCAATCCGAAACTTTCGCGTGAGCAGATCAATGAAAAACTTTGTCGAGAACTTGGCCAGCAACAAGTCGTGTGGTTGCCATTTGGTCTGGCTCTCGACGATGACACCGATGGTCATGTCGATAATGTCGCTTCATTCATTGGGCCAAAGACCGTAATCATGCAGGGTTGCGACGATAAAAATGAACCAGATTTTGTGCGCTGTGCGGCAAATATTGCAGTAGCAAAAGACGCAGGTTTAATCGTGCGTGAGATACCAGTGCTGCCATTCGTCGTAACTGATGGCGTGCGTGCAACTGTGCCATATTTAAATTTCTATATCTGTAATGGTGCAGTGATTGTGCCCGTATGTGGGCACGATGCTGATAGTGAGATGCTTGCGCTACTTGGTGAATATGTTCCTGATCGAGATATTGTCGGGCTAGAAATTGGCGCAATTCTTGCGCATGGCGGCGGTGGCATTCATTGCATCACCCAGCAAGTGCCAGCGATTTAGCTCATCAACTAATCGATTAACGCCTCAATTAGCTAGTCGATTAGCTAGTCAATCAACTAGTCAATTAGCTAGTCGATTAATGCATCGCTGCGCACTCGGCGTTGTTCTGCTTCTTCGTGAGCAGGAAGTACTCGGCCAAATAGTT
>ERZ889217.338-NODE-338-length-30027-cov-6.335180_pt1 | contig 30027 bp, 20 predicted proteins | sample MGYA00521098_ERZ889217 | MGnify/ENA primary metagenome ERZ889217 (study PRJEB32303, sample SAMEA104408613) | aquatic metagenome | biome: Brackish water; feature: Pelagic; material: water | place: Baltic Sea | collected 2014-06-10T22:04:00 | depth 2,362 m ... | reverse complement strand
ACCACCAGGCCCTCAACCTGGCGCGTCTGCCAATTCCGCCATTCCCGCGGCGTGTTCCAGAAAGGCTCCCGTCGGGATCCCTTCTGAGGTTCTTGCATTCTCGATCCGTTCACCCGCCAGTCAAGCGGCCGATCCGCCGCGGCCCTGTGACACCTGTGCGACCGCCAGGCGGCGGGGTCCGAGGATCAGATTGCCGGCGGCCGCTGCGGCTGTCAGGCAGCCGAAGAGGGCCAGGCTCCAGGCGATGTCGCCCACGGGCATCCAGCGATGGAACGGCAACCCAGCTGCGAGGCATGCCAGGAGGCCTGCCGGGGTGTGAGGATACTGCTCGGTGAGCAGCCAGTGGGCGGTATTCGTACTGAAAAAGAAGCCGAGCGAGCTAGCCAGGGCCCCTCCGACAACTGCCATCCAACGGGTGCGGCGGCCCGGCTGACCCAGCAGCCCGGTCTGACCCAGTATGACCGGCCAGACGAGTGCGGCATAGACAACAACGGCCATCGTCAGGCTGCCATAGCCGGGCAGAAATAGGTTGCCAATGGCGAGCGCCGCCACCGGCACGCTGGCAGCCAGCAGCATGGACGGGAAGACAGCCCCCGCGACCAGGGAGACTCCGGCCAGCGGAGTGACATGGGCGGCTGGCTGCCAGGTCCGGCCGGCCACTGCGACGGCCACAAGGCACAGCCAGAGAACGGCCAGGGCGGCTGGGGATGCGAATCCGGACTGTGACGACGGACCGGCGCCCTCAGGGCCAGGCGACGCAGGCTGGCCGGATCCAAACCATCGGTGGTTGGGCTGGTGACTCATACTTGGCCGCGACCTCCCTGTGCAGTGACGCCCTGTGGCAAGACAGAACTGCCGATACACTACCCCTTTTCCCGCTCCAGGCAAGCGAATCCGCGGAAATCATGCTATGGCCGTCACCGCTCGCGAACTGGCCACGGTTGCGGTCGATCGACCGACCGACGGATTCGTGGTGCTCTCGTTTACCGTTCCAGACCACCGCCACAACGTGCTAAACCGGCAGGTTTTAGCCGATTTGGCCGCTGCGCTCGACGAGATTGGCTGCGGGCCGGTGCCCCGCGGAGTGATCCTCCGATCGGGCCGCCCCGGATCGTTTTTCGCCGGTGCCGACATGGACCGGCTGGGGGCGCTCGGCGGACTCGGGCGGACCGAGATTGAGGCCCTCTGCAATGCGGGCAAGCAGTTGTTCGCCCGGCTGTCGGCCAGTTGGCCGACAGCAGCGGTCATCGACGGGGTGTGTTTCGGCGGTGGCCTCGAACTGGCGCTCGCCTGCGATCTCCGCGTGGCCACGTCCGAGCCTCACACCCAGCTCGGAATGCCTGAGGTGAAACTCGGGCTGTTGCCCGGCTGGGGAGGAACGGTGCGGCTGCAGAGGCTGATCGGACCGGGCCCAGCCGTCGAGTTTGCCGCTAGCGGTGAGTCGGTAGATGGTTCCCTCGCCGAGCGGATGGGGCTCGTGGATGCCTGCGTGCCAGCAGCTGTGGCGGTCGAGACGGCCCGCCGACTGTTTGATTTCCACGCTCCGGGCGACTTCATTGCTCGCCGCCGTCGCCAGTTTGCCGAGCCGGTGGGGATGGATCCGGCAGAGACCGAGTTTCTCGAGGCCACCGCGACGGCCGTCATGCTTGGGCGGACGGGCGGCAGGTATCCCGCGCTGCCGATGATCCTCCAAACGATCCTCGCCGGATCGGCGGTGGATGCCGAGGCGGCGGAACAGATCGAATCAGCAGCCTTCGCCACACTCGCCGCCACGCCCGTGGCCGCCAGCCTCCTCCGCGTTTTCCAGATCGGCGAGCGGAACCGCCGGGATCTGGGCGTGGCCACCGCCGGCGACGGGGCCAGCCCACCGCGGTCGCTCGCCACTCCTGCGGTTGTGGGCGCGGGCATCATGGGGGCGGGAATTGTGGCCAGCCACCTGCGGGCCGGATTGGACGTAACGCTGGTCGATGTCGATGGGGAGGCTCTCGCCCGCAGCGTACCCTCGATCCTCGAAGAGGCTGCCTGGAACCGATCGACCAAGCGGAGCGATCCAGAGCGAGCCGTGGCACTGGCCGGCCGGCTGCGAACCGCCACGGGTTTGGCCGTGCTGGCTGGCTGTGACATCGTCATCGAAAGCGTGCTTGAACGCACCGACATCAAGCAGCAGGTGCTTGTCGATATCGAGCAGGCCGTGGGGCCGGAGGCGATCGTTGCCACAAACACCTCCACCAATCCGATCACCCGACTCGCCGAGCCGCTGACCAACCCAGCCCGGTTCTGCGGGATGCACTTCTTCAATCCGGTGCGGCGGATGATGCTCGTCGAGGTGATCCGCGGGCCCGCCACGAGCGACGCCACGGTGGCAGCCGTCGTGGCTCATGCCAAGCGGCTGGGAAAGTGCCCGGTGGTCGTCCGCGACAGCCCTGGATTTCTCGTCAACCGCGTGCTCATGCCCTACCTCCATGAGGCTGTGGAGATGGTTCGCGAGGGTGTCGAGCCGGAGCGGATCGATCGGGTCTCCCGTGGCTTCGGGATGCCGATGGGGCCGATCGAACTCTACGACATGATCGGCCTCGACACGGCCTTCTACGCCGGGCTCGTGCTGAGTGATGCGTATGGCGATCGGATCGAGGCCTCGCCGGTCATTCCGGCGCTCGTGAAGGCGAAGCGTTTGGGCCGCAAGACCGGTGCCGGCTTCTATGACTACGCCGGCACTGGCCCCAAGGCGCGGATTGTCGATACGGGCACGGGGGCGGCCACCGTGCTGGCCCGCTATCCACTGCCTCGCCGCGAGACGACCGACCGCACCATTGCCGACCGGCTCTTCATCCCGATGCTCCTCGAGGCACTCCGGGTGCTCGAGGAGGGCATCGTGCGGGATGGACGGGACATCGACCTGGCGGTGATCCATGCCCTCGGATTCCCCCCCTTCCGTGGCGGACTACTCGCCTGGGCCGATTCGGTCGGGGCCGTCGAGATCGTCCGTCGGCTTGAGCCGCTCGCCGAACTCGGCCGGCGGATGGAGCCCCTGCCGCAGTTGCTGGCCCTGGCCAGTGCGGGCGGTTCGTTCACCACCTGACTCCCCGCGGGCTTCCGCCCCCCAACCGCCATGCCGCGTGCCCTCGATCCTCTGACCACGCCCGTCGTCGTTGCCTGCTGCCGCACTGCGATCGGTCGATCACATCCGCTCAAGGGGATCTTTCGCAATGTCCGTGGCGATGAACTGGCCGTGGCCGTGGTCCGGGCTGCGGTGGACCGCTCCGGCGTCGATCCCGACTCGATTGAAGATGTTGTCCTCGGAGCCACGCAGCAGCGAGGTGAACTGGGAGGCAATGTGGCCCGGTGCGTCGGCCTGATGGCAGGGCTGCCGCTGGCTACCGCTGGCACCACGGTCAATCGGCTCTGTGGATCGTCGCTTCAGGCAATCGCTCAGGCCGGGCACGCGATTGTGGCCGGAGCCGCCGACGTGCACATCGTGGGGGGCGTGGAGCACATGCACCACCTGCCGATGGAATCAGCGGTGGACATCCATCCGCGGGTGCTCACCCGAACGAGCCGCGGCATGCTCTCGATGGGGCTTACTGCCGAACAGCTCGCGGCCGCTCAGGGGATTTCGCGGCTGGAGCAGGAGGCCTACGCGGTCGAGAGCCATCGTCGCGCCGCGGCGGCCTCCGCAGCGGGGAGCTTCGAAGCCGAGATCGTGCCGGTGATCGGCCACGACGAGTCGGGCAGCGTGGTCGAGGCCTGGAGCGACCAGTCGATCCGTCCGGACACGACGCTCGAGGCAATGGCTGCGCTCGAGCCGGCATTTCTGCCCAAGATCGGCACCGTCACGGCCGCCACGAGCGCGGCCTTGAGCGATGGTGCCGCAGCGCTCGTCGTGATGTCCCTGGCGGAGGCGACGCGGCAGGGACTCGAACCGCTGGCGCGGATCGTAGCTACCGCCGTTGTGGGCGTGCCCCCGGCGGCCATGGGCACCGGGCCGATTGCCGCCACACGAAAGCTGCTCAATCGGCCGGCAGCCGCTGGGATTGGGCTGGCCGACATCGATCTGGTGGAACTCAACGAAGCCTTCGCTGCTCAGGCGATCTACTGCATCCGCGAACTGGGCCTCGATCCCGAGCGGGTCAATGTCCGCGGGGGATCGCTGGCCATCGGGCATCCCCTCGGTGCCAGCGGCGGCCGGATCACCACCACCCTCCTGCATGCCATGCGGGAGACCGGTGGGCGACTCGGCCTGGCGACGATGTGCATTGGACTCGGCCAGGGGATTGCCGTGCTCTTCGAACGGGTGGAGTGAGATCCCAGGAGATGAACTCGCACACAATCTTGGCGAATGAACGAGATGCCGGCATGGCTCCGGTGGGCGACGCAGCGACGCTCATCGAACTCTTCCTTGGCCGGGTGGCGCAGACGCCTGACCGAGCCGCCCTCTGCGTGGTGGAGACGCCGGCAAGCGCGGCTGCCAAGACGGCCTCTCTTCGCAGCTGGACATGGGCCGAACTGGCTGCGGCGGCAGTTCGGGCGGCCAGAGACCTTGAGGCGGCGGGCCTCCGCCGCGGCAACCGCGTGGTTCATCTCGGGCCCCACTCGGTGGATTGGATCGTGGCCGATCTTGCCTGTCTGCTGGCGGGCCTCGTGCATGTGCCGCTGCACGCAGATGCCGCCGCCCGCGAGCACCGCACCCAACTGGCCTGGCTCGATCCCCGGGGCGTGATTTTCAGTGGGCGTGGGTCACGACCGTTCACCGCCTCCGACCTGGCCGGTCGGAGCGTGGTGGTCGGGCCGGCGGAGGGGTGGCTCACGGCCGCAACCGACGGTGGTGGGCAGCGTGTCGCTACCGATCTGGCGGCGGACCTGGCCGAGCGGGCCACTGCCGCCGACCCCGACGCCTGCTGCACGATCGTGCTCTCGTCTGGCACCACGGGCACGCCCCAGGGAGTGATGCATTCCCAGCGGGCACTCGCGAGGAATGCGCTGGCTGCGGCTGCCGTCTTCCTCGACGACCCACGGGATGTGCGGCTTTCGTGGCTACCGGCGAGTCATGCCCTGGCTCGCGTGGGAGATCTCTACACCGCCGTGATCCGAGGCGGCTGCCTCCATGTCGTGTCAGACCGGCGGCAGATTCTGGAAGCCTGCCGGGCACTGCCGCCGACGGTGATCCTTGGGGTGCCGGCATTTTTCGAGCGGCTCGAGGGGGCCGCGAGGAGTGGGCGGATCGCCGATCTGGCCAAGGCGGTTGGGGGAGAGGTGCGGCTGTGCATCTCGGGAGGAAGCCCGCTGCGGCGGCGGACGGCCGAGTTCTTCGCCGCCCACGGCGTGCCGCTGGTCGAGGGCTATGGCCTCGCCGAGGCGGGGCCTGTTGTAACGCTCTCCAATCCCCGGATTGCACGAACCGGGGCGGTCGGTCCGCCGCTGCAGGGCGTCGAGGTGCGGATCGACGAACGGCCTGAGACCCGCGGACAACTCCTCGTGAAGACTCCCAGCCGGGCGTTGGGAATCCTCGAGCAGGCCAACGGTCACACGGCCGTGGGCGTACCCGAGTGGCTGGAGACAGGTGACCTGGCCACCATTGAGGCCGACGGTCAGCTCGCGATCACCGGCCGACTGAAAGAGGTGCTCCCGCTCTCCAGTGGCGTGAAGATTCCGCCCGCCGCGGTGGAGCGGGCGCTCGCTGAGGAGGAGGTGGTCGCACAGGTCTGCGTGGTCGGCGCAGGACTACCCTGGCCGGTGGCCCTGATCGTGCCCGAGCCTGCGGTCATCCGCCGGGCGATTGGCCGCCTGGGGCTCAGGGTGTTCAGCCGGAAGGGTGCGGTACGGCATCCGCGACTGCTCGCCTGGCTTGCCCGACGGATCGCCCGGCGTCAGCGGCATCTGCCCCGGGCGTGGCAGGTGCGGCGGATCATCCTCGTGGGCCGCCCCTTCGATGCCGCGCGCGGCGAGGCCACGGAGTCCTTGAAGCTCCGGCGGCAGGTCATCGCCGAACACTTCGGGCCCGAGATTGTGGCTGCGGCGGCCGACCCACCACCAGCCTGGTGTGGGCTCGTCGCAGTTGGCCCGCAGTCAGCCGGCGGCGGTCTGACGGCATCGACCGCAACCGCGCACGGCTGGCTCATTCCGGCGGTCTGGGGTGGCGAATCCGGTGGCTTCGCCCAGGCCGCTGCGGCCGCTGCCCGCCCACTCGCTTCAGTGGTGGAAGCTGTGCTCGAAATGGCCGGGGACGAGATCGCGCGGCTGCGGGAGAGTGGAACGCTCACCGATCACCCGACCCAGCCCGCCGGCCCCGCGCCCCCGCTCGCCGATGCCCCGTCCCCCGCACGGGGTCTCTTCTCGGCTGCAGCTGAAGCGTCCCTGGCTGCAACGGGGCTCTGGGGCCTGGCCGTGCCGGAGGCCTTCGGCGGATCCGGGGCCACGATGCTCGACCTGGCCCGGTCGATCACGCGGCTCGCAGCCGACGTGCCTCCGGCCGCTGGCATGCTCGCCGTCCACTCGTCGATCGGCGCGGTGCCAGCCGTGGTCGCTTTCGGCACGGAATCGCAACGCGGCCGTCTCCTGCCGCCGTTGGCTGCGGGCCGGCCGCTTTCGATCTTCGCCGCCACCGAAGCCGATGCTGGCTGCGACCTCGGTCGCGTGGCCAGCATGCTTGAACGTCGCGACGGCCGGCTGCTGCTCACCGGCACGAAGATGTTCATCACAGGGGCCACCTACGGGCGGCTCGTCAAACTGCTTGCGATCCTGGATGGCAAGCCGGCCATCGCCATCGTGCAGTTACCAGATGCCGACACGGCCAGCTTCCGCCTGCGTCATTACAGCCTGCATCCCCTCAAACACACCCACAACGCGGCCCTCGAGTTTTCGGGCTTCGAGGTGGACGAGGCGGATCTGCTCGTTCCACCGGACGGGTGTGATGGGATGGCGATCGTCTGGCACGGGCTCAACCGTGGCCGCACGACCCTCGCCGCCCAGGCGGCCGGCACGCTCCGGCTCCTGCTCCGGCAGGCCGCCGCGTATGCCAGCCGCCGTGAAACCTGGGGTCGGCCCATCGCCACCCGGCAGCTCGTGCAGGGGCGGCTCGGTCGGATCGCCGCCTCGATCGTAGCCTGTGACGCAGTCTCGTCATGGGCGGCCGCCGCCATCGATGCGGGCGGTGGGGGCGAATGGGAGGCGATCACGGCCAAGGTGGTCGCCAGCGGGTGTGTCCGCGAGGCCGCGGTCGATGCCCTGGGCGTGCACGGTGGCCGCGCGTTTCTGGTGGGACATCCGCTCGGCGACTCCTTCCACGATCACCTCGCGGTTGGTGTGTATGAAGGCGAAAGCGATCTCTTAGGGCTCGCGCTCTTCCGCGGAATCGCCAAGGGGCATCCGCTGGCTGGAATCGGCCGCGATGCTGCCGTGTTCACCCGGGTGGGAGCCTGGCTGGCATGGCGAGCCGCCGCCTGGGGACGGGGAAGTCATTCCGAGGACGCTGCGATTCTCGACCGGCGGCTGCGGGGACATGCCCGGCTCGCGAGACGCGGGCTTGCGAGCATGGCACTCGACATCGATCGCAGCATCCGCCGGCACGGCCGCTCATTGGCTGATCAGCAGCTTGTGATCGGGGAGCTATCGAGTCGCGTGCGGGAATTCACCAGCGTGCTCGCGGTCTGCCACCATGCCGACGCGGAGGGGCGTGACGCGACCGTGGAAGCTGGCGATGTCTGGTGCCGGCTCGCGCTTTCCCGAGCCATCGGTCGCCGTCCCTCTGCCGCCGACCTCGCAGCGGTTGCAGCCCTGGGAAGAAATCCTGCGTTGTGACCGATGGTGCTTCCGCACCGGTTTGCGGTCGCCAAGCGAAGCCTGGCGCGCAAGACCGAAGCGACATCCGCTGCGTTTCGCCATCCCTGGCCCGGCGTGCGTGAAACTAGTCCGCTCGCACGAGGGCAGGCCACCAACTGCAGAGATACCAGGCTCGCGGCGTGGCCAGTTCGGCAAACGCCTCCAGCGAAAACCGGGCGCCGGTGGTCTGACCGCCAAGCACGTCGTCGAGCAGTCCCTTGGGCCGCGTGTACTTCACGACGCGAGCCTTCTTTTCATCGAGACCGGCCAGTTCCACGGCCCGTTCGATCGCATCCTCTAGGAAGCCGATTCGATCGACGAGGCCCGCTTCGCGAGCCTGCTCGGCGGTGAAGATCTGTCCGGTGGCTACAGCATCAACTGCCGCATCATCGAGCTTCGGTCGGCCAGCCTTCACAATCTCCTTGAACCGCACGAACATTCCGTCGACCAGACTCTGGAGCACCTTGCGCTCCTTCTCCGCAAGTTCCGGCGACCGCTGCTTCGTGAGGCTCAGCATCTCCTTGAGGGGGCCACTGGCGATGGAGTCGTCGCGGATGTCGATCCGCCCGAGGGCCTCTGAAAGATCAAAGTGCGGGATGATCACGCCGATCGAGCCGGTCAGCGTGGCCGGTTCGGCGAAGATGACGTCGTCGCCGCCGCCGTTGGCCATTGCCACGTAGTAGCCGCCGCTGGCCGCCAGGCCTCCCATGCTCACGACGACAGGCAATTCGCGATCCTGCACCAGTTCCTTGAGGTGGTGGTGGATCTCATCACTCCCGCTCACGGTGCCACCGGGTGAATCAACCCGGAGCACGATCGCCTTGACCGTCGGATCGTCCTTCACGTGATCGATCTGGGCGCGGGCGAAGCCGTCGCCTCCCATGATCGCGCCGGTGACGCTCACGATCGCCACCTTGTCGACGGCAAACTCAGAGAGGGAGTGGTATTTCTCCACGACCTGCCCGTCTCGCTGGAAATACTGGGAGAAGGCAGCCGCGCTGCCGACGGCAGAAAGAAAGCTTACGCCTGCGATGAGCCAGGCGATCCGCGTACTCCAACGGCCCCAGCCGCCGGGCTGTTCGAGGATCACACGGGTCGGCGGTTGCTGCTGGTCAAACGACATCATCTCGCTCCAGAAGGAAAGTTGCGGTAGTCGGAACGCACCGCGGCGGTGCATTCTATCGCTCCTGCGGTTGCTGGTTTACGGGCCGGGCCGCTACCTTTGACGGATCTGCGGTGTTCCGCTGTCCCGCCCCGTAAATATCTGAGAGAGGAGTAAGCCAGCGTGTTCGTCTGCGTCAGCACGGAATGCCTTCCCGACCTGCCCCTTGCCGCCGCGATGGAGCGGCTGGCGGAGCTGGAATTCACCGCCGTGGAACTCGATGTGAGGGAGGACGGCCACCTCCGGCCGGCGGCCGTGGCGGCCAACCCCGATGCCGCGATCGCGGCCTGCAGCGACCTCCAGCGGCTGAGGCCAGTGGCTGTTTCGTTCGCTGCCCCGGAGACTCCCGATGTCTATGACTACTTCGAGGCGGCCTGCCGGCTCGCGAAGTCGTTAGGCGTGGTGACGATGGTGGTTGAGGCCTCTGAACTCGGCACTCCCTTCAACGGTGAGATCGAGCGGTTGCGGAAGCTCGTGGCCATCGCCGCTGGTCTGGGAGGCGTCGTGGCGGTGAAGACGGCGGCCGGTCGCATGACTCAGGATGCGGAGACGACGGCGTCGCTCTGCCGCAATGTGCCGGGGCTGGGAGTGACGCTCGACCCCAGCCATTTCGTCTACGGAAACAAGAAGCCAACTTCCTGGGAGCCGATTATCAAGTACGTCTCCCACGTCCATCTCCGCGACACGAAGCCCGACCTCTTTCAGGTGCGGATCGGCCAGGGGAATGTGGAATATGGCAAGCTCGTGGCCCAGCTTGAGAGGGTGGGCTACAGCCGCGGACTATGCGCCCACATGCCGCCGCTGGAGGGTGTCGATCAGGTAGGCGAACTCCGCAAGATGCGGCTTCTGCTCGAGAGCCTGCTGTAGCCTGGTCGCACGGAATTTCATCGCCCGTCGACAGACGCCGCATCCTGCAGCGGTAGACTTGTTCCAGAGTCTGCGAAGGCCTACCGCACCATGCCGTCGGTGGTTTCGGCACGGCTGGCCATCTCAGCGTAGCTTCGAGCCCGGTCGTTATCGCCCTGCTCGGCATACATCGTGGCGAGGTTGCCGTAGGCAACCGCCAGAGCCCGCTCTTCAAGTTGGCCCGCATCAACGGCGGTGACCATCAGGTCGACTCCACGGCGGCCCAGTTCGAGCGCGTCCTCTCGCCGCTCGACCTGCCAATAGGAGATCGCCATGCTCACATACGACTCGCCCAGCCGGCCGAGTTCGCCGTCTCGCTCAAATCGCTCGTTCGCATTCCAGAGGGGTATCGTCCGGTCAAACCAGGTGACGGCCGTGGCATGATCTCCCCGCTGCAGGCTGTGCAGGATGCCGATGCGAAACATGAGATCACCGAGTTGCTTCCGCTCCGCATCAGTCAGTTCCCGGTGTTCGGCCCCGCGTTCCAGGTAGGCTGCTGTGAGCGTGGCGTTATCGAGCATGTCGGAGGCATCGCCGCGAAGTTGGGCAGCGGTGATTGCATCAGCCAGGCCCTGGCCCACGTCCCAATCGATCTGCCGCCTCCGCCATGGGTCGCTGATTGTTTCATTGATGGTGTCGCGGAGTACGAGCAGACGCTTGACCCAGGGCAACGGCTCGATCGACTCGGTCGTTGCCGCGGCCACCGCCAGCGCTCCTCGGCAGTGTGCGAGTTCGAGAATCTGCCGCTCCGGTTCGCCGCCCTGGTGTTCCTTGACCACCGTCTCTCCACGGACGATCCACTTCGGGATCACGCGGCTCTTCTGCTGCCAGGTGCCCTCTGCGATCGCCAGCGCCGTGCCCAGGTGAGCGTCGAGAAGCACCTCCCGCGTGGCTGCCTGCACGGCGGGTGAACGCTTGGAGAGCAGCGGGGCCGCCAGGCGGATCGATTCGGTGAAGTGCTCGACCGCGGCCCGGTAATCGGCCGCCTTGCCGGAAAGCGCCACCCGCCCCAATAGTCGTTCCCGCTGCGAAGCCAGAAGAGGGGAGCTTTCAGCAGACTTGGCAAAGTCATCCAGCACCGTGCGGGCGTCGGCCGGGCGGTCGAGCGACAGGAGAACGCCGGCGAGTTTCAGCCTGATCCAGGGATCCTGCGGGTCGAGTTGAATGGCCGTCTCGGCGATCTCAAGGGCCCGCTGCCGCTGTCCCTGATCACTTGTTACGGTGAGCAGGAGGCGGTGGGCGCGGACATGGCCAGGGTCGATCTCGATTGCATACTGGAGGTCGGCGACGGCGTAGGCCGAGCAGGTGTCGAGCTCGCTCTCCGCACGGAGGACGAACGCATCAGCATCGAGTGGCTCAATGAGAATGGCGGTGGCCTGCTGGCCGTCCGGCCCCACGCTGAGAATCACGCCCCGCTCAGGGTATGCCTCGCCAAGTGCCGTACCATCCTCGTCGCGGATTGTCACGGTGCGGAGGTCGGCGATCTCCAGTTGGCGGGCAAGATCGATGACTTCCATCGGCTCGGCGAGCCTGATGCTGATGGTCGAGACGGTGTCTTCATCGAATGAGACCTCGACTCGGTCGAAGGGCTCGATCCGCCACGAAGCAGTCGCATCTTCACCGGGCAGCGGTTCCCCCTGCCCCCAGACTTTTTCCAGTTCGCTGCGGGTGGTGCGACCGGGATGAGCACCATGGAAGCTGGCTGGATCGATTGACAGAGTTGGCATCTCGTCCGGTGTTGCGGCCACCGGTGCATCGATCGTCGCCAGGCTGGCCGGGAGCTTGGCCGGCGGATCGACGGGAGTTGCGGTGTCTTCTGAATTCTCGACTGGCTCCTTGTCAGCCGCCGACGGCAGGAGATCCGAAGGCTTTGGGAGAGCTGCCACACGCTCGGAGATCCAACGCCGGAAACCGTTTGTCTCGGTCGGGGCGGTGGTCGACGGTTGAGTGTCCGAGGGTACTTGTTGCGCAGCGGCTGGCCGAACCGCGTTCGCGCCGGCGGTCTCTGGGTTCGTCCAGTCCGCGACCGGCAGGGTCACGGTCGCATCTTCCGCCTCTCCCCCCGCCGGCACGACGGCCTGCGGCTGCTCATCGGCCTGACTGGGGGCCGGGTTATTCAAGCTGCTGGATCGCCCGGCAATGGATTGAATCCAACCGGGGAGCCGCATGGTTTCGGGGGCGGAATGATCACTGGCTGCGGCGGTAGCGGATGCCAACGCAACAGGCACGAGGGTGAGGATCCTGCGAATGGATCGAGCACGGAGCGTGGCCACGAGGCTTCTCCCAAGAGACGGACGGACCGGTCATCCCTCGATCGACCGTAGACCGAGGTGGCGGGACGGTAGGGGTTGTGGGTGGGCCAGTCCATACCATTCCTCGCAGCGGCGGCCGGCTGCCCCAAGGCCCCTTCCGACGGTCTCAGCCCACTCCCCGGTGGCTATTTTGTCCCCAGAGCCGATGCCGGAGTGGCAGACGTGTACCACTATCTGCTTGGCCAACTCCCCCAGTCTCCCACGATGCCACCGCTCGGCGGTACGATGAAGTTCGGCAGGAAGCGATATTTGTGACCCAGCGAGAGAAGCGGGGCGTGCAGGAAAACCTGGTGATCATCGGCGGTGGGCTGGCGGGGCTTGCTGCCGCTGAACAGGCCAGCGACGCGAATCACAACCTCCGAGTGATCGTGATGGAACCGGCGGGGCGCCCCGGCGGTGTGCTGGGGACGGTGGCTCACGAAGGCTGGCTTGTCGAACGTTCGGCCGACTGCTTTCTTGCGGCCCGTCCGGAGGGGGTCGAGCTGGTGGCCCGGCTGGGGCTGAACGATCAATTGATCGGTGTTGATCCGCGGGTTCGCCGGGCGCTGGTCTGGCACCGCGGTCGGACGGTGCCAGTGCCGCGCGGGTTCCGCCTCCTGGCGCCGGGCCGAATCGCTGGCATCCTCACAACGCCCCTCCTCTCGCCTACCGGCCGGCTCCGAGTGCTGGCAGAGCGGTGGATAGCCCGACGGACGGTGGGAGAGGAATCACTTGAGGAATTCACTGTTCGCCGTCTGGGCCGCGAGGCCTTCGATCGTCTGGTGCAGCCACTGGCCTCGGGCATCTGGACGGCTGATCCCGCGCGGCTGGGCATGGCTGCGGCCTGTCCCGAGTTCGTCGCGATGGAGCGGGACCATGGCAGTCTCTGGGCCGGTGAACAGGCCAGGCTCCGCGGCCAACTGCCGGCCGGCGATGCAGCCGGGGCTCGCTACGGGCAGTTTGTAACGTTCAGCCAAGGCATGGAAACGTTGCCCCTCAGGCTGGCCGAGCGGCTCCGACAACGGGGAATCGAATTCATCCAGGCGCGGGTGGAACGCGTGACCCGGAGTGATGGCAGCTGGTCAGTGATGGCACGACGGGCCGAAGGTGGCGAGTTGGAGGCATACCGAACATCTGCTGTCATCGTTGCCGTGCCGGCGCCGGCCGCCGCGTTGATGTTGGCAGATGTCGATGCCGGTTTGGCTGCCGAGTTGGCGGGCATCGACTACGCCGGGTCTGCCATCGTCTCCCTCGGGTTCAGGCGGGAGGATGTGGTCCACCCGCTCGATGCAGCGGGTCTCGTCGTGCCGTGGATTGCAGGGCGACGAGCATTGGCGGTGAGTTTTTCGAGTTCAAAGTTTCCTGGGCGGGCCCCGCAGGGCTGCGTGCTGATGCGGGTATTCCTGGGCGGGGCACTCGATCCGGCTGCGGTCAAACTCGACGATGAGGCTCTTGCTTCGCTCGCCATCGCCGAGACACAGGCCCTACTGGGAACCCGGGGCTGCCCGCAATTCCAACGGGTCGATCGCTGGGCCTCAGCCATGCCCCAATACCACCTCGGACATGCCGCACGCGTGGCCCGCATCGAAGCAGCGGTCGCCGGGCATGAGCGACTCGCCCTGGCCGGATCGGCCTACCGGGGTGTGGGAATTCCCCAGGTCATAGCGTCGGGACAGGCAGCCGCCCGCTCCGTCACGCTGCCAGGCTAAATGCCCGTGGAACAATCCCTCCCTGACCATTTCCCAGCTGTCCGACCGGTCGAAAAGCCAAGGTTTTTGAAGGGCTGAGATCGCCGCTCTTCTGCAGACAGCAGGCCAGGCGGGGCCTACTTCTTCTTGGCGGTCTCTTCGGCGTCTTCCTTCGTCTTTTTCTTCTTCTTCATCGAGAGCTTGATGACGCGGACCTTCGGCAGACCGATCGGGCTCTGGCCCTCCTGCCAACGATCCTGTTCCTTGAGTTTCGTGATCCGCTCAGCACGGCTCAGCACGCCGCGGACATTGGACGAGCCCTTCCGGACCCGCAGGCTCTTGTCCATCGTCATTGAGAAGGGCTCCTCGTGGTTTGTCATGGCGGGCCAAAAGGGCCCAGCCGGAAGCCCATCAAGGTATTCCGGCTGGGTGACTCGATCAAGGGAGACCACTTCCGCCCCAGGAAACAAGGGGATTCCGGGCCGCCGCGAGCCCTCGGCAAATGGCCGCAGCCGGGCGTGCGGTAGCTGCCACTCCCGACCAATCGGAAAAGCTTCAGACCGTCACGTTTGCGATCATGGCCAGGAATTGCTGCATCGACTCGGGCCGCTTGGCGGGTTCGGCAGCGAGGCAGGCCATGATCGCCGCGGCCAACGGCGGGGGGATCTCGGGCCAGTGCTCTTCGATTGGCGTCGGAGGGGTGTCGTGGGCCAGGGCCGCCATGCCAGTCTTGCCGCGTGGCCAAGGGGCGGCGAGGGTGGCGATCTCGTAGGCCGTGATGCCGAAGGAGAAGATGTCGAGCCGCTTGTCAGCCTGGCGGCGTCGGACAACCTCGGGCGCCATGTAGTTGGGGGTTCCGATCCGGTTGCCCGGCTGGAGAAACACCGGCTTGTCGGGCACGGTCAGCCCGAAGTCGAAGAGCACAAGCTGGCCGTCTGGGCGGAGGATAAAATTCCGCGGGCAGATATCCCGGTGCACGAAACCAGCGTCGTGCACGGTGGCGATTGCCTCGGCCGCCTGTCGGATCAGGTCGAGCCGCTTTTTAAGGGGAATCTCCTTCTTTGATGAGAGGACGGTGTGCAGCACCGTTCCCTCGACAAACTCCTGGAGGACGAACGGATCGCCGGTTGTCGACTCTCCCCATTCCAACGTGCGGGCGATTTGAGGACTGGTAATCAGGCTGCCGATCGCTCCCTCGGTCGGTTTTTTGAGCCCCTTGTAGCGGCCCTCGACCGGCGCGGCCTTCGCCTGATCGATCACCTTCAGGCCCCGGATCTCACCACTCTTGAGATCCCGCACCTTATAAAAGGCTGACATCGTGCCGGAGTTACTTTCCCGCAGTCGCTCGAACCGTTTCCAGAGGTCGACTCGGTTGGGCCCCTTGAACAGCCCCTTGAAGAAGTCAGCGACACCCATGGGCCGAGCCTACCAGGATCTCCGAGCAAGCCCCGTCACGTTGAAGGGGAGGAATAACCCGAGGATACCCCACTCCACCGGTCGCGTGCCCGCTTCGGGTATCTACCGAGCGATCAGCGGCCCTCCTTGAGGGCGTGGAGTTCGGCATGGGCGGCTGCCAGTTCCTTTTCGAGGCGGGGCACCTCGGCCGGGTCATCGGGCTGCTTCTTCGCCCCCGCGAGGAGCTGCTGCAGCTTCGCGATCTTCTGCTGGAGCACCTCCATCCGTTTCTTCTGTTTCTTGTCCATCGGTCGCCTCCAGGCTGGTTTTCTCCGGGGGCGGGGTATCCCGTGTGGACGAGGCAGCGGGCCTGCCGGCTTGGTCGCCGCTCCGGCCTCCCTCCTCTTCAAAACCCACTCCACGGGCATCATTGACGTCCTCAATACCCTGCATGTACGTCTTGGCGTATTCCCGAACGGGATCGGGCATGTCGTTGGCCCCGGTGTGGAGCTGACGCATCCAGCCGGAGATCAGCACGATCCCCACGCCGAGTGCCACGGTCACCGTCAGCCACTGCCGCCGAGAGTTCCGAATCCACTGGGTGCTCGCCCCACGTCCGACGAGTCCACTGGCCAGGTAGAAGACGACCATGGCCATCGCGAACTTCGCCCCGAACAGCGCATGGTAGCCGGTCTGTTGCATCCAATCGGGGCCCCAGATTTCTGGTGCAGCTTTGACCCGTCGAATCATGAGGATGTAGTTGGCCAGTCCGCTGGCGAGAAGGAGCGTGATCCCGCCAATCACCCAGGGCAGCCAGCGGCGCCGGATGCCCCCATGGATGCGGTCACTGGTCTCTTCGCCCAGTTCCTCCAAGGTGGGAAGCAGGGCCACGCGGGCGAACAGCAGTCCGCCGAGCGCCGTGATCGCGGCCAGGACGTGGGCCCAGCGAAGCAGGAGTGCGACAGGATCCATTGATTTCTTTCTCCTCGGCAGGGGACAATCCAATCCCCGCAACAGACTACCCGATTCCCCGTGGCCGTGCGGCGGCTCCAGGTTGGGTTCGGCGAGGGCCTCGGAGCGGGGTTTCCGCGACCACCGCTGGAGTCGTAGAGTGGTCCTTGATTTCAGCTCCCGTCTCCCCCCTTGGCCAGCGGCCGCCAGCCTCATGGAAAGCTTCGAACTCCCAGGCGATCGGCTCCACGACCGCTGGATGCGGCTGGCCCTGGACGAGGCTCGGGTCGCTGCCGCTGAGGACGAGGTGCCTGTGGGGGCGATTGTGGTTTCCGGGGGCCGCGTGGTCGGCAGCGGCCACAACCAGCGAGAACAACTCGCCGACCCTACGGCCCACGCCGAGATGATCGCCATCACGCAGGCAGCAGCCACACTCGGATCCTGGCGGCTGGAGGGCTGCATCCTCTATGTCACGCTCGAGCCGTGTCCGATGTGCGCCGGCGCCATCCTCCAGGCTCGGGTGCCCGCGGTTGTCTGGGGGGCGGCCGATCCCAAAGCGGGCGCGGTCGAGAGCCTTTATCGGCTCTTCGAAGACTCACGGCTCAACCACCGCGTTGAGCACATCGGCCATGTCCTCGCCGATGAGTGTGGCCGGCTGCTCAGCGACTTCTTTCGCGGCAAGCGGTGATGCCTCCACGAGCCGAGGTTTTCCCGGGCCGGCCGTTGCCGCTTCGGGTGGCTGAAGGCGCGTGCCACAGGCTGCTACCGCTGGTCGATCGGCAGGAATTCGCGGAGCGTTTCGCCCGAGTAGACCTGCCGCGGACGACAGATCTTCTTGGTTGGAGACTTGTGCATCTCGATCCAGTGGGCAATCCAGCCCGGAAGCCGCCCCATCGTGAAGAGCACCGTAAACATCTGCACGGGGATGCCCATCGCCCGGTAGATCACACCCGAATAGAAGTCGACGTTTGGGTAGAGTTTTCGCTCGATGAAATAATCGTCGGCCAAGGCCGCTTCTTCGAGCTGCTGGGCGATATCGAAAAGTGGGTCTTGGCGGGAAATCTTGGCCAGGAGTTTGTCACAGGTGGACTTGATGAGCTTTGCCCGCGGATCGTAGTTCTTGTAGACGCGATGGCCGAAGCCCATCAGGCGGAAGCCCGAGTCTTTTTTCTTCGCCATATCAACATACTTCCGCACGTTCCCGCCGTCGGCCACGATCTCCTCGAGCATCTCCACGCAGGCCTGATTCGCACCGCCATGGAGGGGGCCCCAGAGGGCCGAAATGCCGGCCGAGATGCTGGCGAAGAGATTGGCATCGCTCGAGCCGACCATTCGCACCGTGCTCGTTGAGCAGTTCTGCTCGTGATCGGCATGCACGATCAACAGCATTTCGAGGGCGTCGGCGAAGTCGGGATCGATGTGGTATTCCTCACAGGGCACCGCGAACATCATCTGCAGGAAGTTTTCGCAGTACGAGAGGTCGTTGCGGGGATACATCAGCGGCTGGCCGCATGATTTCTTGTGGCTGTAGGCTGCGATCGTGGGGAGCTTTGCCAGCAGCCTGTGCACGCTCACCGCCACCTGCCGTGGATCGCGGACATCGAGCGAGTCTTGATAGAAGGTGGAAAGCGCTCCCACTACGCTGCCCACGATCGCCATCGGATGGGCGTCGCGGGGGAAGCCGCCGTAGAAGCTCCGCATGTCTTCGTGGATCATCGTGTGATGGACCAGCGAGAGCCGAAACGAGTCGAGTTCGGCCGCCGTGGGGAGTTCACCGTAGATCAGCAGGAAGGCCACCTCGACGAAGTCGCAGCGTTCGGCGAGGACCTCAATCGGGTAGCCTCGGTACCGTAGGATTCCCTTCTCGCCGTCGAGGAACGTGATCGCGCTGGCGGTCGACCCCGTGTTGACGTAGCCCTCATCGAGGGTGATGAGTCCGGATTGGGATCGCAGCTTGGCGATGTCGATCGCCCGTTCCCCTTCGGTGCCAACCACCGTGGGCAGTTCGATCGACTGCCCGTCACACTCGAGCCTTGCGATCCCGCCCGCCCGCGTGCCTGGCCAGGGGGGAGTCCAGTCGGCGGCGGTGCGGGGAGCGACCTTCGGGGCGGGGGATGTCATGATGGGGGCTCCTGGCAGACGTCGCGGCTGGGCCAGCGGGGTGGGAAAAGGGCCTGTACCGACGCAGGCGCGGCAGTCTATCCCGCTGGCAACCGGCGGGCAATCCACAGCGGTCCTAGCGCTGGGTGGTGGGGCGGCCAGCCGTGAAGATGGGCTGAGCGGAGTTGCCCGACGGGTCGTCGAAGACCGTCCAGACAGGCGTTCGGGCGCGGAGTTTGGAGAGGTACTCGTCGGTGGCCACCTGGCGGCGATCCATCATGAGTGTCTCGCGGATACCCACCTGGGCCTCGAGGAAGGGAATCCGACCGGCGGGTTCCCGCTCGATGACCCTCACGATGTGGAGCATCTCGCCGTCTTCAATGATGGCGCTGAGTTCGCCGACATCGAGGGAGAAAACGACCTCGTCGAGCTTCTTCGAGGCGAGGCTTCCCTGCCGTGTCCAGTCGAAGCTGCCCCCCTGGGATGCCGTCGGGCCTTCCGAGCGGGCCTTCGCCACCTCGGCCAGAGGGCGGCCGCCGAGAACCTCGTTCCCCATCGCCGCGAGGATGTCCCAGGCTTCGCTGCGGGACCGTTTGAGGCCCATCTTGACGGTGAGCGATTCAAACCGGGCCTTGGCTGGATAGTCGTATTCAGCGAGGTGATTCTGATACCACGCGATCAGATCTGCGTGGGGAATCTCATCCACCTCGCCGACGTTCTTGCGGAGCCACTCCTGGGCCAGGCCACGCTCAAAAAACATCTTCCGCATTCGATCGAGTGACATTCCCTGGCTCCGCAACCGCTGTTCGAACTCGAGCGAGTTGGCGACGCCTTCCGACTCCATCATTCGGGGTAACTGCTGCTCGTCAAAAGCCTTGTCGACGTTCTCGCGGATTTCGGGAAGCTTCTCGCCCGGGATCTCACGGCAGGCATCGACATAGACGAGCAGGGTCTCGATGTGAGAGGGCATCACCTGCTGACAGATCTGAAGCCTGAGCTCCCGAACCTTCTCCGGCGGGAGCCCGGGGCTTACCTGGGCGAGCCATTCAAGGGCCTTGGGGGTGAGCAGGTCAGCCTCGAGGACCACCTCAGGTCCTACGCGGGCAACCACCATGGCCGCCGCGAGCGACTGGGCCTCTGGACGCGGCCCGGAAGCTACCGCGAGGTGCTGCGTCTGTATGACCTGGCCTTCCTCGTCGGCCGTAGCAGCCGTGAGGGCGATCTCGTCGAGGGGTTCGCCCGGTCGGGCCCGAATGCTGGAAAGAACGTGCTTCTCGAGTTCGTTCGTCGTGGGGCCCGTGGGCCAACCGGTCGGCCGCGATGGCGACGAGGGGACGTTGGGCACGAATGCCGGAGGATTGATGCCAGTGGTGGTCGGCAGACCTGCCGCGGCAGACCCCTGGGCCGTCTCCTCGAATGACTCATTCATCCGCTGGCCCGAGGCGACCGCAGCAGCACCGATGACCAGCAGGGCCGCCCAGACGAGCCCGATCCCAAGGGCTGGTCGCTGGGTTTTCCAAGCAGAACGGCGGCAGACTCTGACCATGGCGCACCCGAGGAAATCCTGCCGGCCGGGCAAACCGCCGGTCCGGAAGGGCGGCGGACTATAAGGAAGCCCGCGGACGCATCGCAAGGGCGTTCTCGGGGCCGCACGCGGCCCTTGTTCAGATGCTGCCTTGGGCTAGGGGACGAATCCGCAGCCTCGTCAGACGGTTGCCCTCCTTGCCCACCACCTCAAATCGAAGGCCGTGCAGTTCGAAGCTCTGGCCCTGTTCGGGGATCACCCGGGCCTCGTGGATCACAAGGCCGCCCACGGTTGTGGCCTCCTCGTCTGAGAGATGCCAGTCGAGGGCTCGGTTGAGAGAACGGATCGCCAGGGTGGCATCCACGAGATAGTCACCCGCCTCAGTTCGCTCAATTGCCCTGTCCTCCCCAACGTCGAACTCGTCGGTGATTTCCCCGACGATCTCCTCGAGGATGTCCTCGAGCGTGATCAGCCCCTGGAGCGCGCCATACTCGTCCACCACGAGGGCGAAGTGGGTTCGCCGCCGGAGGAACTGTCGCATCTGCTCGTCGAGGGGGGTGGTTTCGGGAATGAAGTAGGAGGGCATGGCGATGGCGAGCAGGTCGAGCTCGCCGAGTGCTGACCAATCACCATTCGCAGGTCGAAGCAGCCGTTCCATGGCCCGCCAGAGTTCCTTGGCGTGGATCACTCCAAGAATATTCTCGTCGTTTCCGCGAAAGACGGGCAGCCTCGTGTGCGGTGAGGCAAGCACCTGAGCCACGATCTCGGCGGGCGGGCGGGCGGCGTCGATCATCTCGATCTGGCTGCGGTGGGTCATGATCTCCGAGACATCCCGGTGCGAGAGGTCGAGGGCACCGAGCAGCCGATCCCGGTCTTCCTTCTCCATCATTCCCTCGGAGTGCCCCAGCGCAATGGCGCCGGCAATCTCGTCGCGGAGCGAGAGGACATGGCGGTTTGGGTCTGTGCGGACGCCGAAGATACTCAGCACGCCACGAACAAACCCCTGGATGAGTCGGATCACAGGCCCGAAGAGCCACATCATCAGTCGGATGATCGGGGCGACGTGGGCGGCCACCGTCTCGGGGACGGCGATCGCCAGTGTCTTGGGAAGGACCTCGCCGAAGACCAGCACGAGCACCGTCATCGCGAGCGTGGCAATGGCCACGCCGGAGGAGCCGAACAACCGGGTGAGGATGGCGGTGGCCAGCGAGGCCGCCAGGATGTTGATGACATTGTTGCCGAGCAGCAGCGCGCCGATCATCCGTTCGCTGTCTTCGGTCACTTCAAGGGCTGTCTTCGCTCCCTTCGAGCCTTTGTCTGCCCGGGCCCTGAGAATGCCCCGCGATGCTGCCGTCAGTGCCGTTTCGGCACCGGAGAAGAACGCCGAGATCGCGAGCAGCCCGAAGATCGCTAGCGCCGTCAGCCAGAAGGTTGAGTCGAGCAGGCTGGCGGACATCGCAGGGTCGGGAGAGGACGATCAGGCACCGCCGGGGGATCGAGCCCGGTCACCGATCGGTCCTGCCAGAATAGCCGATCCCCACGAATTGGTGGCGACTCGGTGACTCACGGTCGGATTTCACTGGGGACCGGAGTGTTTTTTCTGGGCTGCGGCTCATTTCCCAGTAGCGAGCGGACGGCAGCCAAGACCTTGTCGGGGTCGGCGAGGGTCGGCGGGTCCAGCGGCATCACGGCTGTTTTCTGGTCGACGATTCGGAGCGTCTTGCCGGTCTTCTGGGCCCGCTTCCTGAGGCCCTCGATCTTTCCCCGGTCGTGGTGGCCGAACATGATCATCCCCGGATGACGGGTGATTGAATCGATGCCCAGATCGATTGCCCGGCAACGCAGCCGGGCGAAGTCGAGCAGCCGGCGGGCCTCGGCGGAGAGGGGGCCGAAGCGATCAGCAAGTTCGGCCCCCAGGTCGTCCACCTGCCGCGTGGCCGTGGCCCGAGAGAGCCGGCGGTAGACGTCGATCTTCGCGCGGTAGTCGGGGATGTAATCGCGAGGCAGCCAGGCCTCTCCGGGCAGGTCGACGTTGACCGGGGGGGGTTCGGCGGGAGGCAGCGACTTGAGTCCGCGGACGGCCTGTTCGAGTAGGCGGCAGTAGAGTTCGTAGCCGACCGTGGCTATGTGGCCGCTCTGCTGCGTGCCGAGGAGGTTGCCCGCGCCCCGGATTTCGAGATCCCGCATCGCCAGTGAGAACCCGGCCCCCATGCTCGAAAACTCCTGGATCGCCCGGAGTCGCTTGGCAGCGGTACTCGTGAGCCGGGCTGCCTCGTCGACCAGCAGATAGCACCACGCGCGGTGGTGAGACCGGCCCACGCGGCCGCGGAGTTGGTGGAGATCGGCCAGGCCGTAGCGGTCGGCCTCGTCGATGAAGATCGTGTTGGCCCGGGGGATGTCGAGGCCGCTCTCGATGATCGTGGTCGCGAGAAGGATGTCGGTCTGACCGCGGACGAAGGAGAGCATTACCTCTTCGAGTTCCGTTTCGGAGAGCCGTCCGTGGGCGATGGCGATTGTGGCCTCGGGCACAATCGCCTGGAGCCGGTGGACGACCCGCTGGATGTCGTGGATCCGGTTGTGGACGAAGTAGACCTGGCCGTCGCGGGCCAGTTCCCGCTCGATCGCAGCGCGGATGACCGCGGTATCCCAGCGGGCCACGCGGGTCTCGACCGGGATCCGGTTGACAGGGGGTGTGGTGAGGTTGGCGATGTCGCGAATGCCGAGCATCGACATGTGGAGTGTGCGCGGGATTGGGGTGGCGGTCATCGTGAGCACGTCCACGCTCGCCCGCAGGGCCTTGAGCCGCTCCTTCACATCCACGCCGAATCGCTGCTCTTCGTCCACCACCACGAGGCCGAGATTGGCGAAGTGGAGGTCGGCCTGGGCGATCCGGTGGGTGCCGATCACGATGTCAACAGCCTTCGTGGCCAGGCCCTCCAGGGTCTCCCGTTCCTCCGCGGTGGGTGTGAGCCGCGAGAGGGAACGGATCACAAACGGAAACTCGGCGAACCGCGCGGCGAAGGTCCGCCGGTGTTGCTCAGCGAGCACGGTGGTAGGCACGAGCACAGCCACCTGGGCCCCGGCTTCGGCCGCCTTGAAGGCCGCCCGCATGGCAAGTTCCGTCTTGCCGAAGCCGACGTCGCCGCAGAGCAGCCGGTCCATTGGCCGGGGTTTCTCCATGTCCTCCCGGATCGCCTCCATCGCCGTCAGCTGGTCGGGTGTTTCGTCAAACGGAAATGACTCCTCAAACTGCCGCTGCCAGGGCGTGTCGGGGGGGAAGGCGATCCCTGGTCGGGCCGCTCGAGTGGCCTGGAGACGGATCATGTCGGCAGCCATGTCGGCCACGGCCTGCTGGACCGCGGCCTTCTGCCTGGCCCAGGCGGTGCCACCGACCTTGGCCAGCTTCGGGGCCAGTTTGGTGCCACCGACGTATTTCTGGACCAGTTCGATGCAGGAGGCCGGCACGAAGATCCGCGTCGTTTCGGCAAACTCCAGTTCGAGGAACTCCTCCGTCCGGCCCTGCTTCTCGAGGAGTTTCAGCCCGCGATACCGGCCGATGCCGTGGGAGACGTGGACGACGTAGTCTCCCTCGTGGAGATCGAGGAAGGTGTCAATCGCCCGCGTGAGCCGCTGCCGCGCGGGCCGCGGTGTGGCGTCTTCACGGTTGAAGAGTTCGGCACTGCTGACGAGGACGAGCTTTTCAGGCACCAGCCGGAAGCCACCGGAGAGTCGGCCGCGGGCGAAGTGGAGCCGCTTCGTGCGGGCCGGCGCCGAGTCGGCGAGCAGTTCGCGGAGCCGTTTCTCTTCGGCCTCCGAGGGGCAGACGATCCACACCTGCTGATCTCGGCCAACCGTCTCGAGCTCTTCCCGCACCCGGTCGAGCACGCCGGTAAATCGCTCCACGCTCTCCACGGCCAGTGTCGCCGTGGCATCAAGGCTGGCGGGGGGAATCGCGGCCAGGGCGAGCGACGGGAAACGGTTCAGCCGGGCGAAGACGTCTTGCGGGGTAAACAGGCCGGCGGCCGAGCCGAGCCGTTGGTGAAACCGGTTTGCCTCTTCTGTGATTTCGTGTGGCTCGACGAGGACTACCGATGTTCCTGGCGGTAGTAGGTCGGCCAGGTGGGTATGGCGGACGGCTGCGGCTGCCCCCTCGGCCGCCGCCAGTGCCGTGAGGTCGATGGTCTCGAGCGTCGCCACGCTTCGTTGGGAGACCGTATCAAAAGTTCGTAGCGACTCGATCTCGTCGCAGTAGAGTTCCATCCGCACCGGCCGCTCCCAATCGGCCGCAAACAGGTCGATGATCCCGCCCCGTCGGGCAAACGAGCCAGGGGCATCGATGGCGTCGGCAGCCAGCCAGCCCCGTGCTGTGAGCCACTCAGCGAGTTCTTCGGGGTTTACGTGGCCACCCACGGTGAGGTTGCGGGTGCCGGCCTGAATCGCCCGCGGATCGACGAGCGGTGCCAGGATCGCCTGAATGCTCGTCACCACCAGGGGCGGTGGGGGGCTATCGGGCAGGGCCAGCCGCTTGACGGCGGCGAGGCGGGCCATCTCGACCGGATCAGCCGCGGAGGGTTCCTCGTCACCGAGGCTTTCGACCGCAGGCAGGAGAAGGGGGGGGAGATCTGAGAATAGAGCGAAGTCGTCAACGAAGGCCTCCGACTCAGCCGCATGCGGCAGGATGACAACCACGGTGCCCACTTCTTCGGCCGCTTTTCCTCCGGTGGACCGCCCGGCGAGGACCGCCGCTATGGTAAGCGCAGAGGCCGATCCCCAGGTTCCGCCAATCGTTCCGCCATGCCCTTCGCGAAGGCTGTCGATGACGTCAGCGAACCCGCTGTGCTGCTCGAGTGTGTCGGCTAGGCGGGCCAGCCGCCCGTCCTGCTCTGATTTGCGTTTTGCCAAGCGGAGTCAGTATAGGGAAGCTGGGGTGACTCCAAATTCAGTTCCGCTCCAGCAGAGCGGCAAGGCCCGGGATGGGCCTCTTCCACTCGCATTCCAGCCATCGCTTGGAGAGCGGCTATCTCGTGGTCACGCCAGCCCGCGAACTCCTCGGCGACCTGTGCCAGACTATGGTTTCCTTCAATCGTCGTCCATTTCCCAGGTTGGAAAAAGTCCTGGACCGGAGTTTGAGGGCAGTCCCCTGATCGTGCTGGAGAGCGTCAGTTATTTCCCTTTGCCGCTGGAAGGATGGGTTTGCCATGTGCCGCGCCGTCGTATGGTTCGTTGGTTCGTTGATTGTTTTGGACACGGTCTGCTGGCTGACAGTTGGGCAGCCAGCGCCAGCCGCCGAACAGACGCCTCCTGAACAGCCGCAGCGGGTGGTTTCCATGGGATTCGGGTGGCCCTTTCTTCCGCCGGAGAAAACCGCGCCGCGGGGTGGGTCTACCCAGGGATCCGATGTGGCACTCGACCCGGCTCCCAGCCCAGCGTGGCGAGCGCTGCAGGAGGCGGGGCTTTCGAAAGTGGAACAAGACCGCCGGGCAATTCTTGCCCTGGCGGGTTCCTACCGCGTCAGTTTCCAGTTTGTGGAAACAATGGGACTCGCAGACGGCTACGAGCCGCCGCGACCGTATTTCTCCTGGGGCACCGAGCATGTGCACGTGCTCGAATCAGAGACGGATTTCATCAGCCTGCAGCATACGTTGGTGATGTTCTTCGTCGAGGCAGATGGTTCCACTTCGGGCCCGCTGGTCACGAAACACTGGCGGCAGGATTGGACCTACGAGGATCGCGACACGCATGTGTACCGAGGGAATCGCGTTTGGGAACGGGTGCAGTTGGATGCTGAACGGGCTCGAGGGGGGTGGACCCAGGCGGTGTTTCAGGTGGATGATTCACCGCGGTATGAGGCGGTGGGCCGTTGGGAGCATGCGGGGGGATTATCGCGGTGGACCAGCAGTGACGCCTGGCGTCCCCTGCCACGGCGAGAGTTTTCGGTACGGGACGACTACAACGTGCTGGCGGGCGTCCACGTCATTTCGATCACGCCCACGGGGTGGCTGCATGAGCAGCACAATCGTAAGTTGATGACGGCCAACAGCAGCACCGATCCGGCATGCATTGGCTGCGAGACCGGCCTTGATCGCTATGAACGGATCAGCGACCCCAAGGTGGCGACAGCGGCCGATGCCTATTTTGCCAAGACGGGCGGCTATTGGGCGGCAGTGCGGGAATCCTGGCGGAACGTGCTCCGGGAGCACGATCGGTTCGAACTCCGCGGCCGGGTCGACGGCGCGCTCTTGTTTGAAGAGCATTTTGGCTTCGCGGCGGCCCTCGAAGAGGGCAGGGCGTTTGACCCTGTAGAGGCTCGCAGCCACGCCCTGTCCACCATTGAAAAGTTCCTGGTTCGCTGAGCGGCAGCAGCTCACCTGACCCGCTCCAAGCCCTGTTCCAGGCCTAAGGATTTCACGTTGTGGCGGCGAGCCTGACCCGGAAGGGTGGCCCACCTCCCGGTGAGTCGAAAAGTGTATGGGCGTGCATCTGTTGGGTAAGTGTTTTCCGAGGAACGAATTATCGTGTATTTTTGAGGGACTCCAGGCCGGGGTGTTCCCGGCTTTGTTTTCGACCCGTTCCGGAGCCCGCCATGGCCACCGCTTCCCGCCCGTCCGCCTCCACCGCCTTTGTTTCTGGGGCCGACGTGGTTATCGAGTCGCTCGTCCGGCAGGGTGTCGAGGTTCTTTTCGCCTATCCGGGCGGCGCCAGCATGCCGCTTCACCAGGCTCTCACTCGCTACGAGGATCGGATTCGCACGATCCTTCCCCGGCACGAGCAGGGGGGCGGATTCGCGGCCCAGGGCTATGCCCGGGTCACCGGGAAGCCGGGCGTCTGCATGGCCACGAGCGGCCCCGGGGCCTTGAATCTCGTGACCGCCATCGCCGACGCCAAGATGGACAGCGTTCCCCTGATCGCCCTGACCGGTCAGGTAGGCACAAGCGTGATTGGCACCGATGCCTTCCAGGAGACCCCGATCGTTGAGGTCTGCCGCGGGATCACGAAGCATCACTACTTGGTGACCGACGCCAACGACATTGCTCGAGTGATGCGGGAGGCCTTCTACATCGCCACTACGGGCAGACCTGGTCCGGTGTTGGTCGATCTCCCGAAGAACATCCAGCTTACAAATATCGTGCCCGACTACGACGCCCCGCTGAATCTTCCGGGCTACCATCCCGATGCGCCCCCACCGCGACCGGAGCAGATCGCTCAGGTCGCGGCCGCCATCAAGCGGGCCAAGCGGCCGGTGATCTATGCGGGAGGTGGCGTGATCTCGGGGAATGCTTCGGACGAACTCCGGGAACTGGTGCGGCAGACCGGTATCCCCGTCACGATGACGCTGATGGGGCTCGGCGCCTTTCCTGGTGACAGCCCCCGCAGCCTCGACATGCTCGGCATGCATGGCAGCGTCTATGCCAACTACGCCGTCGATGAGGCCGACCTCCTGATTGCGATTGGAGTGCGATTTGACGACCGTGTGACCGGTAAGGTGGCGGAGTTTGCCCAGCACGGCTTCATCGTCCACATCGACATCGATCCGTCGGAGATCAACAAGAACAAACTCGTTCACGTGCCGATCGTGGCTGACGTGGAGGACGCGCTCCATGCTCTCAACAAGATCGTCGAGAAGCCGGATGCGCCGCTCGACGACTGGTATGCTCGGATCGACGGGTGGAAGCGGGAAGATCCCTTCTCCTACGACACCTCCTATCCCGGGATTCTCGCCCAGGAGGCGATCGACGAACTCTCTCGCCTGACCGCCGATCGCGACACGATCGTGGCCGTGGGCGTGGGGCAGCACCAGATGTGGGCCGCCCAGTTCTACAAGTTTCGTCAGCCACGGACCTGGCTCTCCTCCAGCGGCCTGGGCACGATGGGCTTTGGCCTCCCGGCAGCGATGGGGGCGAAGGTGGCCCGTCCTGAGGCGATCGTGGTGGACATCGATGGCGACGGCAGCATCCTGATGAACATCCAGGAATTTGCCACCTGCAAGACGGAAAACATCCCGGTCAAGGTGCTGCTGCTGAACAACCAGCACCTCGGGATGGTGGTGCAGTGGGAAGACCGGTTCTTCAAGGGCAACCGGGCCCACACCTACCTCGGCCCGGTGCATCATCCCGAGGCCGCCGGCCAGGGCGATGGCATCTCCCCCGGCTCTCGCTATCCCGACTTTGTGGCCATCGCCACGGGCTTCGGCTGGCAGGCGGAGACGATTTCCCAGAAGGCAGACCTTGTGCCAGCGCTCGAACGGCTGATCAATGCCGAAGGGCCGGCGATCCTGGATGTGCAGGTGCCCTATCAGGAGCAAGTGCTGCCGATGATTCCCTCGGGCATGACCGTGCGAGAACTGATCAAGCGGTAAGGGCTTACTTCGTCGCCCCGCAGGCGTTCCCCCCAAGGAGACCGGGCTCCCTCGGATCGCGTGAGCCTGTGGTCACTCGCTGGCGCTGAATTCGGGTAATGCCTCGGCCTCTTCGAGGGCCGCCTCGATCACGGCATCGAAGCTATTTGGCACCCCGCCAAAGCCGTCCATCCCGCCACGGCCACCTGCAGCGCCGCTGGTGGCCTGCGGGTCGTTTGGGTCGGGCGGGAGAGTCTGCTTGAGCAGACTTGTGAGGGCGATCACCCTGATGCCCTCGGCTAGTGTGTTGGCCACCTCCTGGTTTGGCCCCTCGAGTGCGGCGGCCAGTCCGGGGCTAGAAGATTTCGATCCCTTTGCTGGAGCAATCGCGTCGGCCAGCTCCGCGAGCCGCCAGGCGGCCCGACGGCACTCCGCCTTGCTTACGCCTTCCGCGTCTGCTCCGCCAAAGCCCCCCTCTCGGCCGCCGCGGCGACCCATGCCCTCCTGCATGACAGCCGTCTCGCCCGGCTGTGTCATGCTCATGTTCGCCAGACTTCCCATTGAAAACTCCGCTCGCAGCCGGCGTCGGGCCGCCGTGTCGAGCTCTGACTGGAGGCTGGTAATGGCCAGCCGGCGGATCGCACCGAGCGCATCATCCATGTTTTCCGGAGGATTGGTCGGAGCCAGCTGCCCAAGGGCGACGGCCGCTCGGACTCGCAGGTCGAGATCCTGAGCGGAGTCGGTCAGGATTTTCGCCACAGCTTCGATCACCTCGGGCGTCACCGGCAGGCTGGGAAGAAGCTCGAGGCCACGAGAGACGAGCCAGGTGACGGCCTTGGGATCGCCTTCGGGGGGCGCGGTCACCACCTGATACACCGCAGGGGCGACCTCTTGGGCAAGCTCCGCGTCATCACGCAAAGCCTTCGACTTCGACCCCAGACTGACCAACGCGGTGATCCGCTCCCCCAGCGAAGCCTGAGGGTTGGCGATCTGTTTTGCGAGATCAGCCGGCGAACGGTCTGCGGCCGAGACTGGGATCGACTCATTGAGCAAGAGCCCCAGCAACAGGAAGAAGTGACGGAGACGGAACAAGGCGGGAGCTGTCATGGCAGGGGGCCGATCTGGACTAAGAGTTCGAAACCGGGCTATTTTCGCGGCGCGGGTCCGCCATCAAAACGCCCACCCCTGGGGTCGTCAGGCGGAATCTCACCCAGGGTCGCTTCGTGGGTCCGGATCATGGAAGTCGAATCGATCGCAGATATGAGTTCGAACCGGTCGCCGGGGAGCAGCACCAGCATCTCCAGCGGCTCTGGAGGCGTCGTCATCCGATCAGGGTCTTCGTTGGCGGTGAGTTGCTCACCGCGGAAGTCGAGGAGCACGGCATTCGTCGAGATCATTTCTGGTTTTGATGACTTTGACTTCTTCGCGTTGCCGCGGCCAGCAGGAGATTCATCCTCCCCGACCGGCTTTGCATACTGGATCTCATCGCCCGGCTTCGCTTCGACCTTGTGGAGGGCGAGATTACCTGCCTCTTCGGAGGCTGCGAGCACGAGCACTTCGACGGTGCCTCGCTTGGGCGGAGGCAACGGCTTATTCTCGAGCGTTCGGCGCAACCGGAACTCCTGCTCGCTCATTGAGCGAACCAAGAACCCGTCCCCGGGCACCAAGGCCAGGTCGCTCGGCTCGCTGTAGTCGGAGGTCAGGATCGACACCTTCGCAGTTTGCGGATCAGCGAGTTCCCGCGGGGTGAGTCCCTCGTTGGGATTGTTGAGGGAGATGTTGACCCGGTAGCGATACTCTTTGCCAGGTTCGACGGTTTGGTCGAGGAATCGGAAGCTGCGAAATTCCGCGCCTTCCCC
>ERZ889217.337-NODE-337-length-30042-cov-24.628739_pt1 | contig 30042 bp, 29 predicted proteins | sample MGYA00521098_ERZ889217 | MGnify/ENA primary metagenome ERZ889217 (study PRJEB32303, sample SAMEA104408613) | aquatic metagenome | biome: Brackish water; feature: Pelagic; material: water | place: Baltic Sea | collected 2014-06-10T22:04:00 | depth 2,362 m ... | reverse complement strand
CGGCCAGGTGGTGGTGGGTGTGAAAGATGCCGCCCGCCAGCTTGATCAACTTGCCGTGGTAGCCAAACAGCAGCAGCCGCCGCACCCCCGCTTCCGCCGCAGCCACCAGCAAGGGCCCCAGCCAGTTGCCCGCCTTGAGGAGCAGCTCCGGCGCCAGGCCTAGGCGCGGGGCGAGATCCATGCCGTTCTCGCCGATCACCAACACCAGATCGCCGTTGAACCCTTCGGCGCCGGCGCGCCGCTCCAGCTCCGAGCGCGCCAGGGCCAGCTGGTCCGGGGCGGCACTGCTTTGCACCAGGGCCTGGGTGCCGATCAGGGCCAGGCCATCCACCACGCCAAAGGCCGCATTGCTGGTGCGTTCGGCCAGGGCCCGCCCCTGGGGAAACACCAGCCGCAGCACGAGGGCCTGATCCGCGGGCAGCAGGGGCCGCAGGTTGGTTTCGAGCAGCTGGCGGGCGTAGGCCGAATGGCAGAGGGCCCGGTCTTGGCCATGCACCCCCACGCCTTCGCCGGCCTCCAACTGCAGCCAGGGCTGGTCCGGCTCCAGGGGCTGGCAGCGCACCAGCACCCACACCACCAGGCCGCGGGTGAGGTCGAGCAGGGCCCCAGGTTCGCAGTGGGCCACCGCCAGGGCCTGGCCATCGCCCAGGGGCGCGGCCGCCACCACCGGCACCGGTCGGATCTCGGCGGGCTGTACCAGGTCCAGGGGCTGGTCGGCCGCAAAGGGCTGTCCCTGCAGGGCCAGTAGGGCCGCCCGGGCGGCCGCCGCCACCCAAACGGGCAGGGTGTAGCCCTCAGCCATCGAACCGATCGGGCAGCAACATTAAAAGGATGGGGTGCTGGGTGGAATGGAGCAGGGGTGTTCACCGTTTTTTATGGTGGTCGATCGCGCCGCCGCGGCGTCACCCCGCCCCTCGCCCCCGCCACTGCCATGCAGGACAAACTCACCTTGATGATCCCGGGCCCCACACCGGTGCCGGAAACTGTCCTGCTGGCGATGGGCCGTCACCCGATCGGCCACCGCAGCGCCGATTTCCAGAAGATCGTCAAACGCACCACCGCCCAACTCAAGTGGCTGCACCAAACCAGCGGCGACGTGCTGGCCCTCACCGGCAGCGGCACGGCGGCGATGGAGGCCGGCATCATCAACGTGCTCAGCAAGGGCGACCGGGTGCTCTGTGGCGACAACGGCAAGTTCGGTGAGCGCTGGGTGAAGGTAGCTAAGGCCTATGGCCTGGATGTGCAGGTGATTAAGGCGGACTGGGGCCAGCCCCTCGATCCCGAAGCCTTCCGCACTGCCCTGGAAGCAGACACAGCCAAGGCGATCCGAGCCGTGATCCTCACCCACTCGGAAACTTCCACCGGGGTGATCAACGACCTCCAGACCATTGCCGGCCACGTGCGCGCCCACGGCACGGCCCTCACCATCGCCGACTGCGTCACCAGCCTGGGCGCCACCAACGTGCCCATGGATGAGTGGGGTCTGGACGTGGTGGGCTCCGGCTCCCAGAAGGGCTACATGATGCCGCCGGGCCTGGCGTTTGTGGCCATGGGCGAGCGGGCCTGGACCGCCTACGAGCGCTCCGACCTGCCGAAGTTTTATCTCGACCTGGGCAAATACCGCAAATCAGCCGCCGCCGATAGCAATCCCTTTACCCCGGCGATCAACCTCTACTTCGCCCTGGAGGCCTCCCTCGAGATCATGCAGGCCGAGGGCCTCGAGGCAATCTTCACCCGCCACGACCGGCACCGCCGCGCCACCCAGGCGGCGATGAAGGCCATCGGCCTGCCCCTTTATGCCGCCGAGGGCTATGGCAGCCCGGCGATCACGGCCGTGGCCCCCGAGGGCATCGATGCCGAAGTGCTGCGCAAGAAGGTGAAGGATCGCTTCGACATCCTGCTGGCCGGCGGCCAGGACCACCTCAAGGGCAAGGTGTTCCGCATCGGCCACCTGGGCTTCGTCTGCGACCGCGACGTGATCACCGCCGTGGCGGCGATTGAGGCCACCCTGCAGGAACTCGGCCTGGCCAAGGCTGCCATCGGTGCCGGCGTGGGCGCAGCAGCGCTCGAACTGGCCCGCTGAGCCCGATCATCGCCGGGTCCGGGTGCCAAGCCCCCGGACCCGGCCCATGCTCCTATCAAGCCAGGGCCAGGCCAGCTTGCTGGGCTGGCAGGCAACCAAGGGCTGCTAATGTTGAACGGTGCGGGTGTAATTCAGTGGTAGAATGTCAGCTTCCCAAGCTGAACGTCGCCGGTTCGAATCCGGTCACCCGCTTTGAGAGCTCAGCTGCCACCTGAGACTAAGGCCTAACTTTTCAGGCCAAAACTTTGCCCCCAGCCATGGCACATCATTGCCAGTTCACCCATGGAGTGATCGGGCAAGCCCTAGCGAGAGGGCGCTTTAGCCGCGGGGCTTAATCAACTGCAACACCTGGGGACCGAGACTGCCGGCGCGGCGCTCACAATCAAGGGCCCGCAGAATCAAGCGGGCGGCTGCTTCGACATCACCCTGCACCGCTGCAGCTTCAGCAGCGGCCTCATGAACGGAAGCCTGACCAATCAGGATCTTTTTCTTATCACCGCCAACGGCCGGTAGGACTGATTGCATGTCTGGCCTGAACAAAACTGATACCTTGATAGAAATATACCGCCAGGCGAAACATTTTGGCTTGGGAAGCTGGAAACCTTGATCAACCAGCCAAAAGCAAGCCAGCTTGGCGACCCAGGCGAAACAATCTTTGGGTGAGCGAGGGTGCTGATCCAGGCATGGCAGAGCTGGATGGCTGATCCAACCCAGTCCCTCAAGATGGGTGGATCAGGCGTGGATGGGGCTGGCCCGGTTTAGGGGTCAGGTGCCCGGCTCTTCGCGGTTGCCCCCCAACTCGGCGATCTGGGCCCGGAGGTGGTCCGAGCGCTGCTCGTCACCCCGGGTAATCGCAACCGCCAGGGCGAATTCCAGCTTTTCCAGTTGGTGGCCCCCTTCCTCTAGGGCCTGACAGGCGGGTGTCCCTGGCCCGACCTTGGTACCAAGGCGCCCGTTATTGGCCTGGCTGGAAACGGGCGATTGTCCAGCGCACTGGCTGTTGAAGGTTGCCATCGTTGCCTTTCTTCCCATTGTGGCATCGACGGTCAGCCCTTAGCCAGCCGCCAAGGTGAGGGTCTCCTCGCTAGACAGCCCGGTTTCCATCCCTGGGGCATCGGCGTCTCGAGCCTCCAGCTCCGCCAGGCGATCCCAGTCCAGGGTTGGATCCAGGCCTGCCAAATCTGAATCGCTTGCATCGACTGGGGCGATCGGCAACTCGGTGTTCGGCAGCTCAGTGTTCGGCAGCTGGATAGGGGACAGCTCCGTGTCCGCCAACAGGCTGCGGCAATCGGCCAGTAGCTGGTCGACCGAATCCAGGCAAGCCAGCTCGGCCGGATCAACCTCGGGAGCCGTTCTGACATGGGCCTGGAGGCTGGCGCCCTGGAGCTCCAGGGCGCCGAGCCGTTGCTCAAGACTCACCAGCCGCTTGGACAGGGCTGCCACCGTCTGGGCCAGGTCCTCAGCGGTGCGGCTGATTCGGAAGGACACGGATTCGGACACGGTCGAATGGCAAATAGATGGGCCGATGACACCACAAAAATGGCCCCAGCTCAAGTGATCTCCCAGACTGGCTTCACCCCCAGGATTCGCCCCGTATGCACGGCCCCATCACCCTGCTGCTCTATCTCCTGGCCGGCCTGGTCGGTGGCTTGCTGGCCATCCGCACCGGCATTCCCGCCGCCCCCCTAGCGGGAGCCCTCCTCGGGGCCGGGTTGGTAAGCATGAGCGGCAGACTGGAGGCGGCCCAATGGCCCCAAGGCACCCGCACGGTCTTGGAAATCGCCATCGGCACGGTGATCGGCACCAGCCTCACCAGCACGGCCTTGGCCGAATTACGCCTGTTGTGGCGTCCCGCCATCCTGATCACCGTGACCCTGGTGATGACAGGCCTGGTGGTGGGGCTTTGGTGCAGCCGCCTGCTGGGCATTGATCCAATCGTGGCCCTGCTGGGCGCCGCCCCAGGGGGCATCAGCGGCATGAGCCTGGTGGGCGCCGAATTTGGCGTGGGGGCAGCCGTGGCGGCTTTGCATGCGGTGCGCCTGATCACGGTGCTGGTGGTGTTGCCCCTCGTGGTGCGGCTGGTGCTCTCCCTGAATCAGGCCCCACCGACCAGTTGAGGGAAGCAGCGCCACCCCCAGACCAGCCGCCCTGAAAACTGGCGAACCTGGACAGACGCCAGGCGATCGATACGGTGATCTGACCTCCCCCAGCGCCGGACACCAACCCATGGCGATCCACACCCTTGCCAGTGCCAGCAAGCCCCAGCGTCCGGGCCAGTGCTGGCGCCAGGCCCTGCTGATCCCCACTTTGGCCATGGGCCTCCTGGATCCAAGCCAGCTCCTGGGCCGCCCGGCCCTAGCGGCCGCTGGCGACACCCCGGGGGGCAAGGGCGCCCAGGTGTATTGCTACATGCGCGTTGCCGGCAACAACCACGAAGTCAGCTGGATCGCTGCCTATGCGTTGATCAAACGCCAAAGCGCCAGCCTGTTCAAAACCTCGCCGGAACATGCCTCGGTGATGATCACCGAAGCAGTGGTCCAGAACCCCACAAATTTCCCGGAATGTGGCAAATACCTAGGCAGCCTGTATGAAAAGCAAGCGGCTGCCGCTGCCGCCCCCGCCGCCAGCCAACCCAGCACGAGCAATAGCGGCGCCAACCGAAGCGATCGACCCAATTAGGCCCTGGCGCGGCTGGCTTGGCTGGTCCCGGAGCTGGTGGCAACCCTGGTGTCGGGCTGCCGGCCAGGCCTGCTGCCTTCACCAATCCTCCAGCAGGGCCTTAACCATGGCCGGAAAACCCTGACGGGGCAGCTGCAGCGGCCGGCGCTGCAGCAACAGGGCAATCCGTTCCGCCTTACTGGCAATTAGGGCATCAACCAGCTGGTCCGCCACCCCCAATTGCAGCCAATGGCTGGTGAGGCTGCCTGCCATGCCGATGCGATGGCAGCGGTCCTCGGCCTGCTCCGTATCGCCAGGGGTCCAGGGGCGCTCCAGCAGCACCACATGGCGGGCCCGCTGCAGGCTGAAGCCCAGGCCGCCGGCCCCATAGGTGGCAATCAACAGGCGGGAGGCACCCGCCTGAAAGGCATCCACGGCACCCTGGCGCTGGGATGGCGGCACCTGACCGGTGAGCAGCTGGCCGCCGAGCCGGTCCTGCAGCAACTGGGCAGAAGCCACAAAACTGCAGAACAGCACCACCGATTCCCCCTGGGCCAGCAGCTGGCCCACCAGGGCCGCCGCCGCCGGCAGCTTGTAGTCGGCACCGATCTGGCGCAGGGCTGTAAACACGGCCAGGGCCTCGGCATCGCGCCGCACCTCACCGAGGGCCACCCGACGGCGGTAATCCTCCACCTTGCGCTGCAGCCGGTGTTGGAAGCCGCGGCCAGCGGCGTCATCCAGCTCAACCGGCACCATCCGCCGCTCCTTGGCCGGCAGATCCAGGCAATCCTGCTTGCGGCGATGCAAGAGCAGGGGCCGGGTCAGGCGCTGAAGTTCCTCAAGCTGGCTTGCGCCCTGGGCCTGCCAATGGCGCACGCCACCCCGCTCCAGCCAGTGGCCGTGGCAGTAGCGCTCCTCAAAGGCCCGTTGGTCCCGGGCGATCGGATGGCCGATCGCGGCCAGGAGGGGAAACAGCTGGGCCGGCCGGCCATTTTTCATCGGCGTGCCCGTCAACAACCAGGCCGCCCGCAGGCGCGGATGGCGGGCCAGGCGCAGGAAGGCCTGGGTGCGGGCTGCCGTGACGTTCTGGGCGTAGTGGGCCTCATCGGCAATCAAGACCGTGCCGGCCGGGGGCAGGCCCCGGGGCAGCTTTGCCCAGCTATGCAGTTCCAGGTCGAGCTCCAGGCTGGCGGCCTCGCGGCGCCAATGGCCATGGAGCCCGGCCGGGGCCAGCACCACCACCCGACAATCGGCGCAGCGCACCATCGCCCGGGCCGCCACTAGGGCTGTGAGCGTTTTGCCCAGGCCCATGGGATCGGCCAGCAGGGCGCCGCGACGGGCCAGCAGCCAGCGCACCGCCCCCCGCTGGTGGGCAAACAGGCGCCGCTTATCCGCTAAGGGCTCCCCTGGGGCAGCGGCAGCCACCAACTGGCGGTGGGGCGGCAGGGGCGGCAGGGGCTGGTCCAGCCAGGCCAGCCACTGGAGCAGCTCCGGCTCCAAATGAAAACGGCGGCCCAAGCCAGCGTTGAGGGCACCGCCGGCCTCCAGGGGAAACTCCCAGCAGCGGCGGCGCGCAAACCAGTGGCCCTGGGGCCGGATGGCCCGCAGCTGGGCCTGGGTGACGGCATCGAATGGGGTGACCACCTCGATCGTGCCGGCGGCACCCAGCCGCATCAGGCACCGGGACGGCTCAGCCAAGGATTAACGGCCCGCAGGTTGGAACCCCAGGGCCGCCCGGGGGACCCGATCGGGCCCTGGGGCGCTGGGTCGAACAGGGGGCCACAGGGGGTTGCCTCCAGGCCAGCTGCAAGCCCGCCAAACGAAATAAAATCTTAAGCAACTTCGTCCCAACCCGCCAGGGCTGGCTGGCCAGCACAGGAGCCTTTGCCAAAGGGGAAAATGGCAGCCGTCGACACATTGACATCTGGGCCGATCGGGCGAGAATTGCCCAAACCGAGGTGATCGGATGCACGCCAGGGATGCGGTTTTCCTTGAAGATTTGTGCCCGAAACTTCGCGTTCGACATTGGAGACAATCTCTCCACAAACACACGGATCAATCCTGCATTTATTGCGGCAAACAATCCGAATCCATCGACCATGTTTTGCCGCGCAGCCGTGGTGGCCTAAGTGTCACTGAAAACTGTGTACCGGCCTGCCTATCTTGCAATGGCCTCAAAAGCGACACCGACGTGTTCGAGTGGTATCGCCGCCAACGCTTCTACGACCCCCGCCGGGCCATGGCGATTCGGGCCTGGCTTGACGGAGATCTAAAGCTGGCCCTGCGCCTGCTGCAATGGGCCAAGCCAGCAGTGATGGCAGAAACCAAGCCCGCTGCTACCAAGCACAACCAACCAAAACCAAGCACAGGTCCGGGCTGGACCTTACAAGCCGCCTGAGGCCAAAACCCTGCTCCAGCCCTATCCAACCCCCCTCTAAGGCGAGGCCGCTCGCTGGGCATGGCTCCGACATGGGCGTCGGGCGACCATGGATTTCACGCCATTTATTGTTAGGCGAACCATCGCTCCATCGGCTAGGTCGAAGAAATCAAAACCCCAGGTAGACATCGCCAAAGCGGGACGGAGCACCTTTGCTAGATTAGGGCAATCAATCAATCATCACTGCCAATGGAACACACGACCTATGTTTACATGCTTCTGTTCGGAGGCTTATTATTACTCTCTCGCCTCCTAGAAAGCATCTCAGAAAAGATCAAACTACCGAGCATGCTGCTCATTCTCATCATGGGAATGCTTTTGCCTGATTTTCTTGGCAACCATCAATCCTATCTTTCTGAGGAGCAGGCGGAGTCAATCGCCAGCATAGGACTGACCATCATTCTATTTTATGGAGGTCTAACCACACGATGGACGTCGATGCGTCGGGTGATTTGGTCTGGTTTACGGATGGCTACCCTGGGCTGCTTGATCACGGCTGGGGCAGCAACGGCCTTAATTTATGGCCTATCCCAATTGAATCTTGATCACAATTATATCCCGGTCCTAACCAATAACGCTGGCACTCAATTTCCTGCCGACCTGCCCCTCGCCCTGTTTCTTGGAGCCATGCTTTGCAGCACAGATGCAACAGCCGTATTGGCGCTGCTGCGTCCGATCGCCAGCAAAATCCCCGGCCCATTACTCAATTTAATTGAGTGTGAATCTGGTTTCAACGATCCGGTGGCGGTGATCCTTGCCGGCGTCGCCCTCGCCCTCGCCAAAGGCCAACTGGAAAGTCCCCTTCTGCTGCTCCGGGATGTGGGGCTTGAATTTGCGGTTGGAGCACTTGTCGGCTGGGCTGGCGCCTACCTAGGCACCTACATATTGGGCAGAGACCATTATTTGAAACCGAATGCTGGCAGTGAAGTGATCTGCCTTGCCCTGTTAATGTTGAGCTGTGCAACGGCTTTCCTCTGCGGTGGCAGTCCCTTGCTTTGCGCCTATGTGATGGGCTGCGTGATCGGCAACTCCAGAAAAATCGATTGCATCATCGTCTCCGAATTTACGATCATCAATAGAGCTTCAGAGCTAGTTTTACTGATCTGCCTAGGACTTGTTGTCTTTCCCCAAGACATCTGGCCCCTCAAGTGGTACGCCTTTGTGGTGTTCCTGATCACGATGGTCAGCCGGCTATTGATGACCTTTATCACCCTGTATCGCTCCCCTTTCCAGGCCCCAGAAAAGACATTCTCAGCCTTCGCGGGCCTGCGGGGAGCGGTGCCGATCGCCATTGCCCTACAGGCTGCTGCTAGTGGGGTTGCCTGGGGGACCGTGATGCCGGCCTTCGCCCTGGCCGTGGTTATCTATGGGCTGATTTTCCAAGGCTATTTCCTGCCTGCCGCTACAGAGTTATTGGCCAATGCCCTGCAACCCCAAGCCGATCTCCCCTTGAACCAACAATCCAGCTGAGCCAGCGGATCGATCCCTTCCGGATCGGTCCCTTCCGGATCGCTCCCTTCGGGCCACGGCGCCAGCCAGGCTCACCACACCCGGCAGGCCTCAGCGCCGTTATGGCGCTGGCAGATACTGCCAAGACTGCCGGGCTGCTCCGGGGCGACCAAGGTGGCCACCAGGAGGAGCACGACGGACAAGACCAAGGCGGCGGTGCCAGCGCCAAGGCCGAAAGGAGTGGAATCGAGGCTGGTGGCAAGCCGGCGCGAACGCAGGCTGCTGGAACGGGAAGGGGAGAAACTGGAGGACGCCATCGGCAACAGCCAAAGCAGTGATACATCTGTACTGATGACCAGCGCACCTGTCAAGTCCCTGGGCCAATTGCTGGTGCTCGGGGGCGGTTACAGCGGCCTCCGCTTCGCAGCCGCCATGGCCGAGGCCGGCTTTGACGTGACCGTGAGCCACCGGGGCCCCCGGGATTCGGCCGCAGCCGATCCCTGGCGCTGGCTGGCCTTTGATCCCGATGCCGGGCTCGTGCCCAGCGCAGGCGACCTGGCTGGCACCACCCACCTGCTCAGCACGATCCCGCCCGACCGCCAAGGCCAGGACCCAGCCCTGGAGGCCCTAGCGCCCTTGCTTCGCCAACTCCCCCTCAACTGGGTGGGCTATCTCTCCACCACCGGTGTCTATGGGGATTGCCAGGGCGCCTGGGTCGATGAAACCAACGAAGCCGCCCCGGGCCTGGAACGCAGCCGGGCCCGCCTGGCCTGTGAGCAAGCCTGGCTCAACAGTGGGCTGCCGGTGCAGAGCTTCCGGCTTCCGGCTATCTACGGTCCGGGCCGCAGCCCCTTTGCAGGGCTCCAGCAGGGGACAAGCCGGCTGGTCCACAAGCCGGGCCAGGTGTTCTGCCGCACCCACGTCGATGACATCGTTGGAGCCTTGAGCCACTGCCTGGCCCTACCCGCGCAGGCCCGGCCCCAACTGGTCAATGTCAGCGACGATTGCCCCTGCCCCTCCACCGAAACCCTCGGCTTCGCTGCCCACCTGCTGGGCTGCAAATTGCCCCCCGTGCAGGCGTTCGCCAGCGTGGCCGCCAGCATGGGGCCCATGGCCCTGAGCTTCTGGGCCGAAAACCGTCGCGTCCACAATCGGCGTCTGTGCCAAGACCTGGGCTACTCCCTGCGCTACCCGAGCTACCGGGAGGGGTTTGGGGCCTGCCTGGCCGAGGAACGGGCCGGCGCCCCAGCTCCAGGACCCGCCGGCTGAGCCGGCGCCGGACCATCCTGGAACAGGGGCACGCCGATGTCGCGGAAGAAGCGATCCCAGCGCAGCTCAATCCAGCCATGGCTCACCCCGGTGACCAGGCTGAACAGCAGCAGTCCCAACAGCAACAGTCGCAGCATGGCAAACCCGGCCAGCAACCCCGAGGTTAAAGAGCGCCGGATCGCGATCGCCCTGGGCGATCCCGCCGGCATTGGCGCCGAGGTGACCCTTAAGGCCCTTGCGGCCCTGCGCCACAGCCCGAGCGCATCCGCCGGCGCCGCCTCAAACCCCTTACTGGTGGGCTGCCGCCACTGGCTGGAACAGAGCTATCAGGCCCTGCGAGGGGTCACTGACCAGCCCCTAGCCGATCCAGCCAGCCTGGACATCCTCGATCTGCCCCTCGGCGAACCCGTCCCTGCGGGCCAGTCCAGTGCCGCCAGCGGGGCCGCCAGCTTTGCCTGGCTCACCCGGGCCGCCGAACTGGTGTTGCAGGGCCGCTGCCAGGCCCTGACTACCGCGCCGATCGCCAAACAGGCCTGGCATGCCGCTGGCCATGCCTACCCGGGTCAGACCGAGCGGCTGGCCGAACTGGCGGGGGTCAAGGAAGCCTCGATGCTGTTCACCGCCCTGGCGCCCCACGGGTCCTGGCGCCTCAACACCCTGCTGGCCACCACCCACATCCCCCTCTCCGCCGTAGCCACCAGCCTGGATGGGCCCCGGGTCGAAGCCAAGCTGAATACGCTGCTGGGCTTCTGCCAGCGCTTTGCCGAGCGGCCCAGGCTGGTGGTGGCGGGTCTTAACCCCCATGCCGGCGAAGCGGGCCAGCTCGGGCAAGAGGAACAGGCCTGGCTGGAGCCGTTGCTGGCGACCTGGCGCTTGCGCCACCCCAACGTGGAGCTGCTGGGCCCCCTGCCACCGGACACCTGCTGGCTCGGGGCCGGGGCCGCCTGGGCCGATCCCGCCGCGGCCCAGGGCGCCGCCGATGGCTACCTGGCCCTGTATCACGACCAGGGCCTGATCCCGGTCAAATTGCTGGCCTTCGATGCCGCCGTCAACACGACCCTGGGCCTGCCCTTCCTGCGCACCTCCCCCGACCACGGCACGGCCTTCGCCATCGCGGGCCAGGGCATCGCCCGGCGCCAAAGCATGGAAGCCGCCTTGGAAACGGCCTGGGAGCTGGGCTGAACGAGTCCTTGGGATCGCTGGGCTTGGCCGTTGACTGGCCAAACATGCTGGCGATAGGCAGGATCAGGCTGGCCTGACCCGCATCAGCACCTGGCCGAATTCGACCGGGGTGCCGTTTTCTACCAGGATCTCCACAACCTCACCGCTGACCTCGGCCTCCAGTTCATTCATCAGCTTCATCGCCTCGAGGATGCAGATCGGCTGACCGACGGAAATGCGACTCCCCAGCTCGACAAAGACCGGTTCGCCAGGGGATGAAGCCCGATAAAAGGTGCCCACCATCGGCGCTGTGATCTCCAGCAGGTCGCCTCGAACCGCTGCCGCTGCTGGAGGTGCCGCCGAAGGGGAGGCGGACGGGACTGCCACAGGAGCAGCCACCTGGGCAGGGGCCGGCGCAGCCTGCATCACCACCTGGGGCTGGCTAGCGGGCAGGTTGCGGCGCAGTTCGAGGCGGAAGTCGTCACCCTCGAGCTTGAGTTCCTGGATGTCGCTCTCGCCCAGCAAGGTGATGAGCTGGCGGAGCTGGTCGTGGTCGAGCTGCATGGCGATCAGTTCTCCCGACCCAGGTAGCTGTCGGTGCGGGTATCGATCTTGATCTTCTCGCCGATCGAGAGGAACAGGGGAACCATCACCTGGGCACCGGTTTCGACGATGGCGGGCTTGGTGCCACCGGTGGCCGTGTCGCCCTTAACGCCGGGATCGGTCTGGGTGATCTCCAGCACCACGGAATTGGGGAGCTCCACTTCCAGGGGCTTGCCGTTCCAAGCCACCACGCTCACTTCCATGCCCTCTTTGAGGTATTTGCGGCTCTCGCCGATCTGCTTGGCGGTGAGGCGGGTTTCCTCAAACGTCCCCATGTCCATGAACACGTAGTCCTCTGCCTCCATGTAGGTGTGCTGCAGGGTGGATTTCTCCAGTACCGCCTGGCGCATGGTCTCGCCAGCGCGGAAGGTCTTTTCCACCACGTTGCCGCTCTGGACGGCCTTGAGCTTGGTGCGCACGAAGGCGGAGCCCTTGCCGGGCTTCACGTGCAGGAACTCGACCACACGCCAGACCTGGCCATCAAGCTCGATCGAGGTGCCGGTACGAAAGTCGTTGCTCGAGATCATTCCGGCAGAACGTTTGAGGCGGATTGTACGGCTGTGCCAAAGTCCGTTCAGAGGCAGGCATTAAGCAATGGATCCCAGTCACAGGCGGGTTCAACTGGCGGCCAGGCCCTGGACCTCCTGGCTCTCTGGGTGGTTCCAGGCCCAAGGCGCCGCTGGTCTGCGCCCTCTTCTGGCCGCCCTGCTGCTGCTCGGGCTGCTCGCCCCTGGGCCCGCCTGGGCCTTCCTGCCGCCCGGCAATGCGGTAACCGACCCGGCGGCGATCCTGCGCGATGCCCTGCCGATCGAGTCGGCGGATCTTCAGAAGCTGCAACACCAGCTGGAGGGCACCAGTGATGACCTGCGTGCCAAACGTTGGGGTGCCCTGGAGGGCAGCGTGCGTCGGACCCAATCACTGCTGGGCAAGCGCGGCACAGCGATTACCGCCAGCCTGCCGCCGGCCGATCGGGACGCGAGCATTGCGGCCTTGAGCGCCGTGGCCGACCAACTCCAGGCCATGGCGAGCGCCGCCGACCTGCAGGACCGCGATGGCTTTCTGGCCGCCCGCCGCGCCGCCCTGGCCACGATCGGTGACCTGGAATCCCTGCTGGTGGGCCCGTTCCCGTTTGAGATCCCCAGCGAATTCGCCGACCTGCCCAGGCTGCTGGGCCGCGCCACCGTGGAACTGACCACCACGAAGGGCGTGCTCACCGCCGTGGTGGATGGCTACAACGCCCCCCTGACCGGCGGCGCCTTCGTCGATCTGGTGCAGCGGGGCTTCTACGACGGCCTGCCCTTTAACCGGGCTGAAGACTTCTACGTGCTGCAAACCGGTGATCCCGCCGGAGCCGCCAAGGGCTTTCTCGATCCCAAAACCAAGAGCGAACGCCATGTTCCCTTGGAGATCCGGGTACCGGACCAGGCCGATCCCTTCTACAACCAAACGTTCGAAGATCTAGGCCTGTTTAAGGGCACGCCGGTGCTGCCCTTTGCCACCAAGGGCACCCTGGGCTGGGCCCACTCCGACGAGGCCCTCAATGACGGCTCCTCCCAATTCTTCCTGTTTCTGTTTGAAGCCGAACTCACCCCCGCGGGCTTGAACCTGATCGATGGGCGCTATGCGGCCTTCGGCTACGTGGTGGATGGCTTTGATGTGCTGCAGGAGCTCAGCGCCGATGACGGCATCGTCAAGGCGCGGGTGATCGACGGAGCCGAAAACCTGCAGGCCCATGGCTGAGCCCCTGCGGCTCGCGGACCTGGGGGAATGGGGCCTGATCGAGCGCCTCGGGGCCTTTGCCCCCCCAGGCCAGTTCGACGACGACGGCGCCCTGGTCAGCCCAGCTGGGGACCACAGCCTGGTGGTGACCACGGACCTGCTGGTGGAGGGGATCCATTTCAGCGACACCACCATGGGCCCCGAGGACCTGGGCTGGCGGGCCGCTGCGGCCAACCTCTCCGACCTGGCCGCCATGGGCTGCCACCAGGTTGTGGGCCTAACCGTGGGCCTGGCCGCCCCAGCCGAAACTCCCTGGGCCTGGGTTGAGGGGGTTTACGGCGGCCTCAGCGGGGCCCTGGCCCGCTACGGAGGCACCCTGCTCGGCGGCGACTGCAGCGGCAGCCAGCAACGGCTCCTGGCGATCACGGCCCTAGGGCGGCTGGACCCGGCCCGGCCGATTCGCCGCCGCGATGGCCGCCCCGGCGACCTGCTCGTGAGCAGCGGCGCCCATGGCCTCAGCCGCCTGGGGCTGGCCCTGTTGCAAGGCGAATTGGAGCCCCTAGCCGACCCCGACCTGCAGGCGCGCGCCATCACGGCCCATCGCCGGCCCGTGCCCCGCCTCGATGGACTGGCGGCGCTCCAAGCCAGCCAGCCCCCGGGCGAGCCCTGGCGGGTGGGCGGCATGGACAGCAGTGATGGCCTGGGCCAGGCCGTGGCGGCGATCGCCAAGCGCAGCCTTTGCCAGGCCGTGCTGGAGCGATCCCGCCTGCCCCTGGCCGCCGCCATGGCGGCGCTGCCCCTGGCCGAAGCCTGGTGCCTGGGCGGCGGCGAAGATTTCGAATTGGTGCTGGCCCTGGCGCCTGCCTGGGCCGAGGCCCTAGTGGAGCAGCTGGCGGGGGCCCAGATCATCGGCCGCCTAGAGCCTGGCCAACCCCTTGGTGGCGCCAGCGGCAAGGGCACCGGGCCCCTGCGCTGGGCCGACGGGACCACCCTGGAACCGGCCATCTCCGGCGGCTTCAGCCACTTCCACTGATCGCTGGCCCTGATGGGTTAGCCAGGGGCGTAAGCCCCCTGCCTCACTTCCACTTGCTGGCGACCAGTTCGGCGAGGTCGACAACGCGCTGGCTGTAGCCCCACTCGTTGTCGTACCAGGCGATGACTTTCAGCATGTTGCCTCCCATCACCAGGGTGAGGTCAGAGTCGATGATCGCGGATTCGTCGGTGCCAGCGTGGTCGCTCGACACCAGGGGCAAATCGGTATATTTAATGATGCCCTTCATGGCATTTTCCGAGGAGGCCTTGAGCACCGCGTTCACCTCCTCCTTGGTGGTGTCGCGGCTGATTTCAAGAACCATATCCACCACCGACACGTTGGGGGTAGGAACCCGCATCGCAATCCCGCTCAGCTTGCCCTTCATCGGCGGGTACACCAAGGCCACTGCCTGGGCGGCACCAGTGGAGGTGGGAACAATGTTGACAGCTGCAGCCCGGGCCCGACGCAGATCGCGGTGGGCGGCGTCGAGAATCCGCTGGTCACCGGTATAGCTGTGGGTGGTGGTCATCGTGCCCTTGACGATGCCGAACTCCTGATCCAACACCTTCACCACAGGCGCCATGCAGTTGGTGGTGCAACTGGCATTGCTGAGAATGTCCCAATCTTCGTGGCGGTATTGATCGGCGTTGACGCCAACCACGAAAGTACCCACTTTTGCTCCCTTGCCAGGGGCCGTAAGAATCACCTTTTTAGCGCCGGCTTCAAAGTGCTTGCTGGCTCCCACATCGTCGTTGAATACACCGGTGGACTCGATCACCAGATCCACGCCCCATTCCTTCCAGGGAAGGTTGGCTGGATTGCGGTCATAAAAGACCTTGATCTCCTTGCCGTTGACGTAGATGGCGTTATCGGTAGTGGTGACATCGACGCCCCGCAGGGGACCGAGCATCGAGTCGTATTTGAGCAGATGGGCATTGGTGGTGGTATCACCGGAGCCGTTGAGGCCCACCAGCTCGATGCCAGTATTGGTGCCGCGGCTGAGCCAGCAGCGCATGAAGTTCCGACCAATTCGGCCGAATCCATTGATCGCAACGCGCAAGGTCATGGCAGAAAAGGGAGGAACCCGCTAAGAAAGTCGGATTTGGCTGCCGATCATACAGAAATGGTTGCCAGCTCCTTGGGATTGGGTTAGGCGCCCCAGCCGTGCCGAATCGGGGTTGCAGCGGTTTGGAAGCCAAACTTTGCGGGACGCTGCAAGCCAGCGACAAGGAGGGCTTCCCGGATTAGCGTCGCTCAGACCTGGAGAGCCGCCCTTGGCCCTGACCCTCGATCGTCAGCAGCCCCTCCACTTCATTGGGGTTGGCGGCATCGGGATGTCAGCGATCGCCGGGATCCTGGCCGATCGGGGCTTTGGGGTCAGCGGATCCGATCCCAAGGACAACGCCGTGTTGGCGGACCTGCGCAGCCGGGGCGTGCGCGTTTTTCTGCACCAAAGCGCCGCCACGATCACGGCGATCCTGGCCAACCCATCCCCCGCTGGGCCCCACTCTGCCGAACCTGGGCAAGCCCAGCCGGCCCCCAGGCCCCTGGTGGTGGTGAGTTCCGCCGTGCCCAGCTCCAATCTCGAACTGATGGAGGCCCGGCGACTCGGCCTTGAGGTGTGCCATCGCTCCGACGTACTTGGCGCCCTGATCCGCTCCCAGAGCGCCATAGCCATTGCCGGCAGCCACGGCAAGACCACCACCAGCACCATGGTGGCCACCCTGTTGGCGGGCACCAACCAGGACCCCACGGCCGTGATCGGCGGCATCGTGCCCGCCTTCGGCAGCAATGGCCGCAGTGGCGCCGGCGCCCTCCTGGTGGCCGAAGCCGACGAATCCGATGGCTCCCTGGTGAAATTTCCCGCCAGCTTGGGGGTGATCACCAACCTTGAGCTGGACCATACGGACCATTACCCGGATCTGGACGCCCTGATCAGCACCCTGCAGCGCTTTGCCCAGGGCTGCGAGAGCTTGCTGGCCAACTGGGATTGCCCGGTCCTGCGGCAGCACTTCAAGGCCCAGGCCTGGTGGTCGGTGGTGCAGGCAGAAGCGGTGGACTTCGCCGCCATTCCGGTGCAGCTCAACGGCGACAGCTGCGTGGCCGATTTCCACGAAGGGGGCCAACTGGTGGGCCGCTTCACCCTGCCCCTGCCGGGCCTGCACAACCTCAGCAACGCCACCGGCGCCTTGGCGGCCTGTCGCCTCCAGGGGGTGCCCTTCGCCGAGCTATGCGAGGTCCTGGCCAGCCTGCAGGCCCCCGGCCGCCGCTTTGATTACCGCGGCACCTGGCAGGGCCGTCAAGTGGTCGATGACTACGCCCACCATCCCAGCGAAGTGGCGGCCACCCTGGCCATGGCCCGGCTGATGGTGAGCAGCGGCCGTAGCCCCCTGCCCTGCCCGCCCCAGCGGCTGGTGGCCGTGTTCCAGCCCCATCGCTACACGCGCACGGCCCAGTTTCTGCAGGGCTTTGCCCAGGCCCTCAGCCAGGCCGATGCCCTGGTGCTCGCCCCCCTTTACACCGCCGGCGAAGCCGCGATCGCCGGCATCTCCAGCGAGGCCCTGGCCGCCGAGGTCCGGCGCATCCGCCCGGATCTGGCCGTGAGCGTGGCCCGGGACCTGGACGACCTAGCCGATCAAGTCGTGCTCAGCACCGTGGGCGGCGATCTGGTGCTGGCCATGGGGGCTGGTGATGTCAACGGGCTCTGGAACCGCTTGCAACGGCTCGAAGAACGGCAACCCCCCCTGGCCCTGGTCGCCTAAACCATGGAGGCCGCCGCCCTGCTTGCGGAGCTGGAAGCTGGGCTTTCCCCTGGGCTGCGGCCAGCGGTAAACCTGGCCGAGTTCACCACCTGGCGGGTGGGGGGAGCGGCCCAGTGGTTCTGTGAACCCGAGGGCAACGACCAGGTGATCGCCCTGGCCCGCTGGGCCCGGCGCCAGGGCCTACCCCTGCAGGTGATCGGCGCCGGCTCCAACCTGCTGATCAGTGACCAGGGCCTGGCCGGCCTAACCCTCTGCCAACGGCGACTCCAGGGCAGCCAGCTCGATGGCGCCACGGGCCTGATCGAGGCCCAGGCCGGAGAACCGATCCCCACCCTGGCCCGCCGGGCCGCCCGCGCTGGCCTGGGCGGCCTGGAATGGGCGGTAGGCATCCCCGGCACCGTCGGGGGCGCCGTGGTGATGAATGCGGGCGCCCAGGGGGGCTGCACCAGCGAATGGCTGGAGGACGTGACCGTGTTTGATCCCAACGGCGCCGGCGAACCCTTCGTGCTGGCCAGCCGCGACCTGGCCTTCGCCTACCGCCACAGCCGGCTGCAGCAGGAGCCCCTGGTGGTGCTTTCGGCCCGCTTCCGGCTGCGGGCCGGCCTCGATCCGGCCGCGGTTAGCCAGCGCACCAGCGCCAACCTGCGCAGCCGCACCAGCAGCCAGCCCTATCAACAACCCAGCTGCGGCAGTGTCTTCCGCAACCCTGAACCGCGCAAGGCCGGACAATTGATCGAAGCCCTGGGCCTCAAGGGCCTCAGCGTCGGCGGCGCGGCGGTTTCGAGCCTGCATGCCAATTTCATTGTCAACACCGGGGCAGCCCGGGCCAGCGACATGGACCAGCTGATCGCCCTAGTGCGGGAGCGGGTTCGCCAGGCCCACGCCATCGACCTGCACCCGGAGGTCCTGCGGCTCGGCAGCTTTGGGGAGTCCGCCCAGGCCAGCTGAAAGGCCGGCCGGGCCGCAGGGTTTAGCCTGAACCCATCTTGCTTCTTGCCTGAATGGCCGGCTTCGGACTTCCCAATTTCGGCCAGCTCACCGAAGCGTTCCGCAAGGCCCAGCAGATCCAGCAGGACGCCCAGAAACTCCAGGACGAACTGGATGCGATGGAACTGGAGGGCAGTAGTAGCGATGGCCGGGCCAGCGTGTGGGTATCGGGCAACCAGCAACCGCTGCGGGTGCAACTAGCGCCCGAGCTCGTGGCCGAAGGGGCTGGAGCCACCGAAGCGGCCGTGCTGGAGGCCCTCAAGGCCGCCTACGAACGCTCCACCGCCACGATGAAAGAACGCATGGAGGAGCTCACCGGCGGCCTCAACCTCAACCTTCCCGGCATGGGGGGCTAGGGCCGGCCGGCCTTAAGACCTTGGAGCCGGCTTCCGGGAGCCGCCGGCGCCCGAACCCAGGGCCCCCGGATCCAGGTCCCGATCCTCTGCCTCCTCCCCAACGAGATCGGCGGCGGAGTCGTCACCCTGGGGCCCATCCGCCTGGCGCTGGCGCTTGCGGGACAGCTGGCGCAGGCGCGGATCGAGGCGGGGCTCCAAGTGGCCACCACGCTGCTTGAGGCCCGGTTCGGCGGGCCTGGATTTAGCGGCCGCCTCCTGGGCCAGCACCTGCTCTAGGCACTGCAAATAATGGGGATGGCGGGGCCAGTCACTCCCAACGGCGCAGCCCGGATCGCCCTGGTGCAGGCAATTGGTGAAGCGGCAAGCGCCGGCGCCCAGGCGCCCCCGCACCTCGGGGAACAACCCCGCCAGGGCACCAGGATCCGGCGGTAGGTCAGGCCGGTTGAAACCTGGGGTGTCGGCGAGGAGGCCGCCGGCGCCAAGGGCAAACAACTCCACATGGCGGGTGGTATGGCGACCCCGCTGCAGGCGCCCCGATACCGCCCCCACCCGCAGGGCTAGATCCGGCACCAGGGCATTCAGAAGGCTGCTCTTGCCCACCCCAGAGGGGCCGCAGAGCACGGCAATCCCCGGCTCCGCCAAGTGCTGGCGCAGGGGCTCGATACCGGCGCCCGTTTGGGCAGACACCAGCCAGGGCTCGTAGCCCCAGGCGCCCAGGCGTTGGCGCCACTCCTGGAGCAGCTCCGGCGCCAGGAGATCGGCCTTTGTGAGCACCAGATCCACCTGGACCCCGGTGGCTTCGGCCGTGAGCAGGAAACGGGTGAGCTGGACCGGATCGAGGTCGGGCTGCACCAGGGCCATCACCACCACGACCCGGTTGCAGTTGGCCACCGCTGGCCTGGCCAGCAGGCTGGTGCGGGATGCCACCGCCGCCACGGCGCCCCGGCGGGAGGTCCAATCAACCCCCTCAACCTGGACCCGATCGCCGACGCAGATCTGCTGGCCCGTTTTGCCCAACCGGGTGCGACGCACGCAGAGCAGCTGGTCCACCCCCGCCGGGCCAGGGGACTCCAAAGCCACCCGGCAAAAATTAGCCTCCATGGCCACCACCAACCCGCAGGCAACCGCGCTGGCAGGGGGGGAGCCGTCGATCCGATCCGGCGCCTCAGCCCCCATGGCGGCAGACCAACAGGCGCACGGCACCGTCCTCCAGGGCCGTGATCTCCACCTGGTGGCCGGCCTGGCGCAGGCCATCGCCCACCAGGCGCTCGGGTTCACCGGCGTCGAGATCCACCTGCAACCAGGCCCCAGGGTCGATCGTTTCCAGGGCCAGGCGGGTGCGGATGAAGTTGACCGGACAGGCCGTGCCGCGCAGATCCAGGCTCTGGCAAGGCATCCGTTGGGCCCCATCTAGGGAAGCTTGGGCACCTGTCCCCATGGCCCTGCCATCGCCCTGGGACGACTTAACCACCAAACAGGCCGCCGAACAGGCCGCTCTTGTGGGGATGCTTGTGGCCCTTGGCGCTGTGGTGGCCGGCTAGGTCCTCGAGCAAGTTGCGCTCCTCACCATTGAGCTTGGTGGGCAGCTGCACCTTGATGGTGATCAGGTGGTTGCCCCGGGCCACGGGGTTGCCCAGCTTGGGTACCCCCTTACCAGTGAGGTTGAGCACCGCCCCGGGCTGGGTTCCGGCCGGCAGGTCCAGGGCCTGGGGTCCGTCAACGGTCTCCACCTCAATCTTGTCGCCCAGGATCGCCTGCAGGTAATTGACCGTGACCTCGGAGTGGATCGTGATCCCGTCGCGCCGCAGCTGGGGATGGGGCTGAACCGTGAGAAACACATACAAATCGCCGGCCGGGCCGCCCCGCTGACCGGCGTTGCCCTCGTTGGAAACCCGCAGCCGGGTGCCGGTATCAACCCCGGCGGGAATGTTGATGCGTAGCTTCTTGCGCACCTGTTGCAGACCCTGGCCGCCACAGGCGTTGCAGGGGTCGGCAATCACCTCACCGGTGCCCTCACAGGTGGGACAGGCGGCCACCTGGGTGAAACTGCCGAAGGGGGTGCGGGTGGCGCGACGCACCTGGCCAGCTCCAGAGCAGGTGCCGCAGGTGCTGGGGCCGCTGCCGGCCTTGGCGCCAGAGCCCTTGCAGGTGGTGCAGGTTTCCAGGTGCCGGACCTGAACCTCCTTTTCCTGGCCGGCGATCGCCTCGCTGAAGCTGATTGTCAGATCGAAGCGCAGGTCGTCGCCCTGACGGGGGCCGCGGCGCCGGGGGCCGCCGCCGCCCTGGCTGGCGCCGCCGCCGCCGAAGCCACTGAAGAAGGTCTCAAACAGGTCGGCAAATCCCCCCATGTCGCCCATGTCGGGCGAGCCCCCGCCTCCGCCCAGGCCGGCCTCACCGAACTGGTCGTAGCGGCTGCGGGTCTGGGGATCGCTGAGCACCCCGTAGGCGCGGCCGATCTCCTTGAACCTGTCCTCAGCCCCTGGATCCTTATTGACATCGGGGTGGTACTGCCGGGCCATGCGGCGATAGGCCCGCTTGAGGGTCTCGGGGTCCGCATCCCGGCTGACCCCCAAGAGGTCGTAGTAATCCGCCATCGCTCAGCTCTATTAGTGGAACCCTAAAACCCGTGAACTGACTCAATCGCCTTCGCTGGAGCCGGCCGCTGCCGGGGCCTCAGCCGAGGGGCCTGGTCCCATCGACACCTTGACCAGGGCATGGCGCAGCACCCGGCCATCGAGGTGGTAGCCCCGTTGGAGTTCGGCAATCACCACATCCTCGGGATGCTCGTCGCTGGGCTCTCGCAACACGGCCTCATGCAGGCTGGGATCAAAAGGTTCGCCCTCCACCCGCATGGGCGATACCCCCAGCTGCTTGAACACATCCACCAGCTGCTTGTAGAGCCCCTGGTAGCTGCGATGCAGGCCCTGGGCCTCCTCGTGCTGGGGTTCGAGCTGCTGGCGGGCCCGCTCGAAGTTGTCCACCACCGGCAGGATTTCGGTGAGGGTTGAGCAGGTGATCTGCAGGCGTTGGTCCTGCTGTTCACGGGACTGGCGCTTGCGGAAGTTGTCGAAATCGGCGGCAATCCGCATGGACTGGGAGCGCAGGCCCTCGTATTCGCTGCGCAGGGCCGTTAGCTCCGCCTCCAACTGCTCCTCCCTGGAGCCGGAAACGGCCTCTCCCTCGCTGGCCCCATCGCCCTCGCCTCCCGGATCGGGAATGGCCTCCAGGGCCGGGCCTTCGGCCCCAACCTCAGGAGACTGGTCAGAGGACTGGTCGACCGCCGCGGCGCTAACGGCCTCGGCAGCGGAGTCGGGGGAATGGTTGGCGTCGCCGCTCATGCTGACTGAAGCGAGGATCTGACCTAGACATGTTGGATTCTCACGGGCTCTACCCACAAGCGGGGGAAGCCCGCACCTCCCAGGTCTGCCGGGCCCTCCCCAAGCCATGACCCTCACCCCTTCTCGACCCGTCCCCGTAACCACCGATCCCCTGCAGCAGAGGCTCGAGGTGGAGCTGCTCCTGGGGGAACGGTTGCTGACAACGGCAGAACTGGGCGAGGCCGGGCCCATCCGTTGGAGCTGGAGCCCCGCGCTCAGCCAGGAGCAATGCGAGGAGTTCACCTGCCTACCAGTCCGTCAACAGGACGACGTCCTGGTGGTGGCGATCCCCACCACCCTTGAAAAGGAAGGCCGGGGCCGGCTCCAGGACCTCGCCCTGGGCCAAGGCCTGAAGCTGGAACTGCGTCTGGCGATGAAGGCGGATATCGAAGCAGTTCTGGAAGAAACTCGCTCAACCAGGGCCGTAGAGCATTCCTTCCCGGTTAATTCCGGCGATAGCAGCACCAGCAATGAGCCCTTTTCATTGTTGGACAACCTCAACCAGGTAGCCAGTCTTGAGGCTGCCCAGGGGGAGGAGGACGATTTCGCCAACATGGACCTGGAAACAACCAATTCCTCGCCCATCATCAACCTGGTTGACAAAATTTTAATTCAAGCCTTGAGCAGTGGCACCAGTGATATCCACGTTGAACCCCAAGAGGATGGTCTGGTCATTCGATTGCGCCATGATGGTGTGCTCGGCCAGCTAGCCGTGTTACCAAAAAATATCATCCCAGCAATCACATCCAGATTAAAAATTATGGCGGATCTAGATATCGCCGAACGACGACTGCCCCAGGATGGCCGCATTCGCCGCATGTACCGCGGCCGCGTCTTCGATCTGCGGGTCAGCACCCTGCCGACCCGTTATGGCGAAAAAGTCTGCCTACGACTGCTCGACAGCGGTTCGACCAAACTAGGACTCGACAAACTGATTAGCAATCAAAACTGCCTCGCCATGGTGAGGGATATGGGATCGAAGCCCTACGGCATGATCCTGGTGACCGGTCCGACAGGTTCGGGTAAATCCACAACTCTCTATTCACTCCTATCGGAACGCAATAGTCCGACTATCAACATATCCACCGTTGAGGATCCAATTGAATATAGCCTCAAGGGGATCTCCCAAACCCAGGTGAATCGCGACAAGGGCTACGACTTTCCCCGGGCCCTACGGGCATTCATGCGCCAGGATCCCGATGTGCTGCTAGTCGGTGAGACCAGGGATCTAGAAACGGCCAAAACCGCTGTGGAAGCGGCCCTTACCGGTCACCTGGTATTAACCACCCTGCATGCCAATGACGCCCCTAGTGCCATTGCCCGACTTGCGGAAATGGGGGTAGAACCGTTCCTAATCAGCGCCTCCCTAATTGGCATCGTTTCACAACGACTAGTCAGGCGCGTTTGTCCCACCTGCCGTCTTGCTTACCATCCGAGCGAACAGGAGCTCGGCCGCTTTGGCCTGCTTGCCAATAGCGAAGCAAATATCACCTTCTTCAAAGCAAAGCGCGACACTGAGCCGCATGAGAAAGCTTGCGCTACCTGCAAAGGTCTTGGTTACAAGGGTCGGATTGGTGTCTACGAAGTTCTGCGTATTAATGATGCTTTAACCGCCGCCATCTCCCTGGAAGCAAGCACGGAGCAGATTCGCCGTCTGGCCATAGAAAACGGCATGATCACCCTACTCGGCTACGGACTTGACCTGGTTCGCAATGGCTACACCACCCTAGAAGAGGTTGGCCGGATGATTCTCACCGATACCGGGCTTGAATCGGAGCGCAAAGCCAAGGCCCTGCACGCGATCAGCTGCAAGGGCTGTGGCGCCGGTATGCAGGATGAATGGCTGGAATGCCCCTACTGTTTAACCCCAAGGAACTAACACCAAGGGATTAGCCCTAAAGACCTAGACTAAAATGACTAGTCGTCCGACCACCGGACGACAGTCACATTAATCCCGAAACTAGACCCTCAGGCAAACAACCAATAATTCGGCCTAAAAGGGTTGCTTATTACTTTAATTTCATCGATAATCATCACCATCTCGACCGGGAGTCACAACCATGGAATTACTGATCGAAGACCTCATGACCCAGCTGGTGGAGGGGGGGGGCAGTGACCTGCATCTCTCAGTCGGCCAGCCCCCCTACGGACGGTTCAATGGAAGGCTGACGCCGATGCGCGAAGAGAAACTCTCAGAACAGGAGTGTAATCAATTAATTTTTTCGCTAGTCAATAACTCCCAACGCAAACAACTGGAGCAAACCTGGGAACTGGACTGTGCCTATGGACTGAAGGGAATCGCCCGTTTCCGCGTTAATGCCTACCGGCAGCGAGGCACCTATGCCGCTTGCCTGCGCGCCCTCAGCAACCATATTCCGACCACGGAAGAGCTGGCCCTGCCAGCCGTTGTAGTGGAATCCTGCAGCAAACCGAGGGGCCTGATTCTTGTGACCGGCCCCACTGGCTCGGGGAAAACCACCACCCTGGCCTCCTTGATGGACCACATCAACCACAGCAGGGCCGAACATATTCTGACCATCGAGGATCCGATCGAATTCACCTATGTCAATGACCTCAGCCTGATTCACCAGCGGCAAATCAACGAAGACACCAGGAGTTTCAGTGCTGCCCTAAGGGCGGCCTTGCGGGAAGACCCCGATGTCATCTTGATCGGTGAAATGCGAGACCTAGAAACCATCCAACTGGCAATCACAGCCGCCGAAACCGGCCACCTGGTCTTTGGTACCCTCCACACCAGCTCAGCACCCCAGACCATCGACCGCATTCTCGATGTGTTCCCCGCTGAACAAATGAATCAAGTTCGCACCCAACTCAGTAGCAGCCTGGTGGGAATCTTTTCCCAGACCCTTTGCCAGGCCCTTAATCCCTTACCTGGCCAATACGCCCGGGTGCTGGCCCAGGAAATTATGGTCAATACACCAGCCATCGCTAATTTAATTCGTGAAGGCAAAACAGCCCAGCTCTATTCGCAGATGCAAACCGGCGGGCAACTTGGCATGCAGACCCTTGAAAAAGCCCTATCCATCCTGGTCAACAAAAAAATCATCAGCGCCAAAGAAGCCCTGGCGAAAGCCAGCAAACCCGAAGAATTAAGCCGGATGCTGCAAGTCACTTAGGCTGCCATCAAATCTGCGGCCTAGGCCCTAAGGGCTCTCGGCCACCATTAACGCTTTTCCACGTCTTACCTGACTGCCAGAGCGCCATGCCCGTTTTCATCGCCAACTACACCAGCCGCCAAGGCGAAACTAAGGAAGTGCGCGTCACGGCAGCAAGCATGGCCCTCGCCAAACGAGACCTGCGGCGCGCCGGCAAAATTGCAACCTCAATTGTTCCCCAACCCACCAGCAACAAACCCACCAAAGCGAAGGCGCCCCGCATAAACCTGGGCCAAAGCCTCTCGAAGATGCTGGAAAAACGCCCTGGAGTGCGGGATAAGGCCCTGTTCTCCAACAAAATGGCAGCCCTGATTGATGCCGGCGTACCGATCGTTCGAAGCCTGGAAATGTTGGCTAGCCAGCAGACCCAACCCCTGTTCAAACGGGCTCTCACGGCGATCTGCGTCGAAGTCAACCAGGGGACAACCCTCGGCAGCGCCATGCGGCGCTGGCCCACGGTTTTCGACCGTCTGATGGTCTCCATGGTGGAAGCTGGCGAAGCCGGTGGTGTGCTCGATGAAACCTTGCGGCGGCTGGCCAAACTGCAGGAAGATGTTGCCAAGCTTCAGAACCAGATCAAGGGTGCCCTGGGCTATCCGATCGCAGTTTTATTCATCGCTATTGCCGTTTTTCTGGGGATGACGATCTTCATTATTCCCCAATTCGCCGATATTTTTAAAAGTCTTGGCGCCGAACTGCCCGCTTTTACCCAGATGCTTGTTGATCTCAGCGGCTTTCTGCGTTCACCCGAATACATGCTACCCGTAATAGCAGTTTCTGCCCTAGCAATTTTTATCTTTTCCCGCTACTATGCCACACCCGTAGGCCGCATGGGCGTGGACAAGGTTCTGTTGAAGATTCCCCTCTTCGGCGACCTAATCCTCAAAAGCGCCACCGCCCAATTCTGCCGAACCTATAGCGCCCTAAGCCGGGCCGGTGTGCCGATTCTTCAGGCCCTTGAAATCCTCAAACAAACGTCAGGCAATGCGGCCGTTCAGGAAGCCCTAGACAGGGCAAGAAATGATGTGCAAGAAGGCATCAGCCTCAGCAAAAGTTTGCTAAACAAACAAATCTTTCCTGACATGGCCTTGAGCATGTTGGCGATTGGTGAAGAAACTGGTGAAATGGACGCCATGCTCTCCAAGGTGGCCGATTTTTACGAAGAAGAGGTCGGTCTGATTGTCAAAAATCTCACGGCCATGCTCGAACCGGCCATGATCGTGTTGGTAGGTGGAATTGTGGGGGCGATCCTGGTGGCAATGTATCTGCCGATGTTCAGTGTTTTTCAAAACATCAACTAGCCAGGCTGGGATCGGCTGTTGCTGCAATCGCCCGTCCAGCCAGCCAGCCGGAGGTCCAACAATGTTGGAAGTTGAAGCCGCCCGTCACCCCATCCACATCCAGCAGTTCTCCGACCAGATACAACCCGGCCTGCTTGCGACTGGCCATCGTGGCCAGGTTCAACTCCTTCAGGGGTACCCCACCGGCGGTGACAAATTCCTCGCCGAAGGGACCGCGGCCGCTGACCTGATAACGGCTGGCGCGTAGGGCCTGGATCAGGCGCTGCTGTTGCGGCCGACTCAGATCAGCCCAGCGCTGCTGGGGATCGACGGCCTGCTGCTCCAGCAGCACCGTCCAAAGACGCCGGGCCAGCTCCGGCCAGGGCCGCCAGGCCCCGAGCTGTTTGCGGGCCTGGTCGCAGCGCAGGCTGGCAAACAGGGCTTCGAGATCCGCCTGGGAGCGGCCGCCGCTCCAATCCACGCCCAGCTCACAGCGGTAGGCCACCGCCTTGAGACTGCGGGCCGCAAAGGCCGTGAGCCTTAACACCGCCGGGCCACTCAGGCCCCGGTGGGTAAACAGCACCGGACCAGCCTGGCGAAACCGGCCCTCCGCCAACTCCAGGCTCAATTCCACCGGATCCATCACCAGGCCCGCCAATTCGCCCATCCCCGCCCCGGCCAGGGCCAGGGTGAACAGGGAGGGCACCGGCGGCACCAGTCCATGGCCCAGGTCCGCCGCCAAACGCCTGCCACTGGGGTGGCTGCCGGTTGCCAGCACCAACTGGCGGGTCTCCAGCCGTTCCAGCACCCCTCCCCCAGCCCGTAGGGCCAGCCGAAACCCCCCTGCCGGCAGGGGTTCAGCCGCCTGGAGGGCCACCACCGTGCGCAGGGTCACCCCCGCGGCCAGGGCGGCGTTGCGCAGGCTCGCCGCCACCGAACTGGCCCGGTTACTGGTGGGAAACAGGCGGCCATCGTCCTCTTCCACCAGGGAGAGGCCCCGCTCGGCAAACCAGGCCACCGTGTCGCCGGGAGCAAAGCGGCTGAAGGGTCCGAGCAGGGCCTTTCCCCCCCGCGGGTAATGGCCCACCAGGCTGCGGGGGTCCCAGTCGGCATGGGTGACATTGCAGCGGCCACCGCCACTAATCAACACCTTGCCCAGGGGCGTGGGGGTGGATTCGAGCAGCACCACCTGCCGCACACCTGCCTCCGCCGCCGTGATCGCCGCCATGAAGCCGGCCGGGCCGCCGCCGGCCACCACCAGGTCCCAGGCCAGTAGGCCGGAAGACTCGGCTCCAGGTTCGGGCTCGACGTCGAGCTCGACGTCCGACTGGGCGTCGGCCTGGGGCAAGGCAGGGGGCAGCATGGGGAGATGGCAAATGGGCCCAACCAGCACGACCCCACGGAGGTTCCATCCACCGCGGTGCCGTCCTACCGCTTCAGTGTGGCGCCGATGCTGGACTACACCGATCGGCACTTCCGGGTGCTGATGCGTCAGATCACGCGCCGCAGCCTGCTCTACAGCGAAATGGTGGTGGCCCAGGCCATCCACCACAACGACAAGCCAGGCCAGCAGGACCGCCTGGAACGCCTGCTCGGCTTCGATCCCATCGAAAAACCCCTGGCCCTGCAGTTGGGGGGCGACGATCCCGGGCTACTGGCCGCCGCGGCCCGCCTAGCGGCGGCCTGGGGCTACGACGAGGTCAATCTCAACGTGGGCTGTCCCAGCGCGAAGGTGCAAAAAGGCCGCTTCGGTGCCTGCCTGATGGCGGAACCGGCCCGGGTGGCCGACTGCATTGCCGCCATGGCCGCCGCCTCGGGCCTGCCGGTGAGCGTGAAACACCGGATCGGCATCGATGCGCGCGATTCCTACGCCGAACTGCTCGACTTCGTGGACACCGTGGCTGCCGCCGGGGCCTGCCGTTTCAGCGTGCACGCCCGCAAGGCCTGGCTCGAGGGCCTCGATCCCAAACAAAACCGCAGCGTGCCACCCCTGCGCTATGGGCTGGTGCACCAGCTCAAACAGGAGCGGCCCCAGCTGCAGGTCGAACTCAATGGCGGCCTGGAGGATCTGGCCGCCTGCCAGCTCCAGCTGGAGCTGGTGGATGCGGTGATGGTGGGCCGGGCCGCCTACAGCCATCCCCTGCGTTGGGCCCCAGTCGATCGGGACCTCTTTGGCGACGGGGCTTCCCCCCTGGCCAGTGCGTCGAGCGTGGTGCGGGGCCTGGTGCCCTATGCCCAGCGCTGGTGCGAGGCCGGCGGGCGCCTCTGGCCGATCGCCCGGCACCTGGTGCAGGTGGTGGAAGGGGTGAGCGGGGCCCGCCACTGGCGGCGGCGCCTGGGCGAGGCCGCTGGCGCCACTGGCGCCGGAGCGAGCGTGCTGGAAACAGCCGCCCAGGAGCTGGAAGCCCAGGGCCTTTGAGCCAGGGCCAAGTGCTACTCCAGGGCCAACCGCGGGAATTAGAGCTCGGGAATCAGACCTCGGCGCCGCCGTAGTCGTCGTTGCCGCCATGGGGGTCCGGCTGGGAGCTGCGCCGGCGCCGGCTGCGGCCCTCCCCAAAGCTGTCGGCGCCGCCGCCGTAGCTGCGATCTTCCCAACCGCTGGCACCGGAGGAGCGTTCGGCCTCGGCGCCACCGCCTCCGTAGCCGCCGCCATAGCCCCCACCGGCCGGTGCGCCTCCTCCATAACCGCCACCGCCGCCACCGCCATAACCACCGCCCCCGCCTGGGGCGCGGCGCGGTGCGGCAGCTCCCTTGGGTTCGGCCTTATTGATCCGCAGGGGGCGACCCATCAGCTCGGCGCCCTGGAGGGCCTCAATCGCCCGGCCTTCGCTCTCGGCATCGGCCATCTCCACAAAGGCAAAGCCGCGCTTGCGGCCCGTATCCCGTTCCAGGGGGAGGGAACAGTTCGCCACCTCTCCGAAGCGGGCAAACAATTCAGCGATGTCTTCCTGTTCCGCGCGGAAGGGAAGGTTGCCAACAAAAATGCTCACAGGCCTACGGGGCCAAAAGGCAGAGATTCAACAGGCCAAATCTAAACCCGGCGATGCATTCCGATTGGGCCCTACGGCCCAATCGGCCCAGCCGGCTCCCCGGACTAGCCTCCGCCTGGCTCGGAGGGAGCCAGGGTCCAGCCTTGCTCAGCCGTAGAGGCGGCTGCGGGTGCGGGCCAGCTGGAGCTTCACCTGATCAAAGCCCGTGCCGCCCTCACTGCGGCGGGCCGCCACCACCTGGCGGGGGGCGATGGCGGCATAGATGGCCTGGTCAAAGGCCGGATGGAGCTGCTGCCAGCGCTCCAGGGGCAAGTCCCGCAGCAGGAGGCCCTCCTTGAGGCAGGTCTTCACCAGACCGCCCACCAGCTGATAGGCCTCGCGGAAGGGCACCCCCTTGGCCACCAGATAGTCGGCCACATCGGTGGCATTGGAGAAATCGGATCCCACCGCAGCCTCAAGCCGCTCAGGCCGAAAGCTGATGCCCTCCTCCAGCAGGATGGCCATGGCCTCAAGACAATCCAGGCTGGTGCGCACCGTGTCGAAGAGGGCTTCCTTGTCTTCCTGGAAATCCTTGTTGTAGGCAAGCGGCAGGCCCTTAATCATCACCAGCAGCCCCTGCAGGTGGCCGAAGACCCGGCCACACTTGCCCCGCACCAGCTCGGGCACATCGGGGTTCTTTTTCTGGGGCATCAGGCTGCTGCC
>ERZ889217.336-NODE-336-length-30090-cov-23.611720_pt1 | contig 30090 bp, 27 predicted proteins | sample MGYA00521098_ERZ889217 | MGnify/ENA primary metagenome ERZ889217 (study PRJEB32303, sample SAMEA104408613) | aquatic metagenome | biome: Brackish water; feature: Pelagic; material: water | place: Baltic Sea | collected 2014-06-10T22:04:00 | depth 2,362 m ... | reverse complement strand
GTTTGAGCTCTAGAGCTGCTCATGCTGTTAATGCCAAAACTCATGTACATAACTACTCCAAGTGGGGCCAAAGCAATGACCCACATTAAAGATGAGTTGTACATTGCGTTTCCCAAACCTGTTAATCCAGTAATATTTCCTGTGGCATCTGTGATGACTGCCAATTTAAAAAATAACAAAGATACGAGTCCAGTTAAAAGAACTCCTGAACCCATAAAGTTATAAACGGACAGCATGTAGGTTCTTAAGCCTTCATTGACCGCTTCTGATCTAGTCGTTGCAGATCTAATTGTATTAATTCGATTATTTAAATTCATATTTTTCCTTTTTGTACTAATTGTATTAATTAATTAGCTCACAATATGACTATTAAATTAGGCAATTTCAAGACCTTTAACAAAACATTGATTTTATTAAGAAAAAAAAGAAAGAAGAATTGCTCTATCAGCCCAAATTAACTGGCAAGCTACCACAAGAATTGCCAACAAACCAAGCCAGGCAATCCATTTAAATTTTTTAACACAGGATGAAATATAATTTGCCATTGTCGCCATAAATACAACTGACAGAATCAATCCCAAAACAAGCAGCCAATGATGATCTTTTGCGGCTCCAGCAACTCCAAGCACGTTATCCAAGCTCAAGCTAATATCAGCTATTGCAATAGTAAAAATTGCTTTAATGAAAGATTTATCATCTGCTTTTGTTTCTTTTATTTCAGCAGCAGCTTGTTCTTTAATAACATCTTTATAAAGACGATAAGAAACCCAGACTAAAAGCAATCCTCCAACAAGTTTTAGTCCTTGAATTTTCAACAGATATACAACGCTTAAGGTAAATAAAATTCTTGCAATAACAGCAGCTACGATACCCCAAAAAAGAATTTTATTTTTTTTTTCCGGAGCGAATTTAGACGCAATCATTCCTATAATAATTGCGTTGTCTGCTGCTAAGACCAGATCAATTAAAATAATTTGTAAAAGAATTATTGCTTGTTCCATGGTAAAACTACTTTCTTATTAAATAATTGGTTTTTATTAATTATTTTAAGCTAAGGATGTTTGGTGTTTCATATCCTGTTTTTTAATTCCAGCTACTATTACTGGTTTTTTCATCGCATCTCTTCTAAAAGGCTCACCTAATTCTTGGTTTAAAATTACTTCAATAAAAGTAGTAATGCCTTTTTTTTGATCTTCACAGGATTGTTTAATTGCTTCTGTTGTTTCTTCCATCGTCCGAACCATCACTCCTTTTAGACCGCATGCTTCTGCAACTTTAGCATAGCTTAGCTCTGGATCGAGTTCTGTTCCAACAAAGTTATTATCAAACCATAATATGGTGTTTCTTTTTTCTGCGCCCCACTGATAATTTCTAAAAATCACCATAGTAATTTTTGGCCATTCTTTTCTTGCGCATGAACTCATTTCGTTCATACTAATTCCAAAGGCGCCATCACCTGCAAAGCCAATCACCGGAACATCTGGGCATCCTATTTTGGCTCCCAAAATTGAAGGAAACCCGTAACCGCAAGGACCAAATAGTCCAGGGGCTAAATACTTTCTACCTTTTTCAAAGGTAGGATAAGCATTACCAATTGCGCAATTATTTCCAATATCACTAGAGATAATAACATTTTCCGGCATTCCTGCTTGGATAGCTCTCCATGCTTGTCTCGGAGACATTCTATCTTGATCTCTTTCTCTTGCCTCTTTATTCCAAACTGTACCTTCGTCATCTTCTTCATGATCAAGACTTGAGAGCTTTTGTAACCATGCAGACTTAGTTTGATGAATTAAATTTTTTCTTTTTTCTCGATCAGTATCTCCAGCATTTGAAGATAGTTTAGATAACAATTGTTGTGCAACTAGTTTTGCATCTCCGCAAATTCCAACTGTTACTTTTTTTGTTAATCCAATACGATCTGGGTTCATGTCTACTTGAATGATGCTTGCATTTTTAGGCCAATAATCAATTCCATATCCGGGCAAAGTTGAAAAAGGATTTAGTCTAGTTCCAAGTGCTAACACAACATCTGCCTTAGATATCAATTCCATTGCCGCTTTTGATCCGTTATATCCTAAAGGACCTGCAGCTAATGGGTGGCTTCCTGGAAAACTGTCATTGTGCTGATAGCCACTACATACAGGGGCATCGAGTTTTTCAGCTAATTTTTTACATTCTTCAATTGCTCCTCCAATGACCACTCCAGCTCCAGATAAGATTACAGGAAATTTTGCTTCTGATAATAATTTTGCTGCTTTGCTAATTGCCTCAACTCCTCCGGCTTGTCTTTCTAATCTAACAATTAGTGGCAACTCGATATCAATGACTTGCGTCCAATAATCTCTTGGAATGTTAATTTGTGCAGGGGCAGATCCTCGAATTGCTTTTTCTATCACTCGATTTAAAACTTCTGCCATTCGAGAAGGGTCCCTAACCTCTTCTTGATAACAAACCATGTCTTTAAATAAATTCATTTGTTCTACTTCTTGAAAACCACCCTGCCCTATTGTTTTGTTTGCTGCTTGAGGAGTCACAAGAAGTAATGGTGTATGATTCCAGTATGCAGTTTTAATAGGTGTAACAAGACCAGTAATTCCTGGACCATTTTGCGCAATCACCATAGTCATTTTTCCTGTTGCTCTTGTATAGCCATCAGCAATTAATCCGCCATTTGTTTCGTGAGCAACATCCCAGAAAGTTATTCCAGCTTCAGGAAATAAATGTGAAATAGGCATAAATGATGAGCCAATAATTCCAAACGCGTGCTCAATTCCATGCATTTGTAAAACTTTTACAAACGATTCTTCAGTTGTCATTTTTGCCATAACGTCTCCTTTAGATTAGATTAAATTAGATTAAATTTTGAGATTTAAAATATATTTTTAGATCTACTAAATAAATAATGTATTCAGTAAACAATTGCAAATAGTAAATCTTACATTTTTTCTAAAAGTGCTTTTAATTTAGCTTTGCTCTCAAGACCAAGGCCTACAAATTTAGGAAAGGTAACGTAACTATTCTCGACAGTAGAATTATCTGGAAATCCACCGAATGGTTGGAATAAATTTGGGTAAATTTCATTGCCACCTAAACTCAAACCGGCAGCAATATTGCAAGATAACTGGTGGCCCCCATGTGGAATAATTCGGCTAGGACTCCAACCATAATCTTTCATCATGTTTAAAGTTTTCAAATATTCAACCAGTCCATAACTCAATGAACAATCAAACTGTAGCCAATCTTTGTCTTTTCTCATTCCGCCATAGCGAATTAAATTTCTTGCGTCTTGCATGGAAAAAAGATTTTCTCCCGTTGCAATCGAATTTTTGTACTGCTCACAAAGTTTTTTGTTCAGCTCAAAATCTAATGGGTCTCCTGCCTCCTCATACCATTTCAACTGATAAGGCTCCAAAGCTTTTGCGTAATCTATAGCCGTTTGCAGATTAAATCTTCCATTGGCGTCCACACATAAATTATTCCCCTCACCAACAATTTTTAAAACAGCTTCAATTCTTTTTAAATCTTCAGATAAAGACGCTCCTCCAATTTTCATTTTAACCGTGGTAAAGCCTTGGTCGATATAACTTTTCATTTCCTCTTGAAGCATTGGAATATCTTTGCCAGGATAATAATAACCACCTGCGGCATAGACAAAAATTTTATTACTGTATTGCTTGTTTCCATATTTATGCGCTAGAACTTCATATAAGGGCTTCTGCTCTAACTTTGCTACCAAATCCCAAATTGCCATATCCAATGTGCCTACGGCTGTAGATCTTTCTCCATGACCTCCCGGCTTTTCATTGTGCATCATTAGGTTCCAAATTTTTTCAGGGCTAAAATTAGTGCCCTCTTCATTAAGAAGGTTTTTGGAATTTGCTTCTTGTATTCTTGGTATAAATCTTTTTTTTAATAATTCACTAACCGCATATCTTCCGTTGGAGTGAAAACCATACCCAATTACTTGCTCTCCATTGATTTTCTGATCGGTTTTTATTGCTACTACGCTGCAATCCATTTTAGAAAAATCTATATAAGCATTTTTTATTGCTGAACTAATAGGAACAATTTGCTCAACTATTTCGGTAATTTTCATGGATTGTATTAATATCGTTTAATGCCCAAACCACAATCCTTCCGGCAGAGGAACTTGTAATAAATTTTTAAAACCAAAATATAACAAAAGAACAAAAATTGTTCCTGCGGTCATAAAAAAAATCTTTTGTTTAATAGTGGTTTTGTTTTCACAGTTAATCAAAACTAATAAGTTAAAAGCAATTAAGCTTGTAATAATAAAACCAGACCTTTCTAAAAAATAAATCCAGCCAAAAAATACAATAACTAATAAAATAATTTTTAACTTCAAAACTGAATCGTTGTGAATTTTAATTTCTAACTTAAAAGATCTCACTAATAGCAAAATTGATAAAAAAACCAAAATAGTACCAATGGCTAATGGAAAAACAGCAGCAAAATCACTTAGTGTAGTTGCGTCTAAATAAACAAGACCAGATAAAATAAAAAAAACAATAGAGGATATAAATGAAATTTTATCTTTAATCATTTATCAATACCTTTTTCTTAAAAAACTTTTCTTTTAATGTTGGATAAAACAATCCAACTAAAATCATAAATATAATAGCAGTAGAAATGGGTCTTCCAAAATAATTGGCCAATATTGCATCTTGGGCATTTCCAATAATATATGCTTGAACAAACCCCTGTTCTGCAATGCCTCCGAGCACTAAACCCAAAACAATGGGTGATGCTTTAAATCCTGCTCGATTAAGAACCCATCCAATCAAACCAAAAAAGAACATGAAATAAACATTTAAAATACTATTTTCAATCGAATAACTGCCAATAATCGTTAAAAAAATAATTGAAGGAATTAATACTTCTTTAGGAACTTTAATAATAAATTTATAAGCATAGCGACCCATCAATAAGCCTAGTGGCAACATAATAAGAGTTGCTAAAGCTAATCCAAAAATGAAGGTGTAAACAATATCCGATTGCTGTGTAAACAAGGTATTTCCTGTTTTAATTCCCTGTATTAACAGGGCCCCCAATATGACTGCATCTGGTGGTGTTCCTGGAATTCCTAAACACAAAGTTGGAATAAATCCTCCTCCAACAGTTGCGTTGTTTGCGGTTTCTGAAGCCACCAATCCTTCTGGTTCTCCTTTGCCAAAATTATCTTTATTTTTAGAAGTCCGTTTAGCTTCTCCATAAGAAACAATACTAGCAATACTGCCTCCCGCTCCAGGAAGAATACCTATGAAAGTTCCAATCAAGGCTCCTCTGACTGTTGCAAATTTATTTTTAGTCATAATAGAAAAAGATTCTACTAGTCGCAGACTTTTGGGAGTTTCCGATTCATTTAAGTGCTTTCCTTTTAGACTGGTTAAATCCAAAATAACCGGGATACAAAATAGTCCTATCATGGCACTAACAATTTCTATTCCACTATTTAAAAAACTAATATTGCCAGTTAATCTCATGTCTCCACCAACAACTGAGACGCCAATCATTGATAACAATAATCCTAAACAAGCTCCTATTAATGATTTTATGTTGTCTCCTTCTGCTAAAGTAGAAATTAAAGTAAGGCCTAACATTGCAAGCCAAAAATATTCTGTTGGACCAAATGCCAATGAGATACTTGCAAGCGGTGGCGCAAATAAAGCCAAGCATATCACTCCAACCATGCCTCCCACAAAAGATGACATGCAACTTATAGACATCGCTAAATCACCATCTCCTTTTTTAGCCATGGCGTATCCGTCAAAAGTTGTTGCAACTGCGGATGGGGTTCCGGGTGTATTAATCAAAATTGCCGACCAAGACCCTCCAAAAATTGCTCCTGTGTAGATTGCTCCCAATACAATTAGAGCAGAAGATGGATTTAAAGAAAAAGTAAATGGAACTAAAACAGCAACAGCCATTGTTGCTGAAAGCCCTGGCAAGGCACCAATAATGATGCCCGCCATAACTCCTAGAAATGCTAAGCTTACATTAAGCAAACTTAGTGCGGACAAAAAATCCGCTAGTAGATTTGTCATCTCAATAATGAGCTTATTATTTAATTAAGCCCAAAGTTTTAGCTATAGACTCGTTTATTTTTTTTTGCTCTGCCATAAACTTGCCTACCTGATCATGACCAATGTTTACAATCACGTATCCACTTGCTTCCATAGTTTTAACAAAGTTTTTATCAGCATTAATTTTCATTAATCTGTCTGAAAGTTTTTTCTTTGTAGCTAGAGACGCTGATTTAGGAAGCGCATATCCTCTGTAAGCTCCTGAAACAATGTTATAACCTAGTTCTTTAAATGTAGGAACGTCTGGAAATGCAGGAAGTCTTTTCTCAGAAGCAACTGCAAGCATTCTAACTTGCGTTCCTTGCTTTGAAGCAACTGTTGAATAGCCAGCTGATCCTTCCACTTGTTTTCCTAACAATGCCTGAACTGCAGCCCCTGTTCCCTTGAAAGGAACGTACGTAGCTTTAATTCCAGCTTTTTCTAACTGAATAACCAAAAGATGATTTGCAGAATAAGTTCCAGATCCTGACAAAGTTAATTTTCCAGGATTTTTCTTAGCAAATGCCGCTAGGTCTTTAAAAGTTTTATGCGGGCTAGAAGCTTCTACAAGAATAGCATCTGGTGTGTAGTGAAAAAAAGTAAATACATTTAAGTCACTAGTTTTGTAACCAGCTTTATTTTTATTGGCTATTGGTTGCATAATAATATGTGGAAGGTTTACACCCATGATTAAACTTCCATCATTTTTTTCAGAGTTTAGTGCTTGCCACGCAACTGAACCGCCACCGCCTGGCTTATACTGAATCACCATGTCTTCATTAAACATTTCTTTGTAATATTTTTGCTGCAATCGAGCAGTAACATCGGACTCTCCTCCTGGTCCAAATGGAATAATATTATTTACTTGAGCATTAGCTGAAGCTATGCCCATAACCAAAATAACCGAACTTACGATTAATTTGTTTATTATAGATTTTAATTTGATCATTTAGATCTCCCCTTGTTAGTTAGTTGAATGAAGTAATTACTATGCTTGCAGAGCTCGAGTCAATTAGAATTGAGTAAATAACTATATTTAAAAATAAATTAAACGATTGATTATCCGTATTCTTTTTGGGTTGATAAAACTAATTTGTCTAGAAGGTTGATTATTTTTTTTTCATCCTGGGCAGAGAAGTGCTTTAAAATTTTTCTTCTCCTTAAACTTGTAAAGCTCTCTATTTTTTTAAAAATATTCTTGCCTTTATCAGTTAAGACAAGAATATTGCTTCTTTTATCTTTTGGCGCCTTAATTTTTTTTATTAAATCCTTTTTTTCTAGACTTTTTGAAATTCTGCTCACCAATCCTGGGTCAATCCAGTGAACAGAGGTTATCTCACTTAATGTAGTTTCTCCTCCAAGTTGTCCCATAATGTTGATTGTGGTTATTTCAGAATAACCAAGGCCCTCTGAAGCAAAAAATTTGGTAGATTGAGATTTATAGAGGGAAAAAAGTTTATTAATTTTATACACAAAAGAAGATTTAACTTTTTTTAAATATTTTTGTTTTGGTGTGATTATTTTATTTGACATGTCAAATACATTGAAATACATATCTTGGTATATGTCAAATACAGATTTTATAGTTCACGATAAAGAAGACAGCGTAGGCGTTGTTGTGGTTGAAAATACTCCAGAAAACCAAGAATGTACTGGTTGGGTGATGGAAGATGACAGCACTATCAAAATAAAAGCAAATGTAAAAATTCCTTTAGGGCATAAAATTGCTCTTAAAGATTTTAAAACAGGAGATACAATTATTAAATATGGATATGATATAGGCAAAGTTGTAGCCGATATAAAAAAAGGCGACCACGTTCATGTTCACAACGTAAAAACAAAGAAATGGTAAAAAAATAATTATGGCACTTCCAAAAACGTTTCAAGGATATAGAAGAGAAAATAAAAGAGTAGGAATTAGAAATCACGTAATTATCTTACCAGTGGATGATATTTCTAATGCTTGTGCGGAAGCAGTAGCAAACAATATAAAAGGAACTGTTGCCATTCCTCATTCTTACGGAAGATTGCAGTTCGGTGCAGATTTAGAACTTTTTTTCAGAACGATTATTGGAACAGGAAAAAACCCGAATGTAGCAGCGGTTGTAGTTATTGGTATTGAACCTAAATGGACACAAAAAGTTGTTGATGCAATTGCAGTAACTGGAAAACCAGTTGAAGGTTTTTACATCGAACGTCATGGCGATATAGAAACAACCATGAGAGCTTCTAGAAAAGCCAAAGAATTTTTGCAGTGGGCTAGCGAAAAAACTCGAGAAGAATGTCCTATTAGTGATTTGTGGATTTCTACTAAATGCGGAGAATCAGACACAACATCCGGACTTGCATCTTGTCCTACTGTTGGCAATATGTTTGACAAATTAGATAGTAGCAATGTTCATATGTGTTTTGGAGAAACTTCTGAAATTACAGGAGCAGAAACAGTTTGTGAAGCAAGAGCCAAAAATCCGGAGGTTGGGAAAAAATTCATGAAAACTTGGAATGCGTATAACGATTTCATTCTGGAAAATAAAACAGACGATTTATCAGACAGCCAGCCTACAGCTGGAAATATTGCGGGTGGTTTAACTACGATCGAAGAAAAAGCATTTGGCAATATGCAAAAAATTGGAAAAACAATTAAATATATTGATGTATTGGAACCTGCAGAAGAGCCGTCTAAAGGGGGTGGCTTGTACTTTATGGACACATCATCTGCCGCCGCAGAATGTGTAACCTTACAGGCAGCCGCTGGTTTTGTTGTTCATTTGTTTCCAACAGGACAAGGAAATATCATTGGAAATCCTATTGAACCAGTAATTAAGTTGACTGCGAATCCATTAACGGCAAGGACAATGAGCGAGCATATTGATTTAGATGTGTCCGCAATTCTTAGAAGAGAAATGAATATGGATCAAGCTGGTGATGCTTTGATTAATGAAACCATGAAAGTAGCTAATGGTCGAATTACATCTGCTGAAGCCCTAGGTCATAAAGAATTTGTAATTACCAAGCTATACCGAAGCGCGTAGTTCTTTTAGAAGTTAATTTTATTCTCTAATGCAAAAACTCTTAATTACAGAGATTATGGACGATGAAGAGGTCCAAAAGTTAAAATTAAAATTTGATACTATTTACGATCAAGATCTTTTTAAAAACGAAGAAAAAATAATACAATTAATTCCCGAAATAGATGCGCTGATAGTACGAAATAACACATTAGTCAGCGAAGCAATCATTCGTGCTGCAAAAAATTTAAAAGTGATCGGTAGGCTTGGTGTTGGCCTTAATAATATTAGAGTGGACTTGTGCAAAGAAAGAAATATTAAAATTATTCCTGCGACTGGTGCCAATACAATTTCTGTTGCAGAGTACGTTATTTCTTTTATGCTCGTTTTATCAAGAAAAGTATTTTTTTCTTCGGGTGAAGTTATCTCGGGCGACTGGCCAAGAGCTAAATTAATGAATGGTCGCGAATTGTATAATCAAACTTTGGGCATTGTTGGATTTGGTAGCATTGGTAGATCCGTATCTGCAAGAGCCAAAAGTTTTGGTATGAATATTGTAAGTTACGATCCCTTTGTACAATCTCTAGAACCAGAATTTTCCTATGTGCAAATGAAGTCTTTGAGCAACCTTTTACAAGAAAGCGATATTGTTTCTTTGCATGTTCCTTTAAATTCAGACACAGAAAATCTTATAAATGAAAGCAAGATACAATTAATGAAACAAGGAGCTATTTTGATCAACACATCACGAGGAGAAATACTTGATGAAAATGCTGTGATTCAAGGATTGCAATCCGGGCATCTAGGTGGTGCAGCATTAGATGTGTTTCAAAAAGAACCCCTAACACAAGAAGAGGGTCAAAAATTTAAAAATGTTCCTAATTTATTATGTACGCCTCATATTTCTGGTCTAGCAGAACAAGGAAATAAAAGAGTGAGTTACTTAATTGCAAATTCAGTTATAAAACACTTTAGCTTATGAAACTAAAATACTCGAAATTATTAAAATACGTAGAAAAAATATTTGTTGGACACAACTTGTCTAAGTCACATGCAAAAATATCTGCGAAATATCTTGTCGATGCAGATTTTAGCGGGGTGAACACGCATGGACTAGCTCGCGTTTCTATGTACTGCATGAGAATAAAAAATAAATTAATCAATCCAAAGCCTAAAATTAAAATTAAAAAAATTAGTCCAAGTATTTTTCACATGGATGCTGATAACAGTGTTGGCATGGTAGCTGCTGATGCAGCCGTAGATTTGCTTATTCAAAACACAAAAAAAAATGGGATTGTTTTAGTGGGAGTAAAAAATAGTGGCCACTACGGAATGTCCGGACTTTTTGCTGAAAAAGCTGCAAAAAAAGGGTTGGTGATTTGGTGCTATACGAACGCACCTCCTTTTATACCTCCCCACGGAACTATAAAGCCACTTTTTGGAACCAACCCAATATGCTTTGCTTGTCCAACAGAAAAAAGTGGAAAACCTTTTGTTTTGGATATGTCGACCTCTTCTACTAATAGAGGCAAGCTACAATATGCGCTTAAAGTTGGAAAACAATTGGAGCCTGGTATGGCTTTCGATAAAGATGGAGATCCAACCATTGATCCTGTCAAAGCACTTAACGGTGGAATGATTGCGCCAATGTCTACCTACAAAGGTTCGGGTCTTGCTTGGATGATTGATATTATTTCAGGAGTAATGACAGGTGCAAATCACAGTGGAAAAGTAAAAGATCCTTACAATGACTTAACTGGACCGCAAAATGTAGGTCACATGTTCCTTGCTTTTAGAGCAGATGTATTTTTAGGAAAAAACTATAAAAAAAGAATTAAAGAAAATATCTCTATAATAAAAAAATTACCTAAGAAAAAAGGAGTTGATAACATCTATTATCCCGGAGAAAACAAAAAAAATATTAAAGATAAAAATATAAAAACAGGAATAATAGTAGATACAAAAATTTTAGAGGAACTTGACAAAACCGCAAAAGAAATTGGTCTTACAATCACAATTTAATTAAACATTATGGATTTAGCGAATCGAAAAATTGTTTGCCCAAAAAATTTAATTGAAAAAGCTAAAACAAAAGGGGTCGTAAAAGCTGCTATTGTTAATGCTGGTAACGAGCTCGCAATCAGTTCAGTTTTTGCTGCTGTGCAAAACAATTTGATAGAACCTATTTTTATTGGAAACCAAGATAAGATTAAAGAACATGCGCTACAAATTGGTTGGGACATTTCCTCTTATGAAATTATTCATGAACCTGAAGAAAATAGTACAGCCTTAACTGCTGCAAAATTAGCCAGTGAAAATAAGGTACAGTTGCTCGTAAAAGGTCATATACATACTGATATTTTAATGAAGGCAATTTTAAAAAAGGACTTAGCATTAATTGGAAAAAAAAGACTTAGTCATATTTGGCATATGACGGCTCAAGAAAATGATGCTCCTCTTATTATTACCGATGGTGCCTTAAACGTTTTGCCCAAACTAGAAACAAAAATGCATATCATAAAAAATGCCGTAGAATTTGCTAACCGTATTGGTATTGCCAAACCAAAAGTGGCGCTCTTGTCTGCTACGGAAGAAATATTAGAAAGCGTTCCAAGCTCCATAGAGGCTAATCTTCTTACTATACGGGCAAAAGAAGAAAATATTAACGCAGATATTTTTGGGCCATTAGCTTTTGATAATGCAATTTCAGAGAAGGCAGCTAAAATTAAAAATATTAAAAATGCTGTAGCCGGTAAAGCAGATATTTTATTGGTACCCAATATCGAAACTGGAAATTCTCTTGTTAAAATGCTAATTTACTTTATGGGAGCATGTGCGGCTGGAGTAGTGGTTGGTGGAAAAGTTCCTATCGTAATTACTAGTAGAGCAGATGATGTTGAGGCAAGGCTTGCCTCTATTGCTGCAGCTATTGTGTCTTTATAGTCCTGGCTAAATTCTTAAGGAATAAGAACAATTTTAGGGGCAATGCATGTACCGTCATGGATTTCTTTAAAAGCTTGGGCCCCATCTCTTAAAGGTCTAAATTCCACCCAACTGAGATCTCCAATTTTTTTATCTTTTAAAATATTAATGGTCTCTTTAAAATCTTTGTTAGTATAGCAGTAAGTTCCTATAATATTTACTTCTTGCAAAGTCATTTTTCTAAAATCAAAACTACCCGCATCTTCTGAAAGTCCAATATGAATAATGAGACCTCCTGGTTGAATAATATGAATAGATTTTTTTCTGGTTATTTCAAAACCAACGCAATCAATAACAATATCATAACTATTTTCTTTAATAGCAGGATCGTCAGCGATCAAAGTTTTTGCGGAACAAGATCGTTTACACTGTTCTAAACGTTTAGCGTTAATATCTGTGATGGTTACATCTTCGCATTTTTCCACTTTGGTTAACATGAGTCCACAAAGTAATCCTATGGCTCCGCCACCCATAATTAAAATTTTAGACTGATCTAGTGGTTTGAAATAACTTTCTTTTGCTATTTGAAAAGCATGGTAAGCAACGGCTGCTGGCTCAGAAAGTGAAGCTAGCTTAATATCTAACTCTTGAGGAAGTTCAAAAATATTTTTTTCAGGAATGGACACATACTCTGCAAATCCTCCTGATCTTTCTATTGGTATTTTCATGCCAATCATTGTTCTTTTAGAACAAAGATGTTCTTTACCAAGCTTACAAAAAGAACATTCTCCGCAAGTAATGAGTGGATTCAAAATTACTTTTTTCCCCTTTAGGCTTCCTTCCTCAACAACTCCGGTTACTTCATGTCCAAATACCAAGGGAGCTTCTCTTCTAGAATCTTTTCCATGATAAGCGTGCATATCAGAACCACAAATGCCGCAAGCGCTTACTTTGACTAATGCAGATTGTTTATTAATGAGAGGGAGTGGCTCTTCTCTATAAACTAGTGTTTCCTTGTCCGTATAAACTAGTGCTTTCATTAAGCACTGTAGCCATATTTTTTTAATCTAATGTCAGCTGTTCTTGCGTGTGCTTCCATGCCTTCGTATCTTGAAATTCTAGATGCTGCTGCACCAACAGTTTCTGTAGATTCTTTTGTCATTCTTTGAAAGCTGAGAGTTTTGATAAATTTACCTACAAACAATCCTCCTGTATATCGCGCAGCACCTTTAGTCGGCAAAATATGGTTTGTACCAGAACATTTGTCACCATAAGCAACTGTCGTTTCTTCTCCAATAAATAAAGATCCGTAGTTAGTTAATCGTTTATGAAACCATTCAAGATTCTGTGTTTGCACTTCTAAATGTTCTGGTGCATATTCATCGCTAATAGTTGCTATTTCTTCGTCAGTATCGCACAGAATAACTTCTCCATAATCTCTCCAAGCAGACTCTGCGCTTGTTCTTGGAAGCTCTGGAAGCTCTGCAATTAATTCAGGAACTCTTTTCATAACTTGTTCCGCTAATTCTTTGCTAGTTGTGTAAAGCCAGGCTGGAGAGTTGTAACCATGTTCTGCTTGTCCGACTAAATCTACAGCTATAATTTCTGGGTCTGCTTTTGCATCTGCTATAATTCCAATTTCTGTTGGCCCAGCAAATAAATCAATACCAACTTTTCCAAATAAAATTCTTTTGGCTTCAGCCACAAATTGATTTCCTGGTCCTACAATTATGTCCGCTGGTTCATTGTTAAACAAACCATTAGTCATAGCTGCAATCGCTGGTACACCTCCTAAATTTAAGATTACGTCAGCTCCACATAAATCAGCTGTATAAATGATTGTAGGGTTAGCGCCCTCACCTTGCTTTGGAGGACTACAAGCAATAATATTTTTTACACCAGCAACTTTTGCAGTGGCCACGCTCATAACAGCTGAAGCAATATGAGCATATCTACCTCCAGGAATATAGCAACCAGCAGTATTAACAGGGATTAATTTTTGTCCTGCATACAATCCCTTGGAAAGCTCTATCTCAAAGTCTTGTCCATAATTTTTTAATTGAGCTTCTGCAAATTTTCTCACTCTCTCGTAGGAAAACTGAACATCATCTTTTGTTTTTTGATCTAATTTTTTTTTTATTTCCTCTATTTTTTCTTTGGAAACAATAATGTCGCCGTCGTACTTATCAAATTTTTTAGTTAATTGTATACAACCTTGTTCTTTAGATTGCTCAATATCTTTTAATAATTCTTCAACAATACTTGCCGTTTTCTTGTCATCTGTAAAAGATGTTTTGGGTGATTTTTTTAAATAAGTAATTGTCACAATTTACTTACCTCCTGCTAAGTAGCTGGGTAGCCATAGGGCAATTTCTGGAAAAATAATTACCAGCAAAAGTCCAATAACTTGCAGCACCATAAACTGCATCATGCCTAAATAAATATCTTTCAAATCCCATTCGGGCACTACTGCTTTCAAAAAATACGCAGATAAAGCAACGGGTGGTGATAGCCATGCTGTTTGCAAATTAATAGCAACTAAAATTGCAAACCAAGTTAGATTAAATCCTAAACCCTCTACTAGTGGAAGGATAATAGGAACAACAATTAACACTATCGGAACCCATTCTAAAGGCCATCCTAACAAGAATATTACCATCATAATAATTCCAAGAATAAAGTATTTATTCATTTCTAAGTTAAGTAAAAACTCTGTTAAAAGCATCGGCGTTCCCAATTTGGCAAAAACAGCTCCGAAGAAGTTTGAAGCTGCAACCAGAAACATAATCAAAGCTGTAATTTCTAAAGTTTTGATCAATGCATCTTTCAAGTTGGCTATATTTAATTTTTTATAACCAGCACATAGTGCTAATGCTCCAAAAGCGCCGCATCCGGCAGCCTCAGTTGGTGTTGCCAATCCTAATAAAATGCTTCCTAATGCTGAAAAAACTAATAAAGCAGGTGGAACTAATCCTAAAATAAATTCAATCCAAATTTCTTTCATGGATCCCGCTCTTAATTCCATGGGAAGAACTGGTCCAAGCTTTGGATTAAGCCAGCATCGAATAGTTATATAAGCCGCATATAAAACAGCCAACATAATTCCAGGAATAATTGCAGCCGCAAATAAATCTGTTACAGGTATCTCCATAATTGGACCCATTACAACCAACATAATGCTAGGAGGAATTAAAATACCCAAAGTTCCTCCGGCGGTGATTACCCCAGCAGATAATTTTACATCATATCCTGATTTATTCATTGATTTAGCAGCCATAATTCCCAATATAGTAACGGAAGCTCCAACAATCCCCGTCGCTGCTGCAAAAATAACTGAAACAAAAAGAACTGCATAAAATAGAGCTCCTCGAACTCTAGAAAGCATCAATTCAACTGCAGAAAAAAGTCTCTCCATAAGTCCAGCATTCTCCATCATAATGCCCATGAAGACAAAGAGCGGAACGGCGGCCAGCGCTTGTTCGGTCATCACCATCGAAAACTGCAAGGTCATGAGATAGAAAACTAGTTTCCCAAAACCCAAATAACCAAAAACAAAACCTAAAAAGATAAGAGTAAATGATATCGGAAAGCCAACAAATATTGCAAAAAGCATTGTTGCTATTAGAAGAACTCCTATCATTTCTGGTGAAATAAATTCGGTGATCATGCTTCGTCAGGCCATTTATCTTTTGTGGCTGCCCAAAAAGATTTTAAAGTTTCTGAAATTCCTTGAATAATTAAAAAAAGAATTCCAAACCATAAACAAGACTTAATAGGCCACATAACTGGCATCCAAGCCGTATCCATTCCTCGCTCATCTCTCATAATAGATTCTAAAACAAATCCGCTGGTCATATAAAAAAAGGCAATTAATCCTGGAAAATAAAAAATAAGATACAGCAAGAAATCAATCTTGCCTTGTGTTTTGGTTTTAAAATTTCGATATAAAAAATCTGCTCTGATATGAATGCCTTTGGACAAAGCGTATGCTGAGCCGAGCATAAATAAAGCACCGTATAAAAATCTACTCATGTCATATGCCCAAACAGTAGGTGCTAAAAAAAATTTTCTTGCGATAACCTCGTATGCCATTGTAAAAATCAAAGGCATAGTAATCCAGCAAACGATTTCACCTGTTTTTTTGCTGAAGTTATCAATATTAACAATTAAAAAAGACATCCACTTCGGCATATCATCAGGCATTTTTCCCGTGCCTTGCTTACGACCTGCTATTAATTCATCTGCGAATTCTATTTTGGATAAATCTTTTGACATAATTTTATAATAAAAGCGGACCCAATTGTTCTGGGTCCGCTTACTATTTTAACTTTCTATTTCTTTTTCTTTAAAGAGTCTGCGTGCGCCATTCCAAGTTTTGCATTGGACATTTGTGAACCAGCCCAATATGGAACTGCAACATCAGCAAAATCTTTTTGTGACTGCCATACTTTAGCAAAAAAAGCATTTTCTTTAGAGTTTTTCTCTAAACTTGCTTTAGCTGCCGCCATATATAAAGGAAAGTAATCAGCTGGAGTGTCATGAAGAATAACTCCGTGCTTTTCTGTAAGTTCCTTCAGAGCTTTTCCATTTTCATAAATTCTATAACTCATAGCTTTACTTAATGAAGCATCTGCAGCAACTTCCATAGATTTTCTTTCGTGAGCAGTTAGGCCTCTCCATACTTTTCCATTAATGTACAAGTCTGCATTCACAACAACTTGATGCAATCCTTGAAGGTAGTAATGTTTAAGTACTTTTTGAAAACCAAAAACCATGTCAGGTTTAGGGCAACACCATTCTGCTGCATCAATTGTTCCTTTTTGCAAAGCCGGAAGAATGTCTCCTCCTCCCATTGCTACTGAGGCAACACCAATGTCTTTATAGGTCTGACCAGGTATTCCTGGAGGCGTTCTGAATCTATATTTTCTAAAGTCAGCCATGCTATTGATTGGCTCTTTAAACCAACCTAAAGCTTCTGGACCAACTGGTTGAAGCATAAGACCGTGCACGTCTCTTTTCATTTCTTTCCAAAGTTGATTGTAAAGTGCTTTACCACCACCGTACTGGAACCAAGATAAAAATGCTATGTTGTCAATTCCAACACCGGCGCCTGCAACTGGAGAGCCAAATAACATTGCCGCTGGATGATCCCCTGACCAATAATGCGTCCAGGCAAATCCACAGTCTAACAAACCTTTATCTACTGCGTCTAAAGTTTCTTTAACACCCACTACAGTTCCTGCTGGTAGAATTTCAAATTTCATAGAACCATTTGTAAGCGCTGTTACGGTGTCTGTGAAATCTTTTAACATTACAACTTCATCGGCTTTTGCACTAATCACCGTTTGGCATTTTAATGTTTTTGTTTTTGCAAAAGAACCTGTTGCTGAAAAAGTCACAGCAAACAGAATTCCTAAGAAAATACTTAGTATTTTTTTCATTATCGTACTCCCCTTTTTATTTAATTATCAAAATCTATTGGGAATTAGTTGACATGTCAAATGTTTAAAGAGTTTGTTTAGCTTCGTTTTGCTGCTAAAGGGCTTGTTCGACTTAGTTTTGTTGCTAATGTGAACAAAGTTCTGATAAAAACAAGTTATAAAAATGGACAGTTTTGATTATATTATTATAGGTGCTGGATCCGCAGGTTGTGTTCTTGCAAATCGCTTAACTGAAAATTCTAAAAACACAGTTTTAATATTAGAGGCTGGAGGCAAAGATACCTATCCATGGATTCATATTCCTGTTGGCTATTACAAAACAATGCACAATCCCAAAACTGACTGGTGCTTTAAAACACAACAAGATGAAACTATGAACAACCGTTCTATTAACTATCCTAGAGGAAAAGTTTTAGGAGGCAGCTCTTCTATTAATGGATTGTTGTATATTAGGGGTCAAAAAGAAGATTATAATCACTGGAGACAGCTTGGAAATGCTGGCTGGAGCTGGGATGATGTTTTGCCTTACTTTAAAAAGTCAGAAAATCAACAAAGAGGCGCTGATGAATATCATGGAGTAGGTGGACCTTTATCAGTTGAAGATATAAGAATTAAATTAGATATTTTAGACGAATTTCAAAATGCTGCTGCAGAAGCAGGAATTCCCAAGGTGGATGATTTTAACACGGGGGATAATTTTGGTTGTGGTTATTTTCAAGTAACTGAAAAAAATGGACTGCGCTGCAGTGCAGCTGTTGGTTATCTTAATCCTGCAAAAAAAAGAAAAAATTTAAAAATTGAAGTTAAAGCACATGTCAAAAAAATTATTTTTGAAAACAAAGTAGCCACAGAAGTTGAGTATTGGAAAAATGATAAACTTTATAAAGTAAAAGCAAATAAAGAAATTATTTTATCTGCTGGAGCAGTTCAGTCACCTCAAATTCTTCAGGCGTCAGGTATTGGGAATTCAGAACTATTAAAAAAATTTGGAATTGATATGATTCACGAATTAAAAGGCGTTGGTCAAAATATCCAAGATCATTTAATGTTTAGGCCTGTTTATAAAGTAAAAAATATTAAAACCCTTAATAAAAAAATAAATAGCCTTTTAGGAAAGCTGTTAATTGGCATGGAGTTTGTGTTTTTAAGAAAAGGACCAATGACCATGGGAGCCAGCCAGTTATGTGCATTTGCCAAAAGTAGCCCTGAAGTTGCTACACCAGATTTACAATTTCATGTTCAACCGATAAGTACTGACAGATTGGGTGGTGCAGAATTGCATGATTTTCATGGTTTTACACCCACTGTTGCTAATTTAAGGCCAACCAGCAGAGGTCACGTTTCCATTCAATCAGCAGATACCCGTGTCGATCCATTAATTAAAATGAATTATCTATCAACGCCTGAAGATAGGAAAGTAGCAATAGCAGGAATCAAATTGGTAAGAAAAATTGTTATGAAAACAGAAGTGTTTAAAAAATATGAACCAGAAGAATTTAGGCCAGGCTCGCATATTACAGATGACGAAGAGCTATTAATTGCTGCTAGTGATTATGCACAAACGATCTTTCATCCTGTTGGAACTTGCAAAATGGGTTCGGATGAGCATGCCGTGGTTGACGCAAATTTAAAGGTGCATGGAATTAAAAATTTGAGAGTGATAGACGCATCTATTATGCCAACAATTACTTCGGGAAATACTAATGCACCAACTATTATGATTGCAGAAAAAGCGGCAGATCTTATATTGCAAAATAAATGAGATATCTTCAGGCTATTAATTTAAAAAACAAATATGCCCTAGTTACTGGGGCGGGAAAAGGATTGGGCAGAGCTTGCTCTATTGCCCTGGCGGAAGCAGGAGCAACCATTATTGCTTTAAGCAGAACACAATCAGATTTAAATAAATTAGAAAAAGAAATAAAAAAAATTAAAGGAAAAATTATTAAAGTTCATTGTGATGTAATAAATTATTCAGATCTCCAATTACAACTTAGTAAAATAAAAACTATTGACGTGCTCGTGAATAATGCGGGAACAAATATTCCTGAACCATTTGACAAAGTGAAACAAGAAAGCATGGATTACTTAATCAACCTGAATTTAAAAGCTGCTTTTAATGTGGCTCAAACTGTTGTTAAAAAAATGTTAAAAAATAAAAAAGGTGGATCTATTATTAATATGTCTTCCCAATTAGGTCATGTTGGAATGGCAGGCAGAAGTGTGTATAATATGACAAAATTTGGTATTGAAGGCCTAACCAAAGGAATGGGTGTAGAACTTGCCAAAAATAATATTCGAGTAAATACGGTAGCCCCTACTTTTGTTGAAACGCCAATGGTTAAAAAATTTTTTAAGAATAAAAAATTTAAAAAAGAAGCTCTAGCAAATATTCCCATGGGCAAAGCAGCCACGGAAAGTGATGTCGCGACAGCTGTTTGTTTTCTTGCTTCCTCAGCCTCTTCTATGATTACAGGAACTTCTATTGTGGTAGATGGTGGCTGGACTGCAAAGTGATTTAAATTTTAGGAGTAAATAATATCTTTAATTTTTAATCTCTGAATTTTCCCCGATGAACCTTTTGGTAGTTCTTTTAGAAAATGGATTTTACTTGGTGACTTAAATTCACCCAAAAACTTGGAGCAGTGATTAATGAGATCTTCTTCTTTTAGTTCAGCCTTGTCTTTAATAACCACTCCTGCCTCCACTTGTTCTCCATAATGATTACAAAAAACTCCGAATGCGGCCGCTTCTACTATCAGGGGGTGTTGGTACAAAACATCATCAATCTCTCTTGGTGAGATGTTTTCACCTCCTTTGATGATGAGTTCTTTAATTCTACCTCGTACAAAAACAAATCCATCTTCATCCATTAAACCTAGATCTCCTGTGAGCAACCAATCATTGCTAAAACTTTTTTTGGTGGCTTCTGAATTTTTATAATATTCCTTCATAACATTTAGTCCTCGAACAACAATTTGACCAATAGTATTTCTTGGAACTTCAATAAATTGTTCATCAAAAATCTTCACTTCATTACCTACGGAAATCCCTGGCGATCCATATTTTGGTTTGTGGGGTGGCATCGGGTTGGATAAAATAGGAGAACAAGTCTCAGTTAGGCCCATTGTTTCAATTAAGGGTATTTTAAATATTTCTTCAAATTTTTTATGTGTTTCGGGGGCAAGCGCGGCAGATGCCGACCTGCCAAATCTTAATGACTTTAAATTTAATTGGCTAAGTTCAGTTGGTTCAAATTTATTAATCAAAGAACTTATAATAGTTGGTACAACGCTAAACCAGGTACACTTATATTCAGATATATATTTCCAAAAATTATTGACTGAAAATTTCTCGCATAAAACTAGGGAGCTTCCACTAATTAACGGTGCAAGGACTGTATTAATGGCTCCATTGATATGGAACAAAGGAAGGACACACATCGCTCGATCATTTTTACTTATATTGTGTGCGTCAATACAATTTTGCCCCCCAGCTACAATATTGTTGTTGGATAACATGACACCCTTGGGCTTTCCTGTGGTGCCAGAAGTATACATAAGAAGTGCCGGATCTTCTCTATCAACATGAATTTTTGTTTTTAAATCTTGTGTAATTAATTTATCCACAAAAGTATCTTTGTGAATTTTTATTAACTCAATTTTTCTCGATTGTTTTTTGACTAAATTGGATGCTAAATCAAAATATTGATCTGAACTAAAAACAATATTTGAGTCCGAATGATCTAAAACATATGCCAATTGCTCTTCTCCCGCAACGACATTTAGAGGGACTTGGATCATCCCAGCATACATAATTCCTAGCATTAAATAAATACTACTCAGTGAATTTTCTATAACTGAACAAACCGAATCTCCTTTTTTTAATTCAAGGCTTTGGAGATGTGAGGCTATTTTTTCAATATTTTTTTTTAATTCAAGGTTAGTTATAATTGTTTTAGTCTGTGGGCATAATACAAATGGGTCATTTGGATTTTCTTTCGCATTAAAATCCACAAGTTCTTTTATTGTTTTATTTTCTAATAGCATTTATTTTAATTGGTCAGCGCTTGTTGGGTCATGCTCGGCACAATACTCAGCAAAATAATCTTTTAGACCTGGCTCATATCCGTCGATTTCAGTTGAGATTTTTGTAATATTTAAAAAATGTTTATAGTTTAAATTGTCATGAATGCTATTCTCACCCCAGGTTCCACAACCCATAGACAAGGAAAAAGGAAGGCCGTTTTTAAAACTCCCTCCTGTTGCAAAAGTGTGGGCCTGATTTACAATAACCCTACATACGGGCAGTTCCAATCCAAGCTCCATAGCTCTACTTGGATCTTTTGAATGAATTCCGATAGAATGTCCCTTTCCTTGAAAATTTAAAATTTCATTAGATATTTTTTTAGCTTCTTGAAAATCCTTAGCTTTATATATGGTTAATACTGGAGATAATTTTTCTCCTGAAAAAGGATAAGATGCTCCAATTCCATTTTCTTCCACAATAATAAAGGAGTGTTTGGCTGTACACTCTTTTTCTAATGAAAATTGTTTACAAATTTCAAAAGCTGTTTTAGCTAAAATCTTTCTGTTTAATTTACCATCTATCCATAAAATCTTTTGTAAGTTATTTTTTTCCCTTTCGTTTAAAAGAATACCTCCTACTTTTTGTAACTCTTCAACAAATGAATCATAAATCTGGCTTACAATAACCAGGTTATTTTCGGAAGAACAGCTAGTAGAATTGTCAAATATTTTTGAAGATTTTATTTTAACAGCCGCATCTTCTAAATTAGATGTTTCGTCAACAATAACCGTTGCATTTCCAGCTCCAACCCCGATTGCTGGCGTTCCACTAGAATAAGCCTCTCTTACATTATTTTGCGATCCTGTGACAATCACCAAATCTACTTTTTTCATTAGTTCTTTTGTTAATTCTTTTGTAACTGGCTCTGGTACAGCCTGAACCAAATCCGTTGGTGCATTTAATTTTCGCAATTCTAAGTGAATAAAATCTAGCAAGAAATTAAATACACTAAGTCCTGCTGGCGAAGGTGATATAATAATTGCATTTCTGCATTTTAAAGCATTCAATATATTGTTAATGGGCGTTGCCGCTGGATTGGTAGATGGAGTAATTGCACCAACGACTCCAACTGGTCTGGAAATTTCTATAATACCCTTTTTTTTATTTTCGCTAATGACACCGACTGTTGTAATTCCTTTTAAGTCCCTTAGTAGTCCAAGTGTCTTTCTTCTATTTTTTGTAATTTTATCTTCTATCTTTCCAAGTCCAGTACTAGACACTGCAAATTCAGATATTTTTTGATTATTTTGTGGTTTGCAGATAGCCCACGCTACTGCCGTAACAACCTCATCAACCTGTTGTTGGTTAAATTGCTCAAACAACTTTTGTGCAATCCTAGCTTTATGAATAATTTCGTCAATTGTCGGTTTCATAATAATTTTATTTTTGTAGAAAAAATTTTTACCTCACCTCTCCTTTCAAGAGAGATGAGGTAAGGTAAGATTTTATATTCTAGTCTGCTTTAAGACCTTGTAACAATTCTTTTAAAGCAACTTCTCGTTTGGCCCACATATCTTGAACCTCCGCACGATTCATAATTTTAAGCGGAGAGCCACCGGCTTTCATTTGTTGAGCAACTTTCTTATCTTTGAACATTAGCGGAACTCTCTCTGCTAAAAAATCAATAGTTTCTTTTGGTGTTCCTTTTCTCACCATAAAGCCCCTAAAGTTTACGCTTGCATTGCCAACCTTGTAACCTTTTTCTTTAAACGTAGGAACCTCTGGCAAGAAGTCTTTGTCTCTTTCCAGATCTGCAACAGCTAAGATTTTAATTGTACCTTTGCTTCTGTAAGCATCAGACAAATTATTAAATCCTGCCATAATTTGTCCACCTTTTACAGCAGCCAATCCTGCAACCGCTCCTTTGTGTGGAATATAAACCATTTTTGCACCACTAGATTTTTCAAATTCCAGAAAAGCAAGATGGTGACCAACAAATTTTCCGGCACCAGAGAAAGTTACTTTTCCAGGATTTTTTTTTGCAAAATCAACGAGATCTTTTACGCTATTAAATGGACTGTCCTTGCTAACAATCAGTACAGCTGGATCCGCTCCCCAATTGGCAATTGGCTCAAGGTTTTGAGCATTGTATTTCACATCTTTCATAACAATAGATTGTGAAACAAAGTGAGGAATATTGTATGCAGCTAAATCGTAACCATTTTGTTTAGCTTTGGTTGCAAACCAATTCCATCCTACTTTTCCTCCTGCTCCAGCTTTATTAATAACAACAATTGGTTGACCTAAATATTTTTCTTCGCCAGCCATCATTGAAACTATCCTAGCCTGAAAATCAGTTGCTCCTCCTGGTGGATAACTAACTATTAAGCTTATTGGACTATCAGGATATTTCGCGTTGGATATACCCATACCACATACTAAAAATACAAAAGTTATTATTAACAACTTTTTAATGTGCCCCAAATATATTTTCATTTTACATCTCCCCTTCTATTAATTGTTTTGACATATTCTGTCTTTTTAATCACTTATTGGCAAGGTTTTAATCGCTAGTTGGTAAGATTAAATAATATAAATCCTGGAACCTGCACTTGAAGCATCATGCTAAAGATTACATAAATAAAGCACATAATTAAAGTACACAAAACTACAGATTGTATTATATTTTTTAAAGTCTTTGTTTCTGGTGAATAAAAAATAGCAATAAAAAAAAATATTAAAGTTGTAGAAAAATAAAATCCCAAATCTTCACCAACTGATATAAAAAAAGTTATAAAAAAAATAATTGGCAGTATTTTTTTTATATGAATTTGATTTTCAAAAAAAGTTTTACGTTTAAAGTGAAAAAAAATCATAATGATAGACAGACATCCTAAAACAACAGCGTATGTTTTGGGCAACAAGTAAGCGGCAGAATTTCCTGATCGAAATGATAAATACAATAGGGTACAAGCAATAATAAAAGAAGTAACAACAACAAGTGTATTATTTATTTTTATCATTTGCTTCTTTTCTTCTTTTTTATTTCTCCATACAAACCATAAAAAATAGAGAGGAAACAGATAGCGATCATGACTTGATTAATTGGTCCATTGATTAGATACATCAAAATTCCATCTTGTGTATCTGCTATAAGTTTAGCTGTTATAAAATTTGCCTCTGCGATAGGTCCTAACATAATCCCAAGAACGATTGGTGCTGCGGAAAAACCTAATTTTGAAATAAAAAACATAAAAACTCCTAAAGAAAGCATTATAATCACATCTGCAAAACTATTTTGTACACTGTAAGTTCCAAAAATAGACAAAACTACAATTACTCCGGCCATATAATGAGCTGGGGTCCTCAATACATATTTGGCAAAACCACTCATGTACAAACCAAAAACGACCATCAAAAATTGTCCAACTAGCAATGAATCAATAAAAGTCCAAACTACTTTAGGGTGTAATTCAAAAATTTCCGGTCCAGGAAAAATTCCATGTATCAACAATCCACCCAATAGCACTGCTGCTGTTGGACTTCCAGGAATGCTTAAAATTAGAAGCGGAACCAAAGAGGGCCCTACGATTGCATTATTTGAAGATTCTGCCGCAATAATTCCATCGGGTTCTCCTTTGCCAAATTTATCAGCTTTGTCTGGACTAAGTTTTTTTATCTGATCATAAGCAACAAGCCCAGCAATTTGTCCTCCCACTCCAGGTATAAGACCAATAATAGATCCAGTAATGCTACCAACTGTTAAAGCTTTAATTCTAGAAAAATTATATTTAATGGAATCAACTAGCCTTCGTTTCTCCATTACAAAAATATCTGACTGATTTAGTTTATTTTCAATTAATGAAAAAACCTGCGGTATAGCAAATAACCCAACTAGAGCAGCTATTATATTTATTCCTCCATCAAGCACAGGGCTAACAACAAATCTTTCTACACCGATAATTGCATCCGTTCCAATAGTGGCAATCCACATTCCAATTGCTCCAGCAAAAATACCTTTTGCAACAGACCCAGAATCAAAAGTTGCGATAACTGTAACGCCTAGAATCGCAATCCAGAACATTTCAGACGGTCCAAATTTAAGCGCAAATTTAGCAAGAACAGGAGTAAAAAATATTAAAATCAGAATTCCAATAACCCCGCCCACGAACGAACTAATAAAACAATAATGTAGAGCTTCTTTAACCCTATTATTTTGAGCCATAGGATAACCATCCATTACTGTTGCTATATTTGCGGGCGCTCCGGGAATCTTTAATAAAATGGCGCTAATAGCCCCTCCAGCTATGGTCGAGGTATAAACGGCACCAAGCATAACCAGTCCTTGATCTGCTTCCATATGAAATGTGAAAGGGATTAAAAGAGCCACAGCCATTGTCGGACTCAAACCTGGAGCCGCTCCAAGAATAATTCCTCCGATAGTTCCAAAAATTAATGTCAAAATATTAACAAGAGTAAATACTTCGCCAAAATAATTTAAAAATTCCAAAAATCCCCCGATGTTTAGATTAAAAAATTAAGATTAATGTAATTAAATTAACTAATCAATAAAAAAATTTATCTGTATTAATTTAAGAGATAAACAAAATATAATTTTTGAAATAATTCTAAACTAACAATGCTCACAACACCGACCGTAAGCGCTGTAACCAATCCAACAATCATTGGCTTAATTCCCAGGTCTCTTAAACTGCTTAATTTAGTTGAAAGACCCAATGAAGCCATGGCCATACTAAGAAAGATTGAGGAAGAATTTTTAATAACATCGATTAAATCAGCCCAAGCTTTATCTACTATAAATATATCGTCACCAAAAAAACTTTCTCGAACAAAGCTATAACCATCTCCTAGTAAAAATAACTCGTCACCAACAGTTCTGAAAGCAACCATTGCAATAAAACCAATAACGAAGAAGGGAAAAACTTTTGAAAGAGAATAATTCTTTTTTTTATTTTTATTGTCCCTGTTATAAATAAAGGCAACTATAGGGATAAGAAAAATTAAAAAAGTATTTCGAACTAGTTTGGTGATTGTTGCCACCTCCAACACTCTTGGATCGCTATATAGCTGGTCATAGACTAAGCCGGCTCCAGCAACTTGGGATGTGTCATGAATAGCGGTTCCTATGAACATTCCTGCAAATTGAGGGTCGTTAGGGAAGTAATAATGAACAAAAAATGGGTAGATAAAAATTGCCAAAATTCCAAATAAGGTGATGTTTGCAGTTGCGTATGACACCTCCTCTTTTTTGGCGTTAATGATTGGGGCAACAGCCACAATAGCGGTAATTCCACAGATAGCGGTTCCAATTGCAATCAGGTAGGCCATCTTGGAAGATATCTTTAAAAACTTAATTAATAACTTAATAATTAGCAAAGCTGAAACGATACAAATAATTACTAAAGGAATAGACAAAGAGCCATAAGTTAAAATATCAGAAAAACTTAAACGGATACCTAAAAAAATAATTCCCAATCGTAAAATAAATTTTAAACAATAACCAATCCCTGGTTTAAAAATATCTCCAATGTTGTAAACATTGGATATTATGAGACCGAGGACGATTGAAACCATTACGTTAGAAATGGGTGTTTTTTTTAACCCGAGTATTTGAATGCCTATAAATTTGCTGATTGCATCTGCAAAAATATAAATAATAAAAGCTAATAATATTCCATGAATATATTTTGAATACTCAGGATTAATTGAAAAAAAACCTCTTTTAGCCTTTGCTGACACGTGACGCAATTATCCTACGTTAATTGTTACCGAATGGTCTAGCCAACTATTATTTGCGTAACCTCTTTCGTTTTCCATTCTTTCCATGGGCTGTGTTTGCCATCTTGAATTAGAAGCTTTTGAAGAGAGAATATATGTTCCGGGTTTTAAATTCATGGTTAGCTCAAACTTTCTCCAAGCAAATCTTCCGTGATCTTCTCCAACTAATTTTGCTGTCTCCCAGTCTTCTCCTCCATTTACTGATACTTTTACTTTTGAAACTTTATGCATACCTCCCATCGCCATTCCTGAAATTGTAATGGGTCCGGATTGTACACTTCCATTTCCAGTCAGGGGCTTTGTGATCCATGATTTTACCGGCATTTCCCAACAAGAAGGATATTGGGGTCCTTTTTTTCCGTGAGGTGAAATTCGATAGCTGTTTCTTTGAATTGCAAAGGCAGATTCTTTTTCTGAAAAATCTATTTTTGCTAAGTGCTTAATATTATTAATTCCGAAATATCCTGGCACGATTAATCGTAATGGTGCACCGTGAGCTAAGGATAATTCCTCTCCATTCATTTTCCATGCTAGGATTGCATGCTTCACCACACTAATAGGTTGAGATCTTTCAATGGCAGTCGCAACCGGATTAAGCATTGCTGGAATGCTTTCCCCGCCGTGACTATTCATAAATTTTGTCTTACTAGATATGCCTCCACAAGCATTAATAACTGCTTTAACTGGAACACCTTCCCACTCAATACAAGCAGCAGCTCCTGTTAACCACTGAGTTCCTCTAGGTGCATGAGAGAAAAAACCACGCCCATTTCCTGAACATTGTAAAACAGTTACAATTTTTTTTGTTTCTAATTTTTTAAGATCTTTTAATTTGAACATGACTGGGCTTCTCACTCCCGTAATATTCACGACCCAATCTTTAAACTCACCTTCTTTTACAAAATCAATTTCGTCTTGTTTCATGGAAGGAATGTTATTTCTAACAAACACTTTGTTATTTGGAGTAATAACGCTATCGCCAATAGCAGAACGATGTGCTTCTAAGGTATTTGCAGTATGTATAATAAAAGAAGATCTGTCTTTCCACGAAACATAGTCTGGAAGATCTTGCAGTCCTATCCCTCCATCATCACCTTTGTGATTTGCATATAGATTAAATGTTGGAAAAACCGAGGCAGCAATAGCCATTCCAGTTGTGTTTTTTATAAAGTTTCTACGAGATTTGTTGTTTATTGTTTTCATTGATAATTCAGTATTTGATTAATAAGTTCGTATGTGAGATTTGTACATTCTAAACAATAAAATTAATACAAAGATATTTGACATATCAAACATACGGATTGCTAACAATAAAAAAATATCATGAATTACGGAACTTTAGGTAAATCAAAAATAAAAATTAGCAAACTTTGCATGGGCACAATGACTTTTGGTTCGTACAATACGAAAGAAGAAGGTTTTTCTATTATGGACTATGCTTTTTCCCAAGGTATCAACTTTTATGATTCTGCCGAAATGTACCCGACACCTCCCAGTAAGGAAACAAAGAATCTAACCAATAAAATTATTGGTGAATGGATGAGTAATAGAAAAAATAGAAATAAAATTATTCTTGCGGACAAGATCGCTGGACGATCTATTCCAAGAAATTCTGTAGGTTGGTTACGTGATAACAATGAAAGTACAAGATTAAGTAAAGAGCACATTAATTTCGCCATAGATAATAGTTTGCAGAATCTGCAGACGGATTACATAGACCTATATCAACTGCATTGGCCCGATCGATTAGGTAATTTTTTCTACGGTCTAGAATACAAACACGAAGTGGATGATAGTATTGCCATTGAAGAAACATTGAGTGCGCTAGAAGAAAATATTAAAAAAGGAAAAATTAGACACATTGGTATCTCCAACGAGACAGCTTGGGGTGCCAGTGAGTTTATTAAAATTGCAGAAAAAAATAATTGGAACAAAATTGTTACTATTCAAAACCCATACAGCCTCGTAAACCGAAGCTTTGAAGTTGCTCTCTCTGAGGTTTGTTTAAGAGAAAATATTGGACTGCTAGCCTACTCGCCTTTAGCTGGTGGTGTCATAAGTGGCAAATACTTAAATGGTCAAATGCCAAAAAACTCTAGGATGTCGATTAGTAAAGATCGATACCCTCGTTATTGGACACCAAATACTGACTCTGCTATTAAAGGTTATTTAGCAGTAGCAAAAAAATACGATATGGATTGCTGTCAGATGGCTATAAAATTTTGTGAAACGAGACAATTCATATCCTCTGTTATTATTGGTGCAACTAATCTAGAACAATTGAAAAAAAATATAGAAAGTATTAATCTTGAATTAACAAATGAAGTGATTGAAGATATAAATAAAGTACAATTAATATATTCAAATCCATGCGTTTAACTAAAAACATTTCATATATTTTTTTGATATTTTTCATTTCTAGCTCTATTGCGCATGGAAATATCAAAATTGCTGATAAGTTTAAAAACTGGGAATCTCATTTCAAGCAAGATGGTGAAAATCTAGTTTGTTTTGCAATATCCATGCCCATTAAAAAAGAACCTGGAAACTTAAACCGTGCAGAATCCAGAATGTTTGTCACCTTTAGAACCAAGGCTAATATTCGTGATGAAATCAGTGTTACTAGCGGGTATCCCTATAAGAAAGACGAGAAAGTTAATGTTACTGTAAATGATAATAACTTTGTTTTTGAGTCTTCGGAAAACTTCGCCTGGCTAACAAGCAAAGATCAGGAAATTAAAATTATAAATTTAATGAAAAAGAAAAATGATGCAAAAGTTATTGGAATTTCAGCAAGAGGCAACA
>ERZ889217.335-NODE-335-length-30154-cov-31.424333_pt1 | contig 30154 bp, 24 predicted proteins | sample MGYA00521098_ERZ889217 | MGnify/ENA primary metagenome ERZ889217 (study PRJEB32303, sample SAMEA104408613) | aquatic metagenome | biome: Brackish water; feature: Pelagic; material: water | place: Baltic Sea | collected 2014-06-10T22:04:00 | depth 2,362 m ... | reverse complement strand
CCGACAAGAAAACCGACAAGAAAACCGACAAGAAAACCGACAAGAAGTCTGATAAGTAACTTCGATCAGTTATTTGCAAATTGAAAAGATAAAACACACAAATGAATAAACGTCGTCACATAATTTCGCTGGTCTTACTTGTAGTTATAGTCGCCAGTTCGTTTACTGCGAATCTGATTGCTGGTAATAAGCCGGCGCTTGGGCTTGACCTTCAGGGTGGAGCATCGGTGACTTTGCAGCCAGAAGGCGCATTTGATAAAGCCAATCTTGACGTAGCAGTAGAAATTATTCGTGCACGTGTTGACTCAATCGGTGTGGCTGAACCTGAGATCATTTTGCAGGGGGGCACTGTGATCGTCAACTTGCCAGGTGTTAAAGATCAACAACAAGCTCTAGACATTATTGGTAGAACTGGAGAACTTTTGTTACGCCCGGTATTGCAAACTGGGATGCTTAACGAAAATCCTTCAACGACAATTGCCGGTGATACAACACAAGACTCGACACAAGACACCAAACAACCGGCAGTTACCGACACCGTTCCAGTTGCTGGTGGCCCAGGTAGTTCGCGACATATCAATACTTCTGCGGCAACTAGTACTACTGTTCCCGTTAGTGCGTCAACGACGGTTCCAGTTTTAGATTCAGCAACTGTTGCACCAGCAGATGATGCGGCTGAGCCGAAAGTTGAACTCGGTGAAGATCCAAACGATCCGTCTCAAACAGTTTTATTGCTCGATAAGCAAGGCATTGCCTATGTGGTTGGACCTGCAGGCGCTTCAGGAAAAGTATTCAAAAATGATGCGCGTGCAGATGTGCAGACAGGCGAGTGGACAGTTGTCGTGAGTTTGCGAGATGGTGCCGATGGAGATGTTCAATGGAACAAAATGGCAGCTGCTTGCTTCAATAGAACTGAGCTTTGTCCGACTGGGCAGTTAGCAATGGTTCTAGACGGAACGGTCATCTCGGCACCTACCGTTAACGAACCAGAGTTCACGGGTGGCAGTGTGCAAATCAGCGGTTCATTTACCGCCGACGAAGCTCGTGACCTTGCAAAAATACTTGAATTTGGTGCCGTACCAGTGCGCTTCGTTGTTTCACAGGCTCAGACGGTTTCGGCAACACTGGGAACAGACTCACTTCGTGCGGCAATTATTTCTGGAATTGTCGGAACCTTACTTGTGCTGATTTTGCTGATTGCGTATTACCGACTAATGGCACTATTCGTAGTTGCGGGTATGACGATTTCTATCGCACTTTTATGGAGTTTGATTTCGGTACTGTCTCGAACAAATGGTCTTGCATTATCGCTCTCAGGAATCGCCGGAATTATCGTGTCAATTGGAATTGCCGTTGACTCTTACATTGTTTTCTTTGAGCGAATTAAAGACGAAATTCGCGTTGGTAAAACTCTAAAGAATTCTGTTATTCGAAGTTTTGAATCAGCATGGCGAACAATTGTTGCAGCCGACACGGTTTCGTTTCTCTGCGCTGCGGTTTTGTGGTTTTTGACCGTGGGGTCAGTGCGTGGTTTCGCGTTCTTTCTTGGTATTTCTGCGCTGACAGACCTCGTCATAACTTATTTCTTTACTCGAAGTGCGGTGCTGTTATTCGCACGTTCTAAGCGGGTTCAAGGCAAGAAAATTCTTGGCATCCAAACTGTAAAGCCAGAGGTGTAACAATGAAAAATAGATTCGCAGGTCTAGGTCGTCTCTATCGTGGAGAGACAACGTTCGACTTTATTGGGCGCAGAACTATTGGGTTTGCGATTTCGCTGCTAATTGTTGTAGCTGGTGCAGGATCTCTGCTGATTCAAGGTCTTGAGCTCGGTATTGACTTTCGTGGTGGTGTGGCATGGGAAGTACCATTTGATGGCCAAAGAGGCGAACTCGCTGATAAAAATGCACGCGCAGTGTTAGATGCCAACAATGTCGAATCAACGAATGCGAAAATTCAATTTTTGACGGGTACCGAACTACAAATAATGAGAGTGCAAGTTGGCGATCAAACAGAACAGACGCGTCTCGCTGTGCAAAAATCATATGCTCAGTTAGCCAATGTGCCTGTTGAAGACGTGAGCGTTGCGTCGGTGAGTTCTTCTTGGGGTCGAAGTATTACCGAGAAAGCACTTCGTGCATTGATCGTGTTTTTTGTAATTGTTTCCTTATACATTTCGTGGCGTCTTGAATGGAAGATGGCACTTACAGCAATTATCGCTATGGCTCATGACGTAATCATCAGTGTTGGCGTTTACTCTTTGCTTGGGTTTGAAGTTACTCCGGCAACGGTTGTTGCATTTCTAACAATTCTTGGCTTTTCACTTTATGACACTGTTGTTGTGTTCGACCGAGTACTTGAGAACGCTAAAAAATTCGCAGCCTCTCGTCAATCGTTTTCGAATATTGCCAACATCTCAACTAACGAAGTTCTTGCACGATCGCTAAATACGACCTTAGCTTCAGCGCTCCCTGTTGTTTCTCTTTTGGTTGTGGGTTCGTTCATAATGGGAGCAAAAAGTCTCGAAGATTTTGCAGTTGCATTGCTAGTTGGCATGATCGCCGGAACCTATTCGTCAATTTTTGTGGCTGTGCCTCTGCTTGACGTATTAAAGCAAAACGAGCCGAAGTACAAGCCGTTAAAAGGACAGATCGCTGTTGGCGCGGCAATGTCAGAATTGATGGGTCATGGCGACATCAAGCGCTTGGCGGTCACCAAGTCTTCTAAATCTTCGAGTTCTGCAACTACTGAGACTTCTCTAGTCACTAACGAAGAATTGATCGCACAAGCCGAGCAACGTGCAACGAGCCTTCTAACTCATCCGCCTCGACCTCGCAAGAAACGACGTTAAGTTAAGCGTCTAGCTTTTGCGTCGCTACTACGCTTAAGTTATGGGTACAGCATCAAGAGTGCTGCCGTGGCGGCGCCAAAATACAACGATTGCCGAAGAACTCTCACCCCTGTTGACGGCGTATAAAGCGCGACATCCAAAGGGTTCGGTTTCGCAGATTAATTCTGCGTATGAGATGGCTCGGTCGGCTCATGCTTCGCAGAATAGATCGAGCGGAGAGTTGTATATCAATCACCCAATTGCTGTTGCTCGTATCGTTGCCGATATTGGGTTGGATGAGACTTCAATAGTTGCGGCCTTGTTGCATGATGCTGTTGAAGATACCGAGATCACGCTTGCCGATGTTGAAACAAATTTTGGAGTAGAAGTCGCAACGATCGTTGACGGTGTCACAAAACTTGAGCGTTTGCATTTTGATTCAAAAGAAGCACAGCAGGCAGCCACGATGCGCAAGATGCTTGTGGCGATGGCACGCGATTTGCGTGTGTTGATGATCAAGCTTGCCGATCGACTTCACAACATGCGCACAATTGCAGCAGTCCCGTATGAGAAACAACAACGCATCGCCCAAGAGACTCTAGATATTTATGCTCCGCTCGCACATCGACTCGGGATGCAAGAGATTAAACAACAACTTGAAGATCTCGCTTTCGCTGCGCTCTACCCAAAGCGTTATGCCGAGCTTGACCAACTCGTTGCCACGCGAGCACCTGAACGCAATGGATATCTTGCCAAAATAATCGGACAGGTGCAGCAATGGCTGGCTGAAGTCAAAATTGATGCAGACCTAACTGCACGTGGCAAACATCTGTGGAGCATCTACGAAAAGATGGTGCAAAAAGGTAGAGAATTTGACGAGATTCATGACTTGATGGCGATTCGAGTTGTTGTTGACTCAGAAAAAGATTGTTACGCGGTGCTTGGTGCGATCCACGGCCACTGGAAGCCAATCGTTGGGCGCTTCAAAGACTACATTGCAATGCCAAAATTCAATTTCTATCAGTCATTGCACACAACGGTTGTTGGGCCTGGAGGAAAGCCAATCGAAGTACAAATTCGAACTCGCGAAATGCATCGACAAGCCGAATGGGGAGTTGCGTCACATTGGGCCTACAAAGACTCAAATGCGCAAGGCGATATTGATTGGCTGAATCGAATTATTGACTGGCAAGGCGAAGTATCCGACCCGAGTCAGTTCTTAGAGAATCTAAAGACAGATCTCGAACAAGATGAACTTTTTGTGTTTACGCCAAAAGGTCGAGTGATAACGCTTCCTGTGTTTTCGACGCCGGTTGATTTTGCCTACGCAGTACATACTGAAGTCGGTCACAGTTGTATGGGTGCAAGAGTTAACGGTCGTCTGGTGTCGCTTGATTACAAACTCACATCTGGCGACACTTGCGAAGTTCTGGTTTCTCAGGGTGAAATTAATGAGCCGTCGCAAGATTGGCTTGAGTTCGTTGTCTCTCCCAAGGCGCGGAGCAAGATCAAACAGTGGCTATCGCGTGAACGTCTCGAGGATTTGGTTGAGAATGGCAAAGATGAGTTGATCGAGCGGCTGAGACAAAAGGGACTTCCGGCGAAGAAAGTTCTTGAATCGCAAGTACTCATCGATGAAGTAGTGCTACTCAATTTTGAAGATGACAATGCCTTCTTTGCGGCAATTGGAGATCAAAGAATTGATGCAGTAGAGATTGTCGAGCGGATGTCAAAGAGAATGCGTGACGGAGTTCAGCCAGATCAATTGTCAATGTCGGCAGTAAGTTCGAATTTTGCGGCTACTCCTCAGCGAAATGGCGTACACATCGAAGGTATGCCAGATGTGATGGTTAGATTGTCGCGGTGTTGCACGCCAGTACCGGGTGATGAGATTATGGGTTTTGTTACCAAAGGTCGCGGTGTCACGGTGCATCGGGCAGATTGTGCCAATGCAGCATCGCTTTTTACGCAAGACTCTGCACGTCTAGTTGAAGTCGAGTGGTCATCTGAAAGTTCTGGCGCAGTGTTCATTGCTGCTGTTGAGATTGTTGCTTTAGATCGATCTCGTCTATTACGTGATGTTGCAAACGCGCTTTCTGATGAGCACGTAAATATTGTCGCTTGCACCACGCATACTGGCAATGATCGTGTTGCCAGGATGCGCTTCGAATTTGAGTTTGCCGACCCAAGTCATTTACAGTCAGTTTTAAGAATGATAAAGCGGATTGACGGTGTCTTCGATGCGAATCGAGTGATGCCCGGCAGTCCACAAGACCAAGAGATAGCCGACGAGACTGTCATCTAGAGAATTAGTCGTAACCAAGTCGTAACCAAGTCGTATTGAGAGTTGAAATACATTGAAATACGCTATGCATGAAGCACTTTTAACGGCAAAGCGTCTAGCCTTCTCGCGTGGCTGATTTTAAGACTTCGCCAGGAACGCGCGATATTTTGTCGCCTGACTCTGCTCGTTGGCGCGCATTTCAAGGAGTATTCGAATCAACCGTTGAAGCGGCCGGTTATGACTACATTATTCCGCCAATGTTTGAAGATTTGGATGTGTTTTTGCGTCTCGGAGAGGCCACTGATGTAGTCACTAAAGAAATGTATGACTTTCATGACAAAGGTGGAAGGCATATTGCGCTACGTCCAGAGCAGACTGCAAGCGTCTGTCGAGCGTTTGTTGAACATCGACCAACTACGCCATGGAAGGTTTGGTATAGCGGGCCGAACTTTCGATACGAGAAACCACAACAGGGTCGATACCGACAGTTTGATCAAGTAGGTATCGAGGCACTCGGGGTTGATGACGCTTTTCTTGACGCTGAAGTCATAGCTCTCGCTGCAAAGTTTTATTCAGCGCTTGGGTTGCGAAAAATTGAACTTTCGATTAACTCACTTGGCGATTCTGGAGATCGCGATAAATATGCGAAAAAACTTTCGGAGTATTTTGCAAAACACGAATCAAAATTAACTGCCGAGAGTAAGGCAACATTGTTGCGTAACCCATTGCGAGTTTTGGATTCAAAACGCGAACCAGATCAAGAAATAATCATTGGCGCTCCAGCGATACGTGAAACTATTAGCAATGAGTCGCGTGAGCACTTTGAAGCGGTATTGAGCGCTCTCGATGCTCTAAAAATTTCTTACAAAATTAATGATCGTCTAGTTCGAGGTTTAGATTACTATCGGCGAACGACTTTTGAGTTTGTTTCGACCGCGCTTGAAGCCGCCCATACCGCAATTGGTGGTGGTGGCAGGTACGACGGATTGGTTGAAGCTTTAGGAGGGCCGCCGACTGCTGGCATTGGTTTCGCTCTTGGTCTTGACCGCACACTGCTGGCGTGTGACGCCGAAAGTGTTTTCGCCGCGCCACTTAAAGAGGTCGATGTTTTTGTCGTTGACACTGTTGATGGTACTCATGCTCACGAACTCTGTCATCAAATTCGTACTCACGGTTTTAGCGCTGATCGGGCGTATGATTTGCGAAGTATTAAAGCCCAGATGAAAGCTGCTGACCGCAGCGGGGCGCGCATTGCTTTGATAATCGGTTCAAACGAAGTTGAAAACGAATCAGTCATGTTGCGACCTATGGGGTCTGGTGAACAATATGTTGTGCCTCGTCAAGATATTTTAAACGAAATAGCAAAGTACACGATAAAAACTAATATTTAATAATCAATTTTTAGTATTAAGTACTGTTTTCAAAAACGAAAGTCGAAAATGAGAATCAAATATGAACATTAAGAACAGCACAGCATTGCGAACCCATCTTTGCGGAGACATGCGTGCCGAAAATATTGGTCAGGTTGTTACTTTATGTGGATGGGTGGGTCGTCGTCGTGAACACGGCGAACACCTTGCATTTCTTGACTTGCGAGATTTCAGCGGAATAGTGCAATGTGTTGTCGACAATACAGTCGATGTGCGATCAGAATGGGTAATTCGAGTGACCGGCAAAGTACAAGCGCGTCCAGGTGGCACGGTGAACGCAAATATTCCGACTGGCGAAGTCGAGTTGGCTGAGTGCAAAATTGAAGTACTCAATAATGCTGAACCACCTCCGTTTCCAATTGATCAGCGTGGTGACGACGTCGATGAAAATGTCCGTCTCAAGTTTCGCTATCTAGATATTCGTCGTGAACGAATGCAGAAGAATTTGCGACTACGCGCCGCAATAAACTCTGCGATACGAAAGTCAATGGAGTCACAAGGTTTTACTGAAATTGAGACACCGTTGTTGATGCCGAGCACCCCAGAAGGTGCGCGCGAGTTTTTGGTTCCGTCGCGAAACGAACCTGGTTCTTTTTATGCGTTGCCACAATCACCACAGCTCTGGAAGCAATTGTTGATGGTTGCGGGTATGGATCGTTACTATCAAATCGCAAAATGTTTGCGCGACGAAGACTTGCGTGCCGACAGACAATACGAATTTATGCAACTAGATGCCGAAATGAGTTTTGTTGATAAAGATGATGTAATCGCAATGATTTCGACTGCTGTTATCGCGGCAGCACTCGCAGCCACAGGCTCTGAACCACCGCCAATTGAACGCATGACTTGGCATCAAGCAATGAACATTTATGGCATCGATAAGCCAGACTTGCGTTTTGGGATGACTTTGGTTGAACTCACGAGTGTGTTTACTGCAACCGAATTCAAAGCGTTCGCTTCGGCAGAATCAATTAAGGCGATCTGCGTTTCGCATGCTGATTATCCGCAACAAGCAGCCAGCGGTCGTAATAAATTAGATGCGCTAACTGAGCGAGCCAAAAAACTTGGCGCCAAAGGTCTGGTGTGGTTGAAAGTCGGTGAGGCTGGTGCACTTGAATCACCGGTTGCTAAATTTCTTTCGCCCGCTGAGCAATCTGCATTGGTTGAACAAACTGGTGCGGTGGCTGGCGATCTCGTTTTGATTGTTGCTGATACGTGGGCAACAACTTGTTCGGTGCTTGGGCAGTTGCGCAACGATCTCGGTCGTCCGCCTGTGCATCAGGGGCCATATCGATATGTTTGGGTTGTCGATTTTCCGATGTTCGTAGGCATCAACCCGACGACGAAACTTCCACAGCCGGGTCATCACCCGTTTTGTCATCCTCACCCAGATGACATTGATCGTCTCGAGACCGACCCGTTGTCGGTTAGGGCGTTGGCGTACGACCTCGTGCTCAACGGATGGGAGCTCGGTTCGGGTTCAATTCGAATTCATGAGCCAGAGTTGCAGCGCCGAGTGTTTCGCTACTTAGGAATCTCGGATGAGGATGCTGACCATCGCTTCGGATTTTTCTTGCAACCGTTTAAATATGGTGCACCGCCACACGGCGGATTTGCCTTTGGTATTGATCGACTCACAGCAATTCTTGCTGGCGAAGACAATATTCGCGAAGTGATTGCGTTTCCAAAAACTCAATCTGGGTCGGATCCGATGACCAATGCCCCGACAGTTGTTGAATCGGCACAACTTAAAGATTTAGGAATCAGATTGTTGCCACCAGCAGCAAAATGAAAGACGATCTGTTCAGTGCCGCAGCGACTGAACGTCTAAAGGCCCAAGCACCTTTAGCGGCGCGAATGCGTCCACGAACACTTGACGAGATTGTTGGTCAACGTCATCTGGTAGCAAAAGGTTCGCCACTGCGAGTTCTAATTGAAGCAGATCGGCTTTCATCGGTGATTTTTTGGGGACCACCGGGCACCGGAAAAACAACTCTCGCCGAAGTAGTTGCGCTCACTACACAAAGATATTTCGAAAGACTTTCTGCAGTTAGCGCGGGTGTCAAAGATGTTCGCGAATCAATAGAGCGAGCTGCCGAACGTCTCGGACAATTCGGCAAAGGCACGATCGTGTTCATCGATGAAATTCACCGTTTTTCAACTTCGCAACAAGATGCGCTTTTGCCGTCTGTTGAGAGTGGTGTGATCACATTGATTGGAGCAACGACTGAGAATCCGTATTTTGAAATTAATTCTCCGCTTCGAAGTCGTAGCACTTTATTTCGACTCGAGCCTCTGCTGGTTGAAGATGTAAGAATTTTGCTAGATCGTGGCGCACTCGCAGAAGGTGTGCAAGTAGAGAGCGATGCACTTGACGCTCTGGCGAATCGTTCTGGTGGCGATGCTCGTCAAGCGCTGACTGCGCTTGAAGTTGCGTGCGCACTCGCTTCAGAAAAAAATGAGACGCTCACGACAAGTCATGTTGACGCAGCTCTTGGTGTCAGTGCCTTGCGATACGGTCGCGACGACCACTATGACGTTGTGTCGGCGTTCATCAAAAGTATTCGTGGTTCTGATCCGCAAGCAGGATTATTTTGGCTGGCGCGAATGCTTGAATCTGGTGATGATGCAAAATTCATTGCACGTCGTCTTGTTATTTTGGCAAGCGAAGATGTTGGTATGGCTGACCCAAATGCGTTGGTTGTTGCGGTGGCTGCGGCAACTGCACTCGAGCATGTCGGCTTGCCGGAGGCCCAATTGAATTTGGCGCAGGCTGTTGTGTATCTCGCGACTGCTCCTAAAAGTAATCGGGTTGCACTGGCAATTTGGTCTGCGCGTGAAGATGTTCGTAAGGGAGTTTCTAGTGAGGTGCCTGCACATCTTCGCGATGGTCACTATCAGGCAGCCAAAGAGTTTGGGCATGGAATTGGATACATTTACCCGCACGACGACCCAAGGGGTTGGGTTTGGCAGCAATATTTGCCAGATCAAGCAAAAGGTTCAATCTCTAGGCAGACTAGTTACTACATGCCAAGCGCTCATGGATTAGAAACCGAGATCGCTAAGCGAATTGAACAACAATTAGATACAACGAGCGAAAAGGATAAAAATGACTAAGCGACTTTTTTGGTTTTGTCTCGGTGCAGCTGCTGCCGTATTTGGTATTAACTACATGAAGAAAAAAGTTGAAGATGACTCAGAAGCATTTTCGTCTGAGAACATTGCAGACACTATGACTGACATGGTTGCTGCGTTGAAAAAATATATCGTGGGCTTGTGGCAAGGAGTTACGTCGGGCGAAAGTCTCGATGATGAAGAACTCGCAAAGATTTTTGACGATTCACGAAACTAATCTTGACAGTTAGTGAGTAGACGCGAAGAGTAGACTTGTCGCGTATGACGTCCGAAATTCATAGCGCTAACGATCTACGCAATGCATTTACCGGCTTCTTTGCGGAGCGGGGCCACACCAAGGTTGATTCGGCCAGTCTGATACCGCATGATCCAACCGTATTGTTCACGGTTGCAGGCATGGTGCCTTTCAAGCCATATTTTGTGGGTGACGAAGTACCACCGTATAAACGAGCTGTGAGTGTTCAAAAATGCGCACGGGCAGGCGGCAAACATAACGACCTCGACGATGTTGGTCGCACCAAACGTCATTGTGTGTTTTTTGAGATGCTCGGCAACTTTAGTTTTGGCGACTATTTCAAATCTGATGCAATCCCGTGGAGTTGGGAGTTAGTAACTGAGATTTTTGGTTTTGACGGTGACCAACTTTGGATAACCGTGCACGAAAGCGACGACGAGGCTGAGCAGATTTGGCATGATCAAGTCGGAGTGCCGATGAATCGGATTCAGCGGCTTGGTGATACAGATAATTTTTGGCAGATGGGCGACACTGGCCCGTGTGGTCCTTGTTCTGAGATTCACATTGATCGTGGTCCGGCGTTTGGTCCTGATGGTGGGCCACTTAACGATCCAAAGGGTGATCGATTTCTAGAATTCTGGAACCTCGTATTTATGCAGTTCAATCAGGCTGCTGATGGATCACGCACACCATTGCCAAAACCATCAATTGATACTGGCGCAGGACTTGAGAGAATTCTCGCACTCAAACAGGGCAAAGATTCAATCTGGGAGACAGACGTGTTGTTTCCGTTGATTGAGCAAGCACAATCTGTTACATCCCAAAAATATAAAGTTGGCGATTATCAAGATCGCGCGAGTTTTTCTTTGCGTGTGCTGGCCGAGCATGCGCGATCGTCGACGATGTTGGTCAATGACGGAGTGTTTCCATCTAATGAAGGTCGAGGCTATGTACTTCGGCGAATATTTCGTCGTGCTGTGCGTCATGCGTATTTACTCGGTACCGAAAAATTAGTAATGCCAAAACTTGTTGAGACGGCTATTGAGGTAATGGGTGAGGCTCACCCAACTTTAATTACGAATAAAGATTTCATTTTGGGTGTGTTGACCAAGGAAGAAGAAAGTTTTAGGCAAACACTCAAAAACGGGCTAACAATTCTTGAGACCGAGTTTGAGTCAATTGACAAAATTGCAAAGATATCTAAAAAATCTTCGCCATTGAGTGGCTCAAGCGCATTCTTGTTGCACGACACTTATGGGTTTCCTCTTGAGTTAACCCAAGAGATTGCGTCAGAGCGCAATGTTGAAGTTGATGTCGCGGGTTTTGACATTGAGATGAACGCGCAACGAACTCGCGCCAAGTCGGCACGCAAAGGCGCGCAAACTGTTGACGATCAACTATTGATATATCGCGAAATCCTAGACAAAAATGGTCAAACAAATTTTGTTGGTTACTCACAAGATTCGTGCGACGCAAAAGTTTTGGCGATTTTGAATGCCGGAGAATCTGAACTCGAAATATTTCTAGATGTCACTCCGTTTTATGCAGAGAGTGGTGGGCAAGTCGGAGATTGTGGAACGCTACGCACACCAACTGGCGAAATCAAAATTACCGATACTGGTTTTGCGTTGCCAGGGTTGCGAAAACATCTCGGCAAAATAGTTCGCGGTGAAATTAAGATCGGCGAGTCTGTCACGGCGACTATTGATGCGGTCGCTCGCAATGCGACGCGCAAAAATCATACGGCGACACACTTATTGCATCATGCGCTGCGCTCTGTGTTGGGCGAACATGTCAAGCAAGCAGGATCGTTAGTTTCGCCGCAACGATTGAGATTCGACTTTAGCCATTACGCACAACTTTCAATGCAAGAGGTTGATCAAATTGAGCAAATCGCAAATGCTCAAGTGTTGGCGAACGCCAAGGTTGATGCTTACGAAACTTCAAAAGATGAAGCCACGGCGGCAGGAGCCATTGCCTTTTTTGGTGATAAGTATGGTGAAATCGTTCGAGTTTTAAAGGCGGGCGATTCGGTTGAGCTATGTGGTGGCACGCACGTTTCGGCAACCGGAGATATCGGCCTGATAAAGATTGTTCAAGAGAGTTCTATTGGGTCAAATTTGCGCCGGATCGAAGCCGTGACTGGTCTGAATTCTGTTGAGTATGTTTCTACATTGCTTAATCAAGTCAATGTCGCCAGCGAAATGTTGAGTACAAACTCTGATGCGTTGATTGAAACGCTCGCTCGCAAGATTGCTGAAGTTAAAGAACTTGGTGAAGAAATCAAGTCGCTGCGTTCTGCATCAGCAAGAGCTCGTGCTGGCGAGATGATTGTGAGAAACAAAAATGGTGTCGTAGTTGAACGCGTCGACGGACTCGCACCTGCTGATCTGAGAGAACTTGCAATTGCGGTGCGTTTGAACCCTGTGATTAAGGCAGTTGTGTTGGGTGGCGTCACCCCGACTGGTGGTGTCGCATTGGTTGCGGCGACTGGCGCCGGGATAAAAACTGCGGCAGGTGAGTTGATCGCCCAAGCGGCGAAAAAGGTCGGTGGCGGTGGCGGTGGCAAAGGCGATATTGCAACTGCAGGCGGAAAGATTGTTGAGGCGCTGGACGAAGCGCTGCAACTTTCGATGCTTGCAGCGGCCGAGATTGTCTAATTTTCTGATGCGCAGCGTCGGTGTCGACCTTGGGAGCAAGCGCATTGGTATTGCGGTAAGCGATTCAAGTGGGACAATTGCCTCACCGTTGGTAGTGATTGCGCGTGGTTCGAATCATTCGCAAGATCATAAGAAGATTCAAGAGATCATCAATGAATACGAAGCCGAATGCGTGGTCGTAGGTATGCCGCTTACATTGGCCGGGGCAGTAGGTCCGGCTGCACGATTGGCTCTGGATGAAATAAAAGAAATGACACGATCCCTGACTGTGCCAGTGCATTCACATGATGAACGCTTGACAACAAAGACTGCAAATGAATCAATGATTGAGGCAAATATGAACGCGCAGGCTCGCCGAAAAGTGGTTGACAAAATTGCCGCCGCCGTGATGTTGCAAGGTTGGCTTGATCATGTGGACCGCCTTAAGTCATGAATCGCAAAAACGATGGTCGTGATGATGGCAATAACGAAAAGTGGACTGAAGACACTTGGGATGGTCCCGATGCATGGCTAGCTAGTGAATTTGAAACACAACCACAAGATCGGCAGCCAGATTCGCGCACTGTATTGATCGCGTTAGCCGTCGTAATGACGGTTTTGTTATCAGTTGGGGTAACAGGCATGTGGTACTTGCGACAGGTGAATCCACCAGATTCAGTAACTAGTGGAAAACCTGTAGCGACAAACTTCACCGTGAATCCAGGTGATTCATTAATTTCTGTTAGCAAGCGTCTTGAGCAAGAGGGATTCATCGTCAACGCGAGTGTGTTTCGTTGGTATGTAGATCGCAAAGGTGGGGTTGATCTTCAGCCAGGTTATTTTGCGCTTGTTAAACATGAGCACATCGGAAACATTATGAAGAAATTGAATAAGAGTCCTTCGATTACCTTCACAAAAGTGACGTTTCCTGAAGGTTTTACGATTAAACAAATCGCTCAAAGAATTGAAGATAAGACAACTCGAATTTCAGCACAAAGTTTTTATGATGCGATGACTAATGAACTATTGACATCTGAATATTTTCCTAAAGATTTGGCTTCACTTGAGCTTGTCCCGTACCGATTTGAAGGACTCTTGTTTCCGGATACTTATCAAATATCGGGCGATGAATCTGCAGCGAGTGTGGTTGACAGAATGTTGAGATTAATGGAGCGGGTCGGTAATCAAGAAGGAATTTCAGACGCACAGTCCAAAGTCGGAAAATCGCCATACCAAGTTATGATCATCGCTTCGATCATTGAACGAGAAGCGAAACTCGAAATCGATCGTGGCAAAATATCGCGAGTAATTTATAATCGCCTAGAACGCAGAATGCCGTTACAAATCGACGCGACTCTGTATTACAACTCTCCAGAAAATGCTTCGTTCACCGAATTGAAGGCAATTGATTCGCCTTATAACTCGTACCTTTATAAAGGGCTACCTCCGACTCCAATTGCTAGCCCAGGTCGTGCCGCAATAAGGGCGGCGTTAAATCCTGCTCCGAATCCGGAGTTCAGTGACAAAATGTGTACCGGAATCAAGAAGTCTCAAAACTGTGCTTACCTGTTTTACGTCTTAAGTGACGCGAACGGCGGACACACTTTTGCTGCTACAGAACAAGACCATGCAATTAACGTAGAAAATTCGAGAGCCGGTGGTTTTTTGCCGTGATCCTAAAATAACGAGACCTAATTCTGAACTTAACTAGACAGATAACCAGTGCGACACGACTCGCGGCCGTGATCGGATCGCCAGTCGCCCAAAGTTTGTCTCCGGTGATACACAATGCAATATTTGAGTCACTAAATGTCGATTGGCTTTATGTTGCTTTCAATGTTCAGTCAGCACGAGTTGAAGATGCTCTTACTTCAATGACTGCGCTTGGCATCGGGGGTCTCTCGGTGACGATGCCTCACAAAAACGCTGTTGCTGAAATTGTGATTCAATGCGGCGAAGTCGATCAAGTTGTTCGAGTCACGAATTCGGCGAACACAATTGTTCTCAGATCGGACAGCTCACTATGGGCAACGAATACTGATGGCGAAGGTTGTTGCAATGCTCTTGAAGAGGCGATGAAGTCGTCTATCCGAGGTGAACGTGTTGTCGTGCTTGGTGCTGGCGGCACAGCGAGTGCGGTCGCATACGCAATGGTGCAACGTGGTGCGAGCGACGTGGCGGTAATCAATCGCACACTGCAACGCGCGCAAGATTTAGTGAATCGAGTCGCTGGTACGGCTCGAGTCGTCGCTTCTGATGAGATTGCAAATACGATTTCTGATGCTCGAATTATTGTCAACACAACCCCTGTTGGGTTTGGGGTAGAGCAAGGTTCGCTAGTTTCGTCGATTGATATTTCACTGATCAAGTCGTCCCATGTGGTGCTTGATGCCGTGTACAAACCGTTAATCACCGGTCTGCTACTTGCATCACAAAATGCCGGAGCAATAGTCGTAGATGGATTATCAATGTTGGTGCATCAGGCAGCACTTCAACAGCAACATTGGATCGGCCAGATGGGAGACACTGCGTTGATGCGCGAATGTGCGCTGGCGCATTTGGCACGCACCTGAAATTTCATATCTTTTTAAAATCTGGTTCTCATGAAGTGCCAGCGGTAGCCTGTTATTTATGCTTCGTTACTTAACCGCGGGCGAAAGCCATGGCCAGGCTCTTGTCGTCATCGTTGAAGGTCTGCCCGCTGGCATGGTTGTAACCGCAAAAGACATTAGCGATGAGTTGGCTCGCAGACGTCTTGGATACGGTCGGGGACCGCGCCAAAAATTCGAAGAAGACGAAATCGTTTTGCTGAGCGGTATCCGTCATGGTCGAACACTTGGATCTCCAGTCGCAATCGAAATTAAAAATAGTGAGTGGTTTCGTAGTGATGTGTGGCATGAAGAAATGTCACCCGCGCCAGGAAAAACAAAAAAGCCCCTGACTCAGCCTCGTCCTGGTCATGCCGATCTAACTGGTATGCAGAAATACGGTTTTGATGATGCTCGCGATGTACTTGAGCGAGCAAGTGCGCGAGAAACTGCCGCCAGAGTTGCAGCCGGCGCACTGGCTAAAGTTTTTCTTGCACAAGTCGGTGTTTCTGTTATGTCGCATGTCTTGCAACTTGGTAGCGCTCGCAATGAAAACGCGGCACGGCCACAGCCACACGATTTACTTAAAATTGACGAGTCATCAGTGCGCTGTTTTGATTCAACGGCTGAAGCAAAAATGATTGCCGAAATTGAAGCAGCAGCAAAAGATGGTGACAGTCTTGGAGGGATAGTTGAAGTTTTGGCCTATGGTTTGCCAGTTGGTCTAGGTAGTTATGTGCATTGGGATCGAAAGATTGATGGACTACTAGCGCAAGCAATCATGAGCATTCAGGCGGTAAAAGGCGTAGAGATTGGCGATGCTTTTGAAACAGCATCGCGGCGCGGAAGTCTCGCGCATGATGCGATCACATGGGATTCAAAAGATAATTCGTATAAACGCGAAACTTCACTCGCGGGTGGAACAGAAGGCGGAATGACAACAGGCGAGATGCTCGTCGTTCGCGCGGCAATGAAGCCACTCTCGACTTTGAATCGCCCAACTTTGAAGACAGTAGACATGGTGACCAAACAAGAAACGGTGAGTTTTAAAGAGCGCACTGATGTCACCGCTGTGCCGGCAATGGGTGTGGTTGCCGAAACGATGGTTGCACTTGTTCTGGCTCAAGAATCCCAAAGAAAGTTCGGTGGCGACAGCGTTGCTGAGTTTAAGCGGAATGTGCAAAACTTCGCGCAGAGCCTTCGCTGATCTCGGCTGAAGCCATGACTTCTAATAACGCATCAAAGATGATTGTTCTGATCGGATTGATGGGCTCGGGCAAAACTACAGTCGGTCGTGCATTAGCCGATCGTTTGAATTTGATTTTTAGAGACAGTGACGAAGCTGTTGAAAAAACAGCCAAGACATCAGTACGCGAGATTTTTGAAATTCAAGGTGAGGATATTTTTCGCAAACTTGAGTCGCAAGCACTTGTCGATTTGTGTGCTGAAAATTCAACTATTGTTCTAGCGGTTGCTGGAGGGGCAATTATTTCTCAATCAAATCGTGATTTATTGCAGAAAAACGCTCGGTGTATCGTCTGGCTGGATGCTCCCACGCCAATTTTGATTTCGCGGACTGGCCGTGGCAAGCATCGACCACTCTTAGATGGTGATCCTGTTGGGTCGCTAAATAAGATGCGCCTTGATCGCGAGCCGTTATATCAGCAAGTGGCAACGCATCATCTTGTAACAAAATCGCTCTCAATTGTTGAGGTAGTCGACGAAATCATAAGTCTGTGCTCGTTAGAAACAAATGTCGCATCTGTTTCTGACTCATCAGAGAACAGTTCTTCTCGATGACCAGTCATAAAGTCACAGTTGGTCTTGCAGACCGGTCTTACCCGGTAGTTGTCGGTAGCGGAGTTTCAAAAGAGATCGATAATTTCATTCCGAGAACAGCAAAACGCGCGGTGATCGTAACCCAAGAGAGTATTCCTTTTTCAATAAAACTCTCGTTGCCTCATACAACGGTGCTAATTGGCAACGGTGAGCAGTTCAAATCATTGCAAACGATTGAGGCTATTTCAGAACAATTTGCGAAATATGGTTTAACACGGTCAGATGTCGTGATCGGTCTAGGTGGAGGAATGGTCACTGATATTGCCGGCTTTGCTGCCGCAAGTTGGCATCGAGGCACTCCGGTAGTTCAGTTACCAACAACTTTAGTTGGCATGGTTGATGCCGCGATTGGTGGAAAGACCGGTGTGAACATTGCGCAAGGAAAAAATTTGGTCGGAGCGTTTTGGCAACCCAGTGCAGTGCTTTGCGATATTGATGCACTAAAGACTTTGCCAGATCGCGAAACAAGATGTGGGCTCGGCGAAGTAGCAAAATATCATTTCTTAACTGGTGACGATCTGCTTGCGCTTGAGTTATCTGCAAGAATCGCGCGATGTGTTGAGATCAAAGCCGACATCGTGGCCGCCGACGAGCGAGAACAAGGTGGGCGAGCGGTTCTCAATTATGGTCATACTCTTGCGCATGCATTAGAGCGGTCAAGCGATTTCGAATTAGCGCACGGTGAGGCAGTGGCAATTGGCATGATTTTTGCGGCACACCTCGCTCATAGTTTGGGGCGTATTGATGATGCTCGGTTGGTTTATCACTACAAAGTAATTCGAGATTCATATGGTCTAGGGGTGGCGATACCGGGCACAGTTGATCGAGCCGTATTGATTGATTTGATGCGCCATGACAAGAAGGCAATTAACGGCTTGACCTTCGTACTAGACGGCGCAAATAGTGTCGAAATCGTTAGTGATATAGAAGAAAAATATCTACATCAGGCCTTTGACGCGATGGAACTACTCTAATAACCATGGCTAAAACATCTCTGCCGATTGTTTTGATTCTCAGTGGGCCAAATCTAAATTTGCTTGGACAGCGCCAGCCAGAGATCTATGGCACCGCAACTCTCGACGATCATATGAACCGTGCCGAGCAAACTGCCGCCAAACTGGGTTTCGAAGTTGAGTCGTTGGTTGCTCAGAGCGCTGGCGAACTAGTAACCGCAATTCACAACGCTAGGTCACGCTGCGCGGCGATCATCATCAACCCAGGGGCTTTAACGCACTTTGCGTGGAGTCTCAGCGATGCGCTTGCAACCTTCTCTGGACCAATTATTGAAGTACATCTTTCGAATCCAGCAACCCGCGAATCGTGGCGTCACGAAAGCGTGATCGCACCAGTTGCGTCTGGTTCGATTGCCGGATTCGGTGCACACGGTTACACACTGGCGCTCAATGCGGTTGCGACTTTGCTCGCCGATAAAAAATGAGCGCAGTGACGACGAGTAAAATGCTGGCTCTGAGTGTTGAGGGTCGTGATGCTCTTGTTCGCCAACGACTTGAGCAGACGACAAATAACAACGTCACGTCACTCTTAGTCACAGACCTAAATAACATTCGTTGGCTCACTGGTTTCACAGGTTCAGCCGGCACATTGTTTGTACGCGCCGACGACATGGTGCTTATTGTTGACGGTCGTTACGGTGATCAATCTCGTGAACAAATAGAGAATTCGCATGCTCAATGTTCTGTCATTGAAGGTCGAAGTGCCGCAGCGTTGCGTGAAGGTGTGTTGAATGTAACGAAAGATTTGAAAAGAGTTGGTTTTGATCCAGCAGAGATGACTGTGATCGCTCACGAGACTATGTCTGCACAAATAGATTCAGAATTAGTCAAAGTTTCTGCAGTGGTGCCACATTTGCGCAGGCGTAAATCTGAACCGGAGATTCAAAGAATGGAGATGGCGGCTAGTGCAACTGATGCGGCGCTCAGCGAAGTCGAGCCAATGCTTGTGTTGGGTTTAACAGAGCGAGATATTCGTGATGAGCTTGATTATCGAATGCGCAAACATGGGGCTGAATTCACGAGTTATGACACGATTGTTGCCAGTGGCCCAAATGCTGCGCGCCCTCATCATCGCCCAGTTGGCCGAAAGATCATTGAAGGTGACAGTGTTGTCATTGACGTTGGTGGGTTAGTCGATGGTTATCACTCAGATATGACACGAACATATTTGATAGGTGAAGTTGACCCTGTGCTCAGTGAGATGCACGAAGTCGTCAGCGCATCCCAACTACTTGGTCTAAGTCATGTTCGTGCTGGGGTATTGGCTCAAGATGTTGATCGCCAGTGTCGAGATTTCATAGCCGACGCAGGTTTTGGCTCAGAATTTAGTCACAGCACGGGGCACGGTGTCGGCCTGCAGATTCATGAAATGCCCTGGGTAAGAAATGGTTTTGCTGAACCCCTTGAAGTGGGTGAGGTAGTAACTGTCGAACCTGGCGTCTATCGTGAAGGGCTCGGTGGTGTGCGAATTGAAGACCTTGTGGTCGTCACGCAAAGCGGCTGTCGAATACTCACCCACACTAAAAAGGATCGCAAGTGCCTGCAATTTCGACTAACGACTTAAAGAACGGCATCACTCTTCAGATTGACAACAATCTTTTCACAGTGATCGATTTTCAACACGTCAAACCTGGTAAAGGTGGCGCGTTCGTTCGTACCAAACTTCGAAACTTGCGATCTGGAAACGTTTTAGAAAAAACATTCAACGCTGGCATCCGCGTTGAACAAGCGATACTTGATAAAAATGACATGCAGTTTTTGTATAAAGACGGTGACGACTTCGTATTTATGGATACCGCGACTTTTGACCAAATGAATGTCAGCCCCACAGCCTTAGGTGATGTCGCCGACTATTTGATTGAAAATGGCATCGCAATTATTGCTACGCATGACGGCGAAATCGTCAGTGTTGAAATCGCAGTAACGGTCGAACTCGAGATTGCAAATACCGAACCTGGTCTACAGGGCGACAGAGTTTCTGGCGGTCGTAAGTCGGCTACTTTGCAGACTGGCAAAGTCATTCAGGTGCCCTTATTTGTAAATATTGGTGACCGAGTCAAAGTTGACACACGATCAGGCGAATATATAACGAGAGTTTGATGGCGCCCACCCGCAATTCGAAACCGGGCGAGGACATTCGTAGTACGGCGCGTGAGCGAGCCGTACATTTTCTATACGAGGCAGAGTCGCGAAGCTTGCCAGTATCTGACATCGTTGCGGCTCAAGTACTTGCCGCTGATGATTTGGTTTCTTCTCTCACATCTGGTGTGGCGTCACGCCAAACTCAATTAGACGAGATGATCACTGAATACTCGCACACTTGGACAATTCATCGCATGCCAGCAATTGATCGCAATGTTCTTCGACTGGCGATCTACGAGCTAATCGACCGACCTGAGGTTCCTGTGGCGGTAATTATCAATGAAGCTGTAGAACTTGCAAAACGCTTTTCAACAGAAGAATCTGGCAGATATGTAAACGGTGTATTATCGGCTATCGCAAAGCAGGTTCGTTCAAAGGGCGTTTAATACGAAACGTTTTCTAGATAATTTGAGTGATCGAATTAAGTCGGCTTCCGTATGGGAGGTCGTGACGGCAGCAATGATTTCTGTCGCTGGTTTCTATTTTGCAGCGTTAAGTGTTGAAATGCATCGAAGCCTGGCAACTTCTGCCTACGACTTCGGCCTTTATGACCAAGGGATCTGGTTGTTGTCTCGGTTTCATAATCCGTTTGTGACTCTGATGGGTCGTAATTTATTCGGTGACCATACGAGCTTTATCCTTCTATTTCTTGTGCCGGTTTATTGGATCATCGGTAGCACTTCAACTTTGTTTGTGATTCAAGCGCTCGCAATTGTCGCTGGTGCGGTGCCCATATTTTTGTTTACCCGCAATCGATTAAGTAGTGAAGCGATGGCCACCGTGTTCGTCGCCGCGTATCTTATACATCCCGCCACTGTGTGGATTGCCCTAGAAAATTTTCATCCAGATTCATTTTTGGGACTATTTATTGCGACGGCCCTTTATGCGGCATTTGAATCTAAATGGCGAATGTACATCGTTGCTGTGTTGTTAGCGATGAGCGTTAAAGAAGATGTCTCTCTGATTCTGATTCCACTAGGTATTTGGGTTGCTTGGCGCAAGCAACTAAAGATGGGATTATTTACAGCGGTGACTTCATTTTGGTATTCGGTGGTCGCGATTTTTGGTATTCAGCGTGGAATCAATGGCGTGCCATTTAGAAACGGATGGCGAATTCCGTTTGGTGGCTTATCAGGCTCTATTAAGACTTTGTTCACTGATCCGATGGCGATGCTGAGGTACCTTGTCAGCGATTCTCGACCGTATTATGTTTTGCAACTAGTCGCACCTGTGGCGCTCGGATTCGTTGTGTTTCCTGAGGTTGCCGCGATTGCCGTGTTAGTTATCTTCACAAATATTTTCAGTAATTTCTGGTATCAATATCACATTGAGTATCACTACTCATTTGTGGTGGTTCCTGTTCTCGTGATCGGCACAGCGTTCGCACTTGGTCGGCTAAGAAAAAATTTGCGCCGCATAGTGGTGATTATCTGTGCGTTCAGCACGCTTAGTTGTGCCTATCTTTGGGCGCCTTTGCCTGGTGCGCGCACTCGAGTTTCGTACAACGGGTCAAGTAATCCTGCTGTTATCGCGGCGCGCGTGGCACTAAGTAAAATTCCAAATGATGCAGTTGTTAGTGCGTATCACCCCTTGACCGCACATTTGGCTCGACGCAAGCGAATCTATGTTTTTCCAGTTCCGTTTAAGCGAGCCTTATATGGGATGGATGCATTTGCGACAGGGGATATTTTGCCGTTTACCAATGACATTGAGTTCGTGGTCTTGCCTGTAGCAATGGATGACGGTATGCAGCAAACTTGGCGAGAGGTATCGGCACAATTCGCAATTTCGTACGCCAATGAGTGGTGGGTTGTGTATCAACGCAAAATATCGGGTTAGCGCACGTGCTATATTTATGGCGGTTTAAGTTAGATTTTAATTACCGTAAATTGAGTCCTGTGAGGCTCGGACGGAAGGATATTTTTGAGTACCTACGCGAGCCTGAATTCACCGCATGAAGTGATGAGTGCGACCGATGTTCGTCGCGCAATTGTTCGCATCGCTCACGAAATCATCGAGCGCAACCACGGCATTGAAGGTCTGGCAATAGTCGGCTTGCAGCGTGGAGGTACTTGGATCGCCGAAGCAATAACCAAACAGATAAACGAAATTGAAAGTTCTGTGACGGTTCCTGTTGGGGCGCTTGATGTCAGTCTGCACCGCGATGACATAGGTATACGACCCGTCTCGCTTGGTGCGATTACTGATATTCCGTTTGACTTAACCGGTGCGACAGTCGTGCTCGTAGACGATGTGTTGTTTACTGGCCGAACAGTTCGCGCTGCAATGGAGGGGCTGAATAATTTTGGTCGACCACGTGCAGTGCAACTTGCAGTTCTTATTGACCGCGGTCATCGTGAACTCCCGATACGCCCAGATTTTGTTGGCAAAAATCTGCCGACACAAAAAGATGATGATGTATCGGCAACTAGTGACGGGGTGCGGATAACAGCAATGAATGCGAGTGGTAAATGAAGCATCTTCGGAGTATTGACGAATTGGGCCACAGTGGATTGTTAGAAATACTGCAGTTGACAGATCACATGACAGAAATTAACCAAAGGCCAGTGCCGAAGGTTCCGGCACTGCGCGGTCGAACCGTCGCAAGTTTGTTTTTTGAAGATTCAACTCGAACTCGTCTGAGTTTTGAGACTGCCGCGAAACGACTTTCGGCTGACACTCTTACGTTTAATGTCTCGACTTCTAGCGTTAACAAAGGCGAATCGTTGCGCGACACCGTTGCCACGATTACTGATATGGGTGTTGATGCATTTGTCGTGCGTCACAAATCGGTGGGTATTCCATGGCAAATCGAACAGTGGACGAAAGCGTCGATCATTAATGCAGGAGATGGGGCTCACCAACATCCAACTCAAGCGATAGTCGACTGCTACACAATTCGCGAGGCAACTCACACCGCAAGATTTGACGGAATGCAAATAACTATCGTCGGTGACATTAAACATTCGCGTGTTGCCCGCAGCAATATTCAGGCTTTTTCAATGTTGGGTGCCAAAGTTACTCTTGTTGCACCACCGACTTTGTTGCCGCCAGATGTTTCACATTGGCCAGTTGACGTAAATCATCATCTTGATGAAGTCATACCAACTAGTGATGTGTTGTATATGTTGCGTTTGCAAAGCGAAAGAATGTCGCAAGGGCATGTACCAACCCTGCGCGAATATTCTGAGCAATATGGTCTCACTCAGAAGCGTGTTGCAAGACTTAGAGATTCGGCGATTGTGATGCATCCGGGGCCAATGAATCGTGGCGTAGAAATGCAGATCGATCCTTCAGATGTTAAAAATTCTTTAATTCATCGACAAGTAGCCAATGGTGTTTCTGTTCGAATGGCGGTGCTATTTGATTTGTTGGGTAGTGGCGCAAATCTTGGTGGTCAAGCATGAGCAAAACAGTTGTAATCAAGGGTGGCAAGATAATTAATCACGACGGTGAGCTACGCGCCGATGTAAGAATTGAGAACGAAATAGTAGTTGAAGTCGGCGCAAACCTAAAAGGTGATGTCGAACTTGATGCCAGTGGGTGCATCGTCACGAGCGGTTTTGTAGATTTGCATGCACATTTACGAGAGCCGGGTAAAGAAGAAGCAGAGACAATTGAGACGGGTAGTCGTGCCGGAGCACTCGGCGGGTACACGGCACTGGTTGCAATGCCGAATACGGATCCTCCACAAGATTCAGTCGCAGTAATTGATTTTGTGCGCGAACAAGGAAAGCGCGCTGGTCTCGTTGATGTAATCCCGAGTGGATGTATCACGCTCGGTCGACAAGGAGAAACGCTGGCGCCGATGGCTGAACTTGCACAGGCAGGTGTGAACTTCTTTACTGATGATGGTTTCGGAGTACAAGATGCATCGCTGATGCGTCGTGCTCTCGAATATGCCAGAGGTCTCGGCGTAACGCTCGCACAACATTGTGAAGTTGCCGAACTTACTAAAGGTGCGGTGATGAGTGAATGTCAGTGTTGCACTGATCTTGGTCTGCCAGGTTGGCCGGCAATCGCCGAAGAGTTAATGGTGTTTCGTGATATAGAACTTGTAAGAATCACCGGGGCGACGATGCATTTTTTGCACCTGTCAACGGCTCGCAGTGTTGATCTAGTTCGCGCTGCAAAGCGTGACGGCCTACCGATTACTGCCGAAGTAACCCCACATCACTTATCGCTAACTCAAGAACTTTTGGCGTCGTATGACTCTGTATATAAAGTCAATCCACCACTTCGCTCAAATGACGATATTCGTGCGCTCAAAATTGGTTTACTAGACGGCACGATTGATGCCATTGCTACTGACCACGCGCCTCATCCGCGTCGCGACAAAGAAATGTCACTCGACATGGCGCCACCCGGAATGCTCGGTCTTGAAACCGCGCTTGGTGTTGTATTAGCGTTCGGCGACCTAGAGATAAAAGATGTAGTGGCGTTATTGAGCTGGAACCCGGCACGAATCGCTAAAATTGATAATGCGCACGGACGGCCAATAGCGGTTTCTGAGCCCGCAAATATCTGTATTTTTGACCCAGAATTATCATGGAGCGTCGATTTGCAAAGACTGGCGAGCAAAAGCATAAATTCGCCCTATGTTGGTCGGACACTTCGTGGCAAAGTTCGCCACACTATTTTTAGGGGAACACCAACAGTGATTGACGGGCAAGCACAGAAATGACGCAAATTTCAAAGACGAAGATTAAGCCCGCACTTCTCGTTTTAAATGACGGTTCAGTCTTTGAAGGTGAAGCAATCGGTGCGGGCTCGTCTGAGAACTCTGAGCCAGTCATCTCGAAGGGCGAAGTAGTTTTTCACACTGGATTATCGGGTTATCAAGAGATAATTACTGACCCGTCATATGCAGGGCAGATAATAACTTTTACGACGCCGCATATCGGCAACTACGGCACAACGCATCTTGATAACGAAGCATCAAAAGTTTTCGCGCGTGGGGTGATCGTTCGCGAACTTGCGCGGCGACGAAGCAACTGGCGCAGTGATGACTCGTTAGATTCATTTCTTAAGAAAAATGAAATGACAGGCATCGCCGGTATTGATACAAGGCGCTTGACACGATTATTGCGAGATTCTGGTTCGATGCCAGGCGCGTTCGGCACCGCCAGCCAAGAAGAATTGACAAAGGCTGCAAAAAGTGAAAAGGGCACCGCCGGAAAAAACTTAGTCGCTCAAGTCACGACAACTAAAAGTTACATTCACGGAAGTGGCAAATTCACAGTCGTCGCTTATGACTTTGGTATTAAGACAACGATGTTGAACTGTTTGGCAGAGTTCGCAACTGTACACGTTGTGCCAGCAACCACGACTGCCGAAGAGGTGATGGCGTTATCGCCAAACGGTATCTTTTTGTCAAATGGCCCTGGTGATCCTGAGATGGTACATGGCGCTCCGGCGACTATTCGAGAATTGCTTGGCACTGGTGTTCCGTTGTTTGGTATTTGTCTTGGTCATCAACTTTTGGCACTCGCACTAGGCGGCAAAACATACAAGTTGCCTTTCGGTCATCACGGGGCAAATCATCCAGTAAGAAATATCGCGACCAAGTCAGTTGAGATCACAAGTCAAAATCATAATTTTTGTGTCGACGCAGATTCGCTGGCTACAAAAGCTGACGTTACTCACATCAATTTAAATGACAATACCAACGAGGGTTTGCGTGTTCGCGGCGCCAATGCTTTCAGCGTTCAGTATCACCCAGAAGCTGGCCCTGGCCCGCACGATAGTCGGTATCTATTTTCGCAATTCGTCGAAATGATGGATCGTAAATAATGCCACGGCGCGAAGACATCAAGTCGATTCTTGTTCTCGGCTCGGGGCCAATTGTCATCGGTCAGGCATGTGAGTTTGATTATTCAGGCACGCAAGCGTGTCGTGTGTTGCGACAAGAGGGTTACCGAGTGATTCTCGCAAACTCAAACCCGGCAACAATCATGACTGATCCAGATTTTGCTGATCGCACTTATATCGAGCCTCTTACACCAGATTTTATAGAGCAAATAATCGAGAGAGAAAAACCCGATGCCGTGCTGCCAACTCTTGGTGGGCAGACTGCCTTAAATCTTGCAATGACTTTGTTTGAACGCGGCAAGGTTGGTGTGCCTGGTACGCCCGAGTTGATCGGCGCTAACGCTCTGGCAATCAATACTGCAGAAGATAGAGGAAAATTCAAAGAGGCAATGATTGAGATCGGTCTGAGTGTGCCCCGCAGCGGGATCGCGCACACAGCCGAGCAAGCAGATGAGATTCTCAAAGAAATCAAATTGCCGGTGATTATTCGCCCTGCGTACATTTTGGGCGGAAGAGGCACCGGTATTGCCAACACTTTAGAAGAATTTCATGCTGTCGTCGCAAATGGTCTCGCGGCTAGTCCGATTTCTGAAATATTGATCGAGACATCCATCGTCGGCTGGAAGGAATATGAACTTGAAGTAATGCGCGACAAAAATGATAACTGTGTCGTGATCTGCTCGATCGAAAATATAGATGCGATGGGTGTACACACGGGTGACTCAATGACAGTCGCACCGGCAATGACCCTTTCAGATGTTGAATATCAAAAAATGCGTGACGCTGCTTTTGCTTGTATCCGCCGTGTTGGTGTTGAAACCGGTGGCTCAAATGTGCAATTTGCTGTGAACCCAATTAATGGCGATCAAGTTGTAATCGAGATGAACCCGAGAGTTTCAAGAAGTTCAGCACTTGCGTCAAAGGCCACTGGGTTTCCAATTGCAAAGATCGCGGCAAAACTTGCGGTCGGCTACACGCTTGATGAAATATCAAACGACATCACCAAAATGACACCTGCGAGTTTTGAGCCAACAATTGATTATGTAGTCACCAAGATTCCTCGTTGGGCATTTGAGAAGTTTCCGGGCACGTCTGGAGTTCTCGGTACTCAGATGCAGAGTGTCGGTGAAGCAATGGCAATTGGCAGAACGTTTACCGAGAGTTTGCAGAAGGCATTGCGGTCGCTAGAAATTGGTCGACTTGGTCTTAATTGTGACCCCGGTGAAGAGATCTTTAACGACTCGAGTGATGCCCAGTTGCTTGCCAAGATCGCTATACCGACACCCGAAAGAATCTTTGAAATCGGTGAATGTTTGCGCCGAAAAATCTCAATTGAAAAGATCGCAAAATCTTGCAAATTTGATCCGTGGTTCTTGGATCAAATGCAGTCGATAGTTGAAGAGCGTGAATTTCTTGAGTCGCAAAGTCTCGAAGAATTATCGGTCTCAGATTGGAAACGCGTTAAGCGGCTCGGTTTTTCAGATGCTCAGCTCAGCTATTTGTTTAAACGAACTGAACATGATGTGCGAGCGACCCGACTAAAGCGCGGTGTCAGGCCAACTTATAAAGCGGTTGACACATGCAGTGCCGAGTTCGCTGCACAGACCCCGTACCACTATTCGACATACGAAGATGAATCAGAACTGCAGTCCAGCACAAAGCAATCCGTAATTATTTTAGGAAGTGGTCCAAACAGAATCGGCCAGGGCATTGAGTTTGATTATTGCTGTGTGCATGCGAGTTTTGCATTGCGCGATGCCGGTTTTCAGACGATCATGCTCAACTGCAACCCAGAGACAGTCTCGACTGATTACGACACTTCAGACAAACTTTACTTCGAGCCTCTTACTTATGAAGATGTGATGAATGTGATTGAAGCTGAACAACTGATATCTGGTTCAAATCCGCGAATTATTGTCGGACTAGGTGGTCAGACTCCACTCAAACTCGCAACTCAGTTGCCTAAAGAATTGATCGCCGGCACAACAAGCGAGTCGATTGATATTGCCGAAGATCGTGAAAAATGGAGCGCACTTTGCGAATCACTAAATATTTTGCAACCACCAGGCGGTACCGCTCGTGACGTTGAACAAGCCGTAGAGATCGCTACCAAAATTGGTTACCCGGTTCTCGTTCGTCCAAGTTATGTATTAGGTGGACGGGCAATGCAGATTGTTCATGACGAGACGCACTTGCGCAAAGCGATGCAAGAAATGAGCCAGGCTGGGTCGTTGGGTCGCGAAGGCGGACTATCTGCGCAAAGACCAGTGCTTATCGACAGATTTTTAGAAGACGCAACTGAAGTTGACGTTGACGCGATTCGTGATTCAACAGGTGAAGTTTTAATCGGTGGAGTGATGGAGCATGTTGAGCAGGCGGGTGTGCACTCTGGCGACTCGGCGTGCACGATTCCGCCTGTCAGTTTGTCAAATGCGACGATTTTAGAAATCGAAAATACGGTCAAGAAAATATCCGAAGCTTTGAAGGTTGTCGGCCTGGTCAATGTTCAGTTTGCAATTACTGATAAAGCTGTCTACGTAATAGAAGCCAATCCGCGTGCAAGTCGAACCGTGCCTTTTGTGGCGAAAGCAACGGGCGTGCCACTAGCCAAGATTGCGAGTCGTGTCATGCTTGGCTCAACACTCGAGCAACTTCGCAGTGAAGGTTTGTTGCAAAAGCCCGTGTCTGGCTCACATGTCTCGGTGAAAGAAGCAGTGTTGCCATTCAATCGCTTTGCAGATGTTGATACTGCGCTTGGGCCAGAGATGCGTTCAACAGGTGAAGTAATGGGTATCGACGATTCTTTTGCGCGCGCATTCGCCAAGTCACAATTCGCCGCTGGCACAACATTGCCCGAGTCTGGGCTTGTGTTCGTGTCGCTAAACGACCGCGACAAACTTGGCGGAGTCGAAGTTGTCAAAGGTTTGACATCTCTCGGTCTCAAGATTGTGGCCACAGTCGGTACGGCTGATTTTCTAAAGAGTCATGGCTGCGAAGTTTCACGCGTTGTCGGCAAATTCTCAGAAAGAAAGCCGGGTAGTAACACTGGCGACGATGCAGTAAAACTAATTGAATCTGGCGAGATCGCATTAGTAATTAACACACCACGGGGTTATGGCACACGAAATGACGGCGAGGCAATTCGTAAGGCAGCCAACACATGTCGAGTTTCCGTGGTCACGACATTGAGCGCTGCCACTGCCGCAGTTCAAGGAATGATTGAGCAGCGTAATCGACCTTTCACGGTGATGTCGTTACAAGAGTTTCACGCTAGATGACTGTTGAGTCAATAAGTAATTGTTCGATCCAAGTAGGTGATGTTAAACTTGCTCATCCAATTCTTACAGCATCAGGAACCGCGGGCTACGGTGCAGAATTAGACGCGTATTTTTCTCTTAGAGAAATTGGTGGTGTTGTTGCGAAATCAATTGCGCCGTTCGCATGGGCAGGTAATCGCGCACCGAGATTAGCGCCAACAAAAAATGGAATGCTTAACGCAGTCGGCCTACAAGGAGACGGCATCGAACATTTTATTGTTGAAGATCTTGTTGCTTTAGAAGAGTCTGGTGCAACAGTCATCGTCAGTATTTGGGGACACAGCGTTGATGATTATCTACTCGCTGCAAAAATGCTTGGAGAAGTCAAAAATAGAATTACAGCAATCGAGGTGAATCTTTCGTGTCCAAACTTAGGTGGAGATCACGTTGTGTTTGCTCACGACGCTCGACTCAGTGCACAAATAATCGAAGGTTGTGTTAACTCGGGTCTGCCTGTTTGGGCAAAGTTGAGTCCGAATACTCATGAACTAGTTGATATTGCCCGCGCAGTTCAGCAGGCAGGCGCTCAAGCAGTGACGCTCGTGAATACAGCAATTGGAATGGCAATCAATACAGATACGGGGTTGCCAAGTCTTGGCAATATTCGCGGAGGCTTATCTGGGTCGGCGCTACATCCCATTGCCGTGCGTTGCATTTTTGATGTACGACAAGCGCTGCCAGAAATCGGCATCATCGGGGTTGGCGGAGTGATGACCGGTCGTGATGCTGCCGAGTTGATGTTGGCAGGTGCCAATGCAGTTCAGGTTGGCACCGCGAGTTTTGCTAACCCTCGAGCGGCACTTTTGATTCAAAATCAGCTGATTGATTGGGCGGTCTCGCATCAGATAACTGATTGGTCTCAAGTCACTTCAGCCGCTCACCGAAACGGGCTAG